>Ga0255769_10000894_pt1 | contig 35380 bp, 20 predicted proteins | sample 041ome_9_FD_179637 | JGI IMG/M metagenome (GOLD analysis project Ga0255769, IMG submission 179637) | Coastal salt marsh microbial communities from the Groves Creek Marsh, Skidaway Island, Georgia - 041413US metaG (version 2) | ecosystem: Environmental > Aquatic > Marine > Intertidal zone > Salt...
TCGAGCAGTCGCGTGCGACTTAGCCGGCGTCGATGAAGACTTCTCCACAGCGCCGGAAAAACAGACGAGACGAACTCGACGACCACGAAGAAGTAGTACTACTAGAATAGAATTATAGCGTATGTGAGTGTAGTGTATCTATGATATATATAATAAATTGCGTTGCTATTTGGCTTTTAATGTCCCGTCTTCGTTGCACTCCTCCCCCGTCTCTGGATCAACGAAAACTGTTCTCATCAACTCTTCGCCGGTTTCGTCGTCCATCTCCTCGATCACTTTCTTCTGCATTCTCGCTTTTCTCGCTTTGATGATATCTTTCTGAGCTTTCTTACTCAACGGTTTCTCTTTCTTCGAGCTCGACTTTGGCGTCGGTGTCGCTTTCGACGGCGTACTTCTCGTCGACCTGCGTCTCGGCGTCTCTTCTTCTTCGGGCTCTTTATCGATAATCTCCGGACTTGGGGGTTCGCTATCTTCATCACTTTTCTTAATTTTCTTCACCGGCGTCGTCGCCGGCTCTTCCTCCTCTTCCTCTTCTTCATCATCGACAAACGCGCGTTTCCCACCTCGATTACGCCTTCCACCTCCTCCTAAATCATCCGAATCTGAATCGCCTTCTTCGTCTTCAATCATCGCATCCGCATTTGTCGCCATCGGCGCCTTCTTCTTAGGCGTCGGTGTTTTAGCCTTCTTCTTTTCCGGGGTTTTCTTCTTCGGCGTCACTTTCTTTTTCGCCGGTTCCTTTGGTTTTGCTACCGTCTTCTTCCCGGTGCCGCCAAACATGCTCGCGATGTTGCCGCTCTTCGGCCCGCCGCCGGCAGCCGGTTTCTTCGCCGCCGAGCCGGCAACCGGTTTCTTCTGTTCCGAGCCCGTCGTCGTCGTCGTCTTAGTCGCCGCAGAAACAAATTTCTTCCCTCTCGGTAACCTCTTTGCAATTTCCGACTTCTCAAACGTGCCGCATTTCAACGTCCAAGAGCCCGACTCCTCTTCTTCTTTCTCCGCGTCTAAAATAGCCTTCGTCTGTGCCTCTTCCTCGGAGACTAACTGTTCCAAGACGGATTCACCGTCCTCTTTCCTCTTCACCAAAGCGTACACGGCCACTTCATTCAACTCCTCATCGTTATTACAATCAAACTCCTCCCCTGCGTTCAAAACTCTCAACTCGACCCCTCTCTCGCTCGTGATCGCGTACACGCACGCGAGCGTCGTCGTCTTCTCCTCCTCCTCTTCCTCCTCCCCAAAGATGTCCTTGTTTTTCGACTTTAAAATCGTCCACAGCAATCGCTTCCCGGCGCGCGCGGAGAGGGAAAATTTTCGGCACAACGTTCTGTACGTCACGCACGACCATTTCGGGGACTGTCGCTGAAGAAATCTCATCGCCTCGGACGCGAGGTCGGTCGGGTTCGAGAGAGATAACGGTTGTTCGCTGCTCATATCTCTCTCTTTATTTTAGTGCTTTTGTTGGTGCGTCTCGACTTTTTTGAATTTTTTTCCACGCGTGTGCATTTAGGGTTTTAAAAATCACCTCAATTTTTTGCACATCAAACAAAAGAACTTTTTCCTCAGAAGAAGAAGAAGAAGAAGAGATATGAGTGCAAACAACAACACGACCGCGGCGGATCGAGTGGAAAAAAAATCCATCGACGAAGCGATCGCCTCCTTCGCCATGCTGGTGCGATGCGTCTCGTCCTTTCGTTCTTTTTAGTTTGTTTTTTCTCCTTCTCTCCGAGAGCGCGTTGTTTTTTCGTTCCCGGTCGTAAGCGGGAAGAGAAGGCAACCGTTTTCTTTTTCTAACGACGACGATGAAATGATGACTTTTGTTTCTTCTTCTTCTTCTTCTCTTCGCGCGCGCACGCGCTGTGCGGACGCTGACCGCTCTCTCTTTCTCTCTCTTTTCATCTCTCTCTCCAAAATCGCGCGCGCGCGTTCAAAACGAAAATAAACAAAAACAACCGCAGGCGGCGACGTTCATGTTTAGCGCGTGCATCATCGTCTCTTTCCTCATTCAAAGATTCAACTGGACGTATTTACAACCGTCGGGAGCGTCTTTGTGCATCGGGATGATATCGGGAGCGATAATCAACGGAACCATGCACGATAAAGTCGATCGTTTGTTCATGTTTTCTCCAAACGCGTTCTTTTATGGGTTTTTACCTATTATCATATACTCCGCCGGATTGAACTTGCAACGGAAAAACTTCTTTCAAGATTTTTGGACGATATCGCTGTTCGCGTTTGTCGGGACGGTTATTAGCGCTTTCGTGTTTGGAATAGGGACGTGGTTTTTGACTTTAATAGGGATTATCTCGAAGAAACATTTAGGGTCGAACAGGTTTTTAGAGTGTTTGATGTACGGGACGTTGATATCGGCGACAGATCCGGTGGCGACGCTTAGCGTATTCGCCGACGTGAAGGCGCCTCCGCTGTTGTATAATTTAGTATTTGGCGAGTCGGTGTTGAATGATGCCGTAGCGGTGGTGCTATTTAGGACGCTCGAGAAGTTTTACTCCGTAGATTTCACCATTAAAACTTTTTTCACGGTGATAATTCAATTCGTAGGCGTGAGCATCGGGTCGATGACGATTGGGATTTTGTGCGCCTTGGTGTGCGCGTTTACGACGAAGCGGTTGGGTCTAAACGACCCGGGAGTAAACGTTGCCGCATCGTATAACGGCACCGCGTACACGTTCGCTTTGTTATTATTAGATGGATATTTCTCGTACGTTATCGCGGAAAACGTCGGGTGTTCTGGGATTATGAGCATCTTCTTCACCGGGATTGGTAACGCGCATTACTCGTACCACAACGTCGGCGCGGAGGCAAAAGTGGCGGTTTTTAAATCGTTCGAAGCGATTGCGTTTTTATCGGAAACGTTCGTTTTCGCGTACTTAGGTTTACAAGTCGCCACCGCGCCTCACGTTTTTGACGTCGGAATGATTTTGTTTGGATTTCCGTTGGCATTAGCCTCGCGATTTGCGAACATTTTCCCGTTGTCCAAAGTCGCCAACGAGGTGCGGTCGGAGAAGATTCCGGACAACATTCAAAAAATGCACGCAGCGTGTGGTTTACGCGGTGCGGTAGCGTATGCCTTAGCGTTGGCAATGCCTTCAACGAAACCAACGGAAAACGTGAGAGGATCACCGGCTATAGAAACCGCGACGTTGGTGATTTGCGTGATTTCCACGTTGGGCCTCGGCGGCGCGTGTTTACCTTTAATGCAAAAGTGGAAATTGCACGACCCGGACGACGTGAATCACTCAAACGCGTTCGATCGAGAAAATTGCGACGGAGACGACGACGATGCTAACGATCTAGTCATGAGAGCAGAAATGCGTGCGATTCAAGACGCGGAAAGAGCGGCGATGGGTGGCGGGTTCAATCACTGGTCTCGGAATTTTACAAAAGTGAAATACTTCTTCTTCGATACGTGGGATAAAGTGGAACACGGCTTCATGCGACCAACGTTTGGTGGGCGACCAATTGCTTGCAGGGGCAGTAGTGGTGGTGGTGGTAGTGGTGGTGGTAGTGGTGGCGTTGTTGGTGGTATTAGTGGCGGTGGAGGAAGGGCGGCGTTTACGAGGTTACAGAACGAGGACGAGGACGAGGATAATACGAATAATGCAAGCGACGGGAACAACAACGTCGAATTAGGAAACGTAGTCGCTATCGCCGCGGCGAACAAGTGAAAACAAAAACAAACTGTATGAGTATATAGAGCTTCAACATATATTGTATTAAATAATGACCAACTACCAATAAGCACTTAAGTTAAGATTACGTTTTTTTTCCTTCTCTCTTTTTTTTCCCGCGTGTTATTTATTTAGCATTCGCCGCACGCTCTCACGGTGACTTTTTTGCTCGTCTTACCGCTTTGCGAACCGACGGCTTCAATCGCCGACACCACGTCCATACCTTCGACAACTTTACCGAAAACGACGTGCTTCCCGTCCAACCATTGCGTCTCTCCCGTGCATAAGAAAAATTGCGAACCGTTCGTGTTCGGACCGGCGTTGGCCATGGACAACGTCCCCGGACCTTCGTGCTTCAACACAAAGTTTTCGTCTTCGAACTTGTTCCCGAAGATGGATTTACCCCCAGTCCCGTTTTGGTTGGTGAAATCACCGCCTTGGCACATAAAGCCCGGGATGACTCTGTGGAACGGAGACCCTTCGTATCCGAAACCGGCTTCGCCGGTGCACAAGGCGCGAAAGTTCTCGCACGTCTTCGGCGCGACGTCCCCTCTCAATTCCATAACAATTCTGCCGCTCGGCTCGCCGTCTAAATCAATTTCGAAGAAGCATTTGAATTTATCGTTGTATTTCACTTCCACTCGTTGCAAATCCATCAACTCGACTTCAAACTTCAACGTCTGCCCGGCTAACGGATGGTTCGCGTCCAACGCAATCTCGTCGTCCGTGATTTCCGTAATCGTCGCCGGCATACCTTGACCAACCATTAACTTCGCGCCAATCACGCACTCTGCTTCCCCGATTGCGTCCACCACGTCTTTCTTCGGCACTCTCAAAACGTTTTCCGGAGACACTTCCCCGTACGCCAACTCCGGCGGCAACACGAGCGTCTTCTGTTCGCCAACTTTCATCCCTAAAACGCCGTCGTCGAACCCTTTAATCATTTGACCTTGTCCGACAGTAAACGGTAACGGTTGACCGCGGTCTCGAGAAGAATCGAATTGGGACCCGTCCGACTCTAACGTGCCGACGTAGTGGATTTCCACCCGGTCGCCTTTGATGACTGCTTTATCTCCGCCGGCGGCCGACGATGCGAAAGTTCGCATCGCTCTTTTCGCGCCGCTGAACGACGACGACGAAGATTTAATCTTCGGGAGCAACGCGCGTGAGATTAACGATCGAGCGGAGAACATATGGTTTTCTTCGTGTTTGTGTTTGTGTGTTTGTGTTTGTTTGTAGCTTTCGATGCGGCAGTGGGTATTGCAGCCAGCGTGTAAATCTCTGGCGATTGGATTACGTGTCCAATTATCTTCTTCTTCTCGTCGAAAATATCCCCACAAACACACGCTTTGGATGAAAAACCTCTCGAGACTACGTCGTCGAAGGAAGAAGAAGCACGCGACGTTCGTTTGTTTTTCGGTTCAAGATACAAAAAAACTACTACATGTATACGTAATAATATTACACGCGCTATAAAAAGGGCTCTCTACTTGATGTACCGGTTCAAAAACCTCTTGTGAAAATCGCTTCGAATGGTATCGTTGACGAACCTCTTCTCCCGCTTCGGCTCGTCGCGGGCTTGGTTTCGAAAGACGGTGTCGTCGTCCCATCGGCGCTTTAAAGTGGCTGATTTCTTTTTCGCGCCGCCGGGTTCGTCGGAAGCCATTTCGTCTCGTAAAAGAGGATTGCCCATTTTTAATTCGTCTCTTTGTTCCATCTCTTCGAGCTGTTCGCGCTCGCGTTCTTTTCGTTCGTTTTCTAAAGCGCGTTGGGCTTTTATGCGTTCGAGTTCTTCCATCAACGCCGCCGCGTCGTCGTCGGAATCCGAATCGTCGTCGTCGGAATCCGAATTCCCGTCGTCTGAATCGTCACCGTCGCTGTTGTCTCCTTCATTCTCGGAATCGTCATCGTCCGCGTCCTCCGGGTTGGCTTGAAACGCGCTCGTCGTCGTCCCCGCCTCTATTCGCAATCTCTTGTTTCCTCCTCGATCTTCCTCCTCCTCCTCTTTTCCCTCTGCGCCCATAATCTGCCGCTCCATCTTCTTCTTCCGAAAATGCGCTCTCTCTTTCTCCAAAAGTTTCATCCTCATCGTCATCTTCCCCGCCGCCTCTCTCTCCCCTTCGCTTTCGGCGGTGCCGCTCAACAGCTTCTCCATCTCCTCTTCCTCTTTCGTTTTCCACCTCGTCTTCATCGTCAACATTCCCGGGTCGTCCAATTTCGAGCGCATCTTCGAAGGCGCGAAAACGCGAGCGCCGCCTTGCTCTTCGTGCCCGCGCGCGGTGAACCACGTCGCTCGGTGTGCCGTCGTCATTTTTCTCCTCTTATTCTAGTAGCGCGTGTTACTTTTTTGTATCGAACCGGAAAAGCGTGTTTTTGTGTGTTTGTGTCTTTGGGGAAATTGTGAATACGAAAGAATTTGCGGCTGATTTTGGACAAATCAAAGAAGAGGAAAAGAAAACCAAGAAAAAAAAAGCACACGCAACGACATTGGACATGCGAAAACTCCGAAAAAGAAGAAGAAGATACGCGCATCTATTATCCGTTTAAAAAATCATCCATCGTGCGCTTGGCCGCAGAGTTCGCTTTTGCACCGTTTCTCCTCCGAAAGTCTGATCAAAGCGCGAGCGTCGAGGGTCAGAGAGATTATTTCGCGAGAGGTTAAGAAGAGAATACATCTCGGCAGAATAAAATGAAAACGCCTAATTTTCTTTCTTTTTCTTTTTCTTTTTCTTTTTCTTTTTCGTTGTCGTTGTTGCTGCTAAAATATTGTTTGCGGTTACTGATGGCCGCGTGGTTGTTGCGAGAATACGTCGAACGCGCGAGCGAGGAGGACGAAGAAGAGAGAGCGCGTTCTGGTGGTGGTGGGATGATGGCGCTTGGATTGTTTTTGACGAGTGGCGTGGAAGCTTTGGTGAGAGCTAGCGCGAGTTTTAGAGAAGAGAAGAGGAAGAAGAGGAGGTGGTGCGATTCGTTCGTCTCTTTAGCCTTGATGAAGAGTAATAATACGATTCAGAAAATGGTAGATATTGCGAGAGCGATGTCGGGCAGAGAGAAGTTGAGCGTCGGTGAAATGCTTCTCAGCGCGAGTTTCATGGTCGCGTGCGCGGCAATTTTGGCAATTTACGCGAGCGAAAGGCAAACGTGGCCGGCAGTGTACGTTACCGCCATTTTAATGAATGAGATGTATGAGAGACGTTTCATGATTGAAGAATTTATCTCGAAGCATAGAAGAGGAAAATCTTGGCGTCAGTATGATGATGACGACGACGACGACGAGCAGCAAACGATTCCTAAAATTGGCGTCGGTGCATTCGCAGACGCGGGTGATAAAATTTACCTCGTAGGCAAATATCGCGACCAGCTTTTCGATCGGATTGTCGATGGCACTCATCAGATTATTCACCGACAAAAGTGCACAAGTAGCAACATCGGCCGTTATTTCCCTCCATCTTTTGCGGATCATCACATCCGAAAAGGAATGGTATCAACCGAGGGAACATGCCCACGCTTCTTGTGTTTCTTAAAGGAGGACACTTTAAACAACATCCTCGCGTTTACCAAAGAAGACGCCAACTGCGACGACTTGGATGAAGCTCCTAACGAAAGCACCTTAAGAAAAAAGATAGCGAACGGTCTGGCGTCTTTAATCATGACACCCGGTGAAACAACTACAACGACTTCGACGGGACTTTCGCCTTCAACGGAGAGAAAGAATAACACGATAAAGAAGGAGGAAAAAGAACTTCACATGGACAACGTCGGCGTAATGTTCAAAAGCACGCGAAAACGAAATAAAGAGACGACACTCTTGATCAATGATATTGGCGTAGGAAGAGCGTTCGTGTCTGGAAGACACTTTGTCTTTCTTAAAAACCCACCATCGATCGTTTCCGATGCAAATATAGCACGTTTTTTTGCCTCGAAAACGTGCGTGTATACCACGAACGATATCGCAATGTTGAAAAAACACACACGCGTTGTCTTTGCCAACAGACGAGACGGCACAGTTTCGTATGTCGGAACGTTTGCTTCTCTACTAACACAAAAAAACTTTGGCAGCGAGCTCGCGAAATCTTTTCTTTCTCGAAAACCGGCGGAAAGAGAAGAGGATAGAGATGATGAGATGTACTCAGAACCCGTCGCAAAGATTGAAACCGGAGTTCATCGTCTACTTCGCTGTTTTCGCAAAGGCAACTGGTGTCCCACTGTGGGAACAATCGTGAATAGCGATAATCGAGCAACTCTTCTCGCGTTCTCTGCGATGATTGTATCGCTGATTTTGATCGCAGCGTTAAACGCAGAAAACGCATTCATCGATTCGACGGCATTCATCGTCTCAGTCTTCGCACCAATTTTTTTGTGCATCCTATTGGACTTAGCGTACACGAAGACGTGGATACAAAGCATCTTGATCGAACAAAAACATTTTTATAAAACGGTTGCTTTCGGTACAAAGATACATGTTGGGATTGAAGAGATTATTTACTCTGGATTTTCTTTTCGTTTTAAGGCAATTCTTTGCGACGTGGCGAATGAATACACGTTGGCGAACACTGCAATATTGCACGAACTCGTCGTAAAAACTGTCGTGATTCTTTCATTTATTGTGCTGATGGTTGCATCTCACTTCGCTTTCTTTGAAAGTGCAGAGTTTTCTTTCGAAAACAGCTCTGTTCGAGCGCATCGAGCGGCGTCAACTTTCTTAGCGCTCGTCGTTGCGCGAGACTCCCTGTGCTCTTTTCTCGAAAATCTGTCGAAAAATTCCGTTTTTACGCGTCGCGTCGCGAGGACGAGGAGTATATATGATGCGAGAAATATTGAGACGAAATATCCAAAGAAACTGCGCAGAACACGCTCGATGTTTTGAAGTAAAAGAATTATGCGTGTCTCTCTCTCTCTATCTTCTTTCAGATTAAAAACAAAGTTGATTTTGAAATGATGATCATTACTAGTATAGTATCACGTCGGCGAATCTCTTTAGTTCTCATCTGGCATTCCCATCAACGACGTGAACTCCAATGGGGTAAACTTTACACCGTCGCCTTTGTAGAATTTGTTTTGGTATTCCACCCAGTGCAAACGCAAGGCGTGCAAAAACGCACTCAAACTCTCCATGCCTAACAAGACGCCCAACGTTGCGCCTAACCACACGCCAAAGCCAATGACGATGGCAACTATAGATCCACTTTCAACTGCCGCCATGAGACATCGGTCCCAAAACACCGCCGAGAGCTGCGCGTGCGCTAAAGAAAGCGCCCAGAGACGCAAATAACTCGCCGTGTTAGAAATTGCACCTAGGACGAATTCAATCGTGTGGATCATTTGATGGACTAAAACATCCCCAAAATTGAATTCTCCATCGCCATGGCCGTGGTCGTCGCCGCTACTGTTATTATTATTATTGCTATTTCCACCGAGGGATCTTAACTCCTCCGAGCTGTTCACCTGTTGCATGCCGTTGCCGTCGTCTTCGTCCAAACGAACGTATGCGCCGCCTCTGTTTTTTTGTTCGTGTCTTCTCTTCAAAATGATTGGCTTCGGGAAGAGCATGATCGGCACCGAGACGAAACACGCAAACAAAATCAGCAGCTGCAATCCGCCTTGGCCTGGGAACATTTTGTTCTCCGGACATCCGGCGCTTCCTCCCGGTCCCTCGCCCATGCAATCGACGTTGCCGGGCGATAAGAACATGTAAATCATGACGTGGTACAAATCCGCGGTACACCCCGGCGTAATCCATTTCAAAATGATCAGAAACGAGAGGTATCCAAACAAACCGCCCAAAAAGACAACTTGAGGGATGAATTCGCAGTACACGGACAACCAATCGCCGTCTTTCAATTGGTTCAAAAGCGACATGAAGATCCCAACCATCATTTGCGTCACTCCTAACAAGATGGACATTTTCATCTTCAGCGAGTTCAAAAACGGAAGTTCCGATCGAGTTCCGTGCCAAACCGGATCGACACCAAACGGATACGCGGAATCATCTCGGGAGACTAAACCAGTGGTGTATTGCGAATCGCACGTGGTATCCTTCGTCGGATCAATCGGGTCGCAGACGTACTTTGACGCACCAAACATTTTCATCGGCACAGAAAAACACTCGTTATACAAAACGCCCGTGTACACGGAAAATGCTGCCATTAACAAAATACAATACCGTCCGTGGAAGACCATGCCGAAGATTTCACCCATGGGTTTTTGAGAGAGTTGTCTCTCCTTGACCACCATGTAGATTGCGAATGCGAGCATGATAATACCGTGGCCGAAATCGCCAAACATAACGGCGAACAGAAACGGAAACGTCACGATCGTCATCACCGTTGGGTTAACCTCGCGATATCTCGCGACCCCGTACGCCTCGACGATTTCTTGAAACACGTTTGTCCACTTTGTAGTGCGGTAATACGTCGGCGGCGTTTGACCTTTGTGCGAGATGGACGCAAAAATGGTTCCGACGGATGCCGACGAGTTCCGGTTAGCAACTACCACCGCCTCGGCGACTCTGCTCTTCGCTGATGTTGGACACCAACCTTCGGCGACCAAGCACTTTCTCGTCACGTCGATTGAAAACATGTTCATCGCGTGATACGTCGCCTTTTCTCTTCTCACCAACGTAAACCAAAACCACAAATCTTTCGCAACTTTACTCAACGTTCGATCTCTGTGTCGTATGCTCGCCTCTAACGTCGACCGTAACTCGGTCAACCTTCCCGTACACTCCGCGTTCATTTGTCTCTGTCTGGTGAAGTCTTCCGGAAACGGGTACCTGTTCGCATTGAACCCTTCGCAAATTTTCACAATCTTATTCCTCGCCCTCTCGCCGGCGAAAAACACCACGTATACCGTTTTGAACGTCTTCTCCCCAGTCGTCGGCTCTTCCACGTGCCCTTCGATGTTTGCCAACTTCAAAAACACGTTCCCTCTCGTCGCGCGAAACAATACTCGCTCGAACGCGTGCACTTTCTCCGTATTAATAGTTCCCGTAATAAATCCCAACCTCGCGCTCGCCGCCACGCCGCCCATGGAAGCGTCGTTCCTCTCGATGTCGTGATCCGGATGATTTTGATCGATAAACGATCCAGTTCGTCGAGTCATTTGCGAAGACGTCCCACCTCCACCTAATCCTTCGTCGTCCATTTCGCTTCGAAACGAACTCGACAACAAACTCTCCTCGTCCTGTCTCGCGTTTTCTCTTCGCATCATCCGCAACGAATCTTCCTCGTCCTGGTGTCGATGCGCGTCCGACCGCGCTTCCTCAAAAAAACCGCCCGCTTTCTCTAAAACCAACTGCAATTCAACCAACTCTCCGTGCGACCGTCTCAGCTTTTCCGTGTTGGCGGATAATTGCGAGACTTCTTCCGATAAGACGTCCAGCGTGTGTTCGAGCTCGTCGATCGAAATGATTCCTCTATTGCTACTCGTCGTGCTCTCTCCTCCGAAACGCCCGTAATAATCCTCGTCATCCTCCGCACCTCCGCCTCCTTTCCTAATCGTAATCCCGGCTTTGTTCACGTTCTCGGTAAAAAACCTCAACTTCCTCAACATCTCGTCGCACCGTTTCACCTGGTTCGCGTACGTCTTCTGAAACGCCGATTTATCCTTGTTCAAATCTCGAAACGCGACTAAACCTACTCGGCCTAAGGTTTGCACCGTATCGTGCGCGGCTTCCGCTGGGATGATCAGCTGGACCAGTTCCATCTCTTCCGAGCGGAACAGGTCCATTTCGATCGCCATCCTCTTTTTCCTTTTTTGTAAAAAGAAAGAAGAGTAGTACGAGTAAGCTGAAGCTTTTAAAGTGTCGCGTTGGGGAAAAATGAACGTTCGAGAGGTTGCCTGTTGGATTTTTGCACGACCGGCCTACTTTAGGGTTTCACAAAAAGTCATCAACGAAACGAGCGCAAAGTCCGCACAAAAAACTATAAAACTTGGAAGAAGAAGACGACGACGAAGAAGAAGAAGTACTTTTTCTTCAAAGAGAGAGAGAGAGATTCAGAGAGAGAACGCGAATCACGTTTCACGCCCTCCCCTCGTTTTAAAATTTTACGTTCGTCTCTCTCTCGCGCGCGCAAGTGCGTAAAGTTTATAAGAGTTTAAGAGAGAAAAGAGAGAGAGATCCGGCGCGATCTCGTTTTGTAACGGCATCAAAAACGAGGGAAGAGAGAGAGAGAGAGTAAACACACACACGCAGAGCAAATAAACAGATAGAGAGAGATAAAAAGAAAGAAACATGGAAACGTACGACGCGGTCGGGGAGACAAACTTTAACCCGGAAAGTTATCACGGGAACACGAGGCAAAACGCGACGTGGTCTCCGTACGATAACAACGGAGGGACGGTGATGGCAGTCGCCGGGGAGGATTACGTGATTTGCGCGGCGGATACGCGGATGAGCACGGGGTATTCAATCATGACGAGACATTACACGAAAGTGGACGAGATGTCACCGAAAACGTTGATGGCGTCGGCTGGGTTTATGGCGGACGCGGCGACGCTGAAGAAGTTGTTGAAAGGGAGGTGCGATCAGTATCAGTTTGCGAATAATAAACCCATCGGGTGCGTGGCGTTTGCGCAGATGCTCTCGAATACGCTGTATATGCGAAGGTTTTTCCCGTATTACGCGTTTAACATCGTCGCTGGTTTAGATGCGGAAGGCAAAGGTGCGGTGTTTACGTACGATGCGGTCGGGAGTTACGAGAGGACGAATTATTCCTGTCAAGGGAGCGGGCAGCAGTTGATTATGCCGGTGTTGGATAACCAGTTGAAAGCGGTCAGTCCGTTGGTGTTGCCGGCGGTGAGTAGCGCGACGCCTTTGAGCGAGGAAGAGGCGATCGATTTGATTAAGGATTGTTTCGCCACGGCTGGGGAGAGAGATATCTATACCGGGGACGCGGTGGAATTATTTGTGATGAATAAAGATGGAATTAGGAAGGAGACGATGCCATTGAAGACGGATTAATAATGATAATACTGATAATAAAAAGAAGATTTTAGAGAGAGAGAGAGAGAGAGAAAGAGAGAATGTTTTTTATACTATAGCGAACAAACTTGTAAGTGCGTGCGGTACCCACTACGTAGCTTTTTTTCAACGTCCGTATTATGTTTGGAGTATTGTTTTTACAAGACGCCGAAAGAGTGGCGCGCGTTGTTTCGTATGTTTTCTAATTTTCCATCTTTGGATCTAATTATTTCTCTCTCTCTCTCTCTCTTTCTATGATATACTCAAGATATATGAATGTATGTATATATAAACCAACTCGAATCGATGTTGGGATTTTTAGAAGATGGTCGCAGTGAACAAGAAGACAGCCATGCCGACCATGGCCGCTCTACCGTTGACCATTTCAGCAGTCGGAGTGAACTTCTCGTCCAACTTGGCACCTTTGTAGACGCCCATGACGCCGTCCTTCAACGCAGACGGGAAGTAACCTTGCGGTTCAACGACCGGGACGATGGAGGCACCGGCGATGCCGGCAACCGTCAACGCGACCAAGATCGGGTGCGTGGAGATGCCCGTCAACACGTCCGCGTTGAACGTGTTCAACAACGCCAACACGAAGCCGATTTGCGCGCAGCGACCGTTGATCAATTCAGCGGTCGGCGTCCATCCAGATTGTCTGAACAAAGTCTCGCCGTACTTTTCGACGAACAAAGCTTCGCCCAAGGAAGTTTCCGTGGAACCCAAGAGTTCAAACGCCTTCGTCAATTCCGGGATGTCCATGTCCTTGATGAAGCCTGGAACCGGGGCGCCCCCGTCGGCCATGTCCATGATGTCTTCGAGCTCGCCCAAACCGAGTTCGCCGCCGGACATTTCTTGGTTCATTTGTTCCGCTCTCGTCTGTCGTGTAAAGATATAACAAAGAAGAATAATAAAAAGAAAGAGTCAGAGAAAGAGAGTGAGAGAGAGAGTTGAGAAATCCGAACCGCGAGGAGGAGTAAAAAAAAACCCTCCCCGACAGGAAACGCATCGGTTTCATCGCACGCGCTCGCGTCGTCGCGTCTCACCTCGACGAGCGAGGCGCATCATCATCGTCCAGAGAAACGCGAAGCAAAGAACACGCCATCTTCCGCGACACAAAAAGGGGAGAGTAATCATCAAAAAATGGATGACGTCTCTTCTGCTCGCGGTGCCGTCAAAAGAAGAAAAAAAAAAAGAAAAAGAGGATTGATTGATTACGCACGATGAAAGTCTTCTTGGATTGAACCTTCTTCGAAGAAGTCGTCGCTCTCAAGGAGGCGGTGGAAGTGGTAAAAGTCTTGGCGGTGGAGAACATTTTTATGCGCGTGGTTTGTGTTTTTGTTGTGTAGGTGTGATCTGTGCGTTACGTGAGTGAGGAAAGTTTGGAAAAGAAGAAAAAAAAGATTAGTGCCCTCGTGGCAAAAACGAGGATGCGAAATTTTGGCCACACAAAAAAGTGCCAAACACCCCACCAGCAAAGAACACACGTTTTTTATTGTTACGCATAAAATCGCACTCTGGCGGTTCGATTGATAATGATTAATTATTTATGTATTACAAAACTTTCAATCCTCCTCTTGTTCGTCTCACCTCTCGTTCCTTCGCTAGTACACCGATTAATAATGAATTTTAAATTGCATAAAAAGTTTCTTCTTCCTCTTCTTCTTTTGCGCGTTTTTACGCGGAGCTGCTACCGCGGGAAGCTCTGGCGCTCGATCTCGACTGCGATTTTTTCGCCTTCAAGAGAGACTCTTTTCTCGCCATTTCCTCCTTGATTCGATTTTTCAACTCTAACATCATCTGCTGGCGGTTTTGTTCCTTCTCCTCGGCGCTTTCCTCTGCGTGTTTAGATTCCTTTTGAATGACTTCGTTGATTTGGTCGTTTTTCATGCCGTTTCGTCGCATCGATCTGGCCCACATGCGTTTTCGGGCGACGGCGCAATCGTCCACGCCCGGGGTCGGGACGCCCGGTTCGCAGTTTTTGCAGCAGTTGTCCACGCCCGGGATATCCACGCCCGGGAGACACTTCGGGTCCGGGTTGCAGCCTTTCCATGGGTTTTGTTTCTTCTCTTCGCTGCTGCCCAACGCTTTAGCTTTCTGCTTCACCAAGGACGTGTCGGCGCAGCACGTATCGACACCTGGGATGGTACCACCTGGGATGCACTCAGGAGTAGTGTCGCAGGCCGCGTTGTCCGGGCAACACGTGTTCTTACCGAGGTCCGGAACGCCCGGTTGGCAGGACGGGTTCGCGTCGCAGTTACCTGGAGTACCGTCGTAATCCGGCGGAGGCGGCGGTTTGCAGCACGTGTCGATGCCCGGGAACTCAGAGCCAACTTGGCATTCCGGGTTCGGGTCGCAAACGTGGCAACAGTTGTTCACTCCTGGCTCTAAAGCACCAGCGATGCAAGTCGGGGACGGGTCGCACTCGCCTTGTTTGCAGCACGAGTCCACTCCCGGGGTCGGTACGCCCGCGACACACGTCGGCGTGGCGTCGCACGCCTTCATGAAGAGCGGCTTTCCCGTCGCCGGATCGATTGGGTTTTGGTTAACTAACGGTAAACCGGTCGCAGCATCGACGAGCGGCGCACCTGGAATCATTCTCGAAGCGGTACCCGTGCAGCAACCGATACCCGGAATTGGGACGCCGGCGACGCAGCCCGGGTTCGGGTTGCACGCTTGGCCGGTAACCGGATCAATTTGGTTCACCATTTGCGGTTGCGCGTTTTCAGCGGTAATGACAGCCGAAGCAATCGGATTGACGCCCGGGGCGAACGCACCCGGCAACGCGGATGGATCCACCGCTTGCGGAACGCCGATGTACTGGCCGGGAATTTGTTGTTGTTGTTGATAGAATTGCACTTGTTGTTCTTGGGTACCTACCGACGCTTGCGTGGACTCGCAGCATCCAATGCCCGGAATCGGGACACCAGCGACGCAATTCGGGTCCGTATTGCACGGCACGCCCGTAACCGGATCGATTTGTTGTTTAGTTTGCGCGTCGGCAATAATCAACGCCTTTTCGGCTTCGTTGCAGCAGCCGATGCCCGGAATCGGGACACCCGGGACGCATTCATCGGCGACGTTGCACTCCGGCAAGCCGTTCTCGCCAACTGGGCTGACTTGCGCATCTGGTTGCGCCACAGCGACGGTGCCAGCGGCGGCGGCGGCGGCGGCGTTGTATGTCCACGGTGCAGCTTGTAATTGTTGCTGGTACGCCGCGTACGGATCTTGTGCTTGTTGTTGTTGATTTTGTTGCGGTTGTTGTTGATACGGAAGCGCTGCGGCTGGCTGCGTCGTCACCGCACCAGCAATAGGATACTGGTACGGGTTCACCGGCACTTGTTGCGTCGGTGCGACATCCGCCGGTGTCAACGTCGCGGTTTCGCAACACCCGATGCCTGGATACGGCACGCCCGCGATGCATCCGATGATCGGGTTGCACTGCACGCCACTCTCCATATCCACTGGCCAACTCGCCGGCGGTTTCGACAAATCCATGTTCGTCGCTTGCGGAACAGCTGCTTGCGCGGCGCCACCATCCGCCGGCGTCGCGAACGGCTGCCCGGTTTGCGGGTCGATGGCCACCGCTTGCTCGGCTCCCGCCTGCGGCACGATGCCCGACGCGCCAAACTGCGCCGCTGCCGCCGCCATCGCCGCCTGTTGCTGCTGCACCGCCACCGCCTCTTGGTTCACCCACTGCGGATTGGCCGTCTCGAGCACGTTCGTCGATTGTTGCATCTCTTCTTGGACCGGAACCGGTTGCGCTTCCTCCTCCGCCGCCGGTTGTTCAACCACTTGTTCCGCGGCTCGAATTTCAGCGTACGCTGGTTCAACTTGCGTCGGCTCCTCCGTCGCGGGGACCGGTTGCGCTGCTTCCTCCACCGGCGCTGCTGCTTCTTCGTCTTCGAAAGGATCTGGCCACGCGTGGATGTCCATGGCGCCTAACAATCCTACCTCCGCGGTGTGGGCATGCTTCTTTTGAAGTCCCAACGACGACGACGACGCGGGTTTCGGGAGATTTTTCTTCTTCGCGAGCTCGCTGAAAGAGTGCGGCACAGCTCCTCCTAACGTCGCGAACGATGATTTCGACGTCTCCGACGATCGACCACCACCGGCAACGACGAGCGCGCCGACGGAGACGAACGCCAAGGCGCCCAAAGCGAGCGCTTTGCGGTTCAAAAAGTACGACGAGGAAGAGGAAGAAGAGGCGGACGCATTGCCGATCGATTCTTCGTCTCTTCTTCGTCTGGTGTTGGAATCTACCAACAGCGCTTCTCGTTCGGTGGTGCCGTAGGAATCGCCGCGCGTGCCCCCCACGCTGCCCATCATCGTGTTCATGGCTTTTCTTTCTCTCTCTGTCTCGCTCTCTCTCTCTCTGTCTCTCTCTCTCTAAAGAAAGAACGAGCGCGCGCTTCGTGTTCTGAAGGAGAGCGGCCCGAAGCTTTCCGCGGCCTCGATTTTTTTTTCCTCTACGCGTACTAAACCCTAAATTTGACGCTCGATGATTTAGGGTTTATCATGTTTTTCATTTTTTTTGCCCTGTGCGCTCCTTCCTGTTTTAACCGCTTTTTTCTTTGTGGTTGTTTCCCAAAGAAAACTACTAAACAGAAAGTGTAGTAAACAACGATGATGCTTTCGACGACGAGTCCGCCGTCGCCGCCGTTGGGAACGACCAAGACGTCTTCGTTCGCGACCGGTTCTTTGAGAAGAAGAGGAGAAGGAGGGAGAAGATTTTCGCGTGATCTCTGTTTGAATGCTAATACTGTTACTAACGAGAGATGCGGTTTGGAGAAAAGGACGACGAGGACGAATTATTATCATCGTCAAAACCGCTCGACGCAGACGACGACGGCGCTTTCTTGCTGTCGATCTTCTCTCTCTCCGTCTCTTCGAACGACGGAAAAGAGAGCCCAAGGGTTACTTCGAACGAAGCAGAGAAGCGCTCGTTTCGTTCCCGCTCGAGCTGGCGGGACGTCCTTAGTGCCAGTCTCGGACCGAGTCGTGGCGTTTCTCCCGTACTTGCTTCCGTTGATATCCGGGCTGCGCTACTCGCGATACTTCTTCGCGGCGTTTCCGGCGGCGATAATCATGTTGCAACCGCTGTTACCGATCGTGAAGATAGTCGCCACGTTACCGCTTGGGAATTTGATTCCGTTTTTTGCCGCGTATTTAGGCGTAGCGAGGAACCAAAACTTGAGCAGGTTTTGTCGCTTTAACGGGATGCAAGCGATATTGTTGGACATCGTGTTGATATTTCCGGGGTTGTTGGAATCGTTGTTTTCGAGAGAGATTTTAGGCATAACTATTCCGTATTTCTTGTCGAAATGGATGTACAACGTTATTTGGGTAGGGTTGGTCGTCGCGTTCGCGTTGTGCGCCGTCGGATGCGCGACGGGGAGGTACGTGAATTTGCCAGTCGTGTCAGAGGCGGCAGAAGCTCAGATGCGCTAATATATCTATACAACATAAATTCCAGTGTGTAATTTGCATTATTAATCGTCGTCTTCAGAGTCAGGAACTTGATCGTCATCTTCTTCAGATTCAGATTCTTCTTGATATTCTTCTTCTTCTTCTTCTTCTTCTTCTTCCTCCTCCTCTGAGTCGTCAGAGATGACGACAACTTCATCTGCGAGCGACTTCCGTTTTTTCACTGGCTCTGCGGTTAGAGCGAGTTCTTCTTCTTCTTCTTCTTCTTCTTCTTCTTCTTCATCATCATCATCATCCTTTTCTTCATCGTCTTCTTCTTCATGTTTTTCTTCTTGTTTCTCCTCGCCCTTCTCGCAAGCCGTACAGAGCCATCCCGTCGGATGGCTCCTTTTCGTTGGTTTTTTACTCATCGGCGGATCGTTGCAAAACCAGTGGAATTTCTTCTCGCAACCGACACAAGGGATCATCTCTTTCTGCTCCGTCTTGTTGCCACAGTTGGCACAAGGGTCCGCGTCACCCTTTGGTTTGCGCGTATTCTTCCTCGTCATCGTTTTCTTTTCATTGGTCTTCTTGCTCTTGGGAGGAGGGTCAGCTGGTTCTTCTTCTTCCTCGTCGGTTTCTTCGTCCCCATCACTCTTTTCCTCCTCTTTCTCCTCCTCCTCGTCGTCACTAATCGCTACTTTGCGGCGCTTGGCTGATGACGACGTTTGTCTTCCGCTGGAGGGAGTCGGCGTATTTTTCTTCTTAGTGGCAGTAGTTTTCGTCTTCGCAATGCGCGTTTCCATTTCGTTTGAGCTCACATCTTTCAACGCTTTCGTCTTATTTTTTGTAGTGGCTCCTATTTCTTCTTCTTCTTCTTCTTTTGCTTCCTTCTCATCGTCTTGAAGAGACGATGACGACGATAATGACGATGATGACGAACCGTCGCTGTCACTATCACTATCGCTATCATCTTCTTCCTCCTCTTTGTCTTTGTTTGAAACGGCGAGATTCTCCTTCCTTTTCTTCTCCGCCAACGCCAACGCTCTTTTTTGCATCTCTGCAATCTTCTCGCCGTCTACTTCGAGTGAAAAAACAAACGTCACGTCTTCCCCGGCTGCTTTGCGTAACTGCGCGTCCGGGACGTGCGACATGCGATAATGATGCGCCCAGGTGTTCAGTTTCGCTTCGTCAAAGTCCTCCAGTTGCTTTTCTTCGGGTAGAATGTCACAACCACCATCACCACTGCCACCCAGGTCGTCTTCGCTTGAAATGCTGCTGTGATTCATTGTCGTCGTATTCTCTTCAATCTTTCGATGAACGTCGGGGCATCGCGTACAATCGCACGTTCTATGAGTATCGCTCGGACACTCCACGTCCAAAGAAAACAACTGCTGCAAATCCTCCGTCGTCATCGACATTTGCTCTAAACCCGATCCTCGCCCATCGACGACACTCGTTAGCGCTTGCTTCGCCAATTGTCTCTGGAACACCTTCTCCTCGATCGTTCCAGAGGAAAGAAAGCGGTACTCATAGCACTTTTTCTTTTGACCGTCTCGCCAACATCTCGCCGCAGCTTGCTTATCGCTCGCCGGGTTCCAGTCCGGGTCAAATAACACCAACCGGTTTCCACCGACTAAGTTTATACCACAACCACCAGCTTTCGAGGAGAGCAGAAATACAAATTCGTTGTTCGTCAAGTCGTTGAAAGCGTTGACGAGTTTTTGTCTTTTGTTGATACTCGTCCCGCCGTCCAAGCGCAAGGACGGGTAGTTGTTTTGACGGCACAAAATCTCCACCAAATCCAGCGTTTGCGTGTAGTTCGAAATAATCACGATCCTATCGCTGGTCTCCGTACGTAATTGATGCAATAGTCGAGCTAAAACGGCGAACTTTCCGCCGTGCCATTCCCACCCCTCGCACATCTGCCCGCCCGCTCGACCGCCTCGTCCGGAGCCGCCGCCGTCGTACAAACCATGGAAATACGGCGTCAAATTATCGTCGATCGCGTTCCCACCTTCGGTTTTCCCGGCGTATTTCTTCTCCCGAATGGCATCAAAAATCAATTTCGGGTGATTGCACAGTTTCTTCAAAGCTGTGATGCACGCCAAAACTTCCAACTGTTTCCCAGTTTTCTGTGCGATTCTCGCCTTCTCGGATAACAAGTGTTCGTAAATCGATCTTTGCAACGGCGTCGTCTTACAACACACGATTTCAATCACTTTTGGTGGTAAGTGCTTGGTTAAAATCGTATTCGTTCTTCTCAAGATGAACTTGTTCACGATGACACTCAACATTTCGTTTCTTTCGTTCGCTTTTTGCAACTCAGCGTCCGTCGCGTATGGTTCTCTCCCTGCTAAAATTGGTCTCTCGTACTTCTTTGCGAATTCCTTCGGTGTACCTAAAATACCAGGGTTACAGAACGACACCATGCTATAAAACTCATCCAAATGGTTTTGCATCGGTGTTCCGGAAAGCATGATGCGTCGTTTACAGGCCATCTTTGCCAAAGCTTGATTCGTCAACGTCTCGCCGTTTTTCAATCTGTGCGCCTCGTCGCAAATGACCAACTGACACGAGCTTTCCGTAGTGAATCGTTCGTGGTATATCCGAAACGTTTCGTAGGATACGATCAAGACTTGTGATCTCGAGTGAGGCGCTAAAAACAGCTTCACCGAGCTTTCCGCGTCCGCTCTCGAGTCTCCGCAAATCGGCGTAGTCTTAACTTTACCTTTCAACCATTTTATGCACTCCGCATCCCAGTTCGCGACCAACGACGTCGGACACACGATAACCACTTTCTTCACCGTCGGTTGTTGGTCCTCCTCGATGCTCGTGTTCAACAACGTCCACATCAACGAAATAGCTTGCAATGTCTTCCCTAAACCCATATCGTCGGCTAAAATACAACCGGCACCTTCAAACCCGCGCAAACCCATCACGCACTCGTACAAAAATGAAACCCCTTCCCGTTGATGCGGTCGCAACCATCTCGTCAACATGTTGTCCACTTTCACCGGAGGTAGCAATTTACCTTCCTCTTGCCTTTGCTTATCCTCGTCTTGCCACAATACCAACTCTGAGACGCCTTCTGGGAGCACGATATCTTCCGCGTCTGCGCCGGTTGGGATAATTTTCGGCAACTCGGGCCGTTTCGTCGATCCAAACGGGATGAATATCTTACGAGCGAGAATCGCTCTTTGCAACGCAGCTGTTGTTCAAAAAGAAAGAGAGAGAAAGAGAGAGAGAGAGAGGAGAAAGACGTCAGAATTCTTTGCTTCTTGGAAGCTTGGAAAAGAGAGAAAGAGAGAGAAAGAAAGAGAGAAAGAACGAGAATTCTCATTTGGGTGCCCACTTTTGAATCCCCTTTCTTCTCTCTTTTCGCGCTCGGGGAACGAGAGAGAATCGTTCAAAAAAGAAAACGAAAACATAAGTCCGACGACCCGCGACTGCGCACCCGTTTGGACCGCCCCACCGGGCACTAACGGTCGAAAATGCCGTTTCAAAATAACCTCGTCCGGCTCTGGTGGTTTTAAATTGCTCAAAACCGACGCGTATCGGATCGTTACCGTCCCATCTCGCAAGGCTTTTATGTTTTGTTCGCGGACAAAGTTTTGCTCCTGCGAGAGTGGAATTTGGTACGATTCATCGTCGTCGTCGTCGTCTGAATCTTCTTCTTCTTCTTCTTCTTCTCTCTCGTCAACCTCCATTTCTTCTTCCTCTTCTTCGCTCTCCGAAGAGGACATCGTGCGTTGTATTATCGCTTTTAAAAACGGCGCGCGCGCGTGTGCTTATTATTCGTGCGTGTGAAGCTTTTTCAAAAATCGACCGAAAGAAGAAAAAGAGAGAGTGCGTGTGTGAGTGTTTTTCTTTTCTGGTAAACCCTAAACCCTAAATTTTTAGAACTCGAAAAAGCAAAGAAAAAGGGTCCCCGGATCTCTTCTCTCTCGCCCCACCGCATAGTAAGTAATACACACGCACGCGTCATCAAATATCACGTCATGCTCAGAAGACTGCTCCTCTCGTCGTCGCAAAAGCAGCGGCAAACTCATCAAAAGCTGTGCTGCTATTTCACGACGCAAACGCACCCGTTGCGAGAGCAGTTGAAAAAAACCACCGGTTTAGTCGGCCTCCCGGTGTTGAACAATCCCATCGAATCGTACGCCAAGTTGTGCGACGAAGTGCTCGAAAAAATCCAATTCGTCCCGGAAAACGCGGCGTATAGAACCGTCGTGGAGGAAATTTACAAGCACCGAAGAGAGGTGACGCTGAGCGGGAAGACCGTGTCGGAAATCGAAGAGACGATCGCGGCTGGGCAGATCGAAGAGTTAGCGGTGCAAGCGAAAGATGAGTTAGAGTTGATTCCGAAAATGAGAGAGTGGAAACCTTGGGAGTTTGAGCACACGATTGAAATCGAAAAGGAGGAGAATCCGACCGGAATCGAGAAGAATTAGAGAGAGAGAGAGAGAGAGAGAGAGATTATCATCGCGCAGTGCGCGTTTGTGTGTGTGTGTGTGTTTAGTAGCATTTTTGTAACATCATAGGAAACGTATTCATATCATAACAAGTATTTTAAAACAAAAGTGAGACGGAATCCGGAAAAAACCTCTTGGAGGGGGGAGAAAGTCAAAAAATACACGCGCAACGAATTAGTTTGACTCTTTTCTTTTCAAAAGCGGAAATGACGAATGACGACGCGACTCGCGAAGGAGGAAAAGGGGAAGAAGAAGAAGAACGAGAAGAAGACGAAGGAACGAAGGAAATCGCGATGATGCCTCGTTCCTCTCCTCTCGTCAACGAAGAAGAAGAAGAAGAAGAAGAACGACAACAACGCGCCGAAGTTGTTGAAAAGGAAAAGAAAAGCAAAAGAATAGCGGTGTATCTTCGATTGAAACCACCGCCGCTGGAGGCGAATTCTGGAGTGCGCGTGGAACACGGAGACGACGAGAACGGCGGTGCAACGAAGACGGTATCGTTCAAGTGCGACGACGATGTCGACGACGACGAAGACGACGGCGAAGAAGAGAAGACCAGCGTTGCTCGTGCGACGAGTAAAAAATACGCAAAGAGAGGAAGCAGTCAGATCTTTACGTTCTTCGATGAAATATTGGACGAAAACGCGTCACAGGAAGACACGTTCGATACGTGCGCGAGGAATGTCGTCATGAACTGTTTAGATGGCGTCAATGGGACGATATTCGCGTACGGACAAACCGGGTCTGGAAAGACGCATACGATCACCGGAGGGAACGACGGCGCATATGAAAATCGCGGTATCATTCCGAGGAGTTTAGAAACGGTGTTTCGAGAGATGGAGAAAAGGAAGAGGGAGGAAGAGGAGAAGAGTGGGAACAAAGTGGTCACGTTCGACGCGACGTGCGAGTACGTGGAGGTATATAACGAGCAAGCGTACGATTTGTTAGGGAGGGATGATTGGAACCAATCGTCTACGTTAGTGCGAGGAGGCGACGCGTCTTCTCCGGGAGAAGGCGAGGAGAATGCAGTTGATAATATCGACGATACCAACAATGGAAGTGACGATGAAGAAGAAATGTTTCACGCGTCACTAGATACCCGCAACAATCTCATCATCGATCCAGAACCATCGTCATCGAGAAACCATCATCATCAACAACAACAACAACAACATCAACTTCATTTACCTCGAGTCTATCTTCAAGAAGACGAAAAGAAAACGTTCCGATTAAAAGGCATATCCACGCACAGAATTCGCAGCGAAGAAGAGGCTATGAATTTACTCTTTGTCGGAGACGCGAATCGCGCAGTTGCTGAAACGCCGCTAAACTTAGCATCGAGTCGTTCCCATTGCGTCTTCACGATCACGATTGAGAAACGAACGTCCGGCGACGATACTCTGCAAAGAGCAAAGTTGAATATTGTCGATCTCGCCGGTTCCGAACGCGTTTCGAAAACAAAAATAGACGGTTCCGTGCTCACGGAAGCTAAACACATCAACTTGTCCTTGCACTTTCTCGAAAGAGTCATCGTAGCTTTGCAAGAGCAACAGAAGCTTCGGCGAAGGAAAAACGATGCCAACGCTACCTATCACGTGCCTTATCGGAACTCAGTCGTTACATCCATGCTTCGAGACTCGCTTGGAGGTAACTGCAATACCGTCATGATTGCGACGTGCTCGCACGACGAATCGCAATTAACTGAAAATGTGGCAACCTGTAGATTTGCCCAACGTGTATCGTGCGTCACCAACGAGTATCACGTAAACCAAGAAATCGTGCCCGAGTTGGTGATTAAACGTTTGCGAGCGGAGAACGCCCGTCTGATAGAAGAACTGAAAGCGCTGAAAGAAGCATACGCAAAGCTAGAGAGGAAAGTCTCGGTTGTAGGCGGTGATAATGATGATAATGACGATGATGATAATGATGGTAAAAGTGCGTGTTCGGAACCTCCTCCTGTTACTGCTGTATCCATTAAACGAAAAGAAGAAGAAGAAGAAGAAGAAGAAGAAGAAGGAGAGAAGGATGTCGATAACGAGGAAAATGACATTGATAGTGAAGACGCTGTCATGAACAACGTGTGCGAACAAAACCGGGCAGAGCATCCATGTCCCGCAAATCTTCCTCGCGCGGACGACTCCGAAGCCTCCTCCTCCGATTCCATCGATGACGACACAGAAAACTTCGACCTCGACTATCACCGCTCTCTCCTGTTCGACAAAAAGCTCGCCTTCTCCGCGTTCCTATCTTCGCCCTCTCCACACATCCACGCTCTTTCCGAATCGATAACCACCAACGAGCAAAAAAAATCCTCCACCCTGGCCGTCTCCACGCTCGTTCGCGAACGCGTCCTTCAACTCAAACTCGACTTTGCCAACCTCCGCCGATCCATTCAATCCACGCGAATACAAAAAGAAGCCTCGCGCTTAAACCCATCCTCCGAATTCTCCTTTTCCGAACGCGCGATTCACGAGCGCAAACTCCTCGAACAAATCAAAGCAAAGAAAAGCGAACACTCGAACGCGGTGAAAGAACTTCGCGAACTCAAAGGCGTCGTCGCCGTCGTGGCCAACTTGATCGAGAAAAGTCGTCTGGCATTGCGAGACGCGTTCGAAATATGGTTTCAAGACTTGGAAAGAAAGTGTAAACGAGTCGCTCTGAGAAGAGCCGAGGTGATTTTGCGCGAAGATGATGAAGAAGAAGTAGAAGTGTAGTTGAAACGCATCTCGCGTATTTTCACACAAAATCTAGAGAAAAAAAACGCACACGGGAACGAAATAGGTACGAAAAAAAAATGAGGGACGCGCTCGTCCCCGCCACCCCTCGCCCGCTCCCGCTCTTAAAGAAGAAGCTCGTCCGTCGGTCCTTATCGATCACCATCATCGGCACTTTGCTTTTCTTTTACGTGGACGCGTTGCAAAAGACGGAGAAATACGCGTGGATGCGACGGATGACATTTCGAGTCCCGTTACCTACCGCGAGTGCGAAGAAGGGAAGGAATCACTTACCGGTGAGCGGGACGCCGAAAAATCGCGAGGATTACGACGACGATGTTCTCAGTCATCGTTATCATAGCGAGAACAACGGCGAAGGGTGGGAGGATGGAGACGATAGAGATGGGAGTAATCGCGCTTTTGTGCCATTAGGAGAGTTGCGATTCGATGATGATGAAGCTGTCGAGAGAACCCCTCGCGAGAAGGAAGACGAAGACGAGGAAGAAGGACGACGCCAAAGTCCGCCAACGCCAAGTTTCCCGCCGCCACCGAACGTGTCGCCACCACCGGTGACGGTAGAGATGGAGCGGAAATTTCATAGCATCGCAAAAAGTAGAGTTCGAGTGGATAAGATGTCCTTCCCGACTGCGCCGGATGAGTTGATCGATATCGTCAATAGGATGGGCTTACATCGCGGCAGCGTGGTGGTGGTGTCGTTCGCAAACTCGCATCACATCGAGTTGGCGGTGAATTTTATCTTGTGGGCGAAAGCTATTGGGATGACGACGTTGATTGGTGCGTTGGACGACGACGCGTTTGAGGTTTTGAAGAAAACGGTCGGCGATGAATCGCACGCCGGCGAAGGGCAGGCATTTACCTATCGCGTGGACCATCACTTGGGAGCGCAAGGAAGTTCGCACGCCTCGCAGGACTGGAAGAATTTCGCAAAAATGCGCATTTCGCACGCGACGAGATTACTCGAGTTTGGATTCGATGTCGTCATGTCTGACGCTGACGTCGTTTGGTTGAAGAATCCAGAGGCGTATTTGAGATGCGAGAAGATGAGCGAAGAAGGGAAAGTGATTGAGAATTTATCGTTCGATATCGAGGGGTGTGAAGAGCTGAAAGCCGCAGACGTCATCGTGTCGAGCGATAATTTGTCGCCGACATCGGACGAGAGAGACGGTGGGAATTATGCCAGAGGAGGCGTCTTTAATACCGGGATTGTGTTTTTGAGACACACGAGAGGTGGGATTCAGTGGGCCAAGCAATGGAACGTGCACTTGAGCGCGACCGATGGAAGGTTTCATCGTTTAACCAGCGATCAACAGGTGTTCAACGCGATGGCCAGGAAAGAAAACGCTTGGCCAGGTTTGGAGGTGATGCGAATGGATGGGGCGCATAATACGCTCGGGCCCAAAGAGAACAAACGCGTGTTGGTCGCCGCGGAAGGCGATACCTTGTTGGGCGTGTTTCCAGTGGCTAAGTTTAATCCCGGTCATGTGTACATGGTACAAAAATTTCACGACAAGGAGAAGAAGACGCCATTTGCTGTACACGCGACGTACACTTTTGACGGGAGTTCCGGCGAGGCGAAAAAGTGGCGATTCATGGAAGCTGGACTTTGGCGCGTTCCCGAAAAAGAGCGAGAAGAAAAATTTATCACGTTTGATGCTTCCGCTCACTTGTGGGACGACGACGCCGTCGACGACCACGGCGCAATCTCCTCGCACGACACGCCTTCAATCACCGACCATCTCGTCGCTGGTTCCGGTCACATCAAAGCCTTAGCAAACGCCATGGCCGTTGCGGTTTCGTTGAAACGAACACTATTGATCCCACCGATGCCGTGTTGGTGCGATAAAGTCTGGGGCGGTCACGATAACATTTTCACTTTTCAGTGTCATTACCCGGGTAGTCGCGATAGCAACCACATTCCTGGCACGTGTCCTTTGGACCACTTCGTTTCGCCGTCGACACTCGCGCGAGAAGCAAAAGCGAACGGAGTAGACATCAGGCCTTTAGGTGCGGCACCCGAAAGCGTGAAAAACATGCGTGGCGAATTCCCAATCTTGAAAGTTGGCGGCGGCGGCGTCGACGGCGGAAAAGAAGAAGGACAACAGAGCGATTCTTCGTTCTCCATCCCGACGCACGCGACCGAACTGGAAATCTCAAAACTCACCGACCGATTACCGTTAATAATCAAACTAGAAACTACTCGAGACGCGTTCGGTGGTTTCACTGACCCCGCGAAGACGAAACGCTTCGAACAGTCCGTAAACGACCGCGGCTTATCCCCCGAACAGTGGTGTTCCGAGTGCCATCCTCAAGGGTGTAAAAATCTCATCCCAGCCGCGACCGTGGCGAAAGGATTTTTAAAGCCGGTGAGAGAAATACACGACCAGTTTTGCGCGAGCTTTGACAAAGCGGGGAAGTTTGAAGAAGAGCAAGAACACCATCAGCGATGAGATCCGATATCGAGAGAGAGAAAAAAACGAGAGAAACGGCGTTTAGAAGTAGAGAACGTAAAATACATTTTAGTAGTTAACGAGCAGCGTGTTGTTATTTATAATAGTGAATCGATAGCTTTTAGTCAACTGTGCGTGAGGCAACCATCTCACGTAAGATTTTTCTTAAAAAAAACGTCCAGCTCCCAAACATCCCCAGCGCGCGCGTTACTACTTCCCTTTACCACTACCAAAAAGCGAGCCAAACACAGATCCTCGCTCGCACTTGCACCTGTCCTCTTCTTTAACGCCGGCTAAGGCGGTTTCGATGTGCATTCCACATCCAGCCCTTTTTTTAAGAGAGAGAGAGATTTTCATTACGTGAGAAAAATGGAAAACCAGAGAGCTGAGACGTTGAGAAAACGCGAGGGACAAAAGTATAACCTACCAGGTTGGTTTGTCGCACTTAGAGCACTGCACTCGACGGCACATGTTTTCTTTCGTTGATTTATAAAGTATTTATCTCGTGCGTGGGTTTTCTTTCTCGCGCGTGGGGCAAGAGAAAAAGCGGTGAAATTTATGGCGGCATTTACAGTTACAATAGAAGCTAAAAAAAGTACACAATCAAGCGAGCGCGTTCGGTTGCGCGCGTATTGTCGTCATCATCCTCTCTCTCTCTCTCTCTCTCTGATCGGTCGCGCGCGTATCGTCGTTATCATCTATCCCTCTCTGTCTCTCTCTCACACACTCTCTCTCACTCATATGAACCCAAACATCTTCCCTTTCTTCTTCTCGTCAATCTTCCTCTTGCCTTGACTGGCAAGAAACCTCTCCGCCATCGCGTGCAACACAAACTCGATCGCCTCTTGCTCTTGCTTTTCGTTCAACATCGGCACGTCAATCTTCTCGTTTATCTTCGTCGCGGTCGCGTGGACCCACAGATCGACTTGCGTCTCGCCCGCCTCCGTCACGCCTTCGAAAAAAGCTTTCGTGCCCATCTTTTCCAACTGCCTCTCGATGGCATCCGCGATGACGTCTACAGCTTTCATGAATATGATTTGTTCCGTGGCTTCGTTTAGTATCGGAATATCGATCACCGCGTTGAGAAAAGACGCGAACACGAGTCTTTGACTCTTTGAAATCAAATGAAACGGAAGCTTCAACTCTTCCGTTTGCGAGTACAAATGGACGATATCTTTCTTGTGCATTTTAAGCAACTCCTTCTTCGATTTCCCGGCTTTCTTCGCGCGCAAAATCGCCGCGTGGCCTTCCTTGGAGTTTAAATATCGCTCGGTGATCTTTTCTTCTTTTGATTGGAATAAACCTCCCGCTCGAATAATCGTAGTACTCGTTGTTGTTTTCTTCCGCGTCAAAGGTTTCACCCGTAAAGGAGAAGAAGAGGAGAGGAAATTTCTTCTTCTTCCCGGGGAAAAAGATGTCGCGGTGGTGGTTGCATTCAGAGTAGTTGGTGCGAAGCGATGCATGATTGTGATGACGATACTGCTGCTGCTGCTGCTATTGATGATTGCGTCGGGGTTATTCACTGCTTAATCTCTCTCTCTCTCTCTCTCTCTCTCTCTCTCTCTTTGCGCGGAGTCGTTTGCGAGCATTTTCAGAAGAAAAGGTGAAGGTGTTGAACACCCCAAAGCAGCAATTTCTAAACCCTAAACCCTAAAAATCCCCTAAAACGAGGGTTTGAAAAATACGCGCAAAAAAAAAATCGATCGTCCTCCGACCGAACACCACCACGCTCTAACCGGTAGGTACTTCACACCGCGCACCCCGCGAAGATAATATGAGAGAGAAAGAAACAGAGGAGGAGCGCGGAGGTGAAAAAGAAGAGAGAGGGGGAGATGACATCGCCAGGAGAAGTACGGAGAGAGCGAGTGAAGAAAACCTAGAGCGGAAAGAAGAAGAAGAAGAGGAACTCAACAACAACAACAACGACGACGACGACGACGACGACGACGATGCGAAGAATCACGTGACACTGGCGATGTCCTCTCCGATCAAAATCAAGAGACGGTTCACGCAGGAGAGTTTAGACGAAGATTGGAACGATTCGAGCGGCGATCCTTTCGACGGCACGAGCAGCGGAAGTTCGATCGCGGAAAAAAGGAGCGCAGAGTGTTGCGAACAACGAGGAGGAGGAGGAGGAGGTGAAGGAGAAGAGGAAGGAGAGGAGATTTTCTATCGGTCGTTTACGAGGTTGCAGAAGAAAGATTTACGGAAAGAGCGGTCGGCGATGAACGACTTGAAGTTTATATCGAGAGTTGGACTCGATGATGGTGAAGAAAATGATGATTGGGAGACGACTATCACTCCGACGACGACGATGAAGAAGAGGAAGAACTTGTTAGAGGCGAGATCGCGTTCGGAGAAGTTAGACGCGGTGCTTTTGTTGGATGTGGACGAGAATGAGACGGCAGAGGGAGCGGAGGAAGGAGAGGAGGACGGAAAAAAAAAGGAGAAGAAGAAGAGCAGATCGTTGAGAGGTTTGGTGGAAATGATGGTTGAGAAAGCGAAGATGCATTTTGGTCGCAACGATAGCGATACATCTGCGGCGATGGTATCTTCAATTTTCTTGGACGACGCTATGAACTTGTCCGTCGCAAACGCTTCTGTACAAAGTAACGGAGTGCTCATAATCCCCGTATCCGCAAAGATGTGCGTGTTGAAATCGGCGAGATTAGTCATCATCGCTCGCGCTAAAGAGTGGGTGAAAGTGTCCTTTTCTCCTCTTTCGAACAACAATAATGGTAACATAAAAAACAACGACTACGACTACAGTCGTTTCGTCGTCTTGGTCATCACCGACGCATATGCCATGCACAAGCAAACGAAAAACTCGCTCGCCACGAGTGGAACGATTGCAACTCTCTTTAGTGACGAGATGTTTTACTACGAAGCGCTCGCTGCAGATTCTATCGCCGCATTTCGAGAAGCACTGTGTCGTTTCTTGCATCGACACGGAGGCGATGTGACAAACCTGCCGGGACGAACATTTTCGCTCCTCGAAACGACTTTTGGAGAGGAGGAAGCAGAGAGTGGCAAAGAGCAAAAAGTAAATACAGAGAAAACTAGTTTTTCGAAACGAATATCCTTTTTCGCGCGAATCTCTGATGACTTTCATCGCGTCGTGAAGAAAAGATATTGGAGCGATTTCGCGGACGCCTTCATAGATGCGCCCACCTTTTTTCGAGCCTTGAACACAATAGTTTGGTTGTTCTTCAACACGACAGTTCCCTGTTTGGCGGTCGGATTAGTTTTCACCATTGACTCCGACGAACGTATCGGTGTGGAAAGCTTTTTAACCTCCGAAGCTTTGGCAAATGTGGCGTTTTCGTTATTAGGCGGGCAATCTGTGCTAGTGTTTCGGATAACCGGGCCGACGTTAGCGTTTCTTCAAGTCGTAAGGATAACTGCGTCTCGCTTGGAAGCACATTTGGTGACGTTTTATTCTATCGTTGCTCTAGTTTCTGGACTATCTTCTATGCTTTTTGCCTCTTTCTCGGGTGCATCACTGATTAAATACGTTGGAAGATTCTTCGCTGAATGCCTGCGAATGTTTGTTGCAGTGATCTTCATGTATTCGTCGATAAATGCCATGCGCAACAAAGGCATGCAAAGCGCAGAAACTGTTTCCGAATTTCTCAAGTATTTTATTTTGCATATAGGCACATTCTTCGTGAGTAGAAAGATTCAATCGATTAAAACGAGTCCATTCCTGAAGACGTCGATAAGGAAAGTCTTGACAGATCTTGCACCGGCGATTGGTTTATTGGTATTTACGGGCGTGAGTTACATCGCGAAAGATGTGCCGGTCGATCGCGTCCACGACGAGCGTTATAAAATGAGCGGTACAATGTGGCCAACCTATACGCCCGCAAAATATTCTGAGATGAAAGATGATCCAAAATCTGTACTCGTCGCTTGCTTTTGCGGCGTAGCCCTCGCTGTACAAATATTTTTCGAGAGCCAAATCAGTGCCGTGCTTTCCAACAGACCCGAGAACAAGCTCAGAAAAGGTAAATCATATCATTACGATTACTTCATCGTAGGGGCTATAAACGCGTTGCAAGGTTTGTTCGGCCTTCCAGTCGCTATACCATCTTTGCCGCACTCGCCCATCCATGCGCGAATCTCGAGTTTGAGCGTCGAGTATCAAGAAGACTATGTGGCAAAAACGCATATTATTTCAGCCTCAGAAATAGGTCGCTTCACCAACTTGTGCGCAAGTTTACTCCGTTTACTTTCATTATGGGTTTTCCGAAACGCGTTGTATGGAGAAATTCCCGTCGCAGCGATATCAGGTTTTTTACTCTACATGGGTTACACGTCCTTGGAAGAGAACGACATATGGAAACGTTTACTTCTCATGTTTACGCAAAGAGAGCAAGTGAACCACAGAGCTGAAGAGAGCTTCCGCTTCGTGCGTCTAGGTGTAATCAACGCATACACGCTTTTGCAAATACTATCATTTGCGGTCGTCTTTACAGTATCACGTTCAACGGATTTTGATACAAATAACGTGTTGCCTGTGGCGACGTTTTATCCTTTCGTGTTTATATTGATAATTCTTTTCGCAACGTACGTGTTGCCGGTGTTCTTCGCGGAGAAGGATTTGGGAGTACTGACAAAAGTAACGAGACGGGTCGTGTCTCCCTTATTTTGTTAAAATGCGAAGAAGAGATACTACTAATACTACCATATATTGCTGTTGTATATGCGTATTTTTATACAATACTTCCTCGCTCACGTGCTGCTGTTGATTCTGCTATTAATTCCCGACTTGATTCAAATCTGGCGAAAATGCAATCCCCGAGCATTTCTTGCCGTCGATGACGAGCTCGACGAAATAGCCGGCATCAAAAGTGCCCGTGATTTTACTCTTGGACGGATCGACTTTTGAGCCAATCGCAGGAAGCTTTCCGCTTTCTTTTCCCGGCGTCGTTTTCGCCTTTTTAGAGGGAGATGTCGTAGCGATTGTTTTCGTTGCGCCGTTCGTATTCAGCTCTTTGAAGAGTTCGTCGTAATTTTTGCTCGCGATTGCTTTCGCCAAATGTTTCTGAGCTCGATCCCACATCTCTTTCTCCTTCGCGTTCAGCTTGTTGTCTAAGATTTTCAAAGCGTCTTCTTTCATTTTTGCAATTTGTGCAAACTGTTTCATCAAGTCTTCTTCCGATACCGCTAAGGCTCCAGATGCGTTGTGCAGTCTGGGTAACTTCACGCTCTTCTCCATCACCATTTGGTAGCATTCTTCGTTCCTCATCGCTTCTCTTTCCTCTTCCGTTGTTCCATTCTTTTGCATCGTCCCGTCTTCGGCAAACTTTCTCTTTTTCGGTGGCATGTTCTTTTCGTTGTTTGCAAGCGCCGTCGTGGTCGGTTTTTCCTTTTCCCCGTTCTTCTGACCTACCGCCGCCGCCGCAGCGGTGTTGTTTGGAGCATCACCTCCGCTGCTCTTGCCTCCGACCTCGCCGCTACCAGCCGAGGCAACCTTCATCTGAGATGAGCTAGATCGCCCGAGCTTGGACGGTTGTTTCTTCAACTTTTTCTTCTTTACCGTGTTAACTTTATCCTCGTCCTCGTCGTCCGAAGGCGCCGGACGCACACCTGGGACGAGCACTTCTTCTCGACTGGCGCGCGGACTCAAGCTCGGCAAGTCGCCGTCGTGATGTTTCGCAGCTGCCGATTTCTGAACCTTCAGCTTCGGCAAGCCTAAGAGCTGGTTTGCTTTGAACGTTAAGGCAATCTTTTCTGTCGCTTCGCCCGTGATGTTCTTTGGGTTTTTCGAACACTCCTCTCGGTGCTTCATCAACAGTTGATTTCTGGTTTTGCCTTTGAACTCAACGAAACAGAATTCGCAATTAGCGACGGGCGCCACCGGAGGCGGAGCAGATCGACCGTCCACTTTAAACGCTTGCAAACCTTTGACGGGCTCAAACGCGGAACGAATACCCCCTCGTGGAGTCTCCGTCGTCGCGATTGATGTCATGTTTGTGTTCTCGCGACCGCTGTCTCGTCCCTCCGTATGCTGCTCTTCGGTCGACTTCTTCGTAGATATCGATAAATCCTTTTTTGGAGTAATACTAACACTCGGGAGCTTGACGTTGCCGCCACCAGATTTCTTCTTCTTCTTGGTTTTCAGATCCGTCGTCAAAGCTGCGGCATCTGCGTCCCAGCAGTCTTTCAGCGGCAACACGTCGTCCCATAAATTTTCCTGCGGTTGATTCTCCTCTTCGACATACTCTGGTTTCGTGAGTTCGTTACCGTATGTTGACCCTGCGCGGGCAAAAAAAGCCGCGCCAGTGTTAGACGTCGACAACTCCACCGCGGAGACTTTATCTTTTCCCGATGATTTTTTCTTCTTCTTTTGCAAAGAGGCGGCGGTATTCGTACTCGTTACGTTCGATTCTTCAATCATGATTTGCTTCCCTTCCACTTCATCTGCAAACGCACCACCGATTCGAAACACCGCCGATCGAGCTGGAACGAGAGATGCACCAAACATTCCTACCTTTGGGGACATGTAATCTGGTAACTTTTGCCAAACTCTAAATTCGCACGAAAAGATCCACGCATCACCGATGTGTTCATTCTTACTGCCTCTTCCACCAACGACAAGCATACCATCGCCGTCGGGAAGCGCACAGACAGCGTGTAGCATTCTCGGCGCAATCATTTCATGTGCCTCTTTATCCGCTTTGATTTCCTTCCATGGCTCCGCTTTGTTCTTGAAGTCAAACTTCCACACATCGTTGAGACACTCTCCGGAAGCGTCCACGCCTCCAAAGAGAAACGCGACGTCATCTTTGACGGAGATCAAGCTCGCAAACGCTCGGGCTGGAGGACACTTTTTCACTGGTACCTTCACATGACTCCAACAGTTCGATTTGAAATCGAAAATGTACGTCTCATTCGTAAAAGCGGCGTTCTGTTTCTCCATCGCCGATGCAGTTTTCTTCTGATTTTTTGAAGAAGTCACGCGTTTCTTCACTCCACCGAAATGTAACACCTTCTGATCGCTAATAAAGGTCGACGACGCGCCAAATCGTTCATCCGGTACCGCATTCGTCTTCTTATCCACCAATGGCTCCAAAACGCTCCATTTCTTCAACGCCGAGTCGTACGTTCGCACGACCGTTTTATTCTGGTCCTCACCGGCACCACCGTTCTCCCCCTCTTCAGCACCGCCTGACAAAAAAGTCACCACACCCTCTTCCTCTTCCTCGGTTTCATTCTTCTTGTTCGTCTTCTTGTTCGTCCTTACCTGTCTCGCGCAAAACGACGGAAACGCGTCCGGATTCGGGCTGTTTTCTACGTGAAACGTCCAATGCGCAAACTCGCCGCCTGTGTAAAAATAAAAGGAATGGTTTTTAAGGTAATGACGCGAACAGAGAGAGAAATAAGAAATGTCAGTATTCTCTACGAACGCATTGTTAAAGAAAACAGAACGCACCGACCAGGTCCAAAACTTTCATCTCCTCCCTCGCCGCTTCCTTTGCTTCGCCGCTCTGTCCTCCCCACGAGTAAACGCATCCATCTTTTTCCGAGTACCACGAACACGGTTGCACGGTACCGACTAACTGCGGAATCAAGGGCACGTCTTGCCAACGGTACGCGTTCGTGTTATCGTCTTCTTCTTCTTCTTCTCCTCCTCTTCCCGAAGAGGAAGAAGGATCCATCGTTC
>Ga0255769_10000897_pt1 | contig 35353 bp, 34 predicted proteins | sample 041ome_9_FD_179637 | JGI IMG/M metagenome (GOLD analysis project Ga0255769, IMG submission 179637) | Coastal salt marsh microbial communities from the Groves Creek Marsh, Skidaway Island, Georgia - 041413US metaG (version 2) | ecosystem: Environmental > Aquatic > Marine > Intertidal zone > Salt...
ATCTCGGCCGGCTCTGAGATCTCGGCCGGCTCGGTGATCCCGTCCGGCTCGGTGATCTCGGCCGACCCGGTACCCGCCTCGACCGGCGTTGGCGCGCTGGGCGTCTCTACCGCCGGGATCTCCTGCGTGGGGTTGTCCGAGGATCGCGAAGTCGACTCGTCCGTGCCTTGGTCGCCTTGCGACTCGTCCGTCATTTCTCTCCCTCGTCACCTGTGCTGTGCACTCTGCCATTGAGCCACGCACGATGCGGCGACCCCCAGTGCGACACGCCTGCTACTCGGCCGACTCCACGGGTATCGGTACGCCGGGGGCCTGTCGCCGATCCATGATCAGGCCGACGACGGTCAGCACAAGTGACACGGCGACGACCGTGGTGACGATGTCTGCGACCGAGTCGTGACGCCACAGCGCGACGACGGCGACGAGAACCGCGAGGGCACCCCAGACCGCGATGACGGCTCGCTGGTCCTGAGTGGCCAGGCGGGCGTAGAGGAGTACTTGCACCAGGGCGAAAGCGGATCCTTCGAGGGCGAACAGCCAGGCCTCTGACCCCAGTTCCGTGTACTGCGCGCCGCCCAGAATGCGGATGACCAGATCGCCGAACAGGAAGCTGAAGGAGGTGATGATCAGACCGACGAAGGCCGTGAGGCCGGTGGCGATGTAGACCGTGCGATTGCTTCGGCCGCCGGTCATCTTGGGGAACAGCACGATGATGATGGCGTTGGGCAGGAAGAACGCGATCTTGGCGAGCAGCACGCCGACGGAGTACTCGCCGGACTGATCCTCCGTCAGGAAGATGCGTGCGAGCAGCACGTCGACGTTGGTGAGGGTGAACAGGACCATCAGCGCATGGACGACGTGCCCGAACTCCGCAGGCACACCCTTGGCGACGGTCGAGGACCATGCTCCGGGGCAGATCAGCCGGTAGGAGATGAACGCACCGACGGCGCATCCGATGAAGACACCAACACCCACGCCGGTGACGCTCTGCAGGACAACCACGCCGACGACACCACCGGCTGCACGCCCCACTCCGTTGGCGATGAACGCCCAGGAGAGTCGCAGATGCTCCTCGCGCCCCTGCGCGATGCCCATCGCTGCCGAGCCCATGACGACGAAGCCGACCGAACCGATGCCGGTGGCCACCGCGAGGAAGGGAATGTCGAAGAGCGTTCCGACGGGCCAGGCAAGGATCACGCCCCCGACGATGATCGCTGCGCCGACCAGCGATGCGAGTCGGATGGACTCGCCCTCGACTGCCGCTCGGTCGTCCGTGGCCACGGCTACGCGGCGGGCGGCGAATGCCTGAGTTGCGATGCCGATCGTGGCGATGATCACGAGCAGGCCCAGCAGCGCACCGAGGGCACCGAAATCCGCTGGGGTCAGGATGCGAGCCGAGACCATGCTCAGCAGGTAGGCGGCGCCATTGCCCACCAGAGTGGCCGCTCCGACGAAGACCAGGCCCTTGGCCAACGCGGCGCGCGGCTGGTCTGAACTCACTGGCTCACCCTACCGATCCCCGTGTTCCCCCGAACGCGCATCGGCAGGCGAGCCACACCGCATCGCGGGGACTCGCCTGCCGGCGAAACAGCACGGTTCTACCGTGCAGTGATCAGGCGTTGACCTGCGGGAGAGTCGCCAGAGCAGCAGCGAAGCGCTCGTCCGACACCTGCTCGTCGACCATGGCGCCGTTGAGGTACGAATCGTAGGCCGCGAGATCGAAGTGGCCGTGGCCACACAGTGCCGTGAGGATCACGGTCTCCTCGCCGGTCTCCTTGGCCTTGAGTGCCGCCTCGACCGCCTTGGCCAGCGCGTGCGTCGGCTCGGGCGCCGGGACGATGCCCTCCGTGCGCGCGAACTGGATGGCGGCTGCGAAGCACTCGCTCTGGGGAACCGACTCCGCCTCCATGAGCCCGAGCTCGTAAATGTGCGAGATCAGCGGAGCCATGCCGTGGTACCTGAGACCACCCGCATGGATGGGGTCGGGGATGAAGTCGTGCCCGAGCGTGTGCATCTTCATCAGCGGCGTCATGCCCGCCGTGTCGCCGAAGTCGTAGGCGTACACGCCCTTGGTCAGTGACGGGCAGGACGCTGGCTCCACTGCGAGGATCCGCGGGTTGATCTTGCCCGCCATCTTCTCGCGCAGGAACGGGAAGGACAGGCCGGCGAAGTTCGACCCGCCGCCCGTGCAGCCCACGATGAGGGTGGGGGTGTCGCCCGCCATCTCCATCTGCAGCAGGGCTTCCTCACCGATGATCGTCTGGTGCAGCAGCACGTGGTTCAGCACTGAGCCGAGGGCGTAGCGGACGTTCTCGTTGCTCGCGGCCACCTCGACGGCCTCGGAGATGGCGATGCCCAGCGAGCCCGACCAGTTGTTCGGGTCCTTGGCGAGCTCACGACCGATCGCGGTGATGTCCGACGGCGAGCGATGCACGGTCCCACCGAATGCCTCGATCATCAGGCGGCGGTATGGCTTGGAGTCGTATGACGCACCGACCTGCCACACCTCGCACTCGAGGTCGTAGAGAGCACAGGCGAAGGACAGCGCCGTGCCCCACTGACCGGCACCGGTCTCGGTGGTCAGCTTGGTCGTGCCTTCCTTCTTGTTGTAGTACGCCTGCGGCACGGACGTGTTGGTCTTGTGCGAGCCGGCCGGCGAGACGCCCTCGTACTTGTAGTAGATGCGCGCGGGGGTGTCGAGCGCCTGCTCCAGGCGACGTGCGCGGAACAGGGGCGAGGGACGCCACTGCCGGTAGACGTCAAGGACGCCGCCGGGAATATCGATGTATCGATCTTGAGATACCTCTTGCATGATCAGGTCCATCGGGAACAGCGGCGCTAGATCGTCGGGGCCCACCGGGTCCATGCGTCCTGGGTGCAGCGGCGGGGGCGGGGGTGACGGCAGGTCCGGCACGATGTTGTACCAAGCCGTGGGCATCTGATCCTCGGTCAGTTGGTACTTGTGCTGCTGGACCGTGTCGTCCATCTCTACCTCCATCAGGTGACCTGCCCCGAGCGTGGGGCCCTCAATGGTCGGGACGCTAGTCGCGGTCACGACAGTCCGCAGGAGATTGCTCAACCTCTCTCACGTGTGTGACGCATGTGACGTATGAGGTGGAAGTTCTCGATTGTGACCATCCTCACGGCTGGTGACTGGCCGCCTCCGGTGATCGGACGTGACCGTTTCGTTATCTTCTCGGCGGCCTAGCGTCCAGCGGGTCGGTGCGCCTGCCCCGGCGACGTTCAGCCCCACCACGGCCGCCAGGAGAGGAGATCCGCGTGAGCCACCTGCCCGCACGGCTGACCTCCCGACTGGCCCCCCGAATGGCCATCATCGGCATCGTCTCCCTCGTGACCGCGTTGATCGCCGGCCTGGTCCTCATCGGACTGCCGGGAACCTCCTCGGCGCAGGTCGCGGTCGCCGCCCCCGCCAGCGTCACCTTCGTGACCCCCGATCCGGCCCCCGACTCGGCTCCCATCGCCATCGAGGTCCGATCCCGCACTCCCGAGCAGGTCAAGAAGGATCGTGAGCGCTCGGTGCGAGCAAGCCGGATGGCCCGGGTCGCGCAGGTCCGCACCCGAATCGTCGACGTCGCGCGCAAGCAGATCGGCGACCGCTACTCGCCCGGCTGGTCGGGCCCCCATGCATTCGACTGCTCCGGCCTCACCCGCTACGTCTACAAGCAGGCGACCGGGCGCGATCTCCCCCACAGCTCGCGCGCGCAGTACACGAAGGTCAAGAAGATCAAGAAGAGCCAGGCCCGTCCCGGCGACCTCGTCTTCTTCTTCCGCAATGGTGCGCACCACGTGGGCATCTACATCGGCAAGAACAAGATGATCGATGCGCCCGGGATCGGCGGCAAGGTCCGCGTCAGTCCCATCACCGGCTCATGGTGGAGTCGTAGTTACACCGGCATGGGACGGATCCTGCCGGCCTAACCGCTGGACCCTGCCGAGGGAAACGTCACGACGACGCACAGTCCGCCGGAATCCGAGCGCGAGGCGGTGGCCCCACCTCCCAGCGACTCCGCCGTCTCGCGCACCAGCGCCAGGCCCAATCCAGACCCACCGGGCACCGAAGACGTCCCCCGACTGAATCGATCGAAGATCGACGTCAACTCCTCGTGCGCGACACCCGGTCCGTCATCCCTCACCACGATGCTCACCTGGTGCGCGTCCACGGTCACTGCAATGTCCACGCGCGTTCTCGCGTAGTCGACAGCATTGCCCAGAAGCTCGTCGACAATCCGTGCGATGCTGCCGCGCGGCGCCCGAACACTCGCATCAGATGCCACGTCCGCCACCAACTCGATGGCGCGCTCGCCGAACATCGCCTGCGCTGCATCGACGCGCTCAGCAACAATCGCGGTGACGTCCTGTTCGACGATCGGGACGGATGCCGAGTCGCTGCGGGCCAGCTCCAGCACCTGCTCAATCCGGTGGGTGAGGCGATCCACCTCCGCCGTCGCCGCTCGTGCTTCGGCAGCAACGCCGGGCTGATCCGTCGTCTCCTCGATCGCCTCGAGTCGCAGACGCACGCCCGTCAGCGGTGTGCGCAGATGATGCGACGCGTCCGCGGCCACGCGCTGTGTCCGACGCAGGATCCCCGACAGTCGCTCCGCCGTGGTGTTCAGGGCCGTCGCGACCGCTCTGACTTCAGGGGGGCCCTCCGTGCTCGTTGCGCGCTGCTCAAGATCGTCGGGCAGGCCCTCGGCCACCTGCGCCAGGTGACGCAGCGGCGCAGCGATCGACCGGGAGAGGATCCACGCGACCAGTCCGGCAGTGACCACCACCGTGACCACGAACAGGACCAGCCAGCGCTGCGTCTCCTGAACCTCCTCGTCGACGATGGACTCCGGCAGGGACAGCCGCACCGCACCAGCGATTCCGTAGTTCTGGACGATAGGGGCGGCGACGTAGCGGAGGTCCTCTCCCATCGTCACCGATGCGCGCACATCCGAGGTCAACGACCCTGCCAGCGCCGCCTGGATCTCCGGTCGATCGAAGGGGCGATCCAGGTCTGTCTCGCCGCTGTCCGCGAGCAGAGTTCGCTCGGGAGAGACAACGACCACGCGCGCACCGGTTCGCGCAGCCGTCTTAGCCGCCGTGGCCTGCCAATCGATACTCGGCTGTGATGACATAGTCGCGGCCGTCGTCAACGTGTCGACTTCGAGACCGGAGACGAAGGCTGCACGCTGGTCGTTCGCCACCACCACGGCAAGGGGAATCGCCAGCGCGGCCGCAACGAGTGCGACCAGGAGAGTCATCGCAAGCACGAGCCTGCGAGTCACGCCTCGTCCACGGCCAGTCGATAGCCCACTCCTCGAACGGTCTCGACGAGTGCTGGGTCGCCCAGCTTCTTGCGCAACGAGGCGACGTGCACGTCCAGCGTCTTGCCGGTGCCCACCCAGACCGGATCCCACACGCGCGAGAAGAGCTCCTGCCGAGTGACGGCGCGGCCCGGCTCCTCGGCAAGGACAGCGAGCAGGTCGAACTCCTTCGCCGTGAGCTCCACCTCGGTGCCGTCGACGACAACACGATGCTTGGCCCGGTCGACTGTCACCCTGCCCGTGGCCAACGACGAGTCGATTCGGCGGCGTCGACCGACGGCTCTGATGCGGGCAGCCAGCTCACGAACGGAGTACGGCTTGACCACGTAGTCGTCAGCGCCAAGTTCCAACCCGACGATCCGATCGGTCTCATCGCCCCGTGCTGTGGCGATGATGACGGGCACGTCGGAGGAACGACGAATCTCGCGCAGGACGTCGATGCCGTCGCCATCGGGAAGCCCAAGATCGAGAAGGACGACATCCACGTTCGGTGCCGCCGCGGCCACCTGACTGGCGTAGACCACGTGCTCGGTCTCGAAGCCGTTTCGCTGCAACCCGGCGAGCAACGGCTCGGACACGGCGGGGTCGTCTTCGACGACAAGGACCTTCACGCGGACATCGTGGCACGTCCACGTCACCCGAGTCCTTGCATGACCGCCGCGTCCTCCCATCACGCTCATCTCCTTACCCGTACTTAACCGAAGCATGGGTCTGCCTTGTCCCATCGCTGCCTACCGTGAATCCACAACAGCACGCCCCGTCAAGGAGGCATGCACCCGGTGAGTGAAGACGGATAGGAGGCGGCCATGCAGGAGACGAGATTCCGCGCCATGGGCACGGATTGTCACGTCCTCGTCGCATCCGCCTTCGGACCCCTTGATCCCGACCTCCTGACGCTCGCGACGATGCGCGTGGAGCTGCTGGAGAAGTCCTGGAGTCGTTTCCTTCCGCTCAGCGAGCTCAGCCAGCTGAATGCGCACGCGGGTGCAGGGCCCATGGCCGTGAGCGATCACCTCGAGCGCCTCGTCCTGCGTATGCATGAGGCATGGGTGTTGACCGAAGGCCTGTTCGATCCCACCGTGCTGACGAGCATGACCCGCCTGGGCTATGACGCCGACTTCGCCGAGGTCATCGCGCGGACGGGTCGGTCCATTGCCGACGCAGACGTTCTTCCCTCACCGGGGATGTCCGGTGTGCGCGTGGACACCGACCAGCACACCGTCACTCTTCCCGCAGGGGTCGGCATCGACCCCGGAGCAATCGGCAAGGGCCTTGCCGCCGACATCGTCGCCGATGAGCTCATCGAGGCCGGCGCCACGGCGGCGCTGGTGAACCTCGGCGGTGACATCGCGATTCGCGGCGAACTCGATGAGCCATGGGTCATCGGAGTAGTCGATGAACGACTGCCCGCAGGCGACGCCGATCGCACGCGTGAGGTCATGGCCTTTCCTGAAGGGACGGATGCCGCAGGGATCGCCACGTCGACCACGCTCAAGCGCCGCTGGGCGCAGGGGCGACGTCATCACGTGATCGATCCGCGCACAGGGATGGTCGCCGAGACGAACCTCGTGCAGGTCACCGTCATGACACGGGAGGCCTGGTGGGCCGAGGTGCTGGCCACGGCCGCGCTGCTGCACTCCGATCCCTACGCCTGGCTCGCACGGCAGGACGTCCGCGCCCTGCTCATTGACCCGGTTCGCGTCACCCGCATCGACACCCGACTTCCCCGGCACGGGGAACTCACGACCCAAGGAGCAACCCGTGGCTGACATCCCCTGGACCTGGCTGGCCATCCGCGGCACTGGACTCACCGCATGGGCGCTGCTCACCGCAGTGGTCATCTGGGGCATCCTGCTGCGCACCCGCCTGCTGGGCCGACTCGCGCCGCCGAAGAAGCTGCTCGAGGCGCACCGGTGGCTTGGCGCCACGGCGTTGGCCTTCCTCGCGCTTCACCTCCTCCTTCTCCTGATCGATCCCGTCGTGCAGTTCTCGGTCGCGCAGCTGCTCATCCCCGGCATCGCACCGTGGGAGCCGGTCGCCGTGGCGTTCGGAGTACTGGCCATCTATGCGCTCATTCCCGTGTCGATCGTCGGTCGGATTCGCACGAGGCTCGGCAAGTCCGGCAACACGTGGTTCAAGCGCACCCACCTGATGTCGTATGCCGCCTGGCCCCTGGCCACCGCGCACTACGTCATGGCCGGAACCGATGCACTGGCGATGTGGTCCCTCGCGCTCCTGGGTGCGGGCACGGCCCTCATCGTGCTGGCCCTGCTCGTGCGCGGATTCGTGCCACCGCCCGCGCCGCCGGCCCGCAAGCTCTCGGCCAAGGCAGCGAGCGCCGTTACGGCCCCAGAACGAGAAGCGACCCAAGACAGAGAAGCGAGCCTTACCTCCGCCTAACCACACGTTGGTGCGCATCTGGGGATGCGCGACCTAGCCTCGAAGAGCACGCACAGACCAGCACGCGACAGACATAGGAGCAGAACATGGAACGGTCAAGCATCATCGCGACGGTGGTGGCCGCCGGCGGAATTCTCATCGCCGGCTCCGTCGCCAGCGCCGCCGTCATCAATGCCACGGCCACCAGCCAGCCAGACGGCACGACCGCGCAGATCGTCGCGACGAGCGCCACCGCCGAACCATTCATCGAGACGGCCGACGCCTCCACCAGCGTGGAGCTTTCCGAATTCTCCGCCGACGACCTACCGGAGATCGTGGTTCCCGAGGTCGACGTCCCTGGTATCAATGCGGACACCGCCAACGAGGCTCCTCAGGTCGCCGCTGCATCACCGCGAAGCACCCCCAAGCCCACGCCTACGCCCACGACCAAGCCCACGTCCAAGCCCACCGCAGCGAAGGCATCGGCGCCTGCGAGTAGCGCGACTCCTGAGGCCACCGCACCGTCTACGCGATCGATCTCTGCGGACAAGGCCGTCAGCATCGTCCTGAACGCGACCAACGGCGGCGTGGTGCAGAGCGCGCAGTCGACCACTCATGCCGGTTTCGACTCCTGGGCGATCACGGTGAAGCGGGCTGACGGCTCGATCGTCATCGGCTATGTCGATCGCGCGACGGGGGTGGCGTTCGACTGGGTCGTGAAGCAGGAGGCGCCCGCGCCCACACCCACGCCTTCGCAGTCGAGCGGGTACGACGACCACGATGACGACGACGATCACGGTGACGACGACTACGACGACCACGGTGACGACGATGACGACAACGACGGTGATGATGACGATGACTGACCCTCAGTCCCCCAGCAGCCGCAAGCCTCGCGGGCACTCGCGTGCTTCCTCGCCGGCCCAGCGGATCATGTCCGCCGGTCTCGCGACCGCGACCTGCGTGGGCGTCGTCGGACTCCTCGGCGCGCGCATGGTCGAGGCGCAGGAGCCCGCTGCCGAGACCACAGGATCGATGGAGGCACCCAACCCGGTGCCCTTGATCGCCGAGGACACCTCCTCGACGGCGCCGACGCAGGAGCAGCTGGACGCCTATGCCAGCCAGCTGGCTGCCGAGCGCCTGCGTCTGGACGACTACCGAGCTGAGCTCGTCAAGGCAGCGAAGAAGCTGAATCGGCAGGCCGCGAAGCTGGCGGCACGCTCGGGTGGGTCGGTGGCAGCAGGGTCCACGAACACGAGCACGAGCGTGACTCCCGCTTCCCCATCAAAGCCCGCGACTGCCAAGAAGAACAAGAAGCCGGTCGCTCCGGAGCAGGTGGCCGCAGCACCCGCTGCGCCGGCAGCACCTGCTGCTCCGGCGGCACCTGCTGCTCCGGCGGCCAAGCCAGCACCGGCGGCCAAGCCAGCGCCAGCCCAGCAGGCGCCCCCCGCTCCTGCCGCCCCGCAGTCGAACACCAAGGGAAGCTGACCCACGGCTCGCGCCACGCGTGACAGCATGTGCGCGTGAGCACCTACGGTCTGCAGGGAGTCCTGCCCTGGGCGCAGGCTCGTCATGTTGCTCAGAGTTCCGCGCATCCCCTGCCCGCCGCCCAGGCGAGGCTGGACGAATCGGTGGGCAGCCTGCTCGCCCGCGAGCTCGTCACCGTGATGGACGACCCGTCGGTCGACTCCGCGGCCGAGGACGGCTTCGCGGTCTGCGGCGCGGGTCCCTGGCGTGTCGACGATCTCGATGCGCTGACCCCCGGATGGGCGACGCCCGTGTCGCGGCGCATGCCGCTGCCCCGGCACGCGGACGCCGTCGTCGTGGTCGAGGCGGCGGTAGTCGAGGAGCATGCGGATGGATCCGTGACCATGCTCATGCGCGATGCGCTCTCCGGTGTCCCCGACGAGGGGGTCCGCCCGGACCTCGGCGCGGGCATCCTGCGTGAGGCGAGCGTGTCGTCAGCCGGCACTGCACTGGCACCCATGGGCACGGCCGTCACTCCCGCGCTGGTGTCCCTGGCCGCATCGCGAGGCCTGGACTCCCTCGAGATCGTGCGACCCCCGGTGGTCGGCACACTGATCCTCGGTTCGAGCCTGCTTGATCATGGCCTGCCCCGCAACGGGCGGGTGCGGGACGCACTCGGTGCCGCGATTCCTGCTTTCGTCGGGGCACTCGGCGCGCGCGGCAACCCCGCAGTGCGAGCACCGGACACGCTGGAGCTGCTCACCGGGGAGATCGACGATGCCAACGTCGACGTCCTGATCACGACCGGCTCGACGGCCCCTGGGCCGGACAACCACCTTCGCGGCGTCCTTCGTGATCTGAATGTCCGGTGGCTGGTCGATGGTGTCAGCGTCACCCCCGGTTCGCAGATGCTGCTCGCTCGCCTGGTCGACGGCCGATTCCTCGTGGGTCTGCCGGGAGAGCCGACGGCAGCGCTCGCCGGATTGATCACCTTGGTCAGCCCGCTCATCTCGACGCTGTGCGACCGGCCACGCGTGGATCGTCGGCGATCTGCCGTGCTGATGGAGGACACCCAGCCGGCCGACTACGCCGACGACACGGCGCTGGTCCCGGTGGCGCTGGAGAGTTCCGCGGCGGGGACGCAGGCGCGACCCTTCCCGATGACCGGCCCAGACGGCCAGATCGGCTGGGCGACCGCCGACGCCATCGCCATCGTGCCGCCGGGGGCCGGGTTCCGGGGAGATGTGGTGGACCTCGTGGACGTGTATGGACGGGACCTGCCAGCCCTGCCGTAGGCAGAGGTGGCGGGGTAAGCACGACGGGACCTGCCAGCCCTGCCATAGGCAGAGGTGGCGGGGTAAGCACGACGGGACCTGCCAGCCCTGCCGTAGGCAGGGGTGGCGGGGTAAGCACGACGGGACCTGCCAGCCCTGCCATAGGCAGAGGTGGCGGGGTGAGCACTCAAGGGATCGTGACTTTTACCACTTTCCCCATCAGGTAAGTAGGAAATAGGCTGGAATGCGAGTACCGTCGGTTCCATGTTCGGGATTGACCTTGCGCTGACCGCCGGGGGCCTGCTGACGGGCCTCATGGTCGGCCTCACCGGCATGGGCGGCGCGGCCCTCGTCACCCCCATGCTCGTGCTGCTCTTCGGGGTCTCCCCTGCCGCCGCCGTCTCCAGCGACCTGCTGGCGACCGCGATCATGAAGCCGGTGGGCTCCTTCGTCCACATCCGCGCCAAGACTGTGCACTGGCACCTCGTGGGATGGCTATCGGTCGGCACGATCCCCGGGGTCCTCGTCGGCACGTGGATCTTCATTCAGGTTCTGGGCACTGACGAGGCCAGCGAGACGATTCGCACCTGGATCGGCTGGGTCCTGGTCGCCGCCGTCGCGGCCATGATCGCCAAGGTGTGGGTCGGACGTCGGGCCTCCGGCATCCGCGCCACCCATCACCCGGCCGGCATTCGGATGCCCGTGCGCCCGATCCCCACCGTCATCCTCGGCGTGGTCGTGGGCCTGCTCGTCGGCATGACCAGTGTGGGATCCGGTTCGCTCGTCGTGACCGCCCTGCTGCTGCTCTACCCTCTGCTCCGCCCGTCGATCCTCGTCGGCACCGATCTCACGCAGGCCGTGCCCATGCTCGTGGTCGGCGCCATCGCCCACGCAGGCTTCGGCGAGATCAGCATCGCCGTGGTCGCGTCGCTTCTCCTCGGCCAGATCCCCGGAGTGTGGCTCGGGGCGCGAATGTCCTCGCGTTATGACGGAACAGCCCTACGCTGGCTGCTGATGGTGCTTCTCGCTGCCACCGCGGTGAAGTTGCTCGGTGCATCCACCATCATTGCTGGCATGATCGGTCTCGTCGGCCTGATCATCGTGGGCGCCGTCTACGTCAGGGAACGGATTGATGCGACAGCACAAGTCACGGCTGAGGATGCCAGCGGACGATCCGTCCCAAGCACCGCCACTGAAGTTTCCTGAGAGGCGCTTCAGCCCGATCCGCAATATCGGGGTCCGCATCCTCATCGCCGTCCTCGCTCTGCTGATCACCACCGCGGTCGTCTACTTCGAGGGCAGCTGCTACCAGGATCGCGGCGACGAGTCCGGGCTCTCCTGGATCAGCTCGCTCTACTACGCCGCGGTCACCCTCTCGACCACCGGTTACGGCGACATCACTCCGGTCTGCGAGTCATCTCGTCTCATCAACGTCATCATCATCACCCCGCTGCGCTTCCTATTCCTGATCGTGCTGGTCGGCACCACGATCGAGGTTCTGACGCAGCGCACCCGCGAGCAGATGCGCTCAAAGCGCTGGAGGAGCAACGTGAACGATCACACCGTGATCATCGGATACGGCGTCAAGGGCCGCGCGGCGGCACGGTCGCTGGTCGATGCAGGTACCAACCCGCACGACATCGTCGTCGTCGCGACCGACCGCTCCGAAGTTGATGAGGCAACGCGCGACGGATTCGTCGGCGTCGTCGGTGACGGTCGTCGCGAGAACGTCCTTCGCGACGCGGCCATTGATCGCGCGAAACGGATCGTCGTTGCCACGAATGAGGACGACACATCCATTCTCGTGACCCTGACCGCGCGCCGGCTCTCCCCGAACGCGACGATCGTCGCCGCCGTCCGCGAAGCACAGAACCTGGAGATCCTCCGCCAGTCGGGGGCCAACAACGTCATTCCCACCGCGGAGTCCGCGGGCCGGCTCATGGGCCTGTCGCTGCTCTCGTCGACGGCCGGGGAGCTCATGGAGGACCTGCTCGACTCAGGTCGAGGACTCGAGGTCGCAGAGCGGGAGATCACTCGCGAAGAGATGGGCATGTCGCCGGCCGATCTCGACGCGGCTGGGCAGATCGTGCTCGCGGTGATCCGCAAGGGCGTCGCGCACCGCTTCGACACCAACGAGATCACGCGCCTGGAGCCCGGTGATCGGCTCGTCGTCATCCGCCACAATCCGCCAGAGAAGGGCTGACGCATGCACGCCATCACCGTGACCGAGCACGGGGGACCGGAAGTCATGACGTGGGAGAAGGTCCCTGATCCCACTCCGGGGCCCGGCGAGGTGATCGTCGAGGTCGCCGCAGCAGGGGTGAATCGTGCCGACCTGCTCCAGCGCGAGGGCAACTACCCGCCTCCGCCCGGCGCATCGGAGATCCTCGGGCTGGAGTGCTCAGGAACCATCGTCTCCGCCGGTGCTGCGCTACCGCTGGATCGCATCGGCGAGAAGGTGTGCTGCCTGCTCTCCGGTGGCGGCTACGCGACGAAGGCGGCCGTCCCGGTGGGTCAGCTCATGACCGTCCCTGACGGAGTCAGCGTCGTCGACGCCGGTGGGATCGCTGAGGTCGCATGCACGGTGTGGAGCAACCTCGACATGGTCGCCAACCTCAGCGAGGGGGAATGGCTGCTGATCCACGGCGGTGGCTCGGGCATCGGCACCATGGCCATCCAGATCGGCCGAGCACTCGGAGCCCGTGTGGCCGTGACGGCCGGCAGCCAGGACAAGCTCGATCGCTGCGCCGCGCTGGGCGCCGAGGTGCTCATCAACTACCGCGAGCAGGACTTCGTCGAGGTGATGAAGGACGTCACAGGAGGTCGCGGCGCCAACGTGATCCTGGACAACATGGGCGCCGCCTACCTCGAGCGCAACGTCGATGCCCTTGCGCGCGACGGACGCCTCGTCATCATCGGCATGCAGGGCGGCATCAAGGCTGAACTGAACATCGCATCACTGCTGCGCAAGAACGCCTCGGTGCATGCGACGAGCCTGCGCGGGCGACCCGATTCGGAGAAGGCCGCCATCTGCGCTCAGGTGGAGCGCACCGTGTGGCCATGGATCAGCGCCGGCATCGTGACTCCCGTGATCGATCGAGTCATCCCGATGTCGCAGGCCGCAGAGGCTCATCAACTCCTTGCCGACGGCGGCGCCACCGGCAAGGTCATCCTGCGCCCGTAGTTCGGCCTAGCCCTCAGCCAGATCCGACATCGTGGTCAGCGCGGCTATCCGCTTGATCAGGTAGGGGGAGAACCAGCCCTGGTACTTCGCCTGCAGCACGGGGTCGCGCCAGTCGGATCCGGTGACCACCCCTCGGCACGTCGGCACTCCGCACATGCACGAGAACTCGTCGTAGTCGCTCGCGTCGCACATGGCGTAGTCGAAGGTGATCTCCTCTTCCACCGCGATATCGCGCATCGCGATGAGCAGCGACGATCCGTTCAGGCCGGCATTGGGCTCGCAGGAGTGATTCAGCATGTCGCCCGGCTCCGGCGTCTCGTCGGACACGAGATAGAGGTCGTCGTCGACCTGGATGGAGCGGGACTGACGATCAGGCGAGAGTGACGCGAGCGCTGAGCGATCGATGACCCACCCGCCGAAGGCAGCGACGGTCTCTCCCGCGCTGATCGACTGCGTGGCGAACGATCCCCATCCCTTGGCTCCAGCAGGTCGTGCCTGGGCCTTCGGCGTCAGCCAGTTGTAGTCCAATCAAGGTCCTTCCACGTAGGGCCTGTCGAGCGAATCCATCAACAGGATCGGCAGAGTGTGCCACACGAAAGTGACGAGAACTCACCCGGTCGGCCCTCGCGATCCCCGGCGCGGGAAGGCGCACGCAGTCATGGGGGTTCGCAACCCTAGACTCGTCATGTGATCGATCCCGCCATTCTCCGCACCGACCCCGACCGCCTCCGCGAATCGCAGCGCCGGCGAGGGGAGAGTGTTGAGCTGATCGATGAGCTCGTCGCAGCCGATGTCGCCAAGCGCGAGGCGCAGCAGCGCTTCGATGAACTGCGCAACGAGCAGAAGGTGCTGAGCAAGCAGATCGGCCCGCTGCAGGGGGCCCTGAAGAAGGCGGCTGACGACGCGGCCCGCGCTCAGGCGCAGGCAGAGGTGGACGCCCTGATGCAGCAGGCGCAGGGACTGTCCGATCGAGTCAAGGAGGCCGAAGCGGCCGCAGGCCAGGCCGCGGAGGCCCTCGATGCCCTGTGGTTGCAGATGTCGAACCTCGTGAACCTCGACTCGCCCGTCGGCGGTGAGGAGGACTTCACCGTCCTCGAGGAGGTCGGCTCCCCGCGCGACTTCGCCGCCGAGGGATTCGAGCCTCGCGATCACCTCGCACTCGGCGAGCTGCTCGGGGCGATCGATGTCGAGCGCGGGGCCAAAGTCTCCGGCTCTCGCTTCTTCTACCTGACCGGTCCGGGTGCGCTGCTCGAGATCGCGCTGCTGAACCTCGCCATGCAGCAGGCAACAGCGCACGGGTTGATCCCGATGATCACGCCAACCCTCGTGCTGCCCAGCGCGATGGAGGGCACGGGATTCCTCGGCCAGGCGGCCGAGAATGTGTACCGGATCGAAGAGGACGACATGTACCTCGTCGGCACCTCGGAGGTGCCGCTCGCCGGCTACCACTCCGACGAGATCCTCGACGCCAGCAGGCTTCCCCTGCGCTACGCGGGCTGGTCCTCCTGCTTCCGCCGCGAGGCCGGCTCCTACGGCAAGGACACTCGCGGCATCATCCGCGTGCACCAGTTCGACAAGGTCGAGATGTTCGTCTACTGCCGTCCCGAGGATGCGGAGGCTGAGCACGCGCGCCTGCTGCAGTGGGAGCGCGAGTTCGTCGACGCTCTGGAGATCCCGTATCGCGTCATCGACGTCGCCACCGGCGATCTGGGCTCCAGCGCCGCCCGCAAGTTCGACATGGAGGCGTGGATTCCCACCCAGGGCACGTATCGCGAGATCACGTCCACGTCGAACACCACCGAGTTCCAGGCTCGACGCCTGAAGATCCGGATGCGCGACCAGAACGGCACCCGTCCCCTGGCCACATTGAACGGCACGCTGTGCGCGATGCCTCGCGTGATCGTCGCCATTCTGGAGAACCATCAACAGGCAGACGGGTCGGTTGTTATCCCCCAGGCCCTGCGTCCGTTCCTCGGTGGTCGCGAGGTGTTCACACCCGACGCGTAGTCTGGGGGGAACATGACAATGATGACTTCACTTCCTGACGTATCTGCCCTGCGCGACTTTCGCCCCGAACTGGTGGCCCTGGATCTCGATGACACCCTGATCGGCCACGGCGGCATCGTTCCGCACGAGGCGGTCGAGGCCATTGCCCGACTCAAGGGCATGGGGATCGAGGTGGTCGCCTCGACCGGTCGATCGTTCGGCACGACTGCCCCGGTGTGCGCGGCTGCCGGGATCGAGTCGTGGGCCGTGTGCAGCAACGGTGCGATGCTGGCGGCTCTGGAGCCTGAGGAGATCGTGGAGACGATCACCTTCGATCCCGCCGACCTGCTCACCGCCATGCAGCAGCGGGTCCCGAACGGGATGTATGCCGTCGAGGATCCCACGGGGGTGTTCCGGACGAACGTGATGTTCAACCACAGTGCGCTCACCGAGGGCATCCGCGAGGTGTCGTTCGAGGAACTGCTGCACACCCCGGTCATTCGCGTGGTCGTGCGCAGTGACGACCACCTCGACGAGGGCTTGGGCCATGTGGCCGCGGATCTCGGCCTGCACTCGGTCGTGTTCGGCGTCGCCGAGGTGGCGTGGCTGGACATTGGGCCGCAGGGCGTCTCCAAAGCGACCATGCTGCAGCGCCTGTGCGATCGGCTCGGCATCGATCGGGCGAACACCCTGGCGATCGGTGACTCGATGAATGACATCGCGATGCTGGAGTGGGCGGGCCGTGGGGTGCTGATGGGTCACGCTGTGCCGGAGATGCACCAGCACGCGGACGTGCTGACCGGGGTGGAGCCGGGCGTGGGCGTGGCGGAGGCGTTGAACGCGATCGGTTCGTAGAGAGACGCGCATAAGAACGCGATCGGTTCGTAGAGAGACGCGCATAAGAACGCGATCGGTTCGTAGCGCGGCTGGCCCACATTTCGTGTTTTCGCCGCATGAGCGATGCCTCCACCACCATCAAGGTCAGTCCCGAGGTTCGCGACCGCCTCAATGCGCTTGCCGCTGAGCACGGCCGCACCGCTGGCAGCATGCTCGAGCAGTTGCGGACCGAGGACCTCTGGCGTTACAGGATGGAACAGGCCAAGAGGCAGATGCGTGGTGCCCCAGGGGAAGTCTGGGCCGAGTACATGGCCGAGTTCGCCACCATGGACGGCTCCCTCGCCGACGGCCTCGAGGAGCACCCGTGGGAGCCCTAGCTCCTGCCGCGCGCACCGCCGCGCTCAGCGCGTGCTCCGCATCACCGGCACGGTCGACAACGCGACTCTGAACGAGGTTCTGCGCTGGGTTCGGGCGTGGATCGACGAAGTGGCCTGATCAGTCCGCGCTGATGCCGTCCTCGAACGCCTGCTGGAGAGCCTCGCGCCACGGGCGCATCTCCGGCAGGCCCTCCTGCATCCAGCGATCATGGCCGAGCACGGAGTAGGCCGGTCGCGGCGCGGGGCGCACGAACTCGGCTGACGTGGTGGGCAGCACTCGATCCGGATCCGCGCCGGCCAGCCGGAAGATCTCACGGGTGAACTCGAACCAGGACACCTCGCCGCTGTTGGTCCCGTGGTACGTCCCGGGCGCCGGATGGCGATCGAGCAGCAGTCCGATCTGTGTCGCCAGGTCCGCGGCATACGTCGGCTGCCCCACCTGATCGGTGACGACGGAGACGGTGTCGCGCTCCTTCTCCAGGCGCAGCATCGTCTTGACGAAGTTGCTGCCCTGCAGGCCGTAGAGCCAGGCCGTGCGAATCAGGTAGTGCGAGGCCGGCAGCAGTTCCTGGACGGCCTGATCCCCCGCCAGTTTCGTGCGGCCATAGGCGGAGGCTGGCGAGGGCGTCTCGTCCTCGGCATAGGGCGAGGTCGCGGATCCGTCGAACACGTAGTCGGTCGAGACGTGCACCATCCAGGTGCCCGACTTGCGGCACTCGTCGGCGAGATACCGAGGGCCAAGGCCGTTGATGCGCATGGCCGCGTCCTCGTTCGTCTCGGCATCGTCGACGGCGGTGTATGCCGCGCAGTTGATGACGAAGTCAGGGTCGAAGCCGCCGAAGACCAGATCGATCGAATGCGGGTCGGCGATGTCGATGTCCGGGTAGTCGATGCCGAGCACCGCGAGGCTGCGGTTGCGCGCCAGCACGGGCATGAGCGCCGAGCCGAGCTGGCCATTGCAGCCGATGACGAGAACGCGCACGCCCCTACCCTCTCACTTCCGAACCCCACCTCACCGCCGAGTGGGCAAGAGAGGGGTGGCCTACAGGGCGGCCTTGGACTTCAGGGGGCGCCACCAGGCCTCGTTGTCCTTGTACCACTGCACCGTCTCGGCGAGGCCGTCGACGAATGCGTGCTGGGGGGCGTAGCCGAGAGCCCGCAGCTTGCCGTCATTGACCGAGTAGCGACGATCATGGCCCTTGCGGTCCTCCACGGGCTGCACCATCGACCAGTCGACGCCCATGGCCTCGAGCACCCGCTCCGTGAGTTCCCTGTTGTTGAGCTCGAGCCCGCCACCGATGTTGTAGCTCTCGCCCGGGGCACCCTTCTCGACGACGAGCGCGATGCCGCGGCAGTGATCGTCGACGTGCAGCCAGTCCCTCACATTCAGGCCGTCGCCGTAGAGCGGGACCTTGTTGCCGTCGATCAGATTGGTGACGAACAGCGGGATGACCTTCTCCGGGAACTGGTACGGCCCATAGTTGTTGGAGCAGCGCGTGCTCGAGACGTTGAGCCCGTAGGTCACGAAGTAGGCACGCACCAGCATCTCCGCCGCGGCCTTGGCCGCCGAGTACGGGGAGTTCGGCATGAGCGGCTCGTTCTCGTCCCAGGACCCCTCATCGATGGAGCCGTAGACCTCGTCGGTGCCGATGTGCACCGTGCGCGGGATCCCGTGCCGCAGGCACGCGTCCAGGATCGTCTGCGTGCCCACCACATTGGTCACGATGAAGTCCTGCGGCCCGTGGATCGATCGATCGACGTGGGTCTCGGCTGCGAAGTTCACGACGACGTCGTGCCCGGGCATGACCTCGTCCAGCTTGTCGCCATCGCAGATGTCACCCTGCACGAAGGCGAAGCGCGGATCGTCCTTGACCGATGCGAGGTTCTCGAGGTTACCCGCGTAGGTCAGCTTGTCGTAGACCGTCACGCCGGTGACGTCGCCTCCGTAGGTGCCGGCGAGCAATTCGCGGACGAAGTGCGATCCGATGAAGCCTGCGGCTCCGGTGACGAAGTACCTCACGTGTCGGTTCCCTTCAATCGATCGAGCCATTCCTGTGCATCGGAGAAGTTCACGTCCGTGACCCCTGCCCGGAGCACCGGCTGCTTGCCATCGTGCCTCGGGTACGAGCCGAGGAACCGGACATCGAGGCAGATGCGATGCAGGCCCATCAGGGCCTCGGACACCCGTGCATCAGCGACGTGTCCCTCGACGTCGACACTGAAGAAGTAGTCGCCCATGGCCTTCTTGGTCGGCCGTGACTCGATGCGCGTGAGGTTCACACCGCGCACCGCGAACTCGGTCAGGATGGCCAGAAGGGCGCCCGGCTCGTCCTGGCGCATGTACAGGCTCAAGGTGGTCTTGTCGGCCCCCGTGGGCTCGGGGATCTGTCCGGGCAGACGCACCTGAACGAACCTCGTGGTGGCGTCACTGTTGTCCTGGATGTCCTCGGCGAGCACGTCGAGGCCGTAGATCTCGGCTGCAAGCGGCTGGGACACCGCTGCGTCAATAGGTGCGTCTGGGTCGGTCAGCGCCTCGGCCGCGGCAGCAGTAGACATCGCCGGGATCACATGGGCATGCGGGTAGTTCTGGGCAATCCAGTGCCGCACCTGCGCCTGCGCGTGCGGATGCGTCGCGATGCGCGTGACGTCCTGCGGCTTCGTGCCCGGGCGGGCCATCAGCGCGAAGCGCACCGGGATGGCCACCTCGTCGACGATGACCAGCCGTGTGCCGTTGGCGAGCTCGTCGAGCGTGATCGACACCGAACCCTCGACTGAGTTCTCGATGGGGACGAGAGCCGAATCGGCCTCCCCCGATCGCGCCGCGTCGAGAGCAGTCTGGACGGACTGCGACGGCACGAGGGTCACGTCACGCTCGGCGGTCAGCTCACGCGCGGCGGCTCCGCAGAAGGAGCCCTCGGGGCCCAGGTAGGCGATCCGCTCCGTCATGACGCCTCCCCTCTCGCGATGCGCACGGCCTGAGTCTCCTCCGGCGAGAGCGTGATGTCGCTCGAACCGCTGGTGAGTCCCTTGAGGTAGGTGCGGGTCTCGCTGCGGCCATGGATCGAGGTGATCACGAGCCCGTCGCCCGCGTCGTCCAGGAGTGCTGCAGAGAACGAGAAGCGGCCACCCATGTCGCCGAAGGCGTCGTAGCGCACCACGGACACATGCCTCAGGGCCATCGTCAGGTCGCGCCGGGTCGCTGCGAGCGTCGAGTCCAGGTGGGCGACCTCGCCGCGCAGGTCGCGGAACTCGTCGATGGTGCGGGCCATCACGTCGACGATGGTCTCGCGTCCCTCTCCCGCCTGCAGCAGGGAGTACGAGCGATGCAGCTTGCCGAGCCGGATGAGGGCCAGAACCCCCACGGACAGGCCGCCCAGACCGACAATCACGCCGACGAGGGCGAGGATCAGCACCGCCTGGGAGTCCGAAGTCACGGACCGAGCCTAATGGGCGCATATGGGAGCATCAGCGGGTGGAGATCCTGCTCGGGGACATCGTGTCCAGATCTGCGGCGACCATCATCGGGCTGCTCCTCTTCGCGGCCACCACGGTCAGCCTCATGCGGACGATCGTCATCCCCCGAATGCTCCGATCAGTCATCGCCGACGCGGTCAGCTGGTTCGTCGTGGGCATCTCGATCGGCATCGCCCGGATCCGCAGGGCCTACCTCAAGCGTGACGCCGTCATGGCCTGGGCAGGGCCCTCGGTGCTGATCCTGATGCTCATCACCTGGCTGATCCTCTACCTCTTGTCATACGGCTTGATTCTCTACGGCATCAGCGGCCAGGACTTCGGCTCGTCGCTGAGGCAGGCCGGATCCAGCCTGTTCACACTCGGCTTCGCCGACGTCGACACCAGCGATCAGACGATCATCGACTTCGTCGCGGCAGCCACCGGGCCGATCGTCATCGCCTTGATGATCGGCTTCCTGCCCACCATCTACTCGTCCTACCTGAACCGCGAGGCAGCAGTCACCGCGCTGAGCGTCTCGACCGGCGAGCCGGCATGGGGTCCGGAGATGCTCTCGCGAGTGGCCTTGCAGGACAGCGTGGCGACGGTGGGTCAGGACTTTCAGTCCTGGTCGGATCTCGCCTCGCGCATGCGCATGAGCCACACCATGTATCCGGTGCTGATCTGGGTCCGCTCATCACAGCCGTACCGGCACTATCTCGTGTCTCTCCTCGCCATTCTCGACGCCGCGAGTCTCACGGTCTCACTCACGACGAGCGTCGATCGCCGGCCCGCGTTCAATTTGCTCGTGCAGGGCGGTCAGACGATGGAGGTGCTCTACGCGATCATCGGAGATCGTCATCGGGGTCGCAGGGGCCTGCCGTTCATCGGCCGCTTCTTCCCCAGTCCTGCTGAGCAGCAGCAGGTCGAGAGTCGGCTTCCCGGCTGGAATCGCAAGATCATCGCGGTCGCGATGGCCAGCGATGAGGATGCCCTGCTCGGTCTGCGCGCGGATTCGGTGGAGTCCCTGAGCCGCAAGGAGCGCGGGGGCATCACCTTGTCTCGCGCGGAGTTCGACTCGGCCGTCGACATGCTCCGGCAGTCCGGGTTCCCCATTGAGCGGGATCTGGACGAGGCCTGGATCCAGTTCACGGCCGCCCGCTCGCACTACGAGTACGCCGCCTATGCGCTCTGCGAGATGCTCGACGCGCCTCCCGCACCGTGGTCGGGCAAGCGCCGGGTCCCCACCGAGACGGTGCGGCCGCACAGTGCCGTCGCACTCCTTCCCGAGGCACTCCACATCCTCGACGAGGACGTCCCTGATTCGGAGGAGAGCAGCGCTCCGCCGACCGCCGAGACGAGTACGCCCCCCGACGACAACCCCAGCGTGTCGCCCCCGGAGGGGGCAGCGTGATCGATGTCGCGGTTATCGCCACGACCTTCGCCCTGATCCTGCCGGCCGAACTGCCGGACAAGACCTTCATCGCGACCCTCGTGCTGGCCACCCGTTTTCGGCATCTGTGGGTATGGCTGGGCGTGGCCGCGGCCTTCCTCGTGCAGGTGCTGATCGCCGTCACGGCGGGCAGCCTGCTCACGCTCCTTCCGCAGCGCATCGTGCTCGGCGCGACATTCCTGCTGTTCGTCGTCGGCGCCGTGATCATGATCAAGGGCGGCCTCGCATCGCGGGCCTCGGAGCTCGCGGCCCAGCAGGAGGAGGCCGACGATGTCAGCGAGCGCATGGCGAATGAGACGGCACTGTCTCCCCTGCGCACGATGGGGATCAGCTTCATCGTGCTGTTCACTGCCGAGTGGGGGGATCTCAGTCAACTGCTCACGGCAGGGCTGGCCGCCCGCACGGGGCAGCCGGTGTCCGTGTTCATCGGATCCTGGGTGGCTCTCCTCGTGGTCTCCGGCGTCGCCGTGCTCGCGGGGTCATGGCTGCGCACGCGCGTGCCGATCTGGCGCATTCGCCTGGTGTCCGGCGGCATCCTTACCCTTCTGGCACTCTGGACGGCATATGAGTTCATCAATGCGTGAGGGGGCGTGACATGACCGACGCGCCAACCCCGCCGACCCGACGCCGCATCGGCGAGATCGACTTCACCGTGATGCCGTTGGCTGAGGCGATCTCGTTCGTCCTGCAGGCCAGTCACGACGTGACGACCCTCGGGCACCCTGGGCTGGCCGTGCACTTCTGCAATGCCTACAACGTCGCGCTCGCCCGCTCGGATCGCTCCTACGCCAATCTGCTGGCCAACGCGGACGTCGTCTTCAGCGATGGCGTGCCGATCACCTGGGTCGGACGGCGTGCGTATCCGGACCTGACCGATCGGTGGGAGCGGGTCTACGGCCCCGACGTCATGCGCGGTGTGCTCGACGCCCCTGATGGGCTAGCGCACTACCTGCTCGGCGGGTCGCAGGAGACACTGGAGGCCCTTCAGCAGCGCATTACCGAAGAGCACCCGGCAGCGAGGATCGTCGGTGCCGAGAGCCCGCCGTTTCGTCCGGCCTCCTACGGCGAGTTGCAGGAGCGCAATCGCCGGATCGCCGACAGCGGCGCATCCATCGTGTGGGTCGGTCTCGGCACTCCAAAGCAGGACGCGGAGGTGCAGCGACTCGCATCGAGTCTGCCCGTGGTGGCCATGGCCGTGGGTGCAGCCTTCGACTTTCTCGCCGGCACCAAGGCGCAGGCACCGGTGTGGATGCAGCGCAGTGGCACCGAGTGGGCGTTCCGCCTCGCGAGTGAGCCACGACGACTCGGCAAGCGCTACGTCTGGGGCAATTCCGTGTTCGCCGTGGAGGCAGCGCGGACGGTGCGGTCAGTGAAGGCCCGCACCTAGCGCAGCGTCACCTGGCGGGTGGTGATGCCGGCCCTGGCGCGACGCTCATCGTTGGTCAACGGCTCGGACGATGCCAGCGCCTTGTCGAGCTTGGCCGACATCTGCGTCACCGGAGCCTCGATCGCTGCGGCGCCCGTCCCCGTGGGCATCTCCCAGACGGGGGCGACAACACCGAGGAAGCGGAACATCCCGATGAAGCGGGTGCCCTCGCCGAGGGAGTCGTCGCCGGCCGCGTGCAGGCGAGCCAGCGCGTCGAGCACCTTCTCCTCGTCCTGCGGCATGATCCAGCGCAGGTACTCCTTCTCGCCCATCTGCGTCCAGTAGGCCGAGGGAACACTCTCGAGCTTGACGGTCGGGTGCGCATACTGGCTGGCCCGGTCGAGGGAGGCCTTGATGTCGTCGTTGACCTCGTCGGCGGCGCCGTCGACCCAGAAGTCGAAGTTGTCGTGCACCTCGACGACGAGCGGGGCGTCCACGTCGATGAGGTCCTGCAGGCGAGGGGAGTCCTCGTTGACGCGGCCGAGGGCGACAGGCTCGCCCGGCTCGGTCGTGAGGGCGGTGGTGAGAACGTCGGCGAGGTCGCGGCTGGCATCGCCAGAGCCGGTGTTGATCTGCAGGCCCAGCAGGATCGATCCGTCGGAGCGAACCAGACCGGGGTAGGCCATGGGAAGCACGGTGACGAGAGTGACGTCGCGATCAGCGTGCTCGCCGGCCATCGTGACCTTCGCGGTGGCGGCCGGGACGATCTCACGCATGGCGACGATGTCGCCCTCTGACGCGATGCCCTCGAATGGCCGGGTGGCCCCGACGAACACCGCGGAGGCGGACTTGCCGTGGCACGCCTTGTAGCGGCGTCCCGATCCGCAGGGGCACGGCTCGCGCATCCCCACGACGGGGACGTCCGCTGAGTCGATGTTCGCGGCAGTGCCGCCCTTGGGTCCGCTCTTCTTCTTGGCCATGGGCGGAAACCTACCTGCTGCGCCCGATGCTCAACGCCCCAGCCGCCGCAGGACGTGGCCGGGGCGATTGCTGATGATCGCGTCAACACCGAGGTCCACACACAGGTCCACGTCGTCCATCTCGTCGACAGTCCACACGTGGATCCGGTGGCCGGCGGCGTGCACCCGCTCGACGAAGTGCGGATGACGCCGCAGCGTCTCGATGGACGGGCCCGCGATGCCGACGCCGGTCGGCAGGCTGCCATCCCGGTTCCACGGGGGCACCGGATCCATCAGGTAGACGGTGGGCACTCCTGGGAGCAGGCGCCGTGAGCGCAGGACCGCCATCCGACTGAAGGACATCACGCGCGCGCGGGGATCCTGGCCGTCGACGGGTCGATCGAGGCCGAGTCGGCGGAGCATGGCGGCCAGTTCATCCTCCACATAGCGTCCGTAGCGCACCGGATGCTTGGTCTCGATCGCGAAGCGAACAGTCGAGGAGGCGTCCATCATGCTGGTGAGCAGGCGCTCCAGGGTCAGCACAGACGTGCGAGTCTCGTCCGCAGGTGCTTCATAGTCGAACCAGTTGACATGACCGCGGCTGTAGTCGTGTCGGGCGAGTTCGTCGATCCCCAGAGCACTGACGGATCCGCGTCCACTGCTCGTGCGGTCGATGCGACGGTCGTGGACACACACGAGAACTCCATCGGACGTCAGGCGCACATCGCATTCGATGGCATCGGCGCCCTGCTCGATCGCGCGCACGTATGCCGCGAGCGAGTGCTCCGGCTCCTCGTCGTTAGCACCACGGTGCGCGACGACCTCGATGGTCACGAGTTCAGGTTAGGGCGTGCGTATGGACAGCGGGACTCACGAAGGTCAGGCAGGGCGGAAGGAGTCGTGAACAACGGGCTGCTCATGCTTGATCATGATGTGGTGAGTGACGGTGTACTCGAGCAGGGACTCGTGGCTCATGTCCTTGCCGAACCCGCTGCCCTTCACGCCCCCGTGCGGGGCCTCTGATGCAATCGGAAGGTGGTCGTTGACCCAGGTCACGCCAGCCTCGATCTGCTGACTGACCCTGAGAGCCCGCGCCACATCATTCGTCCACACCGAACTGGCAAGGCCAAACTCGGAATCATTGGCCAAGGCAAGGGCCTCCGCCTCGTCCTCGAACGGGACGACGACGAGGACGGGTCCGAACACCTCGCCCTGCACGATCTCGCTGTCCTGCGCGGCCCCGGCAATCAGGGTCGGCCGGTAGTAGCTGCCACGTCCCTCGGCCAGCTCACCGCCCGTCACGACAGATGCTCCGGCACCACGAGCGCGCTCGACGAAACCGTGCACACGCTCGCGATGACCCATCGAGATGAGGGGCCCGATGTCTGAATCCGCTGCCCACGGGTCGCCCATGCGAACGGAGCTCATGACCTCGGCCAGAGCGTCCACGGCGTCGCCCAGTCGATCACGTTGGACGTACACGCGCGTGGCCGCCGTGCAGTCCTGGCCTGAGTTGTAGGTCGCGCCCAGGGTGAGGGCACGCGCCATGGTGGAGAGGTCAGCATCAGGAAAGACGATCGCGGGAGCCTTGCCGCCCAGTTCCAGGTGCAGTCGTTTCACCCGCGGAGCGGCCGCTGCCATGACTGCACGTCCGGCCCGCGTCGATCCGGTGAGCGAGATCATCGAGGTTCCATCGCTCTCCACGAGTCGCTCTCCGACCTGATTTCCGCCCGTGACGACGTTGAGCACACCCGCTGGAAGTCCCGCCTCGCACGCCAGCTCCGCCAGTCGAAGGCTGCTGCGCGGGGTGTTGGGGGCCGGCTTGAGGACAACCGCATTGCCCGTCGCCAGCGCAGGACCGATCTTCCAGATCGCCATGATCAAGGGGAAGTTCCACGGCGCAATGGCCCCCACGACACCGACCGGCTGGCGCATCAGCAGCGACGTGAAGCCCTTGCTCAAAGTCGCCGCGGCCGTTCCCTCCAGTGACCTGGCCGCCCCAGCGAAGAATCGGAGATTGTCGGCACCGAAGGGAAGCTCGCCGTCCTGAAAGACGGCACGGGGCTTGCCTGTCTCCTGAACCTCGAGTCTCGTGAGGTTCTCCGAGTCCGCCATCACCGCATCGGCGAGGGCGAGCAGAACGGCGGCCCGCTCCCCCGGAGTGCGGCGGGCCCACTCCAGTTGCGCGGCAGCCGCCGAGGCCACCGCGTCATCGACATCGTCGAGAGATGCCGTGCCGATTGCATCGATCACGTCATCGGTCGAGGGGTCGATGAGCTCCATGACGTCGCCGCCACCGCGTCGGCTCTCGCCGGATACGAATACGCCGTTCGTGGTCACAGGATTCCTAACTGTTGAAGCCGAGGCCGAACCGATCGAGAGTCCGCAGCCACAGGCCACGCCTGCCGGTGCGATCCTCGCGCGCCAGTCGCGAACGCGTGAATTGGACGAGCGGGTACCGCAGGGGCTCGGGTGGGAACGGGAATGGCTTGCGTCGGACGATGTCGAGGGACGTTCGCTCGGTAGTACGCCGGTCGAGCAGATCGAGCATGCTCAGGGCGCCGAACCGGCTGGCCGCGGTGCCCAGGCCCGTGTAGCCGACGGAGTAGGCCACGCGACCGCCCATCGCGGTGCCGATGACGGGGGTGAAGCGCGATGTCGAGTCGATGAGGCCCGCCCACTTGTGGGTGAAGCGCAGACCCTCCAGCTGGGGGAACGTGGCAAAGAACTGACGAGCGAGCAGCTCGTGACTGCTGGCGCGATCCTCCAGGCGCGGATCCGTCTGATTCCCTCGGTAGTAGATGGCGTCGTATCCGCCCCACAGGATGCGATCGTCCGGGGTGCGGCGGTAGTAGTGGAACTGGTTGCCGATATCGGTGAGGCCCTGGTTCTCCGCCCAGCCGATGTCCGACAGCTGACTCGCAGTGAGCGGTTCGGAGACGAGTACGTGATCGAAGATGGGGAGCATCCGCATACGGAGCCGACGCAGCAGCGGGCGAAATCCGTTGGTGGCCAGAGCCACATGACGAGCGTCGATCGACCAGTGCGGTGTTCGCGCGACTACTCCTCCCGAGGAGGACCGGGACAGCTGCAGCACTGGGGTGCCCTCATGGATTCGCACTCCACGGCGCAGCGCAGCCGCCTTGAGCCCCCAGCTCAGTCGGGCCGGATCCATCAGCCCACCGCCCGATCGCACACGCAGGCCGCCGAGGTACGTGGGCGAGTGAACCTGGGACTGCATCGCGTCGCGGTCGAGGACTTCCGCGCTCTCGCCCCAGCGCAGGTGCTGATCCAGCATCTGCGGCAACTGGGTGCATGCATGCTCGGTCAAGGCAATCGCGGTCTTGCCCACCAGTCGAAGGTCAGCATCGATGCCCTCTGCTGCGATGAAGTCGGCAATCGCGTTCAGGTTCTCCCGCCCCAGACGCAGCAGAGTCGGCATCTCGTCAGGCCAGATCGCCTCGCCGTGCGCCACCCCGTGGGTGAGGGACGCCGAGATGAAGCCTCCGTTGCGCCCACTGCCACCGTGGGCGATGTCGGCAGCCTCGAGCAGAAGAACGTCCCGCGAAGGGTCCTCATCCTTGGCGCAGATGGCCGTCCAGAGGCCTGTGAATCCGCCACCGACGATCAACAGTTCTGCAGACGTGTCGTGTGAGAGCGGCGGCTCGGCGGTCGGCGTATCCGAACGATCTGTCCAGAACACCTTCTGCTCGGTATCGGCCAGCGACGCATGCGTACCGCTGCCGGGCTCCAGCGGGGTCAGCGTCACGGCGGGGTCTCCGACGATCCTCCGACGGCCAGCACCACAGCCTCGGCCGCATCCCAGAGAAGACCGACCTCCTCGCCCATGGAGTAGCGCGGCGCCCCTGCACTGCGCGCCACCACGGGTTGCTCAACACCGTCGACCCGAATGGCAGTGATCGATGAGCCACCGTAGAAGTGCGTCTCGATGACGGAGCCGCGAAGGCAGGCATCGGAGTCATCGGGCGTGACGCGTACCGACTCCGGCCTCAGCATCAGAACCGCCGGCCCATGGACCCCCGACGCGTTGTTGCATGGGAGCCGCCTTTCCAGAGCGCTGAAGGTGTCGCCCGAGACTTCGCCGGGGAGAAGGGTGCCGCTTCCGATGAAGTCTGCGACGAACACGTTTGCGGGGCGGCTGTAGAGCGTGACCGGATCAGCGATCTGCTGCACACGTCCGTCGTGCATGACGGCAATGCGATCGGCCATGCTCATGGCCTCCTCCTGATCGTGGGTCACGACCACGAAGGTGATGCCCACCTCGTGCTGCAGTCGCTTGAGCTCCAACTGCATCTCCACTCGCACCTTGCGATCGAGTGCCGACAGCGGCTCGTCGAGCAACAGCAGGCGAGGACGCTTGACGATCGCCCGTGCGAGCGCCACGCGCTGACGCTGACCACCCGACAACTGCGCCGGACGTGCCTTCGCCTTGTCGACGAGGCTGACAGTCTCGAGAACCTCGGCCACGCGAGCATCCACCTCGGAACGCGAAAGGCCCTCGCGCTCAAGCCCATATGCGATGTTCTTGCGCACATTCATGTGCGGGAAGAGGGCGTACGACTGGAACATCAGATTCACGGGCCGCTTGTTGGGCGGCAGTGACAGGAGGCTCGTGCTCGTGCCGTCATCACCGAGGATCGAGATGGCGCCCGAGTCAGGATCCTCGAACCCGGCAATCGATCTCAGCAGGGTGGTCTTTCCGCATCCGGACGGACCCAGGAGAGCGAAGAACTCATTCGGCTGAATCTCGATGGACACGTCGTCCAGGGCCTGCGTGGCGTCATAGGCCTTGGATACATGCTCGATGGAAAGAAGGGGTGTCATACCGAGTCCGTGAGTCGGGTGATCCGCTGCGCGGAGAGCACGATGGTGAAACTGACCAGCAGAAGCAGGGCAGCAAGGGCATTGATCTCCGGCGTGACGCCGAAGCGCACCATGGAGTAGATGACGATGGGCAGCGTGGGCGTGGTGGGACCGTCCGTGAAGTAGGCGACGACGAACTCGTCGAGACTCAGCGTGAAGACGAGCAGGGCGCCCGCGATGATTGCCGGGGCGATGCTCGGGAGCGTGATGCGGAAGAACGTTGATACGGCGCTCGCGCCAAGATCCCTGCTCGCCTCCTCCAGACTCGAGTCCGTCTGCCCCAGTCGGGCGATGACGACCGCGGCGACGAAGGCCATGCCGAAAACCACATGACTCAGCAGGACCGACACCAGACTCAGGCTCACGCCGATGAGGCTGAAGAGCGCCAGCAGTCCGATCGCCAGCGCGAGGTCGGGAATGATCGCCGGAGCCAACGAGTACGCCTCCACGATCGCCGACCGGAAGTAGCGAGCGATGCCAATCGCGAGCATCGTTCCGAGCGCAGTCGCGAGGATGGTGGCGCTCACCGCGACGATCATCGTATTGATGAATCCCTCGCGGATGAGCTCGTTGTTGAGCAGCTCCCCGTACCACTTCGTCGAGAAGCCCGTCCAGACGAAGGGGGTCTTGCTCGCGTTGAAGCTCATGATGACGAGCACGACGATCGGGATGTAGAGGAACGCATACGTGACCGCCAGTGGCAGTCGCAGCCAACCGACCTTAGACACGGGTCACCTGCTTGCCGTTGATGCGTCGGGAGATGGCGGCCTGCAGCGCGAAGAGCGCCACGAGGAGGAAGACCACGAACAGCGCGAGAACCGAGCCGAAAGGCCAGTCTCGAGCCTCCAGGAACTGGTCGCGGATGAGGTTGCCCACCATGACCGTCTTGCCTCCGCCGAGAAGCTCCGGCACGACGAAGTTACCCATGCTGGGGACGAAGACGAAGATGGCGCCGATCATCACACCGGGCAGCGTCAGCGGGAGGGTGACATCCACGAACGTGCGGATGCGGCTGGCCCCGAGGTTGCTGGCCGCCTCAAGCAACTGCCGGTCGACTCGTTCGATCGACGCGTAGACAGGGAGCACCACCAGCGGCAGATAGGCATACAGCAGGCCCACTACTACCGCCGCGGGTGTGTAGAGCAATCCGAGTGGCGCACCGATGATGCCGAGGTCCAGAAGCGCCGAGTTCAGCGGGCCCTCGGAATTCAGCAGGATGATCCACGCATACGTACGGATGAGGAAGTTCGTCCAGAACGGGAGTACCACCAGGACGAGGGCAATGGTGCGCCACCGTGGTGACAGCCGCGTGATGGCGTACGCAGTGGGGTAGCCGAGCAGCAGCGCGAGGAGCGTCGTGATGCCAGCGATGACGATCGAGGTGCCGAACACCTTCAGATAGACCGGCTCGAAGGCCCGTCCGTAGTTGTCCAGGGTGAAGTCCCAGACGATGCCGCCGAAGCGACCTCTGGTGAAGAACGAGTAGACGAGGATGAGAAGCAGCGGAAGGGACATGAACAAGGTCACGTAGAGCAACCCGGGACCCGCGAAGACTGCACGCGCACTCAGGGCGCGGCGCTCGGTGGCGCCGCGCCCTGAGATGCGCTTCTCGGAAGGGGACATTCCGACTAGCTGGACGTGACCTCGGTGGCGATCTCGGTGTACATCGGGCCCGCCTCACCAAGATCGATGAGACCCTCCTGCTTCAGCAGTTCCGCTGGCGTGTAACCCATGTTCGGGAAGTCAGCGGCCAGACCTGCAACGGCCTCCATGGCCGGGGCATTCGGAACCTTGTAGAGGATGTTCTCCGCGACCCATGCGTGGTTGACCGGATCGAGGATGTAGTTGATGAAGGCGTGAGCCGCCTCCTTGTTCTCCGAGGTCTTCAGGACGACCATCGTGTCGGCCCACAGATCAGAGCCCTCGCTCGGAACCACGAACTTGATGTCGGGGTTCTCCGCGGTGCCGTAGTTGCACCAGCCATCCCACGCCACGACCATCGTTGCTTCGCCTGAGACCAGGCGCGAGTAGAAGGTGGTGTCGTCATAGGCGAGCAGTCCCGGCTTCGCCGCGATCAGCTTCTCCTTGACCTGCTCCATCTCGCCCTCGTCGGTGGTGTTCGCCGAGAAGCCGAGCGCCTTCTGAGCCGGGAGCATCAGCCAACGCTCCGTTGCGAGCGCAGTGACCTTTCCGTCGTTCTCCCCGCTGGGCTCAAGGATGTCGTTCCAGCTGGTCGGCTCATCGACAAGGTCGCTGCGGTAGCAGATGCCCGTGGTGCCCCACGCGTAGGGAACCGAGTAGGCATTGCCCGGGTCGTACGCCATTTCCTTGGCCTCGGGGTAGAGGTTTGCCATGTTCGGCACGAACTCAGGATTGATCGGCTCGATCAGCCCCGCCTCGTTCAAGGCCTGGGCGAACTGACCCGAGACAAAGGCCACGTCGATGCCGGAGTCGCCGCCGGCCGTGAGCTTGGCCATGATTTCTTCATTCGTGGCGTGATTGGTGATGGTCATGGGCGTGCCCACGGCTGCCTGGAACTGCGCTCCCAGATCCTCTGGGTAGTAGCCCGCCCAGTTGGAGACCGTCAGCGACTGCTGCGACAGGTCCGCGTCCGGATCCAGATCCGCCCCGGCCGAGTCGCCTCCCCCGCACGCCGACAGCACCATCGCCGCGGCTGCGGCCCCGGCAATCGCCAGGCCCGCCTTACCGATCGTTCGATGCATAGCTTTCCTTCCTCGTGCCCGCTTGTACGCGCGGGTGATTGCATGGACGTTCAGGTCATGAAACAGCACATCACTCGTGTATTTCATGGAAATGACGAACTTGTTGAATCTCAATTCAGTTACTTCTAGGGTCAGGGCGTGGCCAAGAGCAGTGAACGGAAGGCTGATCTGATCGTCGCTGCCCAGCGGGCGATCGCCCAGCACGGCACTTCCGTGCGGCTCAATCAGATCGCCGACATGGCCGGTGTCACCTCCGGCGCCATCCTGTACCACTACCCCGAGGTGGACGATCTGCTTGTCGAGGCCAACCGCGCGGGTATGGAGCGCTTCTACAACGAGCGCCTGGACGCCATCTCGTCCCTCACCGACCCGGCGGAGCGGCTGCGCGTCACCATCAGTCTCGGAGTTCCTGATGATCCTGCCGACGAGGACGTCCGCCTGCTGTGCGCGCTGGGTGGCGAGGCAGCCCGCAACACCGTCTATGCGCTGCTTCTCACCGGCCTCTACGACCGACAGGTGGGCATGTACATGTCGATCCTTGACGTCGGCGCAGCCACAGGTGCATTCGCGCTGCAGCAGCCGGCCCAGACGATCGCCCGCAATCTCGTGGCCCTCGAGGATGCCTACGGCTACCGCATCATGGCCAAGCACCCGACACTGACGTACCAGGAAGCCGTCCATCTGATTCTGGAATATGCACGCATGGCCACCGGCCACCCACTTGATACCGAAGGGCACCACGCATGAGCGACCGCCGCCTCACCATCCTGTTCTGGCCCGAGTCCGCCTACGGCCCCACGAACCAGTGCATTGGCCTGGGCAAGGTGCTGCTGGATCGCGGCCACCGTGTGGTGTTCGCCGCTGAGTCGTCATGGAAGGGCCGACTCGCGCCCCTCGGATTCGAGGAGGAACTGGTCGATCTGGCTGCCCCGCCGGAGGATGCCACCGGCGACGAGGATGCCGGTGCATTCTGGAAGGAGTTCATTCGCGAGACAGCCCCCGAATTCCGCAAGCCGACCATCGAGCAGCTCTCGACGTTCATCCAGCCCACGTTTCAGGCGCTGATCGACGGGGCCGTGTACAGCGAGCCGCGTCTGAGGGAGATCATCGAGAAGGTCCGACCTGACGTGATCGTCGAGGACAACGTCGTCTGCTTCCCCGCCACCGTCACCGCTGACGCCCCTTTCGTGCGCATTGTCTCGTGCAATCCACTGGAGATGAAGGGTCCGGGGATCGCCCCGACCTTCTCCGGGTACGCACAGGCGGACCCATCCGCCTGGGGGGATTTCCGAGCCGAGTACGAGCGCACGCATCGCGCCATGTGGGAATCATTCAATGAGTTCGTCACCACTGCCGGGGCCCCGGCGCTTCCGGACCTGGAGTTCATCCACTCATCCGAGCACGCCAACCTGTACGTGTTCCCCGAGGAGGCCGACTACGCAGACGAGCGTCCTCTCGACGCAACGTGGACTCGAATGGACTCCTCGGTCCGAACGACGGACGAGGCGTACGAGATTCCTGCGGAGGTTGCTGATCGTCCTGACGGCAGTGCGCTCATCTACCTGTCCCTCGGATCGCTCGGGAGCGCTGACGTTGACCTGATGAAGCGACTCATGGACGTGCTCGGCCGCACGCCTCACCGATACATCGTGTCGAAGGGGCCGCAGCATGCGGATTACGAGCTGGCAGGCAACATGGTCGGGGCAGAGTTCGTTCCGCAGACGCGCATCATCCCCGAAGTCGATCTTGTCATCACCCACGGCGGTAACAACACCACGACCGAGTCGCTGCACTTCGGCAAGCCGATGATCCTGCTGCCGCTCTTCTGGGACCAGTACGACAATGCCCAGCGCATGGATGAGCTGGGCTTCGGCCGTCGACTCGCGACCTATGCCTTCACCGACGAGGAGATGCTCGACGCCCTCGACTCCCTGCTCGGCAATGCGGAGTTGCGCGAACGAATGGCCAGCATGGGCGAGGACATTCGCGCTCGCAACGGCATGCAGGTCGGCGCGGATGTGATCGAGCGGGTCGCGCGCGAGTACGCCGACGGCAACTGATGCTGCCGTGACCGACGCGGAGCTCAGAGCAGCTCTGGAGTCCCGTACGTGCGCTGACCTCCTGCCGGACCGCTCTCAGGCCCGCGCAGGCGACCTGCCCGTGCACGCTCAGCTCGTCGACGCCCTTGTTCTCGAGTCTGGCAATGGGGGCCCAGCGGTCATCGCACTCATGCAGGCGGCCGACCGACTCCTCGTCGTGCCCGCACGGCAGGTCGACGGCGTGTGGCGACGCGATCCTGATGTGGCCCAGCAACTCAGCACGGGAGACTTCGGCCGGTTCTCGGTTCTCGTGTCGGACAGGGGAATCCCGGGAGGTCCACCTCGCGAGCTTGAGGTGGATCAGAGCAACGATTCCGTCATCCTCGGTGATTCGGTGATCGTGAAGTGGCAGTTGGAGGCCGCTCCGTCCCCTGCCCCCGCTCGCCTTCGGGCCCTCATGGGTCTGGGCATCACGCCGGACCTACGCGCGACAGTGACATGGACGGACGACAACGGCATCGAGCATGCAGTGATGACAGCGGCCGACTACCTGCTGGGAGCCCAGGACGGGTGGACGTGGGCCGTCGACCTGGTCCGCGCCCATGCGCAGGGCGTCAAGGTGGACGCATTCGGTCCCTTCTCCGACATCGGCGAGCAGATCGCGCGAATGCACCTGGCATTCGCCGAGTCCGGAGTCGGCCAGTGGGGAGCCGACGACGTCGCGGCGCTCCTTCGCGAATGCACGTCGCACGCAGACGAGGCAATCAGACTCATCGATGGACCTGAGGGTGAGCGACTGCGGGCGCGTGAGGCGCCACTGCGTGCACGTCTCGACGCTCTGCGGCAGATCGACCGCACGCCCGTCATCGCCATCCACGGTGATCTGCACATCGGCCAGATGCTGAAGACCACCGACGGAGTCGGTGCGCGCTACGCGGTGGTCGACTTCGACGGCAACCCGGTCGTCTCTGCGGCACAGCGACTCTCCCAGCAGCCAGCGGCTCGTGATGTGGCCGGGATGCTGGCGTCGATCGATCACGTCGCTCGGGTGGTCAACTACCGCACCGAGGGGTTGGATCCTCGACCGGCGATCATCTGGATCGCGCACGCCCAGGAGGCCTTCCTCGGTGCATACCAGGCGACCCTTGAGCAGGCCGGTCAGCGTGCGCTGCTCGATGACCGACTGATCTCCCCGCTGATGATCGATCAGGAGTGCCGCGAGTACATCTACAGTGCACGTCACCTGCCGCATTGGCGTTATGTGCCGGACGCTGTGATCTGCGGACTGTTCCCCGAGGAGAGTTGATGGACCCCCAGCTGTTTCACATGGACCTCGAGGCCACGCCATCGGTTCTGCGTGCCCTGGCCACGAGCCTGCGTGGGGAGTCGCCATGGGGCGAGGCGATCTCGACGCCCATTCGGCGGATCGTCCTGCTGGGAATGGGCTCCTCGCACTTCGCCAACAGCATCCTCGCCCTGCGACTTCAGGCCGTCGGCATACCGGCCTACGCAGCTCTCGCCAGCGCAGATCCCCTGCCCGCCGTCACCTCCGACGACCTCGTCATCTCCGTTTCAGCGAGCGGCGGATCCGCGGAGACAGTCGCCGCCACGAAGACATACACCGGCAAATGCCGGATCGTTGCGG
>Ga0255769_10000902_pt1 | contig 35302 bp, 32 predicted proteins | sample 041ome_9_FD_179637 | JGI IMG/M metagenome (GOLD analysis project Ga0255769, IMG submission 179637) | Coastal salt marsh microbial communities from the Groves Creek Marsh, Skidaway Island, Georgia - 041413US metaG (version 2) | ecosystem: Environmental > Aquatic > Marine > Intertidal zone > Salt...
AATCTCGCGCACCTCGATGGCGCCGGACTCGCGCGCCTTTCGAAACGCGGGCTCGAGCGGCATGAAATCAAGCGACACGAAGGCGAAGACGACTTTCGATACTTTTCCAGAAGCGCAGAGAAGCCCAACATCGGCGCCGCCATAGGCAACCACAGTCAAGTCATCCACGTCCGAGCGCAAGAGTTCGCGAACGAGGGCCATGGGCTTTCGCCGCGGGCCCCAGCCACCAATACCGATGGTCATGCCACTTTTAACAACCGACACCGCTTCAGCGGCGCTGACGCATTTGTTCATGCGCGCGTTTCCTGTAGTTCTGATCAGATGAAAGCAGTATCAAAGTCGCCCTTTAGACCCACATCCCCCATAGAGACTATGACAAGTCAGCAGAACACACTTAGCGTGCATAAAAAGACTAACTAACGCCTTTAAGGGGTCAACGTGTCAGGGTTCGTGCCCACATCAACTGCCGAGTTACTGGATAACGCTGCCGCGCACTTTGGCGACAAGCCGTTTATTGTCGATGACGGTCGCAGCGTTTCGTTCTCTGAACTCGCAACGGACGTTCAAGCGCTCGCCCGTGCGCTGGTCGCAGAGGGCTTTAGCTCGGGTGATCGAGCCGCCATCTGGGCACCCAACTGTGCTGAATGGATTATCGCCGCGCTAGCCATACAGTTCGTGGGCGGCACGTTGGTAACCGTCAACACCCGCTACAAGGCCTCGGAAGCACGAGACATCATTAGCGACAGCGGAAGTTCGTTTGCGTTTGTGGTCGACGCATTCCTTGGCGTCGAGTACGCGCGATCATTGGCAAGGCTTAACATCGATGGTCTACAGCACATCATCACCATCAAGACGCCCGGGACTAGCGGCAGCGATGGTATCAGCGAATGGATCGAGACCGGGACTGCCGCAGGGGATGAGGTAAAGGCCCTGTGCGCCGCACAGCGCGAATCTGTCGCCGCCGGCGATGTATCGGATATTTTGTTTACTTCGGGTACAACCGGCCGTGCAAAAGGTGTTGTCACCACCCATGGTCAGAATTTGACTGCCTTCAGTACCTTCGCAGACATCCTGGGGCTCGATGCTGAGGACCGCTATCTCATCATCAATCCCTTCTTCCATAGCTTTGGTTACAAGGCTGGCTGGTTGGCCGCCCTACTGAAGGGTGCCACCGTCTATCCCATGGCTGTCTTTGACGTTCCGGCCGTGCTGAGCGCCATAAAAACCCATGACATTACCGTCATGCCCGGGCCCCCGACACTGTTTCAAAGCATTTTGATGCATCCCGACCTAGACCCCGCGGATATCGCGACCCTGAAAAAGGCAACAACAGGCGCTGCGGTTATTCCGACACAGCTCATTGTTGATATGCGCCATACCCTGGGGATCGATACCGTCATCACGGCCTATGGCCTGTCTGAAACCTGTGGGTTGGTCACCATGTGTCGTCAAGGGGACTCACCCGACGTCATTGCCCACACCTCGGGGCGCGCCATCCCCAACATTGAGGTGGCCATCATGGATACAGAGGGTCGCATCTGCGACCCCGACGAGCCCGGTGAAATCGTGGTTCGTGGCTACAACGTGATGGTGGGCTATTTCAATAATCCGGAAGCTACCGCTGAGACCATTGATGCGGATGGCTGGCTCCACACCGGTGACATCGGAACACTCGATGCGGAGGGCAATATTCGCATCACCGATCGGTTGAAAGACATGTTTATCTCAGGTGGCTTCAACTGCTACCCCGCAGAAATCGAAAACCAGCTGCTGCAACACAAACACGTTGCGCAGGTGGCTGTCATTGGTATGCCCGATGAGCGTATGGGAGAGGTCTGTGCCGCCTTCGTTGTGGCCACAGCGAATAGCGAGATCGATGACGCATCGCTGATTGCCTGGAGCCGTGAGCACATGGCGAACTACAAGGTACCAAGGCGAGTGATTTTCACGGACACCCTCCCCCTAAACGCATCGGGGAAGGTGTTAAAAACAACATTGAGGACTATGCTCTGATCACATTCAGCGTCATCAGTGGCGCGACGTGTTGATGCGAGCCAATAACAAACAACAAGCAAGACAACATAAGGAACACACTATGGCCATTCAGAGCCTCGGGTATATCGGCGTTAACGCCACGCAACTCGATTCATGGAAAGGATTCGCCTGTGATGTCATGGGTCTTGAAGACGTATCCGACGCACTCGGAGACGACAGTACCCATTACTACAAGATGGATTACCACCCCTATCGCGTCTTCGTTCAAGCGGCAGATACCGACAACTTGGCGCTCTGTGGCTGGGAAACCAATAACCAGGCAGGACTCGATGAAGTTGCCTCAGCATTGACTGCGGCCGGTGTCGCTTTCACCTGGGGTGATGACGCGCTGATTGCGAAGCGTCGCGTACAAAACCTCTTATCCTTCACCGACCCCGCTGGCAACCACCACGAAGCCTACTGGGGTGTTGTCTCCGACTTTAGAGTGCTGAACTCTCCCGAGGGTGTTTCCGGTTTTGTCACCGGCGATCAAGGTCTGGGCCACGTGGTACTTCCCGCGCCCAACTTTGATGAAACATCGCGTTTCTTCACTGAAATCTTGGGATTCGGCCTATCCGACTTGATGAAGCTGCGTTTTACGCCTGACCCGGAGGAACCGGTAAAGCGACTCTGGTTCATGCACTGTAACCGCCGCCATCACAGTCTCGGACTGCTCGAAATCCCCCATCCAGCCGGCTGTATCCACGTCATGACCGAGGTCAATGCGCTCGATGAGGTCGGTCGCTGTAACGATCGTCGAATCGCTGCGGGCGTAAAACTTACAGGCACCATGGGGCGCCATGCCAACGATCATATGGTCAGTTTCTACATGCAGAGCCCAGCCGGTTTTGATGTTGAGTACGGCGCAGAAGGTCGAACCGTTGATGACTGGTCTCGTTATGAAGTCTTCGAAAGCACCGTCCCAAGCTTCTGGGGCCACGACTTCTCTGTAGGCCACCAGGATTAGACTACTTTTTCCAGTTAGTACATACGAGGTATGTCGGCGGCCTCGCGCTTTGCAACGATGTGTGTAATGCCCTAAAACCCGCAGCAAGACGGATATAGCCAAAGGATGTTGTCATGAGCACACATGAACCTGTCGTAACCCAGAACATACTGGATTTGATTTCGAGCAAGTCTGACGAGCAACGAGCGGCGCGCGAGATGTCGAAGGAAGTTGTTGACGCGCTGAAAGCGTGTGGCTTCTTCACCATGTTGCTGCCCAAGCAATGGGGAGGACTGGAGCGTAAGCCTCAAGAGTTCTTCGCTGAGCAGGTTCGCATCGCCGAAGCTGATATGAGCACGGCTTGGGCGGGGGGCATTATCGCCGTTCACGCCTTTCAGCTGGCACTCATGTCCGAAGAAGCACAGCGTGAAGTCTACGAGAATGACCCCAACACGCTGATCAGCAGCTCTTACAACCCGGTTGGAGCAAGAGCGGAGATGTGTGAAGGCGGATTCATGCTTCACGGACGTTGGGGCTGGAGTTCTGGATCGGGGCACTGTACCTGGGCACTACTAGGCGGCGTGATTCCCGGTGACGGCTACCGCACCTTCCTGGTCCCTCGCAGCGAATACGAGATTGAGGACACGTGGAACGTGATGGGGCTCCAAGGTACCGGTTCAAACGATGTGGTCATCGCTGAGCCGATTTTTGTTCCAGAGCACCGAACGCACAAGCAGATGGACGGTTTCAACTGCGTCAATGATCAGGAAAATCCGATGTATGACCTGTCGTGGGCACAGACCTTTGTGCGAGTCGTGAACTCGGCGGCCATCGGTGCCTTGAAGAAGGCGGTCAAGGTGTTTGTGGAGTCCAAGCAAGGCAACTCGACCACTGACATGACTAAATTTGCCGGTGATGTCGAGACACAGGAACGACTTGCCAAGGTGCTCAACACCATTGCCGAGCTTGAGGCCGTGATGTATCACAACTTCGACAAGATGGAAGCGGCGAACTGGAAGCCATCACTGGAAGATCGAATCATGTATCGATACCAGGCATCCATCGTCATCGACAAAGCCATCGAAGCCATCGACACCTTGTTTGATGTGGCCGGTGGACGCTCCGTCTTTAATGGCCACCCACTGCAGCAGCTCTGGCACGACATCCACATTGCACGTTGCCACGTTGCGAACAACCCAACCGCGTTTGCGCGCAACCTGGGTAGCGTGACCCTCGGCATGGAAAACAAGGATGTCTTTATCTAATGCCTGCCAATCCGGAAACGTCGCAGTTTCACGAGGTGAGTCCGGGTAGATCTATTCACTACACGGACCACCCTGCCTCAGGTACAGAGCGTGGCACCGCCGTTTTCATCCACGGCAGTGGTCCGGGCGCCAGCGGCTGGAGCAACTTCAAGCACAATGTTTCGGCGTTTCAGGACGGCGGCTATCGTTGCATCGTGTTTGACCAGTGGGGTTACGGCAAAACATCAAAACCACAGGATGTAGACCACACGCTGGACTTTTTTGTCGACGGCCTGGTTTCGCTGCTCGACCATCTGGGCATCGATAGCGCGACCCTAGTGGGCAACTCCCTCGGCGGTGCAGTCGCCCTCGGCCTCACGCTGCGCCATGCCGAGCGCGTTCAGAAATTGATTCTCATGGCACCCGGCGGTATTGAGTCACGCGAAGATTACTTTTCCATGCCTGGCATACAGGCCATGGTGAAATACCCCATGGGATCACCGGAGTTCACGAAGTCAGTGCTGGCCGAACTCCTTACACAGCTGGTTTATGACTCCACGAACGTGGATCAAGAGCTGGTTGATGAGCGCTGGGCAACGCTAGAAACCCAGAACGCCCACGTACTCGCTACGATGCAAATACCGGATTTGACGGACAGATTGTCCGAGATCGATACCACAACCCTTGTTTTTTGGGGTACGGAAGACCGCTTCTGCCCAGCGTCGGGTACCTGGAAGGTGCTGGGGATGAAAGGCACTGTCCAGGCAGAGCTTGTGAATCATTGCGGACACTGGGTGATGTCCGAATACCCTGATCTCTTTAACGAGCGCTGTCTGTCATTTCTCGCTAACTAACTCGGAGAGCGGCACCATGAGCCTATCCAAGGCTGACCACACCACTTTGGGGCGAGCGCTGTATGACGCAATGCGCGCCGAGGTGCCCATCAAACCGCTCATCCAGTCCCACCCCTCAATTACCATCGAGGATGCCTACCAGATTTCTCGCGTCATGCTGTCACTCCGCATGGAGCTGGACGGAGAGACCATCGTCGGTAAGAAAATAGGCGTTACCTCGGACGCAGTGCAGAAAATGCTGGGCGTATTCCAGCCTGATTTTGGCTTTCTGACGGATGCCATGGCCTATGCCAATAACGCAGACATTCCCATTGCTGGGAACATGATTTCTCCGCGTGCCGAGGGAGAGATTGCCTTTCGTCTGAAATCGACGCTCTCTGGCACCAGCAACACCGAAGCGGATGTATTGGCCGCGACAGAGAGCATCATGCCCTGCTTTGAAATTGTCGATTCGCGCATTGAAAACTGGCAAATCGCCATTCAGGACACCATTGCCGACAACGCGAGCTGCGGCGTCTTTGTGGTGGGTGATACCGAACTCGACCCACGAGCACTGGACCTCCCCAACATTCGCGTTGACGTCACCAAGAACGGCGCAACGCTCAGTTCCGGGCTGGGCAGTGCCGTGCAGGGCAATCCGCTGACAGCGGTTGCCTGGCTTGCCAACACGCTCGGCGCGTACGGCATTGCGCTCGAGGCTGGCGAGGTGATTCTCTCGGGCTCGGTCGTGCCGCTCGAACCCGTGCAAGCAGGCGATGAAATGCATTTGATTATGTCGGGCGACGGCTTCGACGAGTGCAGCGTAGGCTGCCGATTTGTATAAACAGGGTGATGTATGACAGCTAAGGCAAAAGCCGCAATCATCGGGCCGGGAAACATTGGAACCGACCTGTTAATGAAGTGCCAGCGCAGTGAATTCATCGAAGCCACTTGGATGGTGGGTATCGAGGAATCGGCCGGTATTCAACGCGCACGTGAGTTCGGACTTAAAACCTCCACCGAGGGCGTTGATGGTTTGGTGGCCGGTTTCGACGAATCCCCTGTCGACTTCGTCTTTGACGCCACGTCGGCCTACGTGCATGCGGAAAATAGCCGTAAGGTCACGGCGCTCGGCGCCACCATGATCGATCTAACACCTGCAGCGATTGGCCCCTTCTGCATTCCTCCGGTAAACCTCGACAGTTTGTTGGATACGGGCCCCGCACAAAACGTCAACATGGTGACCTGTGGCGGCCAAGCCACTATCCCCATGGTCCATGCGGTCAGTCGCGTACAGTCAGTGAGCTACGCCGAAATCGTTGCCACCGTGGCATCCAAATCGGTCGGTATGGGCACGCGAGACAATATCGATGAATTTACTCGTACCACCTCATCGGCCATTTCCCAGATCGGCGGTGCTGACGAGGGCAAGGCCATTATCATCATTAACCCAGCCGAGCCGCCGTTGGTGATGCGAGACACTATCCACTGTCTAACCAAAGACGCGCCGGATGAAGCCGCTGTACGTGACTCTATCGATGCCATGGTGGCAGAAGTACAGCGCTACGTACCGGGCTACAAACTCAACAATGCACCCATTATTGATGGCAACCGCGTCACCATTTCGGTCGAAGTGGAAGGCTTGGGCGATTTTCTACCCAAGTATGCGGGTAACCTCGACATCATGACGGCAGCGGGACTTCGAACCGCAGAAATGATCGCTCAGCGGCGAACGGCATAAGGACACGCAGAATGAAGCTTGAAGGACGTAAGGTCACCCTGCATGACATGTGTCTGCGCGATGGGATGCACCCAAAGCAACACCAGATTACCGTTGACCAAATGGTCGATATTGCCGGCGCGCTCGACGACGCGGGCGTTCCGCTGATCGAAGTGACCCACGGTGACGGCTTGGGCGGCGCCTCGGTCAACTACGGCTTTCCCGCCGCCAGTGACGACACCTATTTGAGGGCCGTCGTTGAGCGGGTTTCGCAAGCAGGCATCTCTGCCCTGCTACTCCCTGGTATTGGCACCGTCGATCACCTGCGAATGGCGGCCGACTGTGGTGTCACCACCATCCGGGTCGCGACCCACTGCACGGAAGCGAATGTATCTCGGCAACACATCAACCTGAGCCGCCATCTCGGTCTCGATACGGTGGGTTTTTTGATGATGGCACACATGGTCTCTGCTGAAGACTTGCTGGAACAAGCGCAGCTCATGGAGTCCTACGGTGCTAACTGTATTTACTGCACTGACTCTGCAGGCTACATGTTGCCGCAGGACGTTACCGATCGGATCGGTTTGCTACGCGACAACCTCAAGAGCGACACTGAGATCGGCTTCCACGGACACCATAACCTCGCCATGGGTGTTGCCAACTCGTTGGCAGCCATCGATGCCGGCGCTGATCGTATCGACGGCTCCGCAGCGGGATTGGGTGCAGGTGCCGGCAACACGCCGCTAGAGGCTATGGCAGCGGTGTTAGAGCGCATGGGCGCCGTCACGGGCATCGATATCTTCAAACTCGCCGATGCAGCAGAGGATCATGTCCTACCCATCATGGATGAGCCGGTGCGGCTCAGCCGCGATGCTCTGGTTCTAGGCTACGCCGGTGCGTACTCCTCGTTCTTGCTCTTTGCGAAGCGAGCGCAGGCCAAATACGGGGTGCCGTCACACGAAATCCTGCTCGAAATGGCTCGAAGAAAAACCGTCGGTGGTCAGGAAGATCTGATCGAGGAAATCGCCATCGAAATGGCGGCTAAATCCAGCTAGCGCTGGACGAGATTAGGTCTTTCTGATAACTAGGTAGGTACATCATGACCGGGATGTCTGTACGTAGCCCTATGAATCAACCGAATATAGCGGAGCTCTCGAAACTGATTGGTTTCCTCTACGATGGCCACATCGAAGAGGACCCGTACAGTGCGTTTCTAGCAGAGACTCGCCGCATCATTGATTCTAATTTTGCATCGATCACCATGCGCGAGCCGCAGGGCGACGACGGTGGTTTATTGTTTGTGTCTTGCGAGGCGCTGCCAAAAACCTTTGTCGATGATCACGACAACCCTTACACAGACCGCTATTACACCTCCAACCTCATGACCAACCTGCCCTGGGGCAAGGTGGTGTCGCTGGATGAGTGCGTGCCCTACCGAACGCTAGAGCGCACCGAGCTCTACAAGTACTGCATGGCGCCTATCGATATCTACCACATGATTGGCGTGGATTTACGAAACGCCAACGGGCTTCGCTTTAGTGTGCGGTTCTGTCGCCCTAAATCAGCAGACAACTTCGGCCCTCAGGAACGGGAATTCCTGGAAATGTTGGCCAGTCATATCCAGCGTGCCGTGGCTAACGGCATGCAGCTCATTCAGCTCGACAAGGAGCGCAAGCTTTACAGTTCGACCATCGCAAAACAGTCTGTTGGCGTGGTCACCTTGGATGAACGCGGCAAAATAGTCTCGCGAAATGCCGTAGCGGACACTCTAATCAGGGAAAAAGACGGCCTATCGGTAGTGAATGAGCAGTTACACCTCGAGAGCCCGTCGGCGAGGACCAAGCTAAACGGCTTCATCGAAGATATTGTGGTTGCTCAGCGCAACCAGGACCCTGCGCCTACTAATGCGCTGTCTGTGGAGCGCCCCTCAGGAAAGGCAGACCTCGAAATCCTCCTTAAGCCCATGATGATCGACAAGACCGTGGAACCGGGCCACACGCCCCACATGATTGTTTTCATCAATGAGCCAGAGCGGAGCTTCCAGATTGAAACCCGTATTCTCATGTCGCTCTATGGCCTGACCAAGGCAGAGGTCGCCTTGTCAAAACTATTGGCAGAGGGGGCGAATCTCGATCAGGCGGCTGCCGAACTGGGTATTGCCAGAAACACAGCGCGAGCTCAGCTTAGATCCATCTTTGCCAAAACGGGTGTATCGCGTCAGTCGATGCTGGTTAGTTTGCTGCTGAAGAGCGTTGTTACATACTCATAATAAATCACCTGACTGCCTATCTGAGACGCCAACACTTATCAATTCAGTCAACCAGCTAGCTAACGATGCGTTCGCTGAAAAACCGCGCCGAGTTTATCAAGCTTCCATCTAGGCTCCAGTAACTAGTGCTCGCAGTGTAAATTGGCGACCTTACGGCCTCAGCCTGCAGGCACGACGGGAAGCAAGAGATGCGAGTCATCGTCGTCACCAAAAAACACCAAACCCCAAATCGCCTACAGCAGGGGCGCGCCAATACATTCAGCGCGCTCGACGGCGTCGAAAGCAACCTTTCGCCGCTCATGCCGCAGCGAAAATCGCGAGGCAAGATTATCGTTCTCACCAAGAAATCAGAGCCTGAAAAACACTGAAATCTCGATGAAATTAGAGACTAGAACGCCTAGAGACCAGCACTCTGTAAGTACCATACCAAGAGGATCGAGCGTGACTTTCACGACTTTTCTGAACTTAAGAAACGGGCGTCAAATAGTACGTTTTAGGACTTGTTCTTCCGTTTATTTTCGATAGTGCGAACTCCATAGTCTCATTATTTTTCTGCTCCAGGCTCTAGGTGAATACGTTGATGAACAGTAAAAAATCCACCGAATTTACTTATGACCTCTTCGTGATTGGCGCCGGTTCAGGTGGTGTCAGAGCCGCCCGCGTGGCCGCATCAACCGGGGCAAAAGTCGCAATCGCTGAGGACCGCTACATGGGAGGCACTTGTGTGAACGTGGGTTGTGTACCGAAAAAGCTTTATGTGTATGCCAGCGAATTTGGCAAAGCATTTGTAGACTCCGCTGGCTTCGGCTGGCAAGTCGGTGGTAGCCGACTGGACTGGCCTCTATTGAGAGACAATAAAACGGAGGAAATTTCGCGCCTAAACTCTATTTACGAGGGGCTACTGCAGGCCCCTGGCGTAGAAATCATTCATGGACGCGCTCGAATCCTATCACCGCATACCGTAGAGGTAGATGGCCTACATTTTTCTGCCGAGCGCATTCTCTTAGCCACTGGTACATGGCCTTACGTTCCTGAATTTCCCGGTAGTGAATTCATGCTCACTTCCAACGAAATTTTCGATTTGAAAAATTTTCCATCGCGACTGTTAATTTTGGGAGGCGGTTATATCGCTACCGAATTTGCGGGAATTTTCAACGGTCTCGGCAGTCAAGTGACACAACTATATCGAGGAGATCTGTTTATGAGGGGGTTCGATGAAGATATTAGGACCTTCCTCGCTAATGAAGTTCGAAAGTCCGGGGTCGACTTGCGCTTCAATAGCCAGATCCAAGCCATTTATCGATCTAGTAACGGTTACCACGCGGTACTTGAGGAGGGCAATGAACTAGAGGCCGACGCAATTTTATGTGCCACGGGTAGACAACCTAACATCAGTGACTTAAACCTAGATTGCACCAAAGTTGAGTTGGATGATTATGGATTTATCCGCGTTAACGACTACTTTCAAACCGACGAGCCATCCATATATGCGCTGGGGGATCTTATCGGCGGACCTCAACTCACCCCTGTTGCGATTGCCCAGGCAATGGCTTTTGTGCAAGGTCAGTTCGGCGAGAAAGTAAGATCTCCAGATTATGAATTCATTCCTACTGCTGTTTTCAGTCAGCCCACTGTTGGGACAGTTGGCTTGACCGAGAGTGAAGCTCGGGAGCGACATGCTGACGTATCAATATACCGGTCTGAATTTAAGCCGATGAAGCACACCCTCAGCAAAAGAGAAGAGCGGTCAATGATGAAACTCGTCGTGGAAAATGCGTCTCGCCGTGTAGTTGGGCTACACATGGTTGGTCCTGATGCTGGTGAGATAATTCAGGGTATGGCAATTGCCATGCGTTGTGGCGCGACCAAAGAGGACTTTGATCGAACCATCGGTGTGCACCCTACTAGTGCCGAGGAGTTCGTCACCATGCGCGAGCCTGTAACCGTTTGAGAAAAGAGTGTAAATACCTCGAAACGGGACCTCACTCTCGACTGATACTGCATAACTGATAAATTCTAAAATCCTTATGAGTTAATTCTATTAAGGACACATTCCCGAGTGCTCTTATGTAGTGTTGGGTGGGGGAACTGGGCTTGTGGAGGGCTTTGAATCTCCTGAGAGCCCTCCACCTTTTTCAGCTCGCCATGACAGCGCAGACTCATAGCGCTCCTTCACCAAACCTGACAATGACTCGATAGTTTGGTCGTAGGTACCGCTCTCAACTCTGCTTAAGGGAGTCATTGGACGCTTCAACTATGCCTCAGCACAGAGAATCTTCACTACAGCATTGGGTGGAAATTGCGACAAGTAAGCCTGTCGTAACTCGAAGCGCTAGGGTGTCTCTGATCGTCGGAACTATTTTGATCGCCATTAATCAAGGAAATCTCATTCTGGCTTGCAGCCTCTCGCCGGATCTTTACTGGAAAGTGCCACTAACTTATTGCGTGCCATTCGCCGTATCCACCTATGCAGCAGTAGATGCAATCATTAGCAGAGGGTTGGACTGACTAACCGGGGAAAATGGAAGGGAGGTCTAAAGCACGACAGATTAAGTGGCAGTAACGCTAGTTATCATGGACTGCTCAAGTAACTGTATGCTTTTGCGCCGGTGCGATCCACACCGTCTTCAAAATAGACACCCTTTGCTCCCGGGCGAGCCCCATTTAAATTGAAATGTCCACCAGGAGGACCGCCCTTTGTCAGGGAGAAGTAACGGTCGAAACCGTGGGCAGCAGGAAGCGTTTCAGGCGTCTCGCCCAGGTGCCACTTACCGGTCATATAGGTCTTATACCCGGAGTCCTGGAGTAACGTGACGAATGAAACAGTACGATGGTTGAGGTATCCCTCGTAGCCGGGTTGGCCTTTTTGATTGGGAGAGATTGAGACCCGCATCGCGCCTAGACCGGCGAGATGATTGTCCATACCCGAGAACAACATGGCGCGAGTCGGGGAACAATTCGAGTGTGCATAGAATCTGCTGTAGCGAACCCCGGTCTCCGCGAGTCTATCGATGGTCGGCGTTTCTATCTCGCGCCCGTAGACACCCACCTCCGAATAACCGAGATCGTCTGCTACGATTAGCAAAATATTTGGCCTCGAATCATTCGATTGCTCAGCAGCCGCACAGGCGGCCAGGCAGATGGTAGCGAGTAATATTAATCTCGCGAATTCGTCTTGGATAAACTAGTTACGCAGTGCATCTGCGTGTTCGAGAAAGCGATTAGACGACGAGAATGTGTAGTTTCGAGCGGGTGCATTAAATGTGCGCTCGGCGATTATGGCCAACGCTTCACCCAAGAGTTGAAAAGCGTCAGCATTTTTCGGTTGAAGCTTGGTAACGTGCCAAGCTAGTTGGGCTGCACCCAGCGCGTCCCCAGACGCCATTTGGTCTATCGCTTTCCGCATCAATTCATCCGGGCCACCCACAAGGTCAGCCATGCGCTGGGCCTGCTTTGCAGGGTTCTCTCTGTGAAGATTCAGTGCATTACCGTCAAACCAACCTAGATCTTGTGCGTAGATATCTCTAACTGTTCCCCAAACACTGCCGTAGTAATCCTGCAGGTAGTCAAGATCTGCTAGGTGATCAGGTAGCGCCGCATATTCGACCAGCTCGTCGGGTGTGAGGTATTTTCCCGCCCCTTCAATCGTTTTATCGTGAACCCACTTCAATGCGTCGTGGTAGTTGGTCAGGACAGTCATCGTATCCTCGGTAATTGGTATTGTATGACCACCCACCAGAACCAAAGGGTCTTCCTCCATCATACTCGCCAGGCTGGCGATCCAGTCACGTGCCGAGCGCCGGGCTGTACCACGCAATGGATAAATATTGGGCCAGGACTGATAAAAGTTGTCGCCGGCGAAAAGTACCCGTTGCTCTGGCAACCAAACATACAGCTGATCCTCGGTCTCCCCAGGCGCCACTACCAGCTCTAGGCTGATTCCGGCAATCTCCAGCGACATCCGATCTTCGTCGAACGTATGCGTCGGGGGGACTGTCCCCGACTCTCTCTTTGAGGCAGTCACTGTGCCTGCCGCATTGACACCACCTCGCGGTGGTCTTGGAGGCGGAATCGCGATACCAACGCTTATTTTTTGCTCCTCGCGGAGATCAAATCCTTGCGTATTCGACGGTCTCGCACCAGCAGCGAGGCCCACCTCGGCTTGGCGTGTGGTTTCAGCCTTAAAATTTGGACGAGCCCAAATTTGTATATCTTTGTCTTCTTCGTAAAAAGCAATGGCACCGTTGGTATGGTCATTATGGCCATGTGTGTAAATGATTGCTCGGACTGGCTTGTCAGTTATCTTCTCGAATTCCTGTCGAAGCAATGCCGAGGCGGTCGGTAGCTGACCCGGATCAACGATAACTACGCCGTCGTCACCAACGATCATGCTATTGGCGGAGACCGTATATCCGATTGCTGTGTAGACATTTTCAGCGACCTGAATAATCTGCTTGGTGAACATCTTGTTTCTCTCGAGCAGACGCTCGGTAGCCTCACTTTGTGCCGACACAATTTCGATGTAGCAAAAGCTCGCTAGTGAAGCACTTGCAAAGGCGAGGGCTGGCAGGTTCTTCCACATGATTCCTTAATCTCCAAAAAAAGGGGGATATAAATCCCCCCGCTTCCTCTTTGGTTCTAATTCTTACTTAGAAGTTATAGCGCCCCTGAATAGCAATCTGGCGGCCAGGCGCCATAAATACAAGCGTAGGTATATTTGGTGTCGCTGTCGGATCCGGCTGCAGGTTCATCATGCGACCATGATTTGATCCCGTTCCCACATTCTCGTCATTAAGATTAAGACCGATTAGAGACACGCGCCACTTACCATCCTGACTCGCTACAAATAAGTTCGCGTTAACCTTGCTATAGGAATCTTGGACATCCGCAGTTGGGTGGTTTTGAGTGCCTATAAATTGATCATCCATCCAGTGATAGGCAGCACGCCAGCCCCATTCCAAGGAGTCCCCAACAGGATAAGCCCCATCAACCGACAGGTTGTATTGGAGCTCTGGAGAGAACGAGACATCCTGGCCCGTCAGACTTTGCACTCCACCAACACATCCCATTGCTTCGGACTGACCTGAATAACAGTTAGCACCCTCGTAAGAATCGTATATGGCATCAAGGTAGGCAAATGAGGCTGTTACTCGATGTGAATTGTCGGGCAGCCAGTTTAAATCTGCCTCAATACCTTCAGACGAGGTCTTACCCGCATTGACGATATTTTGTGCACGGATGACTGGGTCAAACGCCGAGACTTGAAGGCCTTTTATTTCTGTAGACCAAGCAGACCAATTAACCTGAAGCGTCATGTCTAGCAAAGTATGCTTGCCACCGACCTCCAAACTTTCGGCGTCTTCTCCATCAAAATCAACAGCGGCTTCTGTCAAAGCACCACCACCGACTGGCCACAATTGATAGCCACCACCTTTGAACCCTTCTGAGTAACTGGCATACAACATATTTTCGTCGCTAGGCTGCCAAGTCAGAACAATATTGGGTGAAAAATCACTCTCGCTACGAGAAAAATCACCCGAATTCGATCCAGCTATGAGTGGACCATAGCATCCAACCGTTACCCCATTTAGGTCTCGTCGAGGTCCACCAAGCGAAGGAAGCGAGGTGCAACCGCCACCTCCAGCAAAATCGGTCCCGGGTAAGGGTGTTCCGCCACCCATCTGATGACCCGCAAACCCTCCTGAACCATCTCCGGGAGCGCTTACCCACTTTCTCCCGTTGGCATCCTTGTCCTCTGTCGTATAACGACCACCAACTCCGAGCGTTAAGGTGTCACTGAGGATAAAATCAATCTGACCGAATACCGAGATTGTTTCCGAATCCTGAGTGGAATCAAAATTACGCATCAGTCCACCATAGGTCGGTGACGAGGCATCGGAGCAGTTGACAGGACCACCGCAAAACAATAGTGAATGCGCCGCATCAACCGTGTTGTCGTTGTAGTAAACCCCTGCGATCAAATCCATCGACTCCGACAGCGAGCCTACCATGCGAAATTCCTGACTGAATTGATCAAATTCATCCTGAATCTGCGCCAATGTCGTATCCCTAGAGGGGTCGTAATTCGATTCAGAAATATCATTTCCCTCATAAGTGGTCACATTTGAAAGTGAGGTAACTGTCCAGTTTTCACTGAGCTGCCAATTTAACGTCAGTCCAATCAATGAATAGTCGGTCTCTGTCGCAAAGTCACCTGACCGATCTTCCCCAGCCCAAATTACATCCTCATAGGTCACGTTATTGTATGCACAATCATCAACCGGATGAGCAACATTACAGTTAGCACCTGCCTCTCGTGGCCGGGCTCCTCTATCGATATCTCCGTATTGATACATTAAGGTCGCATCAAGATCGTCCGAAACATCCCACTGGACAATGCCGCGGATCGAAACATTCTCTCTCGCACCTGCATCATCCGCACCCGTAACACCATGCTCCACATAGCCATCTTTATCTTCGACCCTTGCAGCAACTCTGGCTCTTACGGTGTCGCTTATCGGAAGATCAACCGCACCCTCCAGAGCAAAGCCTTCTCCAGCTTCGAAATCGAAGGTCGTGGCAACATAGCCGCCAAATTCTTCACCGGGTTTCCGTGTCGTAATATTAATTGCTCCGGCGGTATTATTTTTCCCAATTAAGGTGTTTTGGGGACCTTTCAATACTTCCACTCGCGCCAGATCAAGAAACATTGTCTGACCAAACCTACTGCGGCCAAAGTAGTAACCATCAACATTAAAACCAACCGCTTGCTCAAAACCGATATTACTACCACTCGTGCTAATACCTCGAATGGCAAATCGGTCAGACGAATTAAACGCCTCGCCAAATGACAGGTTCGGTACTTGTTCAGCAAGTCCTAAAATATCTGATAGGTTCGACTCCTGAAGGAAATCACCGGTTACGGCGCTGATCGCGATAGGTACGTCAGACAAGTTTTCCTCTTTTTTACGCGCTGTTACGGTGACTTCCTCGAGCACTGCCGTGCCTGTTGCCTGCGCAATGCTGACTGAGGGGGCTACCGCTAACCCGGTAGTTAGTACAACTGTTCCCGCATAGATTGCTATTTTGGATAACACTGGTTGTTTGCTCATTTCCATGTCTCCGTCTCCTTTTAGATTTATCTTTTATTAATTTTGGTTGCTGTGAAAACGCGTGTCCGCCGACTCCCCTACTTTGGAATACTCCAGCCGGTCGCAAGCGGAGTAAGATCTCTGTTCTTGAAAGCCGGGTAGTCTTTTAAAAATTTGTAAGCGCGATAGAAGGTTGAGCGGCTACCAGGGATTGTTCTCAGCACCCCTTCACCCTCGTTGGTTACTTCAAACATTCCACTCACAATGCCGCTGACGCCAAAAATATTGCCGTTTGGTAACCGTCTGGCCCCCGATATAAAGGGTGCAAAGAAGATCTCTGGCTCATCCCCAGCAAATTCAGAAAATTCATAGGACGTTGATTCGCTTACGCTCTTTATTGGTCCTGATGGAGCCTTCATTATTATTTCCATCTCAAAAATTCTAGTTATTCTTCTAAAACCTGATCTCACTCGTCTCATCCAGACTCGTGCTACCTCGCTAGGAAACCCTCTTACGTGACAACTAGCCTCGTCAGTATTCGTCTACCTAGCTCCAGCCCAGTGTAGTAAGACTCTAATTGTTTGGTGTAATGATGATAATATCCATCAGCGAGCCCTCACTATTCTCGAATCGTGAACTTTCGATTGTAGTTTTCACTGCATATTTTCAGCAGTGAAACATGGCATGGGCGTCGATTCGTCTCTTGTTGTGCGGGGGTTAATGAACAGGATTCAGCAACTCTTAAAGGCACTCGGTGGTCTGAGGCATAATCCTCGACGTGCCATTATTCTTGGTGCTGATTCACCGGAGTACAAACTTTACAGCCGCCTAGAAAGCGAAGGGGAATACAATTTCCTGTTCTTCATTAACGAAGAACCTTGGAGCCACCGTACTATGCTCGGACATGCTCAGCTCCGCGATCCCTCAGAGCTGACTGCCTTATGTCAGAATCATAAGATCGATGCGATTTTTTATTGTGATGAGGCAAAAGCGAAGGCGCTGCCGAAACTACGGTGCGAGCTAATCAGACGAGAAGTCTGACAAGGGAAAGAGCGTTGCACCCCTCTATGCGTCGTATGGATGTTGCTTACAGTCAAGCACTAGCCACATCTTGTGCCGTAGGCTTCACGCAGAACCCCGAGGTGCCTTATTCACTTTATCGCCGATAAAGTCCACATAGTCGAGGATGCCCTGAGGCGTGCTGCGGGCGAAGGCGCAAGAGGAAATCCAGGCGGCGAAGACCTTGTGGTTAGTACCGATCAGAAAATGTGCTGGCTCACAGAAAAGAGGCATCTCTTCCTCTTTTGCTTTTGAGGATACAAAGACACCAAGCTCCCGCGCTTTACCAATCGGCATTTCGTAGCCGACCTGCAGATGTTGGAGGCCTAGTTTTTCGTGAAACTCTACCGCTCGCTCCCGTGTATCAGCACTAACTGCCAACACCCCTACATCGCGATTCGTAAACTCGGGAACCAGTGCATCCAATTCTTTCAGGTGTCGTGCGCACTGATGACACCACTTACCGCGATATATGTTCAGCAAGGTGAAGCGCCCCACTATAGGCTCTCGACTCCTCCAAATACCGCCACCGAGCAGTTTAAAATCGAACGCTGGTATTTCCCCACCAGTGCGACGCGCGTTATCCATCCGTGTTATTTAACTCTTCATCTGCATAGTCACCCACTTCAGTTCGGTGAGTGCATCGATATCGGCCTCAGTTCCCTCTCGTCCAAAACCGCTGTCACCAACACCACCGAAAGGCACGTGGGCTTCGTCGGTAACAGAGGGTCCATTGACATGGACCATGCCCGACTCAATAGCCTGAGCATAACGCAATGCCTTATTCAAATCGTTTGTGTAGATGGCGGAACTCAACCCGTAGCGGGAATTATTGGCCGCAGCAAGGGCCTCGTCCAAATCCTCGACCTGATAGATACTTACCACGGGCCCAAAGGTTTCCTCGGCAAAGCACTCCATCTCTTTCGAGACATCCGTCAGAATTGTGGGCTTACAGCGGTTGCCAACCCAATCACCGCCGAGCATGACCGTTGCTCCCTTACCCTGCGCATCACGGATATGTCGCTTTATTCGGTCACGCTGTCGATCACTAATAATGGGGCCGATAACTGTTGCGGGGTCCCGTAGATCCCCTAATCCCAACATGGAGACCGCTCCTAGGTATGCCTTAATGAATTCAGAATAAATGCCCCTCTGCACGTAAATTCGACTAGAACTAATACAGGCCTGTCCCTGGTGCATGAACATACCTCTAACAGCTCCCTGAATGGCATCCGGTAGGATTGCATCATCAAGAATTACCAATGGATTCTTTCCGCCAAGCTCCAGCGTCACATGCTTATTATCTCGGGCACACAGCTGCTGGATATGTTTTCCCACGACCGTTGACCCCGTAAACGACACCGACTTAACCAATGGATGCGTCACTAAGGAGTCACCGATACTATAACCATCACCTGCAACGACATTGACTGTCCCTTCAGGAAAACCGGCTTCTGACAGTAATTGTGCAAATTTCAAGGCAATGACTGGAGTATGCTCGGAAGGCAATAGAACCACCGTGCTGCCCGTTGCAAGGGCATTAGCGCAGAGGCGACTGGCCTTAATGAGCGGAACATTGAATGGCGTAATGACGGCCACTACGCCTCTCGGTTCACGCCAGGTCATACTTAGCCTATCTGGATAGTCACTGGGCAATGTCTGGCCACTGACGCGGCGGACCATCCCGATAGCAGCACGAAGGAAGCTCACCGCTTTACCTGCCTCGAAATGTGCCTTGGTAAAGGTTGATCCGGCTTCGTCAATCAGTAAATCAACAAACTCTGACTTTCGGTCTTCGAGTAAGGCCGCGGCCCTTGCCAACCAAGCTTCTCGGTCGTTAATCGATGTTTGGCGGTAGGCGTGAAACGCTTTATGAGCCGCTTCGACCGCCAAGTTTATCTCCGCTGGAGATCCCTCAGCGACCTCTGCAAATAGACTGTCATCGATAGGATTGCGAACGGAAAAAGTTTCCCCTCCAGCCGACGCACATGATTGATTATTGATCCAGTGCCCTAGGGGCTCGTCATCGCTCATCGCCACGCTTTCAACTCCGTCGCTCTTCAATTCAGTAGTTCAGCGCGCCGCCGTCTACATTAATGCACTGGCCAGAAATAAAGTCACTGTCTTCACTGGCAAGGAAATAGATAGCCCCAAGTAGGTCGTCCGGCATCATGTCACGCTTGAACACCCGCATATTGTGATTCGCCGATCGCGCCATATCGTACTGCTTGCTCGCAGCGACGCCCTCACTTTCCGTCAGCCCCACCATGATGCAGTTCACGCATACGTTGCTGGCACCAAGCTCACGAGACAATGCCCTAGTCTGTCCCACTACAGCGCCTTTCGAAGCCACGTAATGACAAAACATTGGAGCTCCTCTTAAGAAAGTGCCCGAAGATATGTTGATGATCTTACCGCGCCCATTTTTCTGCATGCTTGGTAGCACTGCCTTCGTGGCCTGAAAAGGACCACGGGCATTCACTCTCATGACCGCATCCCACTCTTCATTACTCAACTGAGTGAATGGCTTGAACTGAATGGAGGCAAAAATCGCTGCGTTGTTGACGAGAATCTCAATCGGGCCAAAATTTGTCTCCACCTCCGCAACAAGATTATTCAGCGAATCATCATCAGTAACGTCCGCGATCACACCCATGGCTGAGCCACCATCGCCGTTGATCTCCTCCACGACGGCTGAAGTATCGACTAGATCGCATACCACAACGCGCGCGCCCTGAGATGCAAGACCTTTGGCATAGGCGGCTCCGATGCCTTGCGCCGCCCCTGTGACTACGGCAACTTTATCTTTGAGTCTATCCATGATTAACCGATCCCCATCTCATCTAGAGTCCAACTATTGCTTTAACTTCAGGCCAACTCTGTTCGCCAAAGTTCTTCAGATCATTCGTTAGCGCCTCGGGACACCAATCAAGGAACGCCTCCTTGAATCGAGGCCTCGCTTTGACTGCGTCAAACCAGCGCTCAACGCCCGGCAGACGGCCTTCCCACATGCCTGACATGCTCAACATATCCAAGCGATTCACATAAGGAGCAAGGCCGATATCAGCAAGCGAAAAGGTATCACCGGCAAGCCACTTGCTCTTTAAAAGCGTCTCATCCATTTTGACCAGATAGTTAAAGTACAACCTAATCGTTTCTTCGATCCCGGGCGCGTTAAACCCCTCGCGCACAATCTCCTGCTTACGTGCCTTCCACTTTGAGGTAACCGACTGATCAGGCGTACTTTCTAAAAACTCCTCAAGCTTCTCAGGCGGCAACCGAAGCACAATGTGACGATGGCAGCATACGAAAGTAAGCTCTCCACATGCTGGATGAAGTTGCTCATCGACGGCCTTTGTCCACATACGCATCTGGGCACGACTATAAGCATCTTTCGGAATCAGGTTTGGACCCGAAAATTCGTCATCGATGTATTCGCAAATAACGGTGGACTCATTCAGAATCTTTTCATCATGAATCAGCGAAGGTACGACAGCCTTAGGATTAATGGCTCGATACTCATCGGTAAACTGCTCACCGGCAAGAATATCGATATAGTGGGACTCGTCGACGTTTAAACCTTTTTCCGCCAACGCAAAACGGACCTTAGCCGCACAAACGGATGAACCGTGGTGATAAAGCGCCAACATTATTTCTTCCTCAGCATTTCGGCGGGAAACCAGTCTAGTACCGCCTTTTGAAAACTTGGCCGATCCTGAATACGCTCAGCCCAATTTGCGATGTTCGCGTAGCGATCGAAAGAGTGATCGGCCATTGTCTCCAACGTAAAGTGGAGAGGAAGCCACGCAACATCAGCAAGCGAAAAACTATCACTGGCAATCCATTGGTTTTCTGCCAAGTCCGCATCCAGTGTCGCGAAGCAGTCGTCAATAATTGCCGTAGCTGCTTTGACTTCATCCTCGGTGAATCCGGTACTGGTGCTTCTACGATGAAACTCCAACAGCTCAGGGTTAGTCTGTAAGCTGCGGTACTTCGCCTCTTCTTTCGGGTTGTGAGCCATGTTCTTGCCCACCCTTCGATCATAGATGTAGGTCTTAACGGCCTTCACGTGAATTTCCACCGCCTTACGAAGCCAAAAATACATGCGCTCCCGCTGCTGCAGATCCAAAGGCTTCAAGGGCGAATCAGGAAACGCGTCATCAATGTGATCAATGATGTCATCAGACTCAATAATCACTACCCCATCGTGCACCAGCGTGGGCACTAGGCCATTTGGATTGATACCAAAATATTCAGGTGTAATGTGCTCTTTTGCCAAGATATTAAGATGATGGCTCTCCCACTCAAGACCTTTTTCCTCGAGTACTATGCGAACCCGCATGGAACAATTTGAAACACCACTGTGAAAGAGATGGAGGCCCTGGTAACCCAGAACCTCCTCGTTGCTTGGAACTACAACAGGCATTGATTGACCCCTATCAGCATCAAAGATAAAACGAGTAACTACTCAGTCGAATTTAGCTCTCACCTGAAGCGCAATCTCTCGAGGTGGATTCATTGACGCGAGGATGTTGGGTCCCGATGGGATGCACCATGCGCAATAGGCCTCATTATTGAGATTTTTCCCTATGAGTGAGACACCCCATTTTTCCGAGGGAGAAGTGAGTCGGAGCATGGCGTTATAAAGCGTGAATGACTCAGTTAGGACATTGTCCTGATACGAAATATCGGTATAAAACTCATCGGAGTAAGAGATATCCAATCTCCCGCCAAAATCCCAACCTCCAAATGCATCGTCCACCTGAAAGTCCGCGAAGAGTGCAGCTTTAAAGTCAGGCGCAAAGATAAGTGGTAAGCCGGCAAGATTACACGTACCCGTCTCAGGATCAGGAATCACAGGCGTGCCTGAGTAACACTCTGCACCTGGAAAGGAGTCGTACTCAGCGTCGGTGTAAGCGGCGTTAAGTCCAAGAGTCCAGACACTGTTCACGGCCCATGTTGCGTCGAACTCTATACCTCGGCTAGAGGAGTCCGCAGCATTCGAAACCGAGAAAGCTGGTATTTCACCTGGTATCTGAGTGGAGAGCTGCAGACCCTCAATATCCATTTGATAAAGCGCGACATTTACTGCCATAGCGCCATCAAGCAGTGAAGACTTCGCACCAATTTCAAATGAGTCTACATTTTCTTCACCGTACTCAAAGTTGGCTTCGGGCCCCTCGATACGGTCACTAAAGCCGCCTGTCTTATGCCCCTGCGAGTAATTTGCGTACAGCATAGTGTCATCGCTGTAGCTCCACTCTAAGGTCACAGCGCCGGTAAACTTACTCTCGCTGCGGCTATCCGACGCGACCACGGGCGGGCCGCCGGGACCACCGGGAATATCAAGACGGTTGGCTGTCTGATACTCCGCAAAATAACGCTCAAATTCAAAATCTTTGTCTTCGCTGGCATACCGCCCTCCGAGGATTAGCGATAAGTCCTCACTTAACTGCCATCGCACCTGCCCGAAGCTAGCAATAGTTTGCGTATTCTGGCTCCAAGGCTCATAACGATCCATATACAGACCACCCGGATCGAGAAAGACAGTGGAGAGATTGAGACTGGAGTTCTGGTGCCGACTCAACTCCGAATCTTCGAAATAAATTCCGACGATATAGTCCATGTCATCAGCGGGATTTGATGTGAACCGAAACTCCTGGGTGAACCCCTCGTAGTCCTCGTTCCGACGAGCCCGAAACCCGCTCGCCAACCCCATATCCAGACCATTAAATTTGTGCTGGTAATCATAGGTTTGCAACGCGGTGACAGACGAAAAGGTACCTGCATCTAGTTCATGCTCAACTCGCAAGGTCATGTTCTGACTTTCCTGATCACGGCCTGGACAAAATGAGCCAGTGTTAAACGCAGTATCTGCCACACCATCGCCCGTGGTATCGCGATTGGCCACGACATCGCTGCAGTCAACATCGTAGGTCCAATCCAATTCGGGAGTGAAATTTGGCGAGTGCGTCTGATATACGAATAATGGTGGGCCACCCGCGTCGTTCCATTCAGCCGCATCTGTGCCTACTTCATCGAACTCGGCATGCTCCAATTTGAGATCCACACGCGTCCGATCTGAGGGTGTCCAAGCGAGACTAAGACGAAATGCCGCTTCGTCGCGGTTAGGGCCACCAGGCCCCTCTAGACGATTTCTATAAAACCCATCTGCATTTCTGAAGCGGACAGCCAGACGAGCACCAACATTTTCTGTCAAAGGACCCGACATGAAGCCTTCGACTTCGTTGTTGCCTCCAGTCGTATCAAAGGTACTTACAGACGCTGTAAAACCTGACTCAAATTCGGAGGTCGGCTTGGCGGTATTCATAATTAGTGCACCCGCAACCGTATTCTTCCCAAAGAGTGTGCCCTGAGGCCCTCGTAAGACCTCAACTCCAGAGAGGTCCATGAAACCATGGAGGTTGATTGCGGCGCGGCCAATGTAGACATCGTCTACAAAACGGCCGACCGACTGCTCGATAGAGTGAGTTGCGCCAGAGCCAAGCCCACGGATGTAAAGATTAGGAAGAATTGAAGCGCTATTAATTTCGAAGTTTGGAATTAACAGAGACAACTGCTCCATGTCCATGATTCCCAGGTCCTGAATGGTTTCACCACTCACCGCCGCAACGGAAACAGGCACATCCTGAATACTCTCTGCTCGCCGCGTCGCCGAAACAACAACCTCTTCCAATACCCCTTGTGCAATTACCGTATTACTGACGCCGAAACTCGCGGCGGCTACTGCGACGTAAAGACTTCTCCCTATTACCCTCTTCGCTAAATTAGTCATGTTATTTCCTTTTATTTTTGAATAATGAGCTGAACGAGCCTAAACGCTTGGTAAACACCTACCCGCATAAAGAAAGCTTGCTGTTAAGCATGGGGAGATAGTAAAAAGGGTATCAATCGCAAACAATGTGCCCTTTTGCTCACTCAATATTCGCGTATCGAGAACGAACCATGGACGAGCTCAAATCAATTCGCTCCTTTGTCAAAGTTGTGGAGGCAGGAAGCTTCGCTGAAGCCGCGCGCCAAGAAGGAATCGCCAAGTCCGTCATTACAAAGCGTATCAATCAACTTGAATCGCACATGGAGATGGAACTACTACAGCGATCAACCCGAAAAATGTCGCTCACCGACACAGGGGCGAATTTCTACGAGCGCTGCGTGAAGATTATTAGTGATCTTGATAATGCGAAATCCGCAGTCAGTACAATGGAGTGGGGATTAACTGGGAAATTTCGCGTTAGCTGCGTTTCCTCGTTTACGGCAGTGTGTCTTGCCCAAGATTTGTGCGAATTTGGCCGGGAGCATCCGGGCCTCAGCATAGAACTTCAACAGCACGACCGGTTCTGTGATCCGGTACATGAAGGCTTCGACGTATGCATCCAGACCGGGGACGCAGCGTCCGGAGTATTAGAGGCAATCCAAATTACCCGAGTGCGTCGCCTACTAGTGGCGAGTCCGAGCTACATAAATAAATACGGCAGCCCAACGACGCCCGAAGAGGTTTCCCAGCATCCGTTCGCCCTAAACAACTATGTAACACCGAGTCAGAACATAACTCTTATTAAGGGCAACCAGGTCAGTCAGGTTCCTATTGAGCCTGTCATTCTGTCGAATAATATTTCTATGCTTCATGCAGCTGTCATGGGTGGCGAGTGTATTTCGCTGATGCCAATCTTCTTTATTGAGAAAGAAGTTCTGTCAGGGGAACTCATACCAATAATGACGCCGTACAAAGTCCAAGATATTTCGCTTTCCGCCTTTTATCGACGGTCTCAGTATGTCCCCATGAAAGTACGTATTTTCGTCAATTTTTTACGCAGAAAATACGGCGAAAAGCCACCATGGGACCTGCGCGTACTGGAGAAAATGCCTGAGCTAAACCTATTTTCAGAGCCTTAAAAAAAACAACATGATTAAGTCTGTATTAACACGACGGACTTCACCGTTAGGCAACTTACGCACGCAAACTCATTCGCATTAAACAAATGTTCATTAGCCACTAAATACCGCTTCCATTATTCCTGTAGTTGACGGTCCTCAAGCGTCTAAAACCCACCGGAACGATAAAAAATAACCGGAGCCTTATCGGTATGAATGAATTCTCTCAGGGCTGGAAGCCCCTACTCGCCGCCACCATTGGCACCATGTGTGGAATCTTCACTCTAACCAATTATTCTCAGGGTTTTTTTGTTGGGCCTGTAACTAGCGAATTTGGTTGGACACCACCGCAGTTTTTTCTCAGTTACACCGTCATGATGTGTCTCGGACTCATTACGGGTCCGATAGTTGGTTCACTGGTAAAGAAACATGGGTTAAGGACTGTCGGCATGTTTGGCCTTGTTGGACACTCTTTCGCCTACGTACTTCTCTCATTCAATACAGGAGCACTGAGTCTATGGTACGCAAGCTGGGCCCTACTCGGAGTGCTGGGCGCAGGCTCGCTGCCAATCGTATGGACAGGGGTGCTTAATGGTTGGTTTAAAAAGCATCGTGGCAAAGCGATTGGAATCACTATGATGGGAACAGGTTTAGGCGCTTTCCTACTTCCACCCGTTGTTGAGTTTGTAATTTCAAACTACGGCTGGCGCTCTGGTTACAGAGTCATCGGACTTGGGGCCCTATGCATCTCGTTACCGATCGTTTTTGCCCTATTCCGCGAGAACGGATCTTCACAAGACAACGCTGTGGGTTCGCCTGACTTGAATGCTTGGGGTATGACTCGTGCAGAGGCAATGCGCACTCGTAAATTTTGGCTGCTTGGGGCCGTTATGTTCGTCACGGTAATCGTTCTTACCGGTTTGTTATCGAATTTCCCTCGCATCATGAGCGAGCAAGGTTTCACACCAGGTGCTATTGCAGGCATAGCATCGGTAATGGGTATTACAGTCGTCATTGGCCGTCTCGCTGTCGGAATTCTTGTCGATAAATTTTGGGCACCAGGTGTAGCTGCCACATTCTTCGTACTGCCTACGCTAGCGCTAGTGCTCATTTTGCAGGGCAATGTAACGACCTCATCTGCCCTCATGATAGCGGTGATGATTGGTCTCGCGGCCGGAGCGGAGCTGGACCTCTTGGCTTACTTAACCAGCGCGTTCTTTGGTCCAAACCATTATCCGGAGATTTTCGGCGCCATCATTGCCTTTTTCACTGTAGGCGCTGGTATCGCACCCCCATTATTCGGGGCAGTATCCCAAGCAACGGGCGGCTACACGACAGTTCTCACCCTAGCCGTGGGCATGCTCATCGCCAGCATCGCTATGTTTCTCGCGTTGGGGCGCTACCCGGAACAAGCATTGGCGTCTAGATGATGAGGATAATTGTCGAGAGACCTCGCTAGTAACCAGTAACCGGAAGCCCTGGCACGAAACCACCTATTTCGATCGCTTCGAGATCGCTGAATACCTAACCATAAGAGCCATTACTCTACAGGCAATGGCTCTGGTGGCAGGATGCGAAAAGGTCCTTCTGGTAATACAACATTGTTGTCTGTCGAGTACTTTTCCCAGGCCCTTTCGAGTTGTGCCAGCATTTCAGGCTTATCGCTAGCAAGATTATGTTGCTCACCCGGATCGGCGTCGAGGTCAAATAACATCCATTGGTCATCACCCAACGGCTTGGGCATTCGAACGGCCTTCCAATTCCCCACCTTGATTGCTCGGCGACCCCAAATCTCAATACCAAGATGGTCGTCCGAAGTTCGAACGGGATCACCATCATTTCTCATAATCGAAGTAATACTGCGGCCGCTAAATTCCGTCGCTTCAAAATCGATACCCGCCAATTCCATCATAGTCGGCACGAAGTCAGTAATGCTTACGGTCTCTGTCGATACGCGACCCGGCGCAGAAATACTCGGAGCGGCAATAATCGCTGGAACTCTTATCCCGCCCTCAAACGTTGAGCCTTTGTAACCCCGAAATGGCGTCCCACTTGCCCAGCCCCAACCTCTATCAAAAAGTGTGAACGATCCCGGCCTGCCCATATTCTCGTAGCGGTTGTCGAAGGTGACGGCATGATCTCGGACAGCAGGCGGTGCGTGACCAGCATCCCAGCTATCAGCGCCATTGTCGGAAATGAAGATAACGACTGTATTCTTCGCTAGATCCTTGGACTCAAGATACGCAATCAATCGATCGAGCTCAGTGTCAACTTTTTGGATCATGCCCGCGTAGATTTCCATTACTCGAGACGACCGTCGTTGACTTTCCACATCCAAAGTATCCCAAGCGGGAACACCATCCGGTCGCGGAGCAAAGTTCTGCGTCTCGTCAAATAAGCCCAGTTTTCGCTGCTTCGTGAGTCGTTCCTGGCGCAGGATGTCATAGCCCCGGTCATACCGGCCGGCGAAGCCATTAGCGTCATCAGCGGGGAGCTGGAGAGGCCAATGCGGCGCGGTCAAAGCCAGGTAGGCAAAGAATGGCTTGCCAGTGTGAGCCGTGTTCTCGAGGCCCGCGATAACTTCTGATGTAAAACTCGTCGTGGAATAGAAGTCATCCTCAAGCTGCGGATTCAGCAAACCGTTTTTGCGATACAGTAGTCTCGGTCGATGCAGATCAGGGCCCAGAAGATCCGAGTAATGACTACCGCCGCCAAAGCTGAAACTCAGGGCATAATCGAAGCCCCGCGCTCCAGGGCTCAGCTCACGCTTCATTCCCAGATGCCACTTTCCCGCCATCACCGTACGATAACCATTTTCAGATAGGCGTTCGGCAATCGTCGGCACCTCCTCCCGCAGATGGCCTTCGTAGCCAGGCAGACCCATCTGATTGTCCGCCACGGTCTCGGCCATATTTCCGATACCCGCGATATGGTTATCCATACCAGACATGAGCATGGCCCGTGCTGGCGAGCAGGTAGGCGCCGCATAGAAGCTCGTAAACATCACACCATTCTCGGCGAGCCGTGTGAGCGTCGGTGTTTCGATCTCACTACCAAAAGGCTCGATGTCCGCGAAACCCATATCGTCAACAACGACCAGCAGAAAATTGGGCCGAGTTCCTTCGGCCGAAGGATCCACAGGTTTTGCGCCTTCCGCAGCTTCGTCTTGGCAACCAAGTCCGCCAGCGGTGAGCATAATAAGAATATATAGTCGGGTTATTCGCTTCATGTGATGATCTCGTGATGGAATGTCAGGCTTCCGTTCAAATCAATTATCCCGAAGCCCCGTCAACGAAGGTTTGCTGCAAGAAATCCAATGTTCTGCGCTGAGCTAGCTCGGTAGCTTTTTCTCGAAAACTGGGACGGGCCACGTTCGCAAACGCATGCCCTGCCCCTTCGTACTCGAAGAACTGATCGGTGGGTCGGCAGCTATCCTTAACCACAGCGCGAGCGGCAGCATCGATCATCGGATCGTCCAGACCGAAGTGAAACTGACAATGCGCAGACGGCGTGGCGGGCGACTTGCAGTATTGGGCGATGTTGGTGCCATAGTAGCTAACGACGGTATCGACACGATGGTTCTGCGCCATCCAGTAAGCCAGGCCGCCACCCCAGCAATAGCCCAGCAACACTAGCCCGCTACCCTCGTCGACTAGCTGTATAGCCGCCTGAATGTCAGCATCAATTTCGTCGTAGCGGAGCTGGTTCTTGGCGGCACGAGCACTATCGGCGTCGGCGTAAGGCAGAACCTTGCCAGCCTCAATTCGATCATAAAGAGCTGGGACAGCAACGCGGTATCCCTCGGCAGCAAACCGGTCGGTAAGATCTATAAGCTCCTGGGTCACGCCGAAGATCTCTTGAAGCATCACAATACCCGGCGCGGCAAGCGTCGCAGGTGTCGCCAGATAGATCGACAGGTTATGGCCATCTCTTGCCGTGGCTTTTACCCATTCCCCCATGCCTAACGCCCTTCTGTTACTGGTTGATATATCACACGCCCTGAATCAGGGAAGTGTGTCCTTGCGATTCGCTCCTCACAATTCGTCGACGCATCGTGGATAGACGCTCTGAAAGCCCTCTGCATACTCCACGCTCTTGCCGCCCGCCTGGCCACCAGAGTTTCTCCGGAAGTGGTTGCCCCGGTTTTCAGCAACGTTCTCGTAGAAATGCCAGAGGTGTTCCTGCCCCTGCATGCATTGAATCGCAGCCCATTTTTGGTCCCAGACCTCCGAAATATCCAGGAAGACATCGGGCTTCCAGCCCATCTGTTCAGTCTGGTGGGGCTCAAACAGATAAAGTTGTGGAGCACCAAGAACCTGCTCCTCAGGATTGTGACCCCAGGCCTGTGCAATCATGCGGCATTCCATCGCGACCTCCGTGGCATACATATGGTCGGTGTTATAGGGGTCGTACTTGGAATGGCTTAGCATGAAAGTGGGTTGCACCTTACGAATGAGGTCGACAATTTTGTATTTGCCTTCTCTATCTATCTCCAGCGGATAATCACCAAAATCAAAGAACTGGATATCGTGCGCATTGAGCGCGGCGGCCGCTGCTTCGGCCTCATCACGCCGAACGGCTTTCACTTCATCCAGAGTCATATTGCCCTTTTTCCACAGCTTGGCGGATTCACCCCTTTCGCCAAAAGATAGACAGGCAATTGTGACGTCATAGCCACGCTTCTGATGGAGTGCGATTGCGCCACCGCACCGCCAGACAAAGTCCGCCGCGTGGGCACTGATAACCAGAACTGATTTATTGTCACTCATGTCTTTCTAAGCCTCTCGGTCCGTGTTCATAGCCGTTGTTAATGCTCCGCTCCGCCCAGATCAGAGAGCGAATCGAGATAGATCAGACCCGCCTCTTCCAGACGCGGGCGCATGTTGTACATATCGAGGCCAAGTTCGCCGCCGGCCAGGCGCTCCCGTTTGCTCGCCTCTGTGTCTTCACGAGCCTGCGCCGCGTCTCTAGTAGCTTTGGCGCTGCTGCGGGGAACGACAACGACCCCGTCGTCATCCGCCACCACCACATCGCCCGGCGTTACGAGCTGTCCAGCACACACCAGAGGGACGTTGACTGCGCCTAAGGTGTTTTTCACGGTGCCCTTAGCGGACACAGCCCGGGACCACACCGGAAAGCCCATCTCGTGAAGATCGGCCACATCGCGCACACCCGCATCAATGACCAGTCCACGGACGCCGCGGGCCTGGCAGGAAGTCGCGAGCAGGTCCCCAAACATACCGTCGTTGTTATCCGTGGTGCATCCGACCACCAGCACATCGCCCGGTTGGCAAAGTTCAATCGCCACATGAATCATCCAGTTATCACCGGGCTGAGCGAGAACTGTTACAGCACTCCCACTAATTCGAGCATTTGGATAGATGGGTGTCACATAGGGTTTCATCAAACCCACACGTCCCTGAGCCTCATGTACCGTGGCAACTCCGAGCCCCCCTAAGGCATCTACAACCTCACAATCGGCTCGATCAATATTTCTCACCGCAACTGTTTTCATTTATTGCTCTCTCTTATCAGATGCCGGGACATATAGGACGCCACGGCTCAGCAGCCTTGCCGTCCTCAGAAGGCCGGCTCTTTTGACACTTGGGAGATCACCCGACTCATCAACTTCAATAGAAATAGAAAATTCGCCAGAGGGGTGCTCCACTGAAACCTGTTTCACCTCACCCGGCGGAATTCGAGCCAAATCGTGCACCGCAGACCCAGGAATTATGGCGGCTGTCGCTGCTGACACTGCGCCTAGCACCCCAACAGCGCTGTGGCATTTATGAGGGATGAAAGTTCGCGTATTCATGAGTCCACCTAACTGAGCCGGCGATATCAGACACATCTTTGGCACCGCCTTGTCAGTGACATCACCAAGATTCATCATGGGCCCAAGTTTTAGTCGGATTGATTCCAGCCGGGACTTCAGACTCTCGTGATTATCGAGAGCCTCGGGGCTCTCATAGCCTGTCAAACCGAAATCTTCTGCACGCATAACCACTACTGGCATCCCGTTATCAATGCAGGTGGCGCTCACTCCATCCACGCAGTCCAGGACACTCCCAGTTGGTAATAAAGATCCGCAGATAGCACCTGCGACATCCAAGTAGCTACAGATGACGGGAGCCGATGTACCGGGAACACCATCAATCGCCGCTTCCCCCTCGTACTCCATTTCCCCATCAGGCGTACAGAGCAGAAGCTCACACAACTTGCCACTATTCACCATGAACACGGTGACTTGAGTAGTTCCAGGCTGTGCTTGGACTAACCCTGCTTCAATAGCGAAAGGCCCTACACCCGCAAGTATATTGCCGCAGTTGGGCGTGGTATCGACCTTGTCCTCCCCCACCACAACCTGTGCAAATAGAAAATCGATGTCGGCATCGACGCGTGACGAGCGTCCGACAATGGCTACTTTACTCGTAAGAGGATCAGCCCCCCCCAAGCCATCAATCTGGCGAGAACATCTGCCGACCGCGTCTAAAAGAGTCTTATCCCGTGCAGCACCATCAGATGGTAGATCAGTGGCGAGGAAGTACAGTCCTTTGGAACTGCCTCCTCGTAGTTGCATAAACGGGACCTCAAGCTGTTTCATGGATCCACCACTCTCGCTGAATCCTCATTTTAGAGAGCGAGATAAATCACCTGCCAATGCAATTTCATTAAGTGCGCATGGGAAAAACTTGCGACTCTAAACGCTCTGCATAAGCGAATTTACCCATGAGTTTTTAAAAATGAAGTGGTATTGTGTAACTAAATCTCATAACCAAAACGAGCATGCGCGTAAATCATCTGGGCATCAGTCATCTAAGTCTGCGGCATTTAAAATCGGCTTTCTATGTTTGTGAATACAAGAATGTCACTCGTGCCGCCAACAAACTGAACCGATCACAAACGGCCATTACGAAAGCAATAGGTGAATTGGAGACGACGCTGGATTGTGTCCTATTTGATCGCTCCTCAACCGGAATGATGCCCACTGTACATGGCGATGCTCTGGCTCACCGGGTTAACCTGGCACTGGCTGAGTTTGAGCGTGCTGGTAAGACGTATCAGAACTATGTCCCGGAGGGTCGCAACTATCAGTCGATACCCGTATTCTCCATGGACATCAGCTACAAACGGCTCGCCGCCTTCATCGCTCTGTTTCAGGTGCGCAATATCAGTGAGGCTTCGAAAATACTGGGCGTCACCAACGCCGCAATCTACAGCTCCGTTCGCCAGATGGAAGAACTTCTGGATCTGAGGCTATTTGAACGTGAGCCGGACGGTGTGTCACCAACTAGATTCGCCGCCGTACTGGCGCTACACACGAAACTCGCGTTTGCTGAGATCCGACACGCCCTCGAGGACTTAGCCAGTCTGGATGGCGTTACCAAAGGGAGTGTTGCGATTGGCACGCTACCGTATACCCGCAACTATATGATTCCTCGAGCTATCAATAGATTTCTCGATAAACATCCGCAACTGGGTGTCACCACTCAAGAGGGGCCCTACAAACTCATGCAAGCAGGCCTGCGCAGCGGTGATCTAGATGTCATCGTCGGTGCCGTGCGACCAAATGAGCCGGGTTCGGGTTTTAAAACTGAGACTCTCATCGAAGACCGGTTGGCTGTAATTTCCCGGAAGAGTCACCCGCTGATCGGACGTGGGAAAATAAGTTTTCAGGAACTGGAAAACCTAGACTGGATTTTGCCCGCCCTGGAGACTCCTTCTCGTCAGTTGTTCGACGAGACCTGTCGAAGACACAATATGGAAATACCCAAGAATGCGATCCAAACTAGCTCTCAGTCGATGGTGCGGGGATTGCTATTAGATAGTGATCGGGTGGCATTACTCTCTGAACATCAGATCTACTACGATCGTAAAGCGGGCTTATTGGACGTTCTGCCTGTCGACCTAGAGGAGACCTATCGTCCTATCGGCATCACTCTTCGTGCGCAGACTCACCCATCGCCGGCGACCACACTTTTTCTTGATGAACTGCGTCACGTCGCAAGCGACCTTAAGAGATAAGTTGCCGCTGTATACGCTGTAGTACTCGCATAGCCGGGAGGCATTGACTAACACTCCCATTGGGTTCCCGGCCGTATTTGATAGCCGTCAGGAACTCTCGATCAATCAGTTCGATGCCATTCATAGAGATGTCAACACCAGACACATCCACCCGATTATCATTTCCGTCGTAAAGATCATCGTAGCGAGCTACGTAAGTGCCAGCGTCGCAAATGTATCGGAAGTGGGTTCCCAAAGGGCCGTCGTTATTGAACGATAGCGACAAGTTACAAATAGCCCCTGACGCACTCTTCATCAGGATTGCCATATCCATAGTTATGCCAAGCTCTTCATCCATTGGGCCTTGAACCGCATAACACTCGGCAATTTCCTCTCCAGTTTGATACATAAACAGATCTACAGTATGACAAGCGTGATGCCACAGAAGATGATCCGTCCAGCTGCGAGGTTGACCCAGCGCATTGAGATTACTTCGCCGAAAGAAATACGTCTGCACATTCAACTGCTGTATTGACAATTGCCCTCCTGCAATACGTTCATTGATCCATTGGTGACTGGGGTTGAAGCGGCGTATGTGCCCTGCCATTGCAACTAAACCGGTTTCGCGCTGCAGAGCAACCAAGGCCTCTGCGTCTTCCAAGTTATCTGCCATTGGAATTTCAACCAGCACGTGCTTACCCAGCCGCAGAGCGTCCAAGGCCTGTGAGGCGTGAAGCGGCGTGGGCGTGGCTAAAATCACGGCTTCTACCCCCGGCTGGGAGAGCCCCTCTTTCAGCTCTAGTGACCAATGAGGGATACCTCGCTCGTCAGCAACGCGCCGGGTTTCTTCTGCCACACCACCTACGAGGGAAACCACTTCCACATCTTCGATGCAGGCGAGTGCATCGAGGTGCTTGTTACCAAATGCTCCTTCACCGGCAAGACAAATCCTCAAAATGAAAACTCCTCTGGCCAATATAGGCGAGTAGGATTATCAACGAGAAGTTTCTGCTGTAGCTCTGCTGTCGGTGCGATGAGTGGGACAAAGTCCACAAGCTTGCCGTCATCGGGCATATGGCTTTTCATGTTCGGATGAGGCCAATCGGTTCCCCATAGAACTCTGTCAGGAAAGCTCTCTACTACCGCTCGGGCATGAGGTACTACATCTTTATAATGCAAGTCGGGCCCCAGCCTGGAAAGGCGCTCTGGACAGCTAACCTTAGACCAGAAGTTGTTGTTCTCTTGAAGTAAGCGCAGAAAAAGCCCAAAGGCAGCGCCATGCCAAGGCTCTGCAATATCGGGTCTCCCCATATGGTCTACCACTACCGTTGTGGGAAGTGATGTAAAAAAATTATAGTACTCCGCTAGGTCATCCGCCTCGAAGTAGATGACGACATGCCAACCCATTGGTGCAACCCGATCAGCGATTTTTTCTAAATCATCAAAGGGTAAAGCATCAACCAAACGCTTAACAAAATTGAAGCGGACCCCTCTCACGCCGGCGCTATTAAGCATCATGAGTTCTTCGTCCGTGACATCCGCCCTCACTGTCGCGACACCTCTAGCGGTTCCATTGGAGTCCAGCAAAGCGTCAACAAGCGCGCGATTGTCCGCGCCATGGCAGGTAGCCTGAACAATGACGTTACGTTCGACGCCAAGGTGATCGCGCAAAGCCCACAACTGGTCTTTGCCGGCGTCACAAGGCGTGTACTTACGCTCCGGAGCAAAGGGAAATTTGTATGAAGGGCCAAATACATGACAGTGCGAATCAACCGTCCCTGTCGGAAGCTTAAACTGTGGCGCGGACGGGTTCGGATGAAAGACCAGCCAATCTGAATCCATAATCACCTCGAGGATTCTATCTCGTTGGCTTCAAGCGACCGTGAAGCAGGGATCGCTGGAAGGCCTTGCCCCATTACTCGCCGTAGATTTTTAACCGTACCCTCGGTCATTACTGGATCGACTCCTAAATCCTGAAGAAGCTGAGCCGACGCTTCCATCTCGTGAAGGCGTCGCTTTGCATGGGGCTGGGTTCCGCTTACCAATCGATACAACAAGGATTCATCAGCCATTGCGATCTCTGAGGACACGTTGTCCCAAAGCCACTCAGACAGATCAGCACGCTCCGCCGCCTCTAGCGCCTCAATCATTACGCCGGCGAGGCCTTTCATAAAAACGCTGCGCAGTAGTTTGCGCGTTGCTGCTTCTC
>Ga0255769_10000910_pt1 | contig 35089 bp, 30 predicted proteins | sample 041ome_9_FD_179637 | JGI IMG/M metagenome (GOLD analysis project Ga0255769, IMG submission 179637) | Coastal salt marsh microbial communities from the Groves Creek Marsh, Skidaway Island, Georgia - 041413US metaG (version 2) | ecosystem: Environmental > Aquatic > Marine > Intertidal zone > Salt...
TTAAGATGGCTGGGTGTGAAAAGAGATTCAACTAATTCAATAGTAATTACTGCCAACCCAGAAAAAGCAAAAACTCTGGGGTTTAATGAGAATTCTATTGTCCCATTTCCAGAAACAATTGGAGGTAGATATTCAATTTGGTCACCCATCTCCCTTTGTGTCGCGTTAGAAAATAATTTCTCTAAATTTTTAAAGGGTGGCCTTTCTGCAGATAAAATGATGCTAGGTACCGAAAAAAAAGATCGTCAATATCAAAAATTTATTAAAATACTAGCGTTTTCGGACCTTTGGTTTAATAACTATCTTAATAAAAAAAATAGAGTAGTTCTTGCTTACAATTGGAAGTTACGATCTTTGGCAACTTATATTCAGCAGCTTGAAATGGAGTCACTTGGAAAAAAGGCAAATCCTGCATCTATATTTAAAGCAACAGGCCAGTCAATATTTGGAGGTTTTGGGTCTACTGCTCAACACTCATATTTCCAATTATTACATCAAGGCACATCAGAATTCTGCACTGACATTATTTACTCAACCTCAATTAATAGCCCATTATCAAGCGCCCAAGCTAGGGGACAAGCTGCTTTGCTATCATCAGACTTTAAAGGTTCTGTGAATTTGCTTGAAAAAACAAATAGTAATTCCCCAGTTAATCTTTTTCATTTAAATAAACTTTCGCTTGAAAGTCTCGGTTTTTTGTTGGCAACTTGGGAGCATAGAGTTTTTGTTGCCGCATGCATGCTTCAAATTAATCCTTTTGATCAATATGGAGTTGCTGCAGGAAAACTGATTGCAAAGAAATTTCTTAGCTGATGGCCCTTGATTTAAAGCAAGTTCCCAATACTCCTGGAATATATAAATTTTTTTCTAAAAATGAAATTATCTATATTGGTAAAGCAAAAAATTTGAAGAAAAGAGTATCTTCATATTTTGGTAAATCTTTTAAAGATCGAAAAACTCATCAAATAAAAGTTCTTACAGATAAAATCGAAACTTTTTCAACAACAACTGAAGCTGAAGCTCTTCTCTTAGAGCAATCTCTCATTAAAGAGAACTTGCCTAGGTTTAATATTCTTTTGCGGGATGATAAGACATATCCATATATACATTTTTCCATGGATCATAAGTATCCAAGTATAGGCATGAGGAGATCAAAGCATGCGGTTTCAAAAAACTTTTTTGGCCCCTTTATAAGTGCTCAAGCCGTTAAGTCAACTATAAAAGACTTACAGAAGATATATCAGATCAGAAATTGCAGTGATACAACATTTAATAATAGATCTAGACCATGCATTGAGCATCAAATGCAACGATGCTCTGCTCCATGTGTCAATTTGATTTCTGAGATTAGCTATCAAGGAGATATTATCTCTTCTCAACATTATTTATCATCTTCTGGAAAAAAAACTAAATCATTAATGATCGCTCAGATGCATAAACTTGCTGAACAGCAAGAGTTTGAAAGAGCGCAAGAAATTAAAAAAAGAATTGAAAGCCTTGATTTACTTCAGCAAGAAAAATCATTTAAAAGCTCTTTGACCAGTATTGATTTTTTTGCATGTATTACCAAGCTTGATAGAACGGGAATATGTATTTTATCAGTTAGGAATGGAAAAATTAGAGGGACAAAAACTCATTATTTAAAAGGAAATCAGTTGCATGATATTGACAATTTGTTTCAAAGTTTAATATTTTCTTATTACCAAAATAGCTTCACTTTACCTCAGAAAATCTTCTTAAATTTTAAGCCTTTCAACTTACTGCTAATAAAACAAGCAGTAAAACTAAAATTTGGAAAGGAAGTCTTAATTTCTTCAAGAATTAATTCAAATATTATAAAAGTAGCTAAATTAGCTATATTAAATGCCAATCAAGTTATAGAAAATAGGGTAAATCAAGCCGATAAATACTCATTTGCCATTAAGGACCTTATATCAAACTTAGGGTTAAGAAAAAATAATTTAACAATAGAAGGTTTTGATATAAGTCATCATAGCGGCCAGAATGCCGTGGCTTCAGCTGTGAGATTTTCATCACATGGACCAGAAAAAAAGTATTATAGGCTTTTCAATATTCCAAAAGAATTATCTGGAAATGATGTTGGTTCTCTAAGGCATGCTCTAGAGAGGAGAGTTAAAAAATTAACCAATAATCCGTTGCCAGATATTATTTTAATTGATGGAGGTAAACTTCAATTGGAAGCTGCACTGACTACTTTTTCTAATTTAGTACAAAATCCACCACTAATTCTCAGCATTGTTAAGGGATCTAAAAGGGTTCGATCAACAGAAACAATACTCTCTAAAGATGGTATTATTGAATTTCCTACCGAAAGCCCAGGATTTTTAATGCTTCAGAAAATTCGTAATGAGTCTCACAGATTTGCTATTACAAACAATAGAAAGAAAAAAAATATAACTATGAAAACATCATCGCTTGACAATATCAAAGGCGTTGGACCTCAGAAGAAAAAAAATTTAATAAATTACTTCAAAACGATTCAATCGATTAAAGCTGCATCAATAGATGATTTATATGCGGTCAAAGGAATAAGTATTAAACTGGCAAAAGAAATTAAATTTTTTTATAGTCAATGAACTTTTTTATTCAATCTTTAACATATTTAAGGATTATCGCATCACCAATTATTTTTCTATTAGTTATTTTGGGATTATATGGATGGGCATTTATATTAACATTCTTAGGTGCCATTTCCGATTTTTGGGATGGCTATCTTGCAAGAAGATATAACCTAGAATCAACAATTGGAAGCATCCTTGATCCAATAGCTGACAAAATATTGTTAACATTTTTAATTTTATCTTTGTCCCTAGCTATGTCTAGCTCATTTGTTAGCTTTGTAGGAGGCTTGATGCTGATTAGAGAATTCTGGGTTTCAGCATTGAGAGATATAAATGCAAGAGAGAATAATGAGAGTGCAACAAAAGTCACTTTTTTAGCAAAGATAAAAACATTTATTCAGCTTACAGCATTCCTTATGCTTATTTTTGGTCTTCATATAAATAATTTCTTAGTAATTCTTCTTGGCAAATTTTTTCTTTTTGCTTCTCTGATAATCACACTTCAAACAGGATTTGGCTATACTGTTAAAACATTTAATAGTTTAAAATCTAGAATAAAATAAATCTTAAAGGCTAGTTATCATGAAAATAGCTGTAATTAGTGGGGGTTTTGATCCTCTTCATAGCGGGCATCTATCTTATATCAAGGCAGCAGCTTCTATTGCTGATAAGCTTATAGTTTGTCTAAATAGTGATTTGTGGCTTATTAAAAAAAAGGGTAAGTTTTTTTTACCATTTGAAGAGAGAAAATTAATAGTAAGTGGCCTAAAGTTAGTCGATAAAGTTATTGCCTTTGAAGATGATGATCTTGGAAGTTGTATTAATGGTTTGGTTGGTTTAAAAAAACAATATCCTGATGATGAGATTATATTTTGTAATGGAGGAGATAGGAACAAAGAAAATATACCGGAGATGAGTATTCAGGGCATTGATTTTCGGTTCTCAGTTGGTGGTGATGATAAAATGAATTCTAGTAGCTGGATTCTAAAAAATTGGAGCCTTGATCCAGAGAAGAGACTGTGGGGCAAATTTTATAATCTTCATCAAGATAAAAATATTAAAGTCAAAGAGCTCATTGTAAAGCCTAAAAATGGGATGAGCTTTCAAAAACATTTTTATAGAAAAGAAATTTGGGTTGTTTCAAAGGGTAAGTGTTTGGTGAACTATAGCAAAGGTGATCCTGATCAAAAAAAAGAAATAATTTTAGATAAACATGATCATTTTATTGTTGATTTTGAAGATTGGCATCAAATTACTAATCCATATGATGTACCTTGCCATATTATTGAAATACAATACGGCCAAAAAACAGATGAAAGTGATATCGAAAGACTTTACTATTTTAATGAAATTAAATAATCCATACTATTTGGCTGGATGGCAGAGTGGTTATGCGGCGGCCTGCAAAGCCGTTTACGCCGGTTCGATTCCGGCTTCAGCCTCCAATACTTTATAATAAATATTAACTATAATTTTAAAACAAATACTCAAGAGTAATCTATGAAATTTCTTAATGACTCTACAATTTTAATTACAGGTGGGACCGGATCTTTTGGTAATGCTTTTGCTAGATTAACTCTTGAAAAATTTAATCCTAAAAAATTAATTATCTTTTCAAGGGATGAAATGAAGCAGTGGGAGATGCAAAAACTATTTATTAATGATAACAGAATTAGATTTTTTATTGGCGATATCAGAGATAAAGAAAGGCTTTCAAGAGCTTTAGATGGAGTTGATTATGTTATTCATGCTGCTGCGACTAAAATTGTTCCGACTGCCGAATATAACCCATTTGAATGTGTCAAGACTAATATTATTGGGGCAATGAATTTAATTGATGTTTGCATAGACAAGAAGGTAAAAAAAGTTGTTGCTCTCTCAACCGATAAGGCCAGCAGTCCAATCAATTTATACGGAGCAACGAAACTTGCATCAGACAAGCTCTTTATTTCAGGTAATTCTTATGTTGGGTCAAATACTACAAGTTTTTCGGTAGTAAGATACGGAAATGTTATGGGCTCAAGAGGTTCTGTCATTCCATTCTTTCTTTCATTAAAGGGCAAAAAAAACATCCCAATTACTGACAACAGGATGACCCGATTTATGATTTCTTTGGATCAAGGGGTAGATTTGGTCTGGCATGCTTTAGATGACATGATTGGTGGAGAGGTTTATGTTAAAAAAATACCTTCTATGAAAATTATTGAGCTAGCTAAATCATTGTTACCGGATGCTCACCATGAGATTGTTGGAATTAGGCCGGGTGAAAAATTGCATGAACAGATGATAGGTGCCGATGACTCACCATATACTTATGAATATTCTAATCACTATAAAATTCTACCTGCAATTTTTGATTGGAATTTAGATACTCATAGAATAAAAGACGGTAAAAAAGTTGAAGATGGTTTCTCCTATACGAGTGATAATAATCCACTTTGGATGACAAATGATGAGTTATTAAGCTGGGTTGAAAACAATAAATCATTCATTGGTAAGATCTAATGCTTCCATATGGTAGGCAGGATATTCAAAAGGAAGATATAGATTCGGTTATCTCAGTTCTAGAATCTGATTACTTAACACAAGGGCCGGTTGTACCTAAATTTGAAGAGGCTATTTGCAAATATGTAGGAGCCAGTTTTGGTGTTGCTGCTAATAGTGCAACATCATGCCTTCACATAGCATGCATGGCTTTAGAGCTATCCAAGGGTGATATATTATGGACTAGCCCAATTACATTTGTTGCCTCATCAAACTGTGCTTTATATTGCGATGCAAGAGTTGATTTTGTAGATATAGATCCTGTTTCATTTAACATCTGCCCAATTGAATTAAAAAACAAATTAAAAAAAGCTTCAATTAGCGGCGAACTGCCAAAAATTTTAGTTGCTGTGCATATGGCTGGACAATCGCCAGAGATGAAAGAAATTTTTAATCTTTCTCAAGAGTATGGATTTAAGATAATTGAAGATGCTTCTCATGCAATAGGTGCGAGTTACCTTAATTCTAAGATAGGTAATTGTCGTTTTAGTGATGTTACTATTTTTAGCTTCCATCCTGTTAAGATCATTACTACTTTAGAGGGCGGAATAGCCTTGACCAATTGCAAATATTTAGCTTCTAAGATGTCAATTTTGCGTACTCATGGAGTTACTAGGGATCATAATATGATGGAAAATGATAGTCATGGTGACTGGTATTATGAGCAAATCGACCTTGGTTACAACTATAGAATGACGGATTTGCAAGCAGCATTGGGTATCAGCCAGCTCACTAGAATAGATTCATATATTGAGAGACGACATGAAATAGCTAATATTTACAATAATGAATTAAGTTTGCTTCCCCTTGATATACCTATCCAGAATCAAAATACATATTCAAGCTTTCATTTATATATTATCCAACTTGATTTAAGTAAACTTGAAAAATCTCATCAAGAAATTTTTCAATTACTAAAAAAAAATGGTTTAGGTGTTAATCTTCACTATATTCCAGTTCATTTCCATCCATATTATCAGAAACTTGGATTCAAGAAGGGAGATTTTCCTAAAGCAGAGTTTTATTACAAAAGAGCAATCAGCATACCGATTTTTCCAAGAATGACTGATGGCGATATTAACTTTGTAATCTCAACTTTAAAAGAGGTTATCAATTGAGACTTTGCTAGATTCATTTCAATAAACTATTTAAAAAATAGCTTCAATTTCATATATAATTCGTAAATAATTTTCTAAAATTACTTTAAATTTTATCTGAAAAATGAAATCTGCAATTATCACCGGGATTACTGGACAAGATGGAGCATACCTTGCTCAACATCTTATTGAGCAGGGCATAAAGGTTTATGGAGCCATTCGCAGAGGTGGTGAGAGAACTTTTTGGAGACTTAAGTACTTAGGCATTGAAAATGATCTTGAAATAGTAGAGCTAGAATTATCAGAGTTTTCACAGGTTTTTAAGTTGATAAACTCTATTAAACCAGATTATTTTTATAATCTTGGTGCGATGTCATTCGTAGGCACTTCTTTTGAGGAGCCAATATATACTCAAGACGTAAATTTTATTGGGCCATTAAGAATTTTAGAATCAATCAGGCTGTCTTCTAGCAATATTAAATATTACCAAGCATCTACCTCAGAGATGTTTGGAAAAGTTGCTGAAATTCCACAAAGTGAAAATACTCCATTCCATCCGCGAAGCCCATATGGTATCTCAAAACTAGCAGCTCACTGGAGTGTAGTGAATTATCGTGAAGCTTATAATATTTTTGCTTCTAGTGGAATATTATTCAATCATGAAAGCCCGCTTAGAGGCCAAGAGTTTGTAACAAAAAAAATTGTTAGTTCACTATATGCCGTAAAACAAAAAAAGTATGATTTTTTTGAGTTAGGGAATTTAGATGCAAAACGTGATTGGGGCTTTGCAAAAGATTATGTAAAAGGTATGACTAACATTTTAGGCTTAGACTCTGCAGATGATTATATTCTTGCTACTAATGAAACTCATACAATAAGAGAATTTTGTGAATTAGCAGCTTATGAGTTTGGTTATAACCTTGAGTGGAGTGGGTCCGGATTAGATGAGGTTGGGATAGATGCTAAAACAAAACAAACAATTATCAGGATTAATCCAAAGTTTTATAGGCCTGCAGAAGTAGATTTGTTAATAGGAGATTACACCAAAATTAATAAGGTTTGTGGCTGGAAACCAAGCACTTCTTTTCATGATCTTATTAAGCTTATGTGCAAAGAGGAACCAATTATTCAGAGTAGTATGGGTTAGGTATGAACACTATATTAGATAAAAATTATTCAGATGACATAGATATAAAAGAGCTATTTGCACTTATATGGCAAACAAAAATGATTTTCTTAGCAGTAATGACTTTTTTTGCAGTAATTTCAGTTATTTATAGTCTAAGTCTGCCTAATTTATATACTTCAGAAAGTCTAGTAACAGTTTCTAGCGGGGATCAAGCATCTTCATCTTCCTCTGCGGCAATCTCTTCAAGTTTTTCAGGTATTGCATCTGCAGCAGGCATCAGCATAGGATCTTCTGGAACTGGAAGTAGACAGGCTTTGGCAATCGCAACTTTAGAATCTAGAAGTTTTTTTGAACATCTTGTAAGCTTTGAGGAGATACTTCCAGCTCTTATTGCTGCAAAAAAATTTGACTCTCAATCACAGTCTATCATTTTTGATACCAGTCTCTATGATGCAGATTCAAAACAGTGGGTATCCTCAAAGCCCTCCTACCTTGAAGCATATAGAAAATACAGACAAATCCTTAAGATTAACCTTGATAAAAAATCAGGGTTTATCAATATACAAGTAGAGCATATGTCTCCAGTGTTTTCATATAATTTTTTAACCTTAATGTTTCATGAAGTAAATACTATAGTTAGGGAAAAAGAGCTTGCAGAATCTCGGCTTGCTCTAGAATACCTTAATGAAATTTTAAATAAAACAAAGCAAATCGATACAAGGCTAGCTATTGCAAAGCTAATAGAGTCTCAGCTTAAAACACAGATGTTAGCAAATGTAAGGCCAAACTATTTACTCAATCCAATCGATGAAGCGTTCCTGCCAATATATAAGTCCGGCCCATCTCGATTAAGAATAGTAATTATTGGTCTAATTTTAGGGTTTGGTTTTTACATAATGGGACTTTTAATTCGACTTATAGTAACTCGAAACTAATGATTTGTATTTTAAGCCATTAATCTTATGAGCTTTTAATTCATGAACCCTGAGAATATTAACCTTGGTATTATGGGCTTAGGCTATGTTGGCTTGCCTCTGGCTGTAGAATTTGGAAAAAAGATCCCAGCAACAGGCTTTGATATAAATAAAAAAAGAATTCTGGAACTGCGGTCAGGAGTTGATTCAACACTAGAGGTCGACGATGATCAATTAAAATCTTCGACTCTATTAACATTTACTGATGAAATCAATCTTCTTAAAAGTTGTAATGTTATAATTGTTACTGTTCCAACTCCTGTTGATAATTTAAATGAACCAGATTTTGCTCCCTTAATTTCTGCCTGCAATGCTGTTGCTAGTGTAATGAATGAAGGTGATATTATTGTTTTTGAGTCTACAGTTTATCCTGGTGCTACTGAGGAAATATGTGTTCCAGTCATTGAGGAATGCTCAAACTTAAAATTAAATAAAGATTTCTTTGTTGGATACAGTCCGGAAAGGATTAATCCAGGTGACAAGAAACATAGATTAAAGGATATTACAAAATTAGTTTCTGCTTCCAATGATAATACTTTGGAGATTTTAAATAATTTATATTCAAAAATTATTTCTGCTGGAACATTTCCGGTCAGCTCAATAAAAGTAGCTGAGGCAGCTAAGGTTATTGAAAATACTCAAAGAGATCTAAATATCGCTTTAATGAATGAACTTTCTATAATTTTTTCAAAATTAAATATTGATACTGAGGAGGTATTAAAAGCAGCAGAAACAAAATGGAATTTTTTACCATTTAGACCTGGTTTAGTTGGAGGTCATTGCATAGGCGTTGATCCATACTATTTAACTTTTAAAGCAAAGAAGTCTGGATATAATCCTGAGATTATTTTGTCAGGCAGGAAACTAAATGACAATATGTCACAAAATGTTACTGATCGTTTTATCACTTCAATGGAATCAAAAAAGATTATCTTAAAAGACTCGAATATATTAGTCATGGGCTTAACATTTAAAGAAAATTGCCCAGATACAAGGAATAGCAAAGTCTTTGATTTAATTGATAATCTTAAATCTTATAAGATGAATGTAGATGTTATTGACCCCTGGGTTTGCAAAAAAAAGATTAATAAAACTAATTTTAATTTTGTAGATTCATTAAAAGAAAATTATTACGATGGAATTATTCTTGCTGTAGCTCATAATGAGTTTCTAGAGCTATCTGCAGATAGTTTAAAATCTTCTTGTAAAGAAACTCATATTATCTTTGATCTGAAATATATTTTAGAAAAAGAAGATTCAGATTTAAGGATGTAATTTTTATGACATATTTTGAGTCCCAATTAAATAATTTAAAAACCCATCAATATATTTGGTTAATTACTGGAGTTGCTGGTTTTATTGGAAGTAACTTGCTGGAAACCCTCTTGCTACATAATCAAAAAGTAGTTGGCTTAGACAATTTTGCTACTGGTAATAAGACAAATCTTGAAGAAGTTCAACAGTTAGTGTCAAAGGAACAATGGAAAAATTTTAAGTTTATAGAGGGAGATATCTCCAACTACTCAGATTGCAAGAAATCGGTAAAAAAAATAGATTTTGTTCTTCATCAAGCTGCTTTAGGTTCTGTTACAAGATCAATTGATGAACCAATAATTTCTAATCATGTAAATATTACTGGCTTTTTAAATATGCTCACTGCATCAAGAGACTCTGACGTTAAGAGTTTTACATATGCCGCAAGTAGCTCAACTTATGGCGATCACCCTGGATTGCCAAAGGTAGAAGAGCATATTGGCTCACCATTATCTCCATATGCTGTAACTAAATATGTAAATGAATTATATGGGGAAGTATTCTCAAAAAATTATAATTTTAATTCAATAGGTTTAAGATATTTTAATGTTTTTGGAAAACGTCAAGACCCTGAGGGTTCATATGCTGCTGTTATACCCCGTTGGATTAATTTAATGATTCAAAATAAACCTATTGATATAAATGGAGATGGGGAAACTACTAGAGATTTCTGCTTTATCGATAATGCAGTCCAAGCAAATATTTTATCTGCCTTGGCAAATAAGAAATCAAAAAATAATATTTATAATGTTGCAGTAAATGACCGTACCTCTCTAAATGAACTATTTAATATTCTTCGAGATCTTCTATTAGAAAATGGTATTGAATATGCGCTTAAACCTAATTATCAAGATTTTAGATTAGGGGATGTTCGACATTCGCAGGCTGACACATCAAAAGCGGAAAAATTGTTGCAATATAAAGCCTCAGATGATGTTCGGTTGGGTCTATCAAAAACAGTCAAGTGGTATCTTGCAAAAAAAGATTCATAGATAATTGATGCTATGATTTCCAGTCTTAAGAACTTATTTCATCTTTTAAGCACATCACAAAAGAATAGATTGATTCTTCTTCAATTTCTTGTAATTTTGAATTCAGCTTTTGAGGTTATAAGTATTGCAGCGGTTGGTGCATTTATGTCTTTGGTGGGAAGTTTTAATCAAATAGAGATAAACCCTTTGTATATAGAGGCATCAAATATTATTAATATTTCTTCTCCATCTAGTTTTTTATTACTAGCTGCTGTTTTTACTTTAGCTATTTTGGTGATTACCGCAATTATTTCTCTTTTTACATTATGGAGACTATCTATTTTTGGAGCTCTAGTTGGCGCAGATTTAAGCAATAGGCTTTATTATTTTTATATGCAGAAAGATTGGATTTTTCATTCTTCAAATAACAGCAGCAACTTAAAGAATAGAATAGCAAATGAGTCACTTCGTGTTTCAAACGGCGTAATTAACCATGTAATGCTAATGAATTCTAAAATTGTGATGTCAATAATCATGTCTATTGCCCTTATGATTTACAATATATATGTTGCGATGAGTGCTGCAATAATATTTTCGATAGCCTATTTTTTCTTATACAAAACTGCAAGAGCGAGATTAATAAGAAATGGGTCTGTGACATCTGCAGCTCAAGCCTTGAGATTAAAGTTAATGAGTGAAGGTTTTGGGGGCATAAAAGATGTGTTACTACTTGGAAGACAAGCTTTATTTAATAAGAGTTTCTTTAAAGCTAGTAATAATTTCGCCAGAGCAGCGGGAAGCTCCCAAGTGCTTAGTATGGGACCAAGATATATTATGGAGCTTGTAGCATTTAGCTCTGTTATTTTGTTGGTTATCTTTTTGCTGCTTAACTATCAGGGAGATATCGGCAAAATTCTCCCTGTGATTACTATTTATGCATTGGCTGGATTTAAGCTTTTGCCTGCATTTCAGCAAATCTACTACAGCTTAACCACAATTAGAGTTAATATTCATGCCTTTCATCTATTGCAAGAGGATTTAGAAATAAGCGATGCTGACTATCTTGCAAATCAATTCACTCAAAATTTTGATGATAATGTAATAGATTTTAAAAAAAATATCGTATTACAAAATATTAAATTTAAATATCCCTCCGTATATAGTAATGCTTTAAATAATATTAATTTAGAAATTCCTGCTAATCATGTTATTGGTATTGTAGGTTCATCTGGCTCAGGTAAATCAACTTTAATAGATATTTTACTTGGGTTAATTCCTCCTGATGAAGGAAAAATATTAATTGATGGAAATGAAATTAATTCCCACAATATTAAACATTGGCAGAATTTGATTGGCTTTGTTCCACAAAGTATTTTTTTAGCTGACTCAACTATAAAAGAAAATATTGCATTTGGGTTACCAGAAGATGAGATAGATAACGAAAAAGTAGCTAATGCTATAGACATGTCCCATTTAAGAGAATTTGTTGATTCTCTAGATAATGGAATCAATACAGTGGTTGGAGAAAGAGGGGTTCAACTATCTGGAGGACAAAGACAGCGCATAGGTATTGCAAGAGCACTGTATCAAAATGCAAGCGTATTAATTCTCGATGAAGCAACAAGCTCATTAGATGGAATATCTGAAATGCTAATTATGAATGCAATAAATGATTTTTTTGGAAAAAAAACAATTGTTATTATTGCCCATAGATTAAGTACAATTAAAAATTGCAATACTATATATATTTTAGAGAATGGAAAAATCCTTGATAGCGGCACTTATGACCAATTAAAAGAAAAGAATCAATTCTTTAAGAAAATGCTATCTCCAGATGGAAAAGCTTTAAACTAAGTTTAATAAACAACTTTAAAATGAAATCCGGTCAAATCACAAATCTTTTTTTTTGCAGAACACCCTTGCAAGTAAAAATAATTAATAAAATACTTGAGCAGATTAATGGCAATCATTTTATTATTTACCATCCTGCTGGAAATGGAAAAAAACACAGGTACTATTTTGCCCAGCTAGATACTAATCAAAAATACTTTCTTCGGTATTACAATATTCGATTTTTAAATAATTTTTTAGATTTTATCTATTTTTATTTTTTGCCAAAAAAAATTAGACAACAAAAATATAAAAATTTTTTCTTTGCTAGCATTACTTCTTCTTTACTATCAATGCTTGAAAGGAGAGTGGAGAACAAAGACCTCAATTTATTTGATGATGGGAGTTTTAATATTAATAAGAAATTTTTTTTTGAATATATTAATCTTGCATCAACTGCAAGAATTAATTCTTTTATTAGAAAACTCTTTAATCTTAAAAGTCCCAACCAATTGATAGAAAATATTTCATGCCATTATAGTATTTATGACAAAAAATATACCGAATGGATGAATTGTGAACATAGAAAAATTAATATTTTGGCACCGATTTATATTGAATCTTATAAAAAAATAAGAGTTTTGCTTGGTAGTACAGACGATTTAATTTCTGCTGAATTCGAATCTTTGATAAATTCAGATAAGTTTGATATTTTTTTACCTCATCCCGATTCATGTAAAAATTTTTGGATTAAATCTAATCTCAAAGAGGATTTTAAAAAAATTAATTTTACAGATTTAATTGTCGAAGATTTAATATATCAAATTATAAAAAAGGGTTACAACCCTACTGTTTATGGATTTCATTCAACTGCAATTATAAATCTATCTCCATATATTAATACTGTATGCTTTTCTTCTTATACGATGCCAGAAAGTATAGAAACATCGAATGTAAAAACGATTAATTCATTTGGCATTAAGAGAATTGTACTTGATAAGCCAAATTCTTAATTTATCTATATCATAAAAGTTTATTAGTTTATAAATATGAAGATATGTCAAATTACATATAGCGGTTTTGGGGGCCTAGGAAGCGTTGTTTTTTCTCTTATCTCAGGAGATCAAGATCGAATTCATTCTTGGCCAATAGGCTTTATAGGAGAGAAACCTTTAGATAGTTTTTATAGAAAACAATCAAATGACTTGTGTCTAGAATTTCAAAATTTTCAATTCAAGCCCAAAAAACCAATAATAGCTTGGTTTCAGTTATTCCAGTGGCTGCATAAATTAAAACCAGATATCATTATTTGCCATACCTTAAACCCTATACTGATTTGTAAGATATATAGCCTTATTTCTTCAACTCCATTAGTATCTGTTGCCCATACTTCAAACATAGTTAAGCCATGGCGAGAGAAATTAATGAGCCTTTTTTCTATCATGTTTTCCAAGAAAATTATTTTACTAACTGAAGAATATAAATCTCAACTATCAAATTCTTATGGAGTCTTTTTTCCAATCAGCAAGATTGAGGTTATTCCAAATGGGATTGATACGAATATTTTTTACCCTAAAGATATTCTAATTGGGAAAAAATTGAAATATAAAATAGGAATGGCTGGAAGATTTTCATTCTCCAAAAGGCAGGACCTTTTGATATCAGTAATGCAATATATATTTCTTAAATATCCTGAAATAGATATTGAACTACATCTTGCAGGAGATGGAGAAAATCATCATGCTTTACAAGATTTAGTTTCATCTATTGATAAACCGTCAATGATAATTTTTAATGGTTTATTAAATGAAACAGATATTGGTCCTTGGATGAGAGACTTAGATATTTATGTTCATGCTACAGAGGGAGAGACACTTAGTACCTCTTTATTACAAGCTATGGCATCATCGCTCCCAATCGTTGCATCTGATGTTACAGGGGTAAAAAATTTAATTGGTATAAATGAACAATTTGGATATTGCGTCCCAAATAATAAAGAAGCATTTGCTGAAAAAATTTATCAATTAATTATAGAAATTGAAAATGGTAAGAATGTAAATTCATCAAGCGCAAGAGATTTTGTGAAAAGTAATTATAGTCATACATTAATGCATAAAAGGTACATTAAATTAATAGACAAAATTTCAAGATCTATATAATAGAATAAATATTTCAATACAAAACAGTTTAAAATGTCTGTATGTTTTTTTCCTAAACCTTAACCATATATTATGCATAAACTAAAATCACTTCTAAGAGATGCATTGCCAGTTAAGTATCAAGTTCCCATAAAGTATTTTTATGCATTATTTTTAGGAGCACAAGAGCCCGAAATGGGTTTGGTGAAATATCTTATTTCTAATGATGGACGTGCGATTGACGTTGGAGCTAATAGGGGGATTTACTCATATATTATTTCAAAATATAAGTGCAAATTAGAAATCTTTGAACCAAATCCTGACTGTTTAAAATTGCTTGAAGCATGGTCTTCAAATTACAGCAATATATCTATTCACCCTTGCGGTTTATCCAGTCGTGATGGGCAGGCAAACTTGCATATTCCTATTGATGAAAATGGAATGGAGCATGATGCCTCAGCTTCACTTCAGCAAAATCTCTTCGATAATTCTCGTAATCAAAAAATTTATATTAAACACTTAGATGGTTTTAATTTTGACAAAATTTCGTTTATTAAAATTGATGTAGAGGGCCATGAAATCGATGTTATTAATGGAGGCTTAAAAACAATTCAAGCTAATATGCCTGCGTTACTAATTGAAATTGAGCAGCGCCATAATTCACAGAATATTGAGTCAATCTTTCAGATGATACTTGATTTAGGCTACAAAGGATTTTTTATTAAAAATAATAAATTAAATAGAATAGAAACATTTAATCTTCAAGAGGATCAATCTAGCGAAAATTTTGGAAATTTAAATCTTTATAGAAATAATTTTTTGTTCTTGTGTCACGACAAGATAGATAAAGGAACTTATAAAACTTTATTTGATCAAAGGCTCTGCAGGGATCTTTAATGAGAATTGGATTAAATGCTACTTGCTTTAATGATAGGCCATCAGGAGCAAAACAGAGATTTATTGGAATATATTCAGAAATTTTTTCTCAAATGCCTAATGATGAGTTTATTATCTTTGAACCATACGATTGCAGAATGGATTCTTGGTTTGCATCATCATCAAATATTAAATTTATTAAAACCCCCATACCAAGTGAAGGCAGGATTTCGAAAGCTATTCGTGGGATTTTTTATTGGCCAAAGATAACAAAAGATAAGAGATTGGATATTTTTGAAATATTCAATTTGCCCTTCATAAGGTCTTCAGCAAAATATAACTTTGTAACTATCCATGACTTAAGGGGTTTGGGTCCTGGGTATAATTTTTTTTACAACATAGTTTTTAAATCTATTTTTAAGTACGCATTGTTAAAGGCTGATAGAATTATTACAGGATCATCATCTATTAAAGATGACTTAAAAATCCTGGAGCCAAGTTGTAAAATCTCAGTAATATATAATGGTGTTCACTCTAATTTTTATAAAAATATTGACCATATTCAGCAGGAAAAATTTAAAAAAAAATATAACATTCCCAATGAATTTTTTTTAAGTGTTGGGCATTTTGAAAAAAGAAAAAATTATTCTCAACTTATTAATGCACTTTCTTTAATTGATGAAAATGAAATAGACAAACCTCTCATTATCATAGGTAATGACAACGGAGAATTGTCTACAATTAGAAATCAAATTATAGATTTAGATTTAGAAAGTAGAATTCACCTTCTGTCTGGATTATCAGACCATGAAGTTCAGATTGCTTATACCGCAGCTTCTCTATTTATATTTCCCTCTGAGTATGAGGGTTTTGGAATCCCTATTGTCGAAGCAATGGCTTCGAAAACCCCTATTATCCTAAGCGATATACCTGTCTTTCGTGAAGTTACAGAAGATAAGGGAATATATTTTGTAATTGGTGATGACAGTTCTCTTGCGGAAAAAATAAAGTTACTAGATCAAAATACTAAAATTAGGCAATCAGTGATTTTATATGGAAATAATAGAGTGAAGGACTTTAGCTTTAAAAAAATTGCTGCTCAGCTAAAAAATTTATATAGAGAAATATCCTTTGAACTACAATAATCAAATTTTTAGAAATCTAATTTTATGTGTGGAATAGCCGGTTTTATACAAAATTCCGACTTCACCGATAGTCTTTCTCATAATATTGTAAATAGTATGTCTGAGACATTAACGCACCGTGGCCCTAATTCGAGAGGGAGCTGGGTTTCAGATAATTCTAAAGTAGCACTTGGATTCAGAAGACTTGCGATTTTAGATCTTTCGCCTGCGGGTTCTCAGCCAATGATATCCAGATCAGGAAGGTTTATCATGGTTTTTAATGGTGAAATATATAACCATAAGGAGCTCAGAAAAAGCTTAAATAATATTTCATCTAGATCGTGGAAGGGGCGCTCAGATTCCGAAACATTGCTAGATTGCTTTGAAGAGTTTGGAGTAAAAGAATCATTTAAAAAGCTTGTAGGAATGTTTGCGATTGGGGTGTGGGACAAAAAGAAAAATACTCTAATTCTTGCAAGAGACAGGCTTGGTGAAAAGCCTTTATATTATGGTTTTGTTAATAATAATATGGTTTTTGGGTCTGAATTAAAGGCTATAAAAATTTTTCCAAATTTTTCAAATAGCATTTCACGAGCATCGATTGCTGAATATTTAAAGTATAAATACATACCAGCTCCTCAAAGCATCTATCAAAATATTTTTAAGCTAAAGCCTGGGTGTTATATAGAGTTTAGTATTGATAATTTCATAAAGAGTGTGAATGATCAAATAGCTTATTGGTCCTTATCCGAATCTATTCACGATAGCAAAAGTTCAATTATTACAGATCCTTCGATGGCTCTAGATAACCTTGAAAAATTGCTATCAGAATCTATCAATCTTCAAATGCAATCAGATGTACCGCTTGGTTCATTTTTAAGTGGAGGTATTGACTCTTCTCTAATCACCGCTTTAATGCAAAAGTGCTCTATGCAAAAGATTAAAACTTTTACTATAGGCTTTAAAGAGGATAGCTTCAATGAAGCACAGTTTGCCAGGAAGGTTGCAAATCATATCGGCACAGACCATACAGAAATTATTTTGACTGCAAATGACGCTTTAGAAGTTATTCAAAAGCTTCCTCATATTTATGATGAGCCATTTGCAGATTCATCTCAAATACCTACTCATTTAGTATCTTTGGCAGCAAGTCAATCATTAACGGTAGCTTTAACTGGAGATGGAGGCGATGAAATTTTTGGAGGATATAATAGATATTTCTGGACAGAAAGATTATGGAATAAACTTGCGTTATATCCGCCTTCATTAAGAAGTTTCGCTGGCAAAATCTTCATGAATTTCCCGAACGATGGCTGGAAGATTCTAGAAAAATTGTTTAATTTAATTGTTTCTCCTGAAAAAGGAATTAGTCAATTAAGCAATAAGGCTTTCAAGCTTGGGACAATTCTTCAAAATACAAAAAACATAGACCAAATGTATTTTAATCTAATTTCTACTCAAAATGATGTTAGTCAATTTGTGAAAGGACTGCCTAAAAATTTTTCATCTGAACAATTAAAATTTTTTAATTCAACTAAACAGCTAGAACCATTTTTTAAGAATTCTTCTGAAGAAATGATGTATTGGGATACTATGACATATTTACCGGATGATATTTTATGCAAGGTTGATAGAGCATCAATGGCTACAAGCTTAGAAACCCGTGCTCCATTTCTTGATCACAGATTAGTAGAATTCGCATGGAGACTACCAATAGAAATGAAAATCCACAATAATTCTGGGAAATGGATTTTGAGACAATTGCTAAATGAGCATGTTCCCAAAGATTTAATAGAGAGACCGAAATTAGGGTTTGGGTTGCCAGTGGGTGACTGGCTGAGAGACCCTCTCAGAGAGTGGGCGGAAGATTTACTAGATGAAAAAAAAATGAACCAAGAAGGTTTTTTTTATACTGATCCCATTCAGAAGATCTGGAAAGAGCATATATCCAGGAAATATGATTGGACCGAGTGTCTTTGGAGTATTCTGATGTTTCAAAGTTGGCTAAAAGCAGAGAAAGACCTATGATTTATCTGGTTATTTTCGGAGTTCTTATTTTTCTAAGATATATTTTAGTTGGGCAAGCAACCTTAAGGATTCAATTGCTCCCAATTTTAACTTTTTTTTTATTTATCTTCTCAGCATTTAGATTTCAGGTTGGTTGTGATTGGAGCAATTATTTAATCCAATATAGCGGATATAATCCAGAGGCTGCTAATTCCTTTAACCTTTTTAATGAGCCCTTATATAAAATTTCACTAGAGCTACTCTATTTTCTAGATTTAACATTTCCCTGGATTAATGTTATCACTTCAGCAATTTTTTTTGCTGGAATATATAGTTTAGCCATTCGTCAGCCAGATCCCCTAGCAACATTAATTTTTATGTTCCCTATACTCATACTCAACATGCCTATGTCTGGAATTAGACAGGGAGCAGCAATTGGTTTCATGTGCTTTGCCTTCATGGCTTTTATAGATAAGAAGCTGCTTAAATATATCTTATTTGTAATTCTAGCTACAGGCTTTCATACTAGCGCAATAATTTTCCTTGCGCTCTTACCATTTCTTGGTGGTCAATTCACTTATTCTCGAATTTTTATTGCAATTTTGCTTGCTATTCCTGGGATATTTTTTTTATTAGTTTCTAGCTTCGCTCAAGTTGCAATTGATAGATATATTACAGGTGGTTATGAGGCATTTGGTGCAAGTTTTCGGATTTATAGTTTAGCTATTGGAGCAATGATTTTTTTTATATCGTTTAGATCTCGATGGCAAATGAAATTTAATGATGAATATACCCTTATTTTTTTAGGATCTTTAATGATGATATCTTGCCTTGCTTTATTATTGGTGAGTAGCACTATAAGCGATAGAATTGGTTATTATCTTATTCCATTACAAGCAATCTTTTTTGCACGAATTCCCTTTTTTCAAGTTCAATGGAAAATATTTTGGACAATGTTTCCATATATTTTAGTCGCAACTCTTTTCATAGGGTGGATATCTCTATCTAGTCTATTTGAAGCATGCTATTTGCCATATTATAACTTTTTACTTGGCATACCCCGCTCAGAAATTAGTTTATTTTAAAAATTCTATTCATTAGATAACATGAAAAAAAAGATTTTAATTGTTGTAAATGTTGATTGGTTCTTTGTATCGCATAGATTGCTTATTGCGAAGGAGGCAATTAAAGCTAATTATGAGGTGCATTTAGCAACTCAGGTTACATTAAAAAAGGGTATAATAGAGGCTCATGGTATAATAGTTCATCCTATCAAAATAAGTAGAAGCTCGATCAATCCATTGGGTGTTCTTGGCTATTGTTTTTCTTTATCTAAGATCTTAAGAGCCGTTAAACCAAGCATACTCCATCTTGTTACGATAAAACCTGTAGTACTTGGTGGGTTATTAGCCAGGATTTACGGAGTCCCATCTGTTATATATGCTATTTCTGGAATGGGATATCTATTCATAAGTAAAAGCTTTGTAAATCATGGTATAAGAAAGATTGTTTCATTAATTTATAGATTTATATTTAGGCACAAAAATTCTCTAGTCATATGTCAAAATCCTACTGACTTAAATTTAGTACTTAAAAAAAGTAAATATAGATCAGATAGGGCAATTTTGATTCCTGGTTCTGGGGTTAATTTAGATAGATATGTTAGTAAAAAAACAGCTTTTGATAATCCAAATGAACCTGTAGTGATGTTTGCATCAAGATTACTTAAAGATAAAGGTATATTCGAATTCGTTCAAGCAGCTAGATTAGTTAAAAAAAAATTTGAAAATAATTTAAATAAAATTTCTTTTGTAGTTGTTGGAGATGTTGATAGTGATAATAAAGCATCTATTGACTATCATCTTCTAAACGAATGGAAGCAAGCAGGATTAATTCAGTATTGGGGTTATTCAGATAGAATAGAGAACATGCTACAAAAAGCTGATATCTTTGTTTTACCCTCCTACAGGGAGGGCATGCCAAAAATTTTGCAGGAAGCCTCAGCTAGCTCCCTGCCTGTCATTACTACAGATGTTCCTGGATGCAGGGATGCTATCATCCAAAATGAGACTGGATTGCTTGTTCCAGCAAGAGATTCCGAGGCTTTATCTTCTGCCATAATAGAGCTTTTGCATGATCATAAAAAAGCTAAATTGCTTGGTCAAAATGGAAGAAAATATGCCGAGAAAAACTTTGATGTTAATTTGGTAGCTAAAAAACATATTGAGATATATAAATTTCTGGACTCACAAAATTCAATCACATGAAAAGCGTTTCTCTAATTATTCCATGCAAAGAAAAATCTAGTGATGGCATATGTAAGTTATTGAAATCAATGACCTCATGGACAGCTCACCCCTTTGAAATAATCATCATTGACTCATCAGAAACACAAGTACAAATTCCTGAAATATTCATAAGTTTTTGTAAAACAAGAAATATAGTTTTTAATCACTTATATTTTCAGAAAAAAAATTTTTATCCTGGCCATTCTCGTAATATTGGTCTCTCACATGCCAATTCAGCATATATAGCATTTTTGGATGTTAAGACTACTCCTTCAAATATTTGGTTAAGTGAAAGTTTAAAATTAATAAATAAAACCAACTCTTTGATTGTCTGGGGCAGCACATTTTATGAGACTAATAATAAAAAAGAGGAAATTATTAGAGCAGCTACTTTTGGAAACTTGCCAATTAAAACTTTGCCTGGGTCCATTATTCATCGTGATGTTTTTATTAAATGCGGAAATTTTATTGAAAAAGTAAGGGCTGGCGAAGATGCTGATTGGATGAAAAGATGCGAGCTTTATGATATCAACTTTGCAAATGCTAATGAATCATGCAATTATTCAGGACTGGCTGGAATGTCATATCTGGATGTATTAAAAAAATGGTACAGAAATTATTTGAGCGCATCTTTTTTGCCTTATATTAGTCCCCACAAAGACTTATATTTTTATTCAATATCTGCAATCTTAATAGTGATAGCTTACAACTGGAATTGGTTCTGGTTGGATTGGAGGTTGCAGGATACTTTTTATTTACCCAATATAACTAAAATAAGCATTTTAATTATTTTATTAATTTATATTTTTTTAAGGGGTATATATATTCCAAGAAAGAAAGGAGTAGAATGGAGCTTTCTTGCCCCACTTAATTTTATTAGAATAACGATATTATCTGCTTCGATCGATTTCGTAAAAGCACTAGCTTTTTTGAAGTCAAAAATTACTAGATAGCTATATACTAGTTTTTATAAATAATTTTTAAGTATTCCTTTGAAATTTTCTTAACAGAGAAATGATCCTCAATGTGCTTTCGTGAATTAAATGAGTTTTTAATTAAATTTTCTCTTTTTCTGCAAAGGGCAACAATTGCCTTTTCCAGAGAATCCAAAGAATTTACCTCAAACAGGGCTCCGTTTGAGTTAGTCAAGCTTATACATTCTTTACAACCAGGAACATTTGATAATAGAAGAGGCATCCCAGTTGATGCAGCTTCTAATGCAGCTCCAGGAATGCCCTCTCTAATAGAGGGCAATAAAAATATATCATGTTGAAAATATAAATCATGGATTTTATCATTAGAAACTTCTCCTAAAAAATTAATATTTTTTGAATTTTTGAGCAACATTAAATCTTCATTGTTAATACTCAAAGGATTATTTGGATCATGTTTTCCTGCTATTGAAAACCTATATTCTACATTTGAGTGAGTTATTTTTTTAGAAATGTCCATAATCATCATCACACCTTTTGTATACAACAAGCGTGATGCAAATAAGATTTTTATTACATTTTGGTTTTTATCTAAAAATCTTTGTTTAAATTTAAATCTGTTTAGATCAATTCCATTGCCTTTGATAATATAAAAATTTTTGATGTCTTTTTTTATATTTGTAGATAGTTCATCTTTATCAGCGTCATTTTGAAAAATAAAATCAGCATTACTTTTATTAACTGAAAGTTTCAGAAAAAATTTGAATATTTTTACAACTAACGTTTTTACTACAGAAGACTTTTTAAAAACATTTTCCAAGCCTGTAATTATAAAAAAGGATTTCTTTGCATTTATAAAGCTTTTAATCATTGATCCAAACACACAATTTTCCAATGATACAAAGAACACAATATCAGCTTTTGATTGATTAATTTTTTTAACAAGTTCAGTGAAAAATTTTAAAATTTCAACTACATTGCTTGAGCTTCTTCGTTTATCTAAATGTAAAATGTTATATGGCATATTTACAAGATTCTGATCATGAAAATGTCCAGTTAGATCTGTAATTATGGTCACTTCAAAATATTTGGATATCTCTATAACCAGGTTTTTTCTATGAGATAAAAAAAATGAATACTCATTAATAACGAAAACTATTTTTTGTTTCTTTTGCATTTAAGGTTTTTAGTATGGTCTATCAGAAAAGTAAATAAGTAATTATTTTAAGATATATAATCTTTTTATCTATTACTCATCAAGTATAAATCAATAATTTAATATATAATCAGATCTAAATTTTTACATTCTTCAAGGGAGTTTTCTCGAGTTGAGATTCTTGGTTACAGGCGGAGCGGGCTTCATAGGAAGTGCATTAGTTCGAAAACTACTTTCTTATGATGATTACGAAGTGATCAATATTGATGCTTTAACATATTCAGGAAATCTAAACTCTCTTACCTCAGAATTAAAAAATAAGAGGCACTATTTTGAGAAGTGTAATATCTGTGATTCTGAAAAACTTTCAAATATTTTTAAAAAGTATCAACCTAATATAGTTTTTAATTTAGCAGCTGAAAGTCATGTAGACAGATCCATAGAAAATCCTGAACAGTTTTTACAAACTAATATTCTTGGTACTGCAAATGTTTTAAATGCTTCCCTTAATTTATGGAAAGAAAATAGAAATAAGTCAAGTGCATCTTTTCGTTTAATTCATATATCTACTGATGAGGTTTACGGAGACTTGGGGGATAGCAATTCTCTTTTTGATGAGAACTTTCCATATAATCCTAGTTCACCATATGCCGCTTCAAAAGCATCCTCTGATCATTTAGTAAGAGCATGGGGAAGAACATATGATTTACCTTACGTAATTTCAAATTGCTCTAATAACTATGGTCCATATCAGTTTCCAGAGAAATTTATACCTCATACAATCATCAATGCAATTCAAGGAAATAATCTTCCTATCTACGGTAATGGGTTACAGATCCGAGATTGGCTTTTTGTAGATGATCATGTAGATGCTTTAATTAAGATTGCTAAACTGTCTGATCCAATGAAAAGTTATAATATAGGAGGACACAATGAGATGAAAAATTTTGAAGTGGTCCAATTAATTTGTTCATACCTAGATGAGTTAGATCTAAAAAAACCAATAGGACTAAACTCCTTTAAGGATTTAATCACTTATGTGTCTGATAGACCAGGACATGATATAAGATATGCAGTTGATTCTTCAAAAATTCAATCTGAACTTGGTTGGCAGCCATCAGGGATTTTTGAGGATAAATTAGTCAATACTATTGATTGGTATCTAAACAATGAAAGTTGGTGGCAAAACATACTGAATGGTGAATATAAACTCAATCGCCTTGGAAAAATAGAATAACGTATGGCAGCTACATACAAAGGAATTATCTTAGCAGGAGGTATGGGTACTAGGTTGAGGCCTTCAACAACCTCAATTTCTAAACAACTTCTCCCAATATATGATAAGCCGATGATCTTTTATCCAATTTCTGTGCTTATGTTATCTGGTATAAGAGATATAATGGTTATTTCTACACCCCGGGATTTGCAACAATATAAAGATTTATTAGGTAATGGTTCTGCTTTCGGCGTTAATTTCTCATATGCTATTCAGGAAAAACCAAATGGCTTAGCAGAATCATTTATTATTGGAGAAAAGTTTATTAAAGATGATAATGTTTCTTTGATCTTGGGAGATAATTTTTTTTACGGTCAAAACTTTTCTTCATTTTTAACTGATGCAACCAAGGATTCAGATGGAGCTACAATTTTTGGATATCAAGTATTAAATCCCAAAGATTTTGGAGTAGTTGAATTTGATTCAAAGAAAAATGTCCTGTCAATCGAAGAAAAACCAAAAAAACCAAAATCAAATTTTGCAGTCACAGGATTATATTTTTATGATAATGATGTTGTGGATATAGCCAAATCTATAGTGCCGTCTGAAAGAGGAGAGCTTGAAATTACGGCATTAAATAATGTTTATCTTAGTAATAATAAGCTTAAAGTATCTTTATTTGGCCGAGGTTTTACGTGGCTTGATACAGGAACTCATGAGTCACTTCTTGAAGCCTCTCAATACGTGCATGTAATCGAGAAGAGACAAGGTTTTAAAATTGCATGTCTAGAAGAAATTGCCTTGCAGCAAAAGTGGATCAATGAAACTACTTTTATTGAAAGTATTAGCTATTATGGAGAGTCTGATTATGGCCAATATTTAAAGAACATCTTAGAAAAAAATTCATAAATTTTTAATAAATATATCAAAGCAACAACATCCTTTTAGCTTTATAATGAGGATAATTTTTGAGATACAAATCAGGTTAATGTTATGAGAGTATTTTATGCTGAAGCTAATTATGGTGAAGAAGAGATTAATGCAGCCATTAAAATTTTAAAGGAAGAGCGCCTAGCATTAATGTGTGGCAAAAATGTTCTTAAGTTAGAGGATAGAGTCGCGAAAATATTTAATAAAAAATTTGCATTAATGACAAATAGCGGATCTTCTGCTAATTTGTTAGCCATCAAAGGATTGAATCTTCCTGCGGGATCAAAGGTTATTACTCCTTCTTTAACTTTTTCTACTACAGTTGCCCCGCTTGTTCAAAGTAATCTAATTCCTCTTTTTGTTGATGTGGAGCTTGATACACTTCAGATAGATACAAACATATTAAAAAAATTAGACCTTGACGGAGTTTCGGCAATATGTGTGCCAAACTTAATTGGTAATGTTGCAAATTGGGAATATATATATACTTTTGCACAGGAAAACAATTTAAAAGTTATAGAAGATTCTGCAGATACCATTGGCTACAAATATAAGACTCATATCAATGAATGGTCAGATGTCACAACAACAAGTTTTTATGCATCTCACGTAGTAACTGGCGCAGGCTTTGGCGGAATGGCAGCTTTCAAAGATGAAAATGATTACTCTCTTGCTAAATCACTAAGAGGATGGGGAAGGAGATCCTCATTATATGGTGAGACCGAGGATTATAATAGAAGGTTTGATTGCGTAATAGATGGCTTTGATTATGACGACAAATATGTATTTGATGATTTGGGCTACAATTTTCTTCCCTCTGAAATATCTGCTGCATTTGCATTAGTGCAATTAGACAACCTCAAAGAAAATGTAAATAACAGAGCAAAAAATTTTAAAAAACTGAAAGAAGCTCTTATTGATAAACACAATTTTCAAACTTTCCGTACTTATGATAATGTTGAAACAGGGTGGCTTGCTTTTCCATTACTTCTTTCAGGCAGCCTTGAGGGCAAAAGAAAAGAATTTCAATTATACCTAGAGAAATCTGGCGTTCAAACAAGAACAATCTTTACTGGAAATATTTTAAGACAGCCTGTGGCAAAGAAATTTAAATGGGATTCCTATGGATCATTTGATATTTCGGATAACATTATGAGAAACGGAGTTCTTCTAGGCTGCCATAATCAAATGACTGATGAAAAGATGAATTATATGCTTGAAGTCGTTTCTCAAGCAGAGAAAAGTATTGTCTAGAATAGTCTATTGCACTGGCTTAACAGGCTTTATTGGAAGAAACCTTTTGCCTCATCTTCTTCAAAGATATGATCAAGTTATAAATTTTCAAAGAAATCAGCAATATCAATTAATTGATAAAAATGGCACAGATTTTCATCCTATTGATGATTTAAAGTCCAACAACTTGAGTTCAAATATTTTAATTAATCTTGCAACTCTATATAATCCTAATCCTAAGTCTGCTGATGAATTGGCTGATCTGATAAATTCGAATGTTATTTTTCCATCTCAACTAATTGAAAGGCTAAAAAATTTAAATAACCTTTTTGTTATTTCAACGCAAAGCTATATGCAGCTTTTACCCATGGCTTCTCAAAATCAATATTCACATTCTAAGGAAATATTAAAAAAAAATTTTGAACAGAATGAATTTCAACAATCAAATCTTTATTTATTTGATACATTTGGAGAGGGTGATACGAGGAATAAGGTAGTTGACGTTTTTATTAACAATATTCTCAGAGGTCAGCCTATTACTATTCCATCTCATGATGTAGAAATTAATCTTTCTTATGTTCAAGATGTATGTACAAGCATCATTAATTCAATTGATATGGATCCTGGTGAATATTCAATTTTTAGTCCAAATACCTTTTTATTAGAAGATCTAGCAAAATTAATAATGAATATAATGAAAAAGAACGTTGAAATTCTAAAAGAGGGCGATGGTCAAAACTTTATTAGTCAAATCAAAGAATTGCCATTAAATATTTTTCCAGCTGTTCACTCGGATTTTCAAAAATCAATTCTTAGTAAAATCAAAAATACATAAAATGATTCCAAAAGTTTTCAAGAATATTTTTGATAATTTCAACGACCAAAGAGGATTCACAAACCCCTTAAATATTCACTTACTATACAAAGAAATAGACATACAAAAATTTAACTTTAAATATCAATTGCTCTCTTATAATAAAAAAGTTGGGGTCTTCAGAGGCTTTCATTATCAAAAAAAACCATTTGATCAGGTTAAGATACTTCTAGTGCACAAAGGATCAATTAAGGATATGGTATTCCCTGTAGATGATAAGCTTTCTCCAAAAGTTCAAATGTTTGACTTAGAGGCGGGCGATGCATTATTAATTCCATCTAATTATGCTCACGCATACTATACAAAAACAGAGGATGTAATCTTGCAATATTTAATGAATAAAGAATATAACGCCCCAAGTTATGCAGGTTTTCATGATTCAAATTTTATTGAATCTAAATTCGATTGCAATAATATAACTATTTCAGAAAAAGATATTTCATTACCAAGTATTGATCTAGATTTTGATTAAATATCTTAAATTAATAAATTGAAATTTATATGTTTACTTATAATAGATAGATATAATGAAATTACATAAATAATTTTTTGTGAATTATGTTTAAAGAAATTACTAAAAACGGCGAACCATTTATTATTGCAGAAATTGGTCAAAATCATCAGGGAGACCTAGATCGTGCAAGAGAGTACATCAAAATCTTTGCAGATGCAGGCGCTGATGCTGTTAAATTTCAGACTAGAGATAATAAGTATCTGTTTGCAGAAGAGGCATATTTCAAATCTTATGAAAGTGAAAATGCTTTTGCAGAAACATATGGTGAGCATAGAGAAAAATTAGAATTAAAAATCGAATGGCTCCCAATATTGAAGGAAGATTGTCTTAAGAATAATGTAAAATTTATGTCCACTCCATTTGATGAACCAAGCTTAAAAGTTCTCGAGGGTCTAGGTGTAGATATAATTAAAATAGCTTCCTTTGATTTAGGAAATCTTCCATTTATAAATAAAATTGCTAAAACAAAAATTCCTGTTGTCATTAGCTTAGGAGGTGGCAATGAAGATCAAATTGATGCAAGCATAAAAATACTTACGCAATTTGGATCAGATGTTGCAGTTTTGCATTGCGTTTCTGAATATCCATGTGAGTTTGATAGATTGGGATTAGACTCCATAAAAAGTCTTAAATCATTGTTTCCTAATTGCACTATAGGATCTTCCGATCACTTCAATGGAACATTATCTGGACCTGTTGCATACATGTTGGGCGCACGTGTTTTTGAAAAACATGTTACGCTAAATAGAGCATGGAAGGGAACTGATCATAGCTTTGCTCTTGAACCAGCTGGTTTTAGAAGTTTTGTTCGAGATATTAAAAGAGTTAGACATATGCTTCCACCTAAACCCAAAGATGATCTTGGAAAAGAGTTTGTTTTTCAAAAACTAGGAAAGTCCATTATTGCAATTAAAGATATTGCAAGAGGGGAGGTTATAAAGTTAGATGATCTATCTGGAAAAATTTTCAATCAAACTCATATCCCTGTTAGAGAATCAAATAGAGTCATTGGTACTAGTGCTAAAGAAGATATTGCCAGCGGTACACCAATTACATATGAGCAATTATCATTAGACTAACTCCACAATGCTTTCTTCAGATGATCTTAGAAACATTCAACTAGTTTGTTTTGATTTCGATGGTGTTTTTACAGATAACTCTGTGTACGTAGATCAGCTTGGCATAGAATCAGTTAAGTGCCTTAGAAGTGATGGTATTGGGATAGAGAGGCTTAATAGCATTGGAATCAAAACGTATATCATTTCTACAGAATCTAATCCAGTCGTTAAAGCAAGAGCATTAAAACTCAAAATTCCATTTATGCAAGATGTCTCAAAAAAAGATGATGCTTTAATTACAGTCTGCAATGAATTAAAAATAGAGCTAAATAATACAATGTTTGTTGGAAATGATGTAAATGATATTGATGCGCTTGATCTTGTAAAGTATCCGGTTGGTGTTGCAGATTCATTCTGTGAAATTGATAACCATATTCTATTTAAGACCAAGGCTAGCGGTGGACATGGAGCAGTAAGGGAAATTTGTGACATGATTTATAAAGCTCAAAATTAAAAGAAATGACAAAAAATAATAATTATTTTTCAGTAGACGAAAAAGTTATCGTCATCACGGGTGCCTCTGGGCAAATGGGGTCAGAATACTCAAGAGTTTTTCTCGAGGAGGGCGCTAGGGTGGTTGCTCTGGACATAAATGAATCTCAATCACTTATCGAACTTCAAAGCCTCTATTCAGATTTTTTTACTTTTATTAAAACTGATATAACAAGCAAAAATCAATTAAGTGAAGCATTGGATTTTATTTCTTATAACATTGGATCACCAGAAGTACTAGTAAATAATGCTGCAATAGACTCAAACCCATCTTCTCCACCAGAGGAAAATGGACTGTTTGAAGAATATCCAGAATCATTGTGGGATAAAGTCATAGATGTAAATCTGAAGGGGGTTTTTTTAACCTGTCAGATTTTTGGAGGTAATATGGCAAAAAACAATGGCGGTTCGATAATAAATATTTCTTCAATATACGGCCTAGTTTCACCTGATCAGAGTTTGTATGACTATAGAAGAAAAAATAAAGAAGTATTTTTTAAACCTGCTCCATATTCTGCCTCAAAGTCTGCCCTATTAAATTTAACACGGTATCTAGGAGTATATTGGGCAAAAAAACATATTAGAGTTAACTCATTAACACTTGCAGGTGTATTTAATAATCAAGATAAAGAGTTTTTAGATGCTTATTGCAGTAGAATTCCTATTGGCAGAATGGCCTCTCAAAACGATTACAATGGAGCTTTAATTTTTCTTGCAAGTGATTCTTCAAGCTACATGACGGGCTCTAATTTAATTATAGATGGGGGCTGGACGGCTATATAGGCATGTTAAAAATATATAATTGGATTAATGGAAGAGAAATAGTATCTAAAAAACTTAATTGGCTTGACAAATACAATCCTCATACTGGAAAAAAAATGTCTGAATTTGTTAATTCAGACTATTCAATTGTCTATAAAGCAGTATCGGCAGCAGAGAATGCATTCGATACATGGAAAGATATTACTCCGGTTAACCGTGGCCAGATTTTATCAGAGATAGTTTTAAATCTTAAGAAGAATTTATCCAGTTTAGCAAGATGCGTTGCTGAAGAAACTGGTAAAAAAATTAACGATGCAAGAGGCGAAGTTCAAGCAGCTATATTGCAGGGAGAATATTTTGCTGGTGAGGGAATGAGGTTATATGGTCGATCACTCACTTCTGGCATAAAAGGTAGAACTAGTTTTACTGTTAGACAGCCACATGGAGTTGTTGGGTTAATTGTTCCAGCAAATACTCCCATAGCAAATATTGCATGGAAAGTTTTCCCTGCTTTGATATGTGGCAATTCCGTCGTATTGAAATCATCTGAAGATGCGCCAAATACAGCAAATCTATTTGCCGAGATTTGCAATAATGCTGGTCTCATGAAAGGAGTCCTTAATGTTATTCACGGTGATTCATTTGCAGGCAGTCAACTGGTTCAAGATGAAAGAGTGAAATTAATAAGCTTTACTGGTTCAACCAAAACAGGAATAAAAATAGCCAGTCAAGCATCTCAAAATATGAAAAGAATCTCTTTGGAATTAGGTGGAAAAAATCCTTTTGTTGTTTGTGATGACGCAGATCTTAATGAATCAGTAAATTGGGCAGTTTTATCTGCATTCAGCAATGCTGGACAACGTTGCGCCTCAGGGAGCAGGATCATAGTTATGGAGAATATTTATAAATCATTTAAAAAGAAGCTCCTATCAAAAACATTGTCATTGAAACTAGGTATAAATAATGACTGTGATTTAGGACCATTAATTAATAAACATAGTTATGACGCGGTAATTGATATATTAAGCAATATTAAAAAAGGTGATGGCAGGATCTTATGCGGAGGGCCGTCATCAACTAATAAGCCAAATAAAAATGGTTATTATATCTCTCCAACTATTATTGAATGTTATAACAAAAATTCTGATTTTAACTCAAAAGAACTTTTTGCACCTATTGCTTCATTGATAAAAGTTAAAAATATTTCTGAAGCATTAGAAGTTTCAAATTCATCGGAGTACGGTTTGACATCTTCAATTCATACAAAAAATATAGACACAGCAATGTGGTTTGCTACAAGAGTAAGATCTGGTCTTGCTAATATAAATTTTGGAACTTATGGAAGCGAGCCTCATATGCCGTTTGGAGGTTTTGGTTTTTCAAGCAATGGCTGTAGAGAGCCTGGGCTCGAAGCATTAGATGTTTATTCAGAATTAAAGAATATCTCTATAGTTACAAGAAAAGCGCTTATCTAATTTATAAAATAGTGTCTTATATTTCACAAAATCAGCCTAGAGTTTTTCTTGCCATGATGACATGGATGATGGGGCATGGGCATCTAAGAGAATCAATTCAGTCAATTCTAGATCAGTCTTATGATGACTTTACACTTTTAATATATGATGATCTTAGCCCAGAAGATCCATCAGATATTATTAATGATTTTTTAGCATCAGATAAGAGATTAAAATATATTAGAAATAAATCCAGATTGGGTATGTGTGCCGCTTCTTCATTTGTATTAAATGAAGCCCCTGAAGATACCAGTTATTTTGCATGGGTGTCTGATCACGATCTCTACCATAAAGACTGGCTTAAAGAAAATATCAAAAAATTACATGAAAATAAATTTGCAATTATTTCATATCCATTAGTTTCTGGAATCGATAGTAGAGGTCAAATTAATGAAAGACAGCCCACTTATTATGAGAATGATTCAATGAATGTTTATAGAAGGATTTCTTCTTTTGCAAACTTAGAGGCTGGAGCAGGCAATATAATTTGGGGAGTTTTTAGATATGAAGCGCTTATAAAAATTGGTGGGTGGCCAAAACTCATTGTTCCTGATGTAATTTTAATCCTAAGACTATGTCTCTTCGGCTCTATCGTTCAGATAAATAAAATACTTCATATAAGAAGAGAGCAAAACGAAAGATCAGAGTATAGCGGATCTATGATATCAAGGCAGTTGAGAGCGATTTATCCAAACAAAAGACCACTTTATTCATATATAAATTATAAAATTATTAATGCAATATATTTACTATTCGTTGAAGCATTGGGATCATTATTTGGAAGGAAATTTTTACCATCTTTTTATTTAACATATATGTATACTTATGTTAGTTTGAAATTTTTTGTTATTGGTCTTCCTCGTAGATTAATTAATAATCGTCTGACAAGAATTCTGTCAAATTGGATCTTTAAATGAAAGATAATAATAAGTTCCGTTCGATCGCCTTAATTCCTGCCCGGATGGGTTCTGAAAGGATTAAAGATAAGAATGTGCATATTTTAGATGGCCATCCTCTGTTGGCATACACCATTAGATCTGCAATAGATTCTAATATATTTGATAGAGTGATCTGCGCTACCGACTGTGAGCGGTATGCTAAAATTGCAAAATATTATGGAGCTGAGATTCCTTTTCTAAGACCTTCAGAAAACTCAGGTTCCAACTCAGCAGATATAGAATGGGTATCTTTTTGTCTTAAAAAGTTAAGAAGCAATAAAAAAGAATATGATATTTTTAGTATTTTGAGACCAACCAGCCCTTTCCGTGGCCCTGAAACTATTATAAGGGCTTTCAATGAATTTCTTAAAAATCAAAATATAGATTCATTAAGGGGTGTTGAAAAGTGTAGTCAACATCCTGGAAAGATGTGGATTAAAAATGATAAATTTATGACCCCACTGTTGCCCTTAAAAAAGGATAACATACCCTGGCATAGCCACCAATATGCATCATTGCCGGAGGTTTATGTTCAAAATGCAAGCATAGAAATTGCATGGACTAAAACAGTTTTTTCATTACACTCCATTTCAGGCGAGATTGTAGCTCCGTTCTTCACAAATAATCATGAAGGGTTTGATATAAATTTACCGGAAGATTTAGATCTAGCAAAAATATTAATTAACAAAGATAAAAGTATTTTACCAAAAATAAAAATTCCAGCATATGAATAAATCGGAGAAAAAATATGGGTGATCAAATAGGTGTTGCTTTAGAAGGTGAGATGTACTTTGTAGGAAAGGATCAATTTGAATGTATTTTAGATTCAGGTATAAATCAAAATAAAAAAGTCGAGCTTTTTGCCTCACTGGCAAGAGTTAATACTTTATACATGATTGCCAAAGCTGGTTCGGGTCATATCGGTAGTTCTTTTTCAAGCATGGAAATAATTTCATATATTTATATGAATGAAATATTTCTTTCAAAAGATAAACATACTTCAAATATATTTTTTTCTTCAAAAGGTCATGATGCACCAGGCATATACTCAGCTCTAATTGGGCTACAAAAATTAGATTTTGATTTATTACACAAACTCCGGAGGATTAATGGTTTGCCAGGACATCCAGATATTTCTACCAAAAATATTATTACTAATACCGGATCTTTAGGAATGGGGATTTCAAAAGCAAAAGGAATGATATCGGCAAACAGACAAAAAAACAGAAAATCTTTTATATATGTTTTAACCGGAGATGGAGAGTTACAAGAAGGGCAATTTTGGGAATCATTGGTTTCAGCAGCAAATAATAATTTAGAAGAGTTAATTGTAATAATTGATCATAACAAACTTCAATCAGATACCTTGCTTGAAAAAGTCAGTAGTCTTGGTGATCTTGAATCTAAATTGAGATCTTTTCACTGGAATGTCTTTAGATGTAATGGTAATAATGTAAATGAACTCTCTGAAGTTCTAGCTAAAGCAAAAAAATCCTCAGCAAAACCAAACATCATAATTGCAGATACTATCAAAGGAAAAGGTGTCTCTTTTATGGAGCATACATCAATAGATTCTGATACTGAATTTTACAAGTTTCACAGTGGCGCACCTTCGGCGAATCTTTATAGAGAAGCCGTCCAAGAGTTAGTCGATTCAGCGGATAAATTATTTAGTCAAAGCAATTTGCCTCCTCTATTGATAGAAAGTATTAACCAGCCAAGCTTTAATAAAGATAATGAGAATATACAAAACTTAATTTCATCTTATTCGAATTCATTAGTGAGTTTTGCGCAAAAAAATGACAGTATTGTTGCCCTAGATGCAGACTTGATGATAGATACAGGGTTATTACAGTTTTCAACTGAATTTCCAAATCGTTTTATTGAATGCGGAATTGCAGAGCAAGACATGGTTTCTCAGGCAGGAGGATTAGCTTTAAAAGGATATTTGCCTATAGTGCATTCTTTCTCCTGCTTTTTGTCTGCAAGAGCAAATGAGCAAATTTATAATAACTCAACGGAGCAAACTAAAATCATTTATGTGGGTTCTTTATCTGGAATTTTGCCTGCAGGGCCAGGGCACTCTCATCAATCCTTAAGAGATATCTCTCTTTTTGGGTCTGTACCAAATATGACCATTATTGAACCATCAACTGAATTTGAAGTTGAGCAAGCGCTAAATTGGGCTATAAATGAAAATAATCAAAGTACATTCATACGACTTGTTAGTGTTCCATGGCCAGTTTCTTTTGATGCATCAAAAAAACAAGAATTTAAAATTGGACAAGGGGCAAGATTAACTGAAGGCGATAGCTTAACAATCATCGCATATGGACCAATTATGCTATCCCTTGCATATGATGTTTCGGTATATGCCAAAGAAAATTATAGTCTGCAAATTAAAGTATTAAATCTTCCCTGGTTAAATAATATTGATGCATCTTGGCTCTGTGAGGAAATTAAAAATTCAGATTTTGTTTTATCACTAGATAATCATTATTCTGATGGAGGACAAGGCGGCCGAATTTCAAATATT
>Ga0255769_10000912_pt1 | contig 34975 bp, 47 predicted proteins | sample 041ome_9_FD_179637 | JGI IMG/M metagenome (GOLD analysis project Ga0255769, IMG submission 179637) | Coastal salt marsh microbial communities from the Groves Creek Marsh, Skidaway Island, Georgia - 041413US metaG (version 2) | ecosystem: Environmental > Aquatic > Marine > Intertidal zone > Salt...
GAAGTAACTAAACGACCTGTACTAAATATACGACCACCTGCAACTGATGCAGATGTTGAAGTAGTCCCCACCAACAGATTGCCTGAAGAATCAATACGCATGGCTTCTGTGGCATCATCTGTGCCTGTTGCTGAACCGTGTACAATAAAAGCCAAGCCTTGAACATCTGAGTCAGCACTTCCCTGAACTCCAGCAATAGCAGATGCTCCAGTATTTGTACCAAAAGATATTGCTCCTGAATAAGCTCCAGAACCTCCAGCAGTTCCTCCATCAACGTGAATACCTGCTGCGTTAGCTTGACCTGAGTTAGTAAGAACATAATTACTAGTCCCGCCTATATTTAATCTACTGGTCGTAACACTAGATGTGCCAACTAATATGTTGCCTGAAGAGTCTATTCTCATGCGTTCTGTAAGCCCAGCAGATGAAATACTATTGTTTCCTGATGTAGAAAATACTAAAGAAGTAGCAGTGTTTGATGAACTGTCAGGTGATGCTGTAACTGCAGCCAAAACACTAGAGGCATCATATCCATTTAATGATTTGAACCCAATTCTTGCATTACGCCCACCAGAACCATAATCGTTATATATTGTAATCCCACTATTGTCAGTATCACTTGCAATTTCTAAAGTATTAGTTGGCGAAGTCGTTCCAATACCCAAAGCTTCAGCACTTGCATCCCAAAAGAACTTGGCTGTAGTTCCTGTATCTTCGTAGAAAGAGATGTCTCCTGTATCTCTATCAATACCTAATCTTGTTCTAACTGTACCTGAAGCACTTGATTGTATTAAAAAATCATTAGCACTACCATCAAGTTTTAACCTAAAGCCATTAGTAGCTGCATCCCCAAAGTTTGCACCTTCAGAACCAGCGTTTGTCTCAATTAAATCAACTGCTGCACTATCAGCATTGTTTTGTGAACCACCACGTTCAAGTGTTAATTTTGCAATAGCACCTAGTTCTTCAATACGAGCATTGCCATCAACAGTCAAACCATCAGCAGTAACTGTACCTGTTACGTCTATCCCTGTTGAGGTTGTGGATAGTTTTGTTGAGTTATCATAACGAAGCTGAACAAGAGGAGCATTCGTGTTATTTTGAATGCTTATTGCAACTTTTGCAGTGTCAGTATCTCTTAGCGTAAGGTTAGTTCCGTCAATATAAAGCGTTCCCGTCCCATTGTCTTTGATAAAACTATTACTACCATCATGATAAATCTGTAAATCTGAACCTGCTCCAAAGACTGCTTTGTCGTTGTCACCAAAGTTAATATCTGCACTTGTTGTTAAGCCATCTGTTGTTATAACACCTGTTACGTCTATGCCTGAGCTGGTCGTGGCTAGTTTTTCTGCACCTGCATAGTAAACTTTAGATGCACCGCCTTCTCCTGCTTTGAAATAGTTATTTCCAGATGAATCTTGTAATCGTAAGTCATTTCCTGCTGATATATTTAAGTCACCAGCACCGACATCTTTAATAAGACTATTAATACCATCGTGATAGATTTCTAAATCATTGCCTGTACCAAAAGTAGCCTTAACAGAATCACCAAAAGTAAGTGCATCTGCTGAAGCATCCCAAACCATTTTAGCTGTAGTTCCTGTATCTTCGTAGAAGCTGATGTCTCCGTTGGCTGCTATGTTCATTGCCCTATCATTATTGGCTCTAAACTCTAAATTATGGTTGCCAAAAGTATCAATAACGCCACTTTGATTACCATTAGAGTAGGTAAGTTTAGTTCCGTATGTGCCATTGCTGCTAGTTGTTTCACCTACAACAGTCAAACCATCAAAGGTTGGAGTTCCTGCAACGTCTAAACCTGTAAGCGTACCAAGACTTGTAATATTAGGTTGAGCTGCTGTTTGAATAGTACCTGTTACATTACCTTCTAAATTAGCAACTAAAGTACCAAGTGAATTAAGTGTAATATTTCCTGTAGAAGTACCATCTGCTGTTGTTAATCCTAGTGTGAATTTATCAACAGATTCATCCCACATAAAGATACCATTATCAGCAGTACCTCTATTGATCAACATACCTGAATCGTTTACAGGACTACCTGTTAATCCTGCATTAAGCTGGAATAAGTTATCTTCTATATCTAGGTTAGTAGTATCAAGAGATGTAAGAGTACCATTGACTGTTAAATTACCTGCTACTGTTAAGCTGTCAGCAATTTGCACGTCATCAGGTAGTGTTAGCGTTATATTTGCAGACTCACTTCCACTACCTGTAACAGTGATCTTATTAGCAGTACCAGTTACTGTTGCAACATAGTTACCAACTGTATCAGTTCCAAGTGTTACTGAATTAGCATCTACGCTTGATGCTTGTATTCCTAATGCATCAACAAATGCTTTAGTAACTCTTGTATCTATAGCTGAATTTGCTCTTGTATCTGTATAGTATAAATTTGTACCTTCTGTTAAATCAGAAGTTGTTTTATTACCAAATGCAGAATCAAATCTTGTAGTTGTGTAATATAAGTTAGTTGTTCCTTCACTTAAATCATCTGTATCTTTAGATGTAAAAGCTGAATCAAATCTAGCAGATGTGTAATATAAATTAGTACCTTCTGCTAAATCACCTGTATCTTTGGTAGCTAATCTAGTATCAAAGTCAGTATTTGCCCTTGCTGATGTGTAATATAAATTAGTAGCACCTTCTGATACGTCATCAGTGTCTTTAGTTGCAAGTCTTGTATCAAATGCAGAATTAACCCTTGCATCTGTATAATAAAGATTAGAGCCTTCAGTTAAGTCTCCAGTATCTTTAGTAGCTAATCTAGTATCAAAATCTGAATTAACTCTAGCTGTTGTGTAATATAAGTTACTACCTTCTGTTAAATCACCTGTATCTTTAGTAGCTAATCTTGTATCAAAATCTGTATTTGCTCTTGCTGTTGTATAATAAAGATTAGTATTTTCAACAACTATAGAAGTATCAAGAGTTGCTGTAACAGCTTGATTAGAAGCATTACCTATAAATATCTTGCCATCATCTAAGTTAGGCGTAGCATTACTTCTACCAGCACCACCTACTTTTATTGATCCCTCAGTTGCATGACTTCTTTGAACTCTACCTATATTTTGTATTAAAGCAGATTCTCCACTTGGAGCAGTTGTTGTATAAGCACCTGCTGTTGTTGATACATATAATGTTTGTCCTTCTGATACTCCTGAAGTATCTAATCCTGCTAATGTTCCAAAAGTTACAACTTCAATAGCAGCATTATCATTAGCATCTTCAGCAGCAAAACCAAATGCAGGCATTTTAGAAGCATCATCAGCTTTTGCTTGTGCTACAGTTGCTACATCACCACTAACACCTGAAATATAAACTACATCACCTTTTGTTAAAGCACCATCAGCTTTAGCATTAAATCTTACAGCACCTCTTATATCACCTATAAACTGGTCAGTTGCAGTAATAGTATTAAAAGTAACATCATCAGTTGTAGCTACAGCTTGTCCTATAGCAACACTAGGAGTAGAACCTTCACCAGTTCCACCTGTTACTGTTACACCAGTTCCACCTGATAGTGATTCAACATAATCACCAGTTGTGTCAGTTCCTAAAGTAATAGAATTAATTTGAACTACTGTATCTATATCTATATTGGCACTACCATCAAAAGAAGCTGATCCAACAACATCTCCTGATAAAGATATGGTTCTTGCAGTTGCAAGTGTTGTAGCTGTATCTGCATTACCTGTTAAGTCTCCAGTTACATTACCAGTAACATTACCTGTTACATTACCAGTGACATTTCCTGTTAAGTCACCTATAAGTGTATTTGATGCAGTAATACTAACACCTGTAGTAATCCAAGCATTATCAGCAGCGTTTCTGATCTTTAATACGCTGTTAGCTGTATCTACCCATAATTGATGGGCAAATGTAGTTGATGGTTCAGTTGCTCCACTATTGACTGTCACAATAGCAGATAAAGCATTATTTAAGTCTGCTCTAAAATCTGCACCTGACTGGTTTGCTATGTTGTAATCGTGTTGTGCCATAATAAAATCCTATTTTCTATATATTAAATCATTCAGGGATAGTTGGAAATATAACATCAGCAATATTATTGACTGACTGTTGTGTAGATGGTAAATCTCTTAATGATTGCCTGTATGTTGCCCATTCTTGTTTTTTAGAATCAGATAAAGGACAGTCATTTACTTGAGTCCAATCTGATTGAGTTAGTAATTCGTTTCTTTTGTTTCTTAATATTTCTAATACATTATCAGTTCTTATAACCGCTTCACCATCAATTATCTTATACTCATTGGGTTGATAATCCCCTTCAATGATTCCTTGTTCATCTTCTAATAACATTTCATGCATTTCTGCAACTGTTGAACATGAGAATTCTATTTCGCCTGTTTCTAAATTGTATATAGTAAAAATATTCATTATTGTGTGTTATCCATCATTACATTAAGTGAAAGTTGAGTATGATTGTAACTTCCTGAGAAATATATTCTCCAATAAACAGTTGATTGAGTTCCTGATAATGTAGTTATTTGTCCTGTATAAACATAAGTATATCCTCTATAAGTTCCAGCACTCCAAGAAATATTAGTATTACCACTTGCATTAACCCATGTAGTTCCATTTATTGAATATTGAACCCTACCACCACTGACATCACCAAGCACTCCTGAAAAAATAGCTACATAAGTAGCATTGTTTCTAACTTGAGTAATTGCTAAATTAAAAAATGATGCATTGCTTCCTGTATATTCTGATGTTCTTTGTACATATACTTGTCCTTCTCTTGATAAAGGCACAAAGGTTTCAGTAGTTAAATGACTTTTTATATCAGCAGATACATTATCAAAATGCTGTACGTTTAAAGTACCAACATTTATTCTTGCTGAATCTAATTGATCAGCAGTAATTTTAGTTGCTGATATGCTATTTACTTTATCATTAGTAACAGCATTATCTGCTATTTGTGTAGTGCCTACACCATCTGATTTAATAATAAGATTACCACTACCATCAGTATCAATAGTGACATTATCTATTTGTATTCTATTAGCGTTTAAAGTTCCTGTAGAAACATTGTCTGCGTTTATATTAGTAACATTTACAACTGAAGCATTAATAGTTCCAGTGGTAATAACATTACCTGATATAGAAGTTACATTTGAATTAACCTGAGTACCATCAATAAAAGATTCATCATTTGTTAAAGAAGATATATTATCTCCACTAACAATAATGCTTCCTGCTGTTATAACTCCTGATACATCTATTCTTGCTGCTGCTACAGTTCCAGTAGTAATAGCACCACCTGATATAGATGTAACATTTGAATTAACTTGTCCACCATTAATAAAAGCAGAATCATTAGTTAAAGATGAAACATTATCGCCAGTAACAATAATATTACCTGTACTAATAATATCTGAAACATTTAATCTTGCAGTGTTGACAGTACCAGTAGTGATAACACCACCACTAATTGAAGTTACGTTTGAATTAACTTGAGTACCATCTATAAAAGCAGAATCGTTTGTTAAATCTGAAATATTGTCACCTTGAACAACAATGCTGCCAGCAGTAATGATTGTTTGTGCAGAAACAGCACCTGTTGCACCAGCTACTGACTGTACTGGTGCTGCTGATGCAGCTCCTGCTGTATCAACGTAACCAGCATTATTAGTTAAGTCTGTAACATTATCTCCACTAACTATAATACTTCCTGTAGATATAATGTCATTAACATTTAATCTAGCAGTAGCTACAGTTCCTGACGTTATATTATCTGCATCTAAGTTAGTAACTGTAATAACTGAAGCATCTATAGTTCCTGCTGTTATTTTATTAGCTGTTATAGAATTTATCTTTGCATCAGTTACATTGCCATCTAATATCTTATTAGTAACAATAGCATCATCTTGAATATCAGCAGTAGCAGTAGGAGCATCACCAATAGTAAATGTACCCGATGCTGGAAATCTAGCTGGTGAAGATTCAGTTCCTAATGTATTTAAAGAAGTAATATTAGCAACATAAGAACCTGTAGGTACAAAGTTAAGATCACAATTCTCTACATCTACTATTCTATTTATTACTTGATTACCTGAATTATCTACAACATTAACCCTGTATTGATAATCAGGGAAATCAGTTGGTTCATTCCAAGATAAGAAAGGTCTACCTGTAGAACTAGAATCAGTATCAGTAAATGATAATCCTGTCGGAGCTTTAACTGCATAAGCAGAAGGTAAGTTAGCTAATTCTTCTACTGGTTCTTGAGGTGGTACTTCCCATGTATAAACATCAAAATATTCTATTAAACTAACTGCAACTAAACCATTAGGTTGTAGTTCTAATGCTTCAACTCTACAAACTTTACCTGAAAATCCTAAACCTGCATAAGTTAAATCTACTATATCTCCTACATTTAATTTATACATTTCAGGAGTTCCTAAGAACTGCATAGTTGTTTGATTTCTACTTCTAGTTAATATTGCTTTACCCATGTTATAAGCAATATATGGATCAGTTATATAAGGAAATTCAGCTTTAATTTCTAATATTTCATCATTATCATCTGAGTAATATTCAGGAGTCGCATCATGCAAAACTGTAGCTGTATCTAATTCATATCTTTTATTAGCGTTAAAAAATTCAACAATAACTTTATTTGCTTTCTTATCTTTATTGCCATAATCAACTGATATACCAGCATTAGCAATAATATGATTATCATTAATGCTGAATGATGATGAGCCTGTATCTTCTATTGATAATTCATACTGACCATTAATATAAAGAAAAATACCTCTCATGTTAGCGAGAAGCTCTTTAGCATTTTCCATTACATTTTTATTAGTATCTAAATAACCATTACAATGGAATCTTTTTATCTTCACTAAAGATGAACCAGTAGTTTGTGAAGAATAATTTGTGCCTAAAGTATCGTTAAAATAAACTCTGTATAATGGATTTTGGTCAAAGAATTCATCTCTTTGAATATCAGTAATTTCTTTACCTGTAATAACACCATCACCATTGTTATCATAAATATCTATTAATTCACCAATTTTATTTTGCCACCAATCACTATTAGGGTCTGAACCACCAATGGTTATAAAGCTATCACCAGCAACACCACTCCATGTTAATGATTTAGATGTACCGCCAAAAAATGGATTATCAACTTCTGTATCACAAACATCAGCAGCAGAGCTAAATGTAGAAATATTGATTTGTGATTCAGTTAATCCTTTACCGACCTCGTTGTCAGTAATGTAATTTAAAAAACATAAGGCAGGGTTATCTGAATATGCATAAGTAGAAACATCATTAAATCTATGTGAACCACTACCACCAGCAGTAGAATCTAATCTAGGATCATAAACTTTCTTACCTCTAACTTGTACTGTTAGTTGCGGTACTCCTGACCAAATACCATCTTTATCATAACCATAATGAGCAGCAATATAAGCTATACCATTTAATTTATGTGCTGAAGTCCAATTAGGCATAGAAGCTACAAGCATAGGGTCTGCTGTTTGACTTGCAGCACCATGATGTAAGTTCATTACATATCTATATTTAGAAGTAGGACTTGAACCAAATTGACCAGCACCAGCATCAATGCCAGTACCATTTTGTGAAACTGTATTTAATGAATAGTTACCTGAAGCTATTTTATCTGAACCTATATAACCACCATCTCTAAATCTAGCAGAATCAGTTAATCTATTGCCATCTAATTCAATACTCTTACCAATAATTTCATCTACTTCACCTACTGCTAAAGCATAGACCACATATAAATCTCTTGAATCATTTGCAGATACATCCATGTAAATAATCTGAGCACCAACTCTACGAGTACCATATATAACAGGAATCTTTCCACCAGCAGAAGTTTTATTAGCTAGAATATCTTGACCTTTAGCAAGCATATTTCTAGCTTGTAAGAATCCTTTAACTCCAACTACAAGGGTTGCTACATTTACAATAGTAGTTATTGCTTGTAATACCTTGCTTCCTTCGTAAACACCTTTAGCCCATTGAAAAAACTGAACAACTTTATCTAGCATTATCTACCCCACCTAACATCTTCTTTAACTTGGGTAGCAAATTCCATACCTTTATCACCTGTACTAAATGATTGTTGTGATTCATCAGAAAAGTGTCTTCCTTTAGTTAAATTCCAATTTGCCCAATGCGATGCAACTGTCATATTAAGTGTAGAATTATCAATACTTTCTGTAATAGCAACATTTCTAATTTGCCCTGTAAAATAATTAATTGCACCTACAATAGTTTCATCTGAATTAAAATAAGCTATATAAATATCAACTGTTTTATCTGTAAAAGCACCATCTTGAACTAAAGACCTGACTTGGTCAGTAACATTTGAAAAACCTAAATTTATTTCATCTACCTGTAATTGACCTGTTTCAGTTATTGAATCAACTGATAAAAAAGAACCGCCAGCTTCATAGCTATTAGAATCATAAGTAACATCAGAATACCAATCAGTTAATCTGATAGTAGATGATAAATTAAGTTCAACTAAAAAAGCTGTCTTAGTTGCTGTTGATGATACTTGAGTTTGTAAAGCAGATGATAAACTTCTAGGCATTAGGTTATAACCTCTCTAACATCAAATGAAATACTATAAAAACCACTAGCATCTGTTGAATACATAATCTCATTATTTTCAAGATAAACAGTGAAACTAGGTTTATTTACAGTAACAGCTTCATTATCTGCTAGAGATGCTACTAGGTTAGGTGATATAAGAACAGTTAATGCTCCACTACCATCAGAATCAATATCTGATTGAACCATATAGACTTTACTATGATTAGCAAATTTAATTAGATCACCAGCTTTCAAAGCACCTGTTTGATTGTTTGAGAAGCCATCTATAGCAATAGAAGCATCTCCTGATGTATGAGCTCCAACTACCTGAATATCTGTTTCTAACCTGCCTGCACCTAAATTATCTAATGGTGCAACTATAGTAAAGTCCTCAAAAGAACCTTTTTGTTTTTGTAAAAATGCAAATACTTCTTGAGCCTTTTCTTGTTGTAAAGGTGGCATTTGCACTGTAAAAGAAAAATATTGACTACCTATTTGTCTGACTTGTTTTCTACCTGATAAAGTCTGATTCAATAAAGTAGGTCTATTATCTTTGAAATTTAAACTTCTAAAATTAGGAGATGTTGGAAATTGTCCTGACATTATACTACTCCCATCTTGCCTTGATTATTCATGGCATTGTTTATGATTGATGTTATCAATCCTTTTCTTGATGCTAATAATTGGTCAAATCCAGCAGCATCTACTGTTGATATATTAAAGTTGACTGTAGCACCCATGCCTTGACCTTTAGTATGATCTATAACAGTTTCATTAGGATGTAATATTGCAGGAAATCCACCTCTGCCATCTACACCACCTGCTCTTGCACCCATACCAGTAAAACCACCACCTTCTAATTTAGGAATTGTATTTGGTATTGTTAATGATGATGTATCTATTTGAGGTTTTTTCTTAAATATACCACCAAACGATTCAAACATTTTATCTATAACTAATTTTTGTAAAGCTATTCTTATTAACTCTCTTACTATAGAGGTAGCAAAATCTTTAAATGATGCTTTACCTTTTTCTAAGAAATCCATAGTTAATTGAGTAATACCATCATAAGACTTTTGAAATACACCCTGCATTTCTTCTTGCATGGTTTTTATATTAGTAAAGAAATCTTTATAACCCTTTTCAGCATCTGCTAAAAACTGTTGAAATGCTGTTAGTTTTGCAAAACCAGTTTTTTTGTCAGCTTCTTGTTCTTCAGGCTTTCCAAATATAAGTTCCATAAGACTTGGAACTTCATAATCTGTATCTCCTACAACTCTGTCTCTAATTCTTTTTCTAGCTTCTGCAATTTTTTCTACAGATTCATCAATCTCTCCACCTATAGCATCAACATCTATAAGTTTAATTTTACCAATACCAAGCCTTTCAGCTACATTTGGCATTTTATCTATAGCACTATTAAACAACCCTAATATTTTATTAAGACCATTTGCTATAAATTTAATTACAGCAAAACCAGTTAATTCTTTTATACCTTGTTTAAAGGTTTCAAAAGCAATTAAACCTTTATCAATAAAATTAGGAATTGTTACGTCAAATACTTGTCTAAAGTCATTATATATTTCTTGTCTAAATACATAAGCTGCCATTATTAATGTAGTAAATCCTGTTAATAATAAACCAAATGGATTTGCTAATATTGCCTTACCCATAGCTTTTATAGCTAAAGTAACTCCAGCTATTGCTGGTATTAATAAAGCATCTAAGTTTTGTGCAACAAAATTTATTCCATTAGCAAGTTTTGAAAAACCTTGAGTAGATTCTTGAATATCTCCAATCATAAATTGAAAATTATTTCTTAAAGCCACACCAGCTTGACCTAAAGTCATAGGCATATCTTTTATTAGATTATTAGTTTCATCAATACCTGCAATAAGAATTGGCATTACAGTTTCTGCTGTTAATTTACCAGCATGACCAAATTCTCTAAGCTCACCAACAGTCATGTTAAGACCTTCGGCTAACATCTTAGTAAGAATCGTGTTGTTTTCCATTACTGATCTAAGCTCATCACCTCTTAAAGCACCTGAAGCTAAACCCTGAGCTAACTGTCTAGCAGAGTTATTTGCTTCTTGAGCATGAGAACCAGCAATAATAAAAGTATTTGCAACCATTTGTGTAGCATCAGCAACGTCTTGTTGTGTTGCTCCTAAATGCTCAGTAGCTAAAGAAAGTCTTGTAAACAACATGGCTACAGCATCAAAATCAGACCTTGACTCTAATGCAATTCTTCTCATGTGGTTCATAGCACTAGCAGTTGCTTCTGCACTACCAGTAAAAGCATCCATTCTGTTTTTAACGCCAATCATGACGTTAGCAGCTTCAACTAATTCTCTTACAGAAAAAGCAGCAGCAAGAGTTTGCCCTAATTGACTAACAACGCTATTGACACCACCAATGTCTCTTTTAAATTTATTTAAAGCAGCAGCAGATTTGTTATTTGCGAATAAATCTATCTGATATTTAAATGCTTTAGGTAGTGCCATTTCTTTCTTCCTTTATCTCAAGATAAGCCAACCATCCTTGAAACTCCTCAACTGTCATTGAATCAATTTCAGTTAATGTTTTGTTAAGTTTTTCAGCTAAAGCATATCTTATGTATAGCTGCTTATCTTCAATTACTTTTTTTTAACTTCTTCCTGTGAAACATTATTCATCATTTCACTAGAAACTCTTATTAATACATCTCTATCAACCCTCTCCAATAAGGTTTTCTTATCAGCGATGGTAAATAACTTTTCTCCAGCTTCGTCTAATGCTTTATAAATTAAAACATAAGCCAAAAGCTGTACGTCATCATCTTGAGCTAGTTTCATAAATTTAGAAGTCTCTGAAAGAGTTATTGGTTTACAATAAATCTTAAGTGGATTATTTTCATCCTCACCCCATTCAGGGACTTCTATAATTTTAGTTTCTAGGCTATCAAAATGCTTCTTTGCGTTATCTATTGCTGACATTTTCTTATACTGTTGTTTGTGTTAATGCACCAGTACCCTGTACTGAAACACTAGCTTCAACTAGACCATCAAATGAGCCAGTTCTTGTTACTCCAGTAACAATAGCTGTACCAGTATAATAAGTATCACCTGCTGTATCTCCTTCAGGATATAGATTTAAAGTTACTTCTGAACCAATGGTTAAAGCACCTTGACCAGTAGTATCAGTCTCATCCCAAAATACATCTAAACTTCCTGAGAAAGAAGTCAATGATGATTTATATGTTCTAGCAGAATCGCCCATTGAAGTATCTTCTAAAGTATCAGCAGTTTCTTCGATTGAATATGATCTAACCTCAGACACTGAATCTGTACCAACTTTAACGATACCTTCGCTTCCTTTATGTGTCGCCATTTTCTACCTCGTCTTTCGACTTTTTCTTAGAAGAAGATTTAATTTTATCTTGCGAATGGACTGCTTCCTCTTTCCAACCCATATTCTTTAAAGACTCAACCTTAGAAGGATGAGCTATTATTGAATTCTTACCATTTGGACTAATCATTTTCATAATTTGCCTCCTGTTAAACTGCTACATCAGGATTAGTTTCCTGAACATAATAGTTAGTTAAAAATGTAAGAGAGACATAACCCAGCGGCTTTTCTCCCTCTCCGTTAAATTCTATTTCTGTTGATTCTAAATAGCAGTCTTTAGCTAATCCATCTAAAGTTCTATCTGCTGCTATTGCTTCCTCAACTTCTTTTGATATTGTATCAATAGTATCATCAAAGTCACTACTAGCTTTTGCATATCCTTCTACCACTACTGACAATTCTCTACTCATAACTCTATCAGTACCTATTACTATAGGTTCAGATGTTTCTGACTTAGTATAGATAACTAATGCTGGTACTGTTTCTAATGGATAAACCCTAGATTGATATACTCTTGATCCAGTAGTTGTTAAACCAGTTAAAGTTGTACCAAACTTTTCTCTTATCTGTTGTCTTATATGATTTGCCATTAAACTTCCTCTAACATTAATGCACTAAAACCTGTCCTATCTGCTTGTATATTTACAACAGTATAGTTTTGTGCTGCTTTGAGTATATTACCATTAGTATCTTTAATTGCAGATACATCTAATCTATTTCCAAATGCAATATTTGGTACATCTACAGTTCTGCAATAGGCTATTGGTTTTAATGCCTCTACACCAACACCATCATTTAGTTCTACATATTCATTATTTAGAATTACATTGATGGTTGTGGAAGTACCATTATTTGTATAAACAGCAGATACTCCATGACCATAGTTAATATCTAAATATCCAGCCATATCTAATTCAGTTTCTAATCTAAATTGAGACATTATTCTTCCTCTAATACCAAAGAGACTAAACCTGTATTATCAGGTTCTACCGACCTAACAACAAATGTAGTTGTTGGTTTCAAAACATTACCCTTATCAGTTGTTATTGCATCAACTCTTAATTTATCTTCTTGAGATATATAAGGTACATCAGATGCTTTAACTATTGCTCTTGGCTGATAACCAGCAACAGGAACAGTGCCGCCTTCTATATTAAAATATTCTTGGTCAATAATAATATTAATATTCTTAGAGAATCCTGAATCAATATCAAAAAGGGTATCTATTAATGGGAAGTCATCCCATAGAGATTGTTGGACTTCAAAGAAAGTGGCAGTAACACCATGACCTGTTGTGGTATCAACATAGGCGTTAAAATCTAATGCACTCTCTAAAGGCATGATTTACTTTTTAGCTCTAGTCTTAGGAGCTTTTACTTTTGAAGTTTCTAAACCTACGCTTCTATCTTGTTTTTCAGCTTTAGGCTTACCTACATGAACTTCAGCTTTACCATAACCACATAAAGCATGACCTTCATGTTCAGGTAATTCAACTATATCGCCAGCATGAACCTTAGAACCACCAGCCATTGTATCTGTTAATATTTTATATTTTTTCATATTTAAGTTGGGGGTATTGCTACCCCCATTCCATTTAAGCATCAGTTAATTAGTCGCTTGATTTACAGAAAGATACTGCGTGTCTTACAGCAACATCAACAGTTTGTAGAGCAACAATTCTTACTCCACCTGAAGTTGATAATGCATAAGGGTCAACAGTAATATCTAGTCCACCATACATACCAATTAATAAGTCTGCAAAGTTTCCAAAGTAGAAGTCACCACTTGTTACTTGATTGCTTCTAATAACATTATAACCATTCATAGTGTTATCAGGAGAAACAACAAATTGAGCAGTATTAGTTGCTTTTTCAGTTGTTTTTAAAGTACCAAAGTCAGCAGGTCTACAAATATAAGCTAAAGAACCATTTAAAGCATTATCGTTTGCGACTGCGGACTCCATTGCTACGACCTCAGCCCATGTAGGGTTAGCAGCAGCAAATGTAGTTGTGTTAATACCTGAAGTATTAGCAATACCTGTAGGCTGACCACTTGTACCTGAACCAGCTAAAGCACCTAAATCAATAGCAGTAGCTATAGATTGTGTTAGGTCATCTCTGATTAAATTCTCAACATCTAATGAAGATTGTTGTAATAATAATCTAGTAGCATCAGTAAAAGCACCGATTACTTTGGGAGACATAGTTACTGAACCTGAAGTGAATTCTGATTCAGAAGCAGCAGTACCTTCAGTTGCAATCCAACCAGCAGAAGAAGCAGCAGTTTTCTTAGGTATTACAACATTACCTTGTAATCCTCTAAGCATTGTTGCACCAGCTTGCATTACACTTGAGCTGTTTCTTAATACATCAATGAAGTCTCCACCTCTATAATCTTCAGCGATTAGAGTTGAATCATCAGATGAATTAATATCTCTTTGCTTCCAAGTTCTTAGAACTTCAGCAGGTAACATGATGCCTTGAGCATCTTTACCATATTGTCTAGCAGCTTCAGCAGAACATTCAAATTCAAATGCTGCATCTTCTTGTGCTTTTCTGTCGCTAGGATTAGCCATAGCTCTAATAGCTTTTACTAGGCTAAACTGTCTAACTTCTTTTTTAGTCATACCGATGTCTGAAGGAGTTTCTAAAGGAGTGTTGTTAGAAATATTTTCTAATAATACACCTCTAAATTCTTCAACAGAGATACCATCAGCAATCGCTTTGTCAGCTAAATCTCTTTTATTGTGTCTAGCTGCTAAATCTATAATCTCTTTTGAGTTTCTTTTAAATTCAGCTTTAGCTTCATCAATAGTTTGAGTTCTAACTTCGTCTAGGTTTATGTCTTTTTTATCTTCTGACATTTTTATCTCCTTAAAGTTAATATCATTATTATTTTTAGAACGACCAACTCCAACAAGCCTTGACTGATCGGCTGGGACTGATACAGAGGATACCTCCATAGGAGTCCACTTAGCTTTATAGTAAGTCTCATCTTTGTCATTCATTCTTTCCAGTTTGTCGATGCGATATCCGACGGATATATTCATGCGTATCCCATCTTTTACGTCTTCAAACACTTCTTGAGCTAAAGCAGATTTTCCAAATCTGACTACTGCTAAAGACCTTTTAGCAGTCTCGTCTAGTTTGAATTCTTCAATTACACCTATTTGCTTGGTCATATCATGATCCAAGAGAAGAGGCGCACGTCCTGAATTAATAAATTCCATATTTATATCATCAGCAGAATGTCCTAGCACTTCCATGCCAAAACTTCTTTCAACAGGTTCTTCGCTAGAAACTCCTATACGAACTCTTCTATTTTCCTCATCAAGATAAGAATGTTTAGATAAGTCAATAGTTCTATATTTCATAGGCATATCAATTACTTTTCTTTCTTCTTCTTCATGAGCCATAGATACTTCGTCAGTAATCTCTAGTTCATCACCTTCTTTTTCTACATCCTCATGCTTTGCGAATTCAACGATAACCTTATCGTCAGTTTCACTCACATTGAGGATATGTCTATCATCTTTATTCATAGATTTCTCCTCTTTATTTGTTGATAAAGGATGTTTTTCTGATTCTTGCGAATCAAAACTTGTTTGTCTTTCTTCTATAGCATCTTCAAATTTTATATATTCAAAATCATGCTCATCTAACCAATCTTTTGCTTGTTGAGGAGTATATTTAGAAGAATCAAATCTAATAGATTGTATTTCTGATACTCCTTCTTTTATTCCATAAATAGCATCTATGCCATTTCCTAATTCATCATTTTCTCTTGCAAAAGAATCGTATTGTGCTGGGTCTTTTATTCTTGCTGCATGTTCATTTGGATATGGTCTAACATATTCATTTCTCTCATCTTTCATTTGATTTACTTTTGTTGTTGACCACTTATAACCAGCATCACCACCCCATAATGCCCAAGCTATTCTGCCATTAGAAGGATAACCTTCTTCACCAGCGTTAAAACCTTCTGCTTGTTTATCTACTTCATGTCTTGAGAAGAAACTATACATTCTTTTAATAGTTTCATCAGATAAATTTTCATTATTAAGAATTTGATTTGCTCTTTCAGCACCAATTCTAGTGCCTCCACGACCAAATTCTTTTCTCCAGTCTAAACCCTTACGAGCTTCTACTTTCATTCCTTCAGTTGGTCTAGCCATCGTCCTCATCTCCACCAAGAATTTTAGCATCTACTGGATTCTTAGCTCCAAATGGTTGATAAGCCAATTCAATATCATATTGTTTAGCTAATTCAATTTCTTTTTGATGTTGCTCAAAAAGTTCTTCTGTGTCTCTTCCGTATGAACCACTAATATCAGCATAAGTAAGTGTTCCATTTTGTAAACCTATTACATTTGCTTGCATTTCTTTTAAAGGATCAATCCAAGCAAAACTTCTTGGGATGTAATTTACAGAACTAGCAAATTTATCAAATTTACCCATAGGTAGATTGATATAACCTGTAGATATAACCATTTCTAACCAAGATTTAAAAACTGGGTTTATAAAATGGTCAATTACAAATTGTTGATATATCTGATACATACTTCTATCTTCTAAAGCACCCTGTCTTATTGAAGAATAATTAACTGAAGTCAAATCATTAGATAATGAATGATAAGAAATATTTAAACCTGATGCGATACTTCTTAAAACACTTGTTGTAAATGAATCAAAAGCAGTAGTTGGATGAGTAGGATCAAATGCTTTGAAATCCATACCTTGAGGCAATTGCTCAAATACACCAGCTTGTGCGTTCATTGTTGGATTAAAAGTATCTTCATATTCTCCATCACCAACATATCCATCTCCATCAGGAGAGGTAAAGAAGCCCATTTTTGATGCTCCAACTCTAGCTGCAACTATCTCCGCCTCTAAATAACCATTTAACATTTTCACATTAGCCATTGCTGTAGCAACCAAAGAAATACCTCTAGTTTGTTCTGCTCTAGTAGGTAGGTAAGCATGGATAATCTCATCAGCAGGAACTCTAATGTGTTGTGCTTGACTTAAATAAACTCTATCGTATGGATGATCTTTATATAAATGATAAGCAACTGGTCTATCATATTTATCTACTTCAACACCCATTTTAACTTTGTTGCCAGTAGCTTTATAAACATCATTTTTATTTTCATCTAAATGATCTGCTTCTAAAAACTGTAACTGAAAACCAAAAGGTGAATTACTGTTTTTTATTTTTCTAATTAATACTTCACCATCTCTACATAAAGATTCAATAAATATTTTTTGACAATCTAAAAATGATAATCTGCCATTAGTTGTGCAATTACCTACCTGACCCCATTCCTTCCAAGCTGACTCAATGAGCTGGTTTCCAGCAACGTCTAATGAGCCATTGTCATCTCGACCTTTACTGGAAACTCTTATGCCATGCTTACCGATAACATTAGATACCATCAGGTTTAAGTATCTTGCAATATAGCTATCGTTCCTTGCTAACTCTCTTGCTCTATCTCTTAAAATTCTTATGTTATCTTTTATCTCAGCATCGGCACTTGTAGAAGTGGTAACAAAATCTGCAAACAATCTTCCAGTATTAGCTCCTGAGTAGCTTCTTCTGTATGCTTGTCTTTTTTTCTGTTTAGGCTCATTTATGCCTAATATTCTGTTATACCATGCCATTATGTGTAACTCGAAGGATTAGAACCAGTTACCCTACCAAAATTTACTTTAATAGTGTTTCCTGATCCACGTTTATTCTTAATTCTCTGTATTTTGACTTCTTTTAGATATTCAGCTTTATATCTGTCTCTAAAAGTCATAAGTTCGTCTATAGACATTCTTGATAATGACCTACCAGCTATAGACATAGATGATTGGTCAATATTTGCTCTATTTTCAATAACTGCTTCTATTGCATCTAAAACAATCTTTGCATGACTTCTAACCGAAGCAGTTGTAGTTGCATAATTATCTTGAACTTCTACAAAACCTTCTTCTAGCTTGACTCTTGCAGAATCAGAGCTTCTAGTTATGTAAGAAACCCAGTTGTAATTACCTTTTGTATAAGAAGATGTATTACTAGCCTCAATTAAGTAGGTATCACCTGACTCAGTTGCAGTTAATGTAAAATTAGATGCTGTAGCACCATCAACTAAATTAAATTCATAAGATAGTGAATAGTCTGCTACTGGATAATCGTTAGCTAAATCTTCTCTTTTCCATGCCCAATAGTCTCCCAACTGAAGTTCAGTAGGAACTTGTGATGGATAATTTGTTGAATCAAATTTGTTGCTCAAGCAAAAACCTCATAATGTTTTAGATATATCTAATATTACACTATGGTTTTCTGCTAAAAAGTCAACATATTTACAAGGAAAAGTCAAATTACTTCCAAGAAGTAGCAAAATTGCCTCTATTTATGCCTCTTTGGGGTTTATTTTGCCCTTTTTCTTTAGGTTTTGTCTGTCTTGTTAGTATTTTTTCTTCAATTGAATCAAAATTAGGGTTTAAGATGTAAATAGCAGCAAAATTATAGACCAATGTATCCAAAGCCTCATTTCTTGGTCTTAATTGCTTCCAAATTAAAGATTTTCGACCTCTAACAAACTTTGTAACTCTTTTTTCTGCTGTAAGCTGTTTAAAATATTCTTCATCAAGGTCTGAGCAAAAATGCAAGGTAGTTAGCTCATTTTCAGCAGCCAAACGTGCAAAAATAGCTTCTTTTGCTGAATCTGTACCAATTCCGTATAAAACAGCCTTATTTTTGCCAACAAATGTAGGTCTATTAGCAATTGGCTTACCAGCTTGAGATAAACCTTTAACCGCAAAGATTCTTCTAGCTTGTCGTGGCTTAGTAAATTGATAAACCATATTGGTATGATGACCACCTGAGTCAATAGTACAGCACGATATGGGTATTAATCTTTCAGATTCAGTTTTAAATCTTTTCTTAAGATAGGCATCTAAGTCTGACCAAACATTTATAGCGTTTGGATCACCCCAAAATATTTTGTAATCACAAACCCATGCTTCATAGTTTTTACCCCAACCAACTAACTGTAATTCCAATCTGTCTTTTTGTGTATCCACACCAGCAGTTAAAACTAATACATCTTCAGGAATGTTTGTGTAATCATAATTTAATCTACGTTCAAGTAATGTTTCATATTCAACTGTTTCTCCTTGTTCTTCCCAAGATTCGCCCAAAGCAGTATTTATCCAAGTTTTTAACATTTCAGGCTGTTTTTTAGCTTCAAGAAAGTTTTTAGCCATATCAGCCCATGTTGACCAAACTGAATATAACTCTGATATATGAAATCCTGCTGTATTAGATTTAGGTTCTGATGCAATCCATTCACCATGTTTTAACATCCATTGCTTTTTAGATTCATCTATAACTGAACCACAATGATCGCAAGCATAAGAAGCTGTTTCAGGCTTGTTTTCATCCCAAACTACGTTTTTCCATTTTAAAACCTGTTTTTCGTTACATTCAGGACAAGGAACGTGATAAAAGCGTTTATCTGATTCTTCAAAAGCAGTTTCTATTCTTGATAATCCTTTGATTGTAGGTGTAGAACACATATATATCTTTTTATTCCAAAAAGTAGTCGTTCTTTTAGTAGCAAGTGATATAGGATCGCCCTCAGCACCAGCAGATGACTCATATCTGTCAACCTCATCCGCTAATACGATTCTAATTGGTCTTGAGGCGAGTCCTGATGCAGAATTAGAACCCACTATGTTTAAATTACCACCAGCAAATTTCTTAGATAATACTGTATTACCACTATCTCTACTTCTAGGGTCTTTAACACAATTTCTTATCTTCTCAGAATCCCTAATCATAGTAGCAAGCCTATCCTTACTAAATGCCTGAGACATCTGTAAAGTTGGCTGCATGATTAACATAGGTGCTGGGTCTTGATCTATGTAGTAACCTATAACATTGAGAAGTATCTCCGTTGCACCAACTTGAGCAGATTTCATGAATATAATTCTTTGAATATCAGGATCATTAAATGAATCCATTATCTCTCTTTGGTAAGGAGCACGATCTGTACGCCAAGCTCCAGCTTCTGCTGAAGATTCAGGAGATAAACGTCTGTATCTATCAGCCCAGTCGCTAATCTTTAGATTCGGTGGTGGAGTCCATACCTGATTGGTCTCCTGTATCACCTTTTCTATATTTTTGAGGTATTCCATCTTGAGCTAACTCGTTTAGTGCTTCATGCACTTGTTCTTTTATTATTAATTCAGCTTCTGCATATTTATCTACTGTTATGACTTGATGTGCAATTCTTGATGGCAAGCCTAACAACTTAGCTCTTGCATTAGATACATAATCAATCCATGTCTCTTGCACCAGTTCTGCTGGTATTAACTTAGCTTCCATCTCTTCTACTTCAAGTTCAGCCTTCCTAGCTTGAGCAGCAGTAAGTTTTGTTTTCTCTTCTGTTATATCACCAGTGCCATCTTTTCTAGTATATCTAGCAGATTTTCGTAAATGATTAATATACTGTACCCTGCATACGTCTATATTAACAGGAGACCTTCCTGAACCAATAGTAAAGATTCCTTTACCTATCAAATCACTTATTGATTGTGGTGATAGATCAAGGTGTTCTGCTAATTCTTTTCTTGTAGCCAAGTTTTTATCGTGATTTCTTAATACTCATAAGTATAAATATACTTGATATAAAGCTCAATTACAAAAGGTCATTTATATTATAAATACGGCTGATAGTACAGCTCTGTCGCTACAAAAAGAATGGGGTGCCGCAACCTGCGTAGTGCTTGGCTGGAAAGTACCTTGAAGCTGAGAGCCTTATAAATAAAGGGATACAGAGGACATCAAAAAAGAACGCCTAAAAATCAAAGAAAAGATAAAAAATAATAAAAACTCTATTATTCATGGAATTTATAAAGGTATAAAAAGAGGTAAAGATATTAATTAAAAATAATTTATATTATCTATTGACTATAAATATATTTTTATATATATTAGTGTTATGTTTAATTTAAATAAGGAGAAAATAAACATGAGAGAATTTACTAATAATCAAATAGAAGCAATAAAACTTTTTAATGAGCATGTAGAGATGTCTGACTTTTGGTATGAAAAAGATTGTAATGATTTAAAGCCAACAGATATAACAGAATATATATACATGGATGAAGCGATAGAGCTATTAAATAAAAACGGGTGGACTGTTGAAAGTGCTGAAGGAACTATCGGCAGTTTAATAAATAAAGATGTTATGTATGAAGTTGATTACTGCATACATAAAGAAGCACCAGTTTTTGTGGTTCATTGGATTGATTTAGACAACATCAAGGTGGCTCAATAGCCACCTTTAATTAATAAGGAGAATATAAACATGGAACAAGTACAACAACAAGAAACAAAACACGGCGTATATTTCGCTAACTTAGAAGCATACAATCAAGGGCGTATGATTGGGGGCTGGTTATATCCTTTAGATTATGAAACATTAGAGGGTTTTTTAGAAGCAATTAAACAAGTAACAAGAAACGCCGATGAAGTGGCGGTGCATGATTATGATGATTTTGTTGATATGGGCGAATATCCATGCCATAAAGAGCTGTATAAATTAATTCATGCTGTAAATGATTCATATCTTGATAATGAAATCCTATTTAAATATATGGCAAATCAACATAATTATTCTATTGATTTAATAGATGAAGCTGAAAATTCCCATGTAACCACTTGCGACAATTTCAGAGACTTTGCCTATGAAATGGCTGATCTAGATATTGAAACGAATGTTAACAAAGATGCACAACAATTTGTTATAAATAATTTTGATTATGAATCTTATGAGAGAGATTTAAAACATAGTTATTATGTTATTGATTTAGATAACTATGATGTTGCTATATTTTCACATTAAGGGGGTAATAATGAAATATAAAATAATAATTAATAGCGGAACTCTTAAAGGCTTTTTAGCCTTTAGGGGTTCATGTCTTGCAACTATGCAAGATAAATATAAACGCCTACAGAATCAAGGGCATAAATTAAAATTAATAAGGGGTGAATAATGAAATTTTTAATAACTCATACATGGAATGGTGGAGGAATGAGAGACTCTAAAATTCATATTTTAGATAGTTTTTCTAATCATATAAAAAGAGATGTTGAAAAAATGTTCTTAGAGGATGATATGCAAAATATCAAATATGAAAATAATACTAACAGCTTTTATTATAATTTAAATAATGATTTAAATGATACGGGTAGAATTAGATTTGAACCTTTACCCGATGATGCTCTAGCTGTTGCATTATATCCAAATGTAAATGAATCAGAAATTATTACTGACAACGATATTTTAGAAGCATATATAAAAGATGTTTTAAATGATGAGTATAATGAGCATAAAAAAATATATAACTATTTAGCTGATGTTGAATATGAGCCTAACTATTTAATGCTTTGCACGTTGCCAGTAGTTAGACAAGTAGACCATTTTTAATATTAATCTAACCAATCAAAGGCGGTATTATTACCGCCTTTTTTATGCCTTCAATATATAAGAGAGCCTTAGAGCCTTTTTAAGACGTTTTAATATTAAAGCCTTGTATTACTATCAATATATAATTATATTGCAATAGACGGCTTTTCTGTGCCTTGTTTTTTTTCTCTGTTGCTTCTTTTTGTTTCTGTTGCTTTCTTTTTTTTCTTGCGGTGATTTTTTGATTCAAATATAAATTTGCCTTAAATATAAATTTGCCTTAAATATAAATTTGCCTTAAAAGTAAATTTGCATCAAAAGTAAATTTGCCTTAAATATAAATTTGCCTTAAATATAAATTTGCATCAAAAGTAAATTTGCATCAAAAGTAAATTTGCCTTAAATATAAATTTGCCTTAAATATAAATTTGCATCAAAAGTAAATTTGCATCAAAAGTAAATTTGCATCAAAAGTAAATTTGCCTCGATCTTAAATTTGCCTTAAATATAAATTTGCATTTAACTATTGCTATTTATATATTTTTATATATAATAGGTTTATGTTCAATAAAAGTAAGGAGTTATAAACATGAATAAAACACAATTAAAGAAAAACGATAAATTAGCATTTAATCTTGCTGTTGAAATGATGAGCAAGTACGCAAAAGAATGTGAAAAAGATAAAAAAACAAAAGAAATGAATCCTATTATAGGAACATATCAATTGATAAATCAACTGGCAATAGGTCTGATATACAAGGCTGATGGCTGGGAAGATGCCATTCTTGATGTAATTGATGATGCTATCAATGATGCAAGGGATACAGTCATGGCAACAAAAGAAAAGGAGTATCTAAATGTCTAAAAATAAATACGAAGCAAACGATATCTATGAATTATCAAATCAATTAAGCCTAGATGACATGGTTACATTGATTAATTGTTTTTCAAGCAATATCGGTGCATACATAGGAAGTGCTGGAAATCATGTAATTGATTCAGAATTAGATTGGGCTTGTACTAATGGGCATAGCATACAACTAAATTTGCAGTCTGTTAGTGAATACGAAGATCTTAAAGATTGGAAATTTTTAATGGATGGTTTAAAGAAAAGGAGTAAAAAATGAATCTAACTAAAAAACAAATAATAGAAAAACTTAAAAGCATACAGTATGAAGTTGATAACATCTTTAATGAAAGGGTAGATAGATTTGACATAGAGTTACTAGACTTTCACAAAGATCCTGAGCCTGATTATGGTTATATATCACATTTAGGGCATGAGGTTTATGAGGCTCAAAGAGTTCAAAAAGTAATTTTAGAAATAATAGGAGAGGAGGACTAAATTTGCGGTAAAGGTAAATTTGCCTTAAATATAAATTTGCCTTTATCTTTTTTTCATGTGTCTTAGAAATTGTTTGTGTAATTCTTTGTGCAAATTATTCTTAACGACCATTTCTCCAACTTTAAAGAAATCAATAAACTTTCTATGCTTAATGAATGGGGTATAAGCAACCAACAGTTTTAATCCATCTCTACCTTTAACTCCTTGCCTTTCCCAAATACCATAAACTTTTGATCCTTGACCTTTAGGAACTCCTTGAAAACGAGAGCCTTTTCTTTGTGAATCAGTAGTTTTATCTATTCTTGATAATAAACCACCCTTTTTAGATAGTTTTACAATATTACCAAATTTGCCTTGTTTAGGTAAACCATCTCTTGTTGGAGAGGGATAACCTCTATTTCTTGCAGGTTCATCATCTCCACTGTAAATGTAATGTAAGTATTTCGCCGCCCAATCCTTGACTCTTACAGTCATAGCTAATTTGCTACTACTTGGTTTAGCAAATTGAGATATAACAACACTTTTAATTGTTTGTGGTCTTGGCTTATCTAATTTATCGTGCAGGTGTGACCTTTCAGCATTAACAATTTTTTCGCCAGTATAGTTCATGGCTCTAGCCATAATTTTATTGAAATCTTTTTTGTTTAAACTTCGGTCAAGTTCTTTTCTAACTTGTCTTAGATTTGATTTTAAAACTATCCGCATATCAAATTTGCCTTAATTATAAATTTGCCCAATGACTTTTTTTATCAAACTTTAAACCATTCTCATTTGCTACTTTAAGAATAGTCGATTTGCTTCTACCTAAAGACATTACCACCTCGTTTAGCGATTTGCCTTTATCGATTTGCCTTTTAAGTTGCGAAACATCAATTTGCGGTTTATTGCTCATTATAAGTTCTTGTAATGTTCTTTTAATTTATTAATATACCAAATTGCTTTCTCTAAGTCTTGAATATTGGCATCTTTATATTTATGCCTGTGTAGGTACTTAATTGCATTACCCTCAAGATACGAAGGGAAATTTGCACCTAACTGTTGCTTTATGTAGTCGATACATTCCAATTTGCCTTTATTATAATGGGGTGGTTTGTTGATGGGATCACTCATTTGCTTCTCCTTTTGGTAAGTAAACTTCAATATATGCTTCACATTTAGGGCATGATAAATTCGTGACAATATCATATTCTTCATTCTCATCAGCTATATCATGATCTCCACCCCAAATAACCTTAGTTCCACAATGCCAACAAGTCATTTGCTTCTCCTTACTAATTCATTCCTACATTTTTGTATGACCTTTTTCTTTGCACTTGGTGATTCAATATAATCATTAAGTTCTGCAATTGTCATACACTTCAAATAATAATGTTCAATACTTAATTTGCCTGTAGCCCTATCTCTTATCTTGGCACTAGGTTTTAGTTTTATCGGCATCTTTTTTCTCCTTTTTCTTTTTTCCAAATACTTTTTCCCAATTTGCATCTATCTTCTTAGAATCTTCAGGTCTACGTTTACTACCCTTGCCTCCGTGCCATTTAGTCATAATCTACTCTTTGTATATTTACAGATTTATCCAATTTGCTTAAAAGTTCTTTTGCTCTCATAAAATCAGTTGGGATACAACGTAATAATTCTTCAATGCTAAATATCATAATATCTTTTTCTTCTTTGTGTATTAATTCTAATACTGGCTTCTCATCATCAGTATCACATACCAATGCAGTCTTTTTATCAAACGTAAAGCATTTTGCATTTGGTTGGATCATAATATATCCACTTTCTTCACATTTGATATTTAACTGCTCATAAGCTCTCATCATCATTTCCACCATAGCAATTTGCTTTTTAGGGGAGTCTTCTCGTAAAGATGTTTTTAGCATTTGCTCTGCTTTAAGAAATTTGATCTCAAAGTCAACGCCTACCATTTTATAGATTCGTTTCCAATTACCCCACTTAACTTGAGTTTCAGCTTCATAAATCCTCAACTCTTTTAATTTATCTTTTAAAGATTCTTCTAAATAATTACTCATATTTTATATCCTGTGTTATGTGTGTACATCTAAGTGTGTATCTGTGTAGTCCTTACGGACTACTACACACACACACACTTATATAATGTACCGCTACACACTTACACACTTGTTTACACACTTACACACTTTAACATTATAATAGCTCATAATCTTCATAAGGTCTGAACTCAACTAGCCTGTAACCCTGCTTGGTTGTCGCATTTTTGTCTCTTGTAGCATGAACTATGATTCCAGCTTTTTCTAACCTTGCAAAAGCATTATTTGTGTTATCTCTACCAATTTCCTTACCACTTCCGTTAAAAACAGCATGATGCCCAAAAGTAGAGTGTGTAAACCATTTTTCTTCAGGTTTTTCCTCATCTAGTGCTAATGAGTACATTAAACCTGCTATCTTTTTATCTACTATGTGATCTATTTTTGATTGTGATTCCTCATCAGATTCAATCTCTGCATCAGTCTCAATTAATAATCCTGAAGTTACATCAAGACCTTCACCAACTAAATGCTCCTCATGGAATACAAAGTTTTTCTCTGCCATACCCATTCCGTCTTTATTCTTAGTTTGCTTCATCTTGACAAACATTTGCTCTGCACTATCAACAGTCTTATCTTTTCTCTCAACTAAGAACTCACCATCAATAGAAGCATCAAGAACAGAACTACCTCTAGCTCTTCCTTTATTCCCTCTACCTGTATGATGAACAAGCAATACTGTACAATCAAAATCATGTATCAATTGGTCTGCGGCTTTGACAAACTTATTAACCTCTTGAGCTGAATTCTCATCACCACTAAAGTTACGCTGAAACGTATCAAAGATAATTAAACCGATTTGCCCTACTTCTTGTTTAAGCAAATTAATCTCATCTTCTAACTTCTGATACTCTTCAGGCTCGTTAATCCTTGAACCTCTGTTAGATAAAAACAATGGTGCTTCTTTTAAACTACCGCCATGTTTGCTTTGGTTATAAGCAGCCAATCTCCTACGAATTCCTGCAACTCCCTCACCTGCAAGATAGACTACTGGTGCTTTTTTTGCATTATGTCCATAGAAATCACTACCTCTTGCTACTGCACAAGCCATAGCTATCGCGATAAACGATTTGCCTGATTTCGGCTCACCAAACACTGTTATAAGTCTTTGTGTTTCAAAAACATCTGTTATAAGCCAATCAGGATTCGTTACCTGCGATAAAACAATATCGGCTCTCTGAAAGCGTAACGCACCTTTAGGTAGCTTTTCTTTTTGTCCTTTGACAAAGTTAATAAAGTCATCTGCTGATTTAAAATAACCCCTCTGATAAGCATCATAAAGATCATCTTTATCATTAAAATCTTTTGGTGGCTGTATAATCCTAATTGATTTGCATCCTTCTTTTCTAAGATGTTCAGCTAGTTCTTCTGCACAATTCTTACCTGCTTTATCATTATCAGGAAATATCCATACTTCTCTATCTAATACAGGCTTCCAGTCTGCTTTCTTCCAACTATTGACTCCACCATGCCAAGTACAAGAATCAAGCGTATCTCCTATTATTGCCTCACAGCCCTTCAGAGCCTTCTCACCTTCATTTACTACGATTGGCTTGGTAGGGTACTTATCCGTATAGTAAATTGGCATGAGAGGGCTCTCAGGACGTTTTAGATGCCATAAACCATCAGCACCTAATGTAAATGGTGCATATTTCTGTTTAATGGCATGACCTTCAGGGAATCTAAGAACAATAAAATTATTGCTATATTTAAGACTGACGATTGACTGTTTGTATAAGTCAATCATTTGATCTCTATTGAATGACCTAGCATTACTTGTGGTTTCACTTTTAGGGGGGTTAAAACCACTTAATAAGGAGTCATTTGAATGTAATGCTAAGTCATAACCAAACTGTTTTAAAACTGTATTTATATCTTGATTTAAGTGTTTTATTAAATCAATTACACCACCACCGACTCCTGCCTCGTGATCGTAAAATGTACCCTCTTTTTTATTAAGAACCATTGAACCCTTGTTACCCCATCTAAGCTCGTTAGATGAGGTCTTGCTGGGTTCTCCTAGTAGTTGCTTGGCAACTTCAGGAGCTATTCTTATCCAATCTATCTGTTGCATCAGAATGGTATATCGTCATCAGTTAATTCATTCTGACTTACCATCTCTGCTACTTTATCAGCAAGACCTTCGTTTGGACTTTTAAATCCATCATCTTCTGAAGTATCACCATCATTATCATAGAAAGGTGGTATTTCAAAACCATCAAATCTAGGTGCAAATTTATTGAATTTAAAATCAAGTTCAGATGATCTACCAATTCCTACCTGTATTTCTTTTGAGCCTAAATACTCAACTACAGGCAAAGAACCGCTATTTGCATCCATTTGATTCCAAAAGCCAGTTAGTATCTTATTAAAAGCACTTGATTCAGCATAAGTGAATCTACTCCAAATAAGTGCGTGTTCATGTCCAAAAGGCATAACTACACAACTAAAGGCTCTTTTCCAATCATCAGCAGGCTTTGGTGATGCTTGACCAAATTTGCTGTCCCATTGATACTGATATTCACCAGCATAACGACCCCAGCCTGACTTAAATGTTGCAGGGTCTAACTGCAAATATTTAATATCAATTGGTGTTTTACCATTAACAAAGAACTTCTGATCTGCTGTTTTAAAAGCAAGATAATAGTCTTTGCTGTCTCCATTGGAATTTGACATTCCGCCTAATATATCCATATACTCTCCTATGGTTAATGTATTGTTTTCTCAATACTGTTTAAGTAATCAGTTTCAAGTTGGGTGTAACACCTTTCCTTAAAACTTTCATAATCCTCGTCATTTATTATTCCGAGAAATTCACAAGCACTTTGTATTTTGTCATAGGCAAACCTACAATAATCCTCAAAGTCCTGCTCAAGCAGGTAGCTGTTTAAATCCATCTGCCTTTTGTATGATTTCATCTAGCCTTTCGCATATATCTGATAATGGACACATATATGCACATTGCCAGTTGGGTTGTTCAAATTGATTAAAAAGCCATAAAGGCACAACACACATGATACTTCTCCTATCGAATTTATATATCAATATAGGAATCAAGTCATCACCAGCACTCTCTATTGCTTGTTGCCACCATGCGTTCTTATAAACATTCTGATTGCCATTGTTCTTATATCTTTTACACTCAATAGCAAAGTTCCTGAAATAAATGTCAGCCATTCCTCTAGTCTGATATTGGTCTAAATTTCTTTTTACTCTTTCATCTAAACCTTTTTCTTCTAATACAATATTAAGTTTATTGACTATTAATCTCTCAAATGCTGCACCTTTATTTCTTGCGTTTACCATTAATCTAACTCATTTAAAATATATACTGCTGCTATCACACTTATAATCGCACCAATAAAAACCAATCCAAATATTCCTGCAATAAAATATAATATCCAATCAAGCATCGAATCTTGTCCTTACTATCTTGCCACTCATGTATTGTATTTCTCTATAATGCTCTCCAGCACCTTTTTGAAAATAGTAATACTTTATTTGCTTATCTAACTTTTCTTGCTCTAATTCTTTTCTACGCTTCTCAACTGCTGCTTTATTTTGACCCATTTTTCTTACTCTCTTTATAAGAAACCATGCCTAGCTTTAAGACCATTTGCGTTGCAGTCTCAATATTCATGTTGTTTTTGATTGCGAATATCTTGATCTCTTTATGTAGATCATCCGATATCCAAAGTGCTTTTTTTATTTTTTCGTCCATTCTGACTCTCCTTTTTAATATTAATATTTATTTTGCAATAAAGCTAGAACTTTATTACCCTCTCTTCCAAAAACCCTTATACTTAGTTCAAGGGCGTAAGATAAACTCTCCATAAAACTTAATACTCTCATATATCTATTCGCCCTTTCTTATAAAACCAAATCCACAACATTAGGACTATTGTAAATACTAAGAGGTTTACCCTTTTGATATTCTTTATAATCCTCTAGGTATTGCTCCATCATGTTCCAACCATAATCCATTTGCTCTTTAGTAATTCTAAAAACCTTAGATGCATAAGGTTCTGTTTTTTCTTGTGCTATAAAGACAAAGTCTGTTACATCATATCCAGCCATCTGTAATCCTCTTCTATAAAATGCTGCTTGTAAGTCATAGCCATACTTTTTGACTGACTTATTAAAAGCATAAGGTTCGCAAGATATAGTAGTTTTATAATCTACTATTACTATTTCATTATCTGAATTAGGTTTATCTAGTGGCGGACACATTAAATCAGGTCTACATTTGCATAGCACATCATCTTCGTACCAGTAGATACTTGCTTCAGCCAATTTGCCTTTTGCATTTAAGTAAGCATTACCCTCATATATCATATTTGCCTGCATATCAAAGATCATGTGTGCATCTTCTTCTTTTAAGACTATATAACCTTGCTCCTCATATTCAGCTTTCTCTTCTTTAAATGCTTTAGTGTAAGGAGAACCGCTTATAACTCTTACTTCTTTATCAAAAGCCTCTTTGCCCTCTACTAATAAAGAATGAGCTGCTGTACCAAACTTTAGTGCAGGAGTAGATTCAGATTTATGATTAACTGCGTGTAATTGCGATTGACCAAATCTTCTAACATAACTACTACTGATACCTACACCAGCATGATAATCTTCATTGGGTATGTCTTTATAAATAAGAGCCTGACCTTTTTGTTCTGACTCAAAGTTCTTTAGTGATTCTATTCTCATGTGTTGACTCCCATCAAATAAGCTATCTCTGTTAGAGAATCTCTGACTATATACTCCTTATCATCTACTTGAACTTTATTCTCTCCAGTAAATACATCTCTGTAGTAACCTCTTATTTGCCTTTTGGCTAAGATCAAAGGTTTTGTTTTACCAACTTCGTTTAATGTTATCTCTCTCATTTTCTGTCATTCTTATCTTTAATAATTAAAGCTGCTCCATAACATAGGTAACAAGCTGCTGCTAATATTATTAGTGTTTGTGGACTTTCTATCATAATTAACTCCTCCATATAATTAATATAAATATATTAAATTATATTTATATAATATGCAAGTGTTAAATTATTGAGTTTAAAACAGGAACAGAATTAAGAGCATCAAGGGTTTCCTTAAGTGAATCTAATTCCATATTATCGGTAATGGATTTTTTATCAAAGGTGAAATAATTTTGTGATGAGGTATTTGCCTTAAACATAATTCTCTTCTCATCATCATAAAAGAATACAAAGGCTAAAATATCGCAACGATAGTTTTTATAGGTTTCAGACATGGATCGTGAGTTTTCAGCAGCAAAGACAAACTTCTTTTCTTTAGTAGCTCGTCTGCTTTTTACCTGAACAGTATATTTGCCTCCTGACACCTCCATCAGCAAATCGGCAGGATGTTTTTCTTGCGTTGGGTAACAAAAGTCAGCGTACTCAAGCAGAAACGTTTGTACTAATGATTCTCCTAATGCACCAAGTCGAGAATTATTTTGATGCTGGTCTGATGTTTTTCTTGGCACTTTTACACAAAGCTAGTTTTCTTGAATTCCTAGCTGCCCTATTTGGTGTTTGAACTGCATACTTACTTCTTAATACTTCCTCTGATGCTTCCAACCAACAACCCATCTCCATCAGAGCTCGTGTTTGTCTAAAATTCATAAATCCTGTTATGCCCATTTGAAATGCCATGTCTACACATACCTCTTGAGCAGGTACAGGAAAACTTCTCCATACTTCCCATACCTTATCTAAATTAGCTACAACTCTAATAATATCATTTTCAAGCAAATACATAGCTTCATCTTCTGATATGCCATTCTTATCTAAGCAACGACCTACGCCAATTGTGTTGTACCCTAAGCTGCATTTATATAAGTTCAGACACAATCCCTCATTCTTGATCAGCATTTCTTTTATGTTTTCGTACATATTATTTTTTAGTTTTTTCGTAGGTTCTAAGTGTTGACATACCAAGCATAGCCATAACGATTGTAGATAATTGGCTAAAGTCAAACTCAGGTGTTTCAAATTGAACTCCATTGACGATAAGAATGTATTGAATGATAGGTTCTAAAATAAAATGATAAGTGAGTGATAAACCGCAGCACCAACCGATAAAAGGACGCCAGCCTGAGACAAATATGTTATTGTGTTTTGCTTCAACTTTATTTACTTCTAATTGTGCTTTGTTTAACGAAATTATTTCTTTCTCAAGTTCATGAGATAGTTTTATTTTCAAATCTTTATCAGCAACAAATTTATCTAATATGTCACCGACAGGTTGGATTAGTTTATCTATCATAATTTAACAATCAAGGTGATAATGCCACTTAATAGTATTAATATGACTGCACCCAAACCACCTTTAATAGACCAGTCAATTGAATTTAATTTAGATTCAGTTTTGTTATCTAAATCTTTAACTGAATCTTCTATTTTTTTAAGTCTATTCCAGTTTTGAGTCCATCTTTCACCGCATTGGATTTCGTGTTTTTCTAATTCAACTCCGATATCTTGTGCGGTGACTCTAGGCATTTATTTTTCCTCTACTACCTCAACTTCTTCTTCAGCATTGATAGCTCTATCAAATGATTCAATAACTAAGTTTTTATATTCATTAGTAATGACATAATCATCATAATACTCTTGAAGTCTAGCTAGTTTTTTACCAGCAACATTTAACTTAGCAGCAAGTGCCATTTGCTCTTCGTTTAGATCAGAAGCTCTGTACTCTTTACCATTGAATGTAATTATTACTGGTTCTTGGTTTTCCATTTTATTTTCTTCTTTACTCATTTAACTCTCCTATAAGTTATTTAAAATTAAATTATATACTAAGATTCTAAAGTTTTTGTTACTGACGTTGGATTTTTTTGACTTTCTATTTGTGAATCTAAATTTGCTTCTAAATCTGCAACAGCTTCTTCACCCATAGCATCAATAACCCAACCCTTAACCATATCTGATGTTACATCAGCAAATGATGTAAAGTTAGATAAATCAGATGTATCTAATGATTGTGTACCATAAGATGATGCTAAATAATCTCCATCTTCTGCGTTTAATCTCCAATGCACGTTATAAACAACGTCTGCATTACCATCTAGTGTTGGGTAAGTATCAACTGTTGAAACGTCCCAAGTATAATTAATTGCCATTTTTATTCTCCTTTTAATAAGTTAATTTCAGATTGTAAGGCTTCAATCTGTGCTTGTTGTTCTTGTATAGCTTTAGTTAAAAGAGGTACAAGTTTGCTGTGGTCAATGCCCTGATATTCAGGATTACCTTCATCATCAACTGCATCTTTTTCACCTGAAATAGCTTCAGGAACTATATCTTGTACTTCGTGTGCTAAGAAACCATCAACTGTTGTATCTGCATCAGCTATAAAGTTAAATCTAGCTGGTTTTAATTGTGCAACTCTATCAAGAGCATTAAAGTCGTAATCTACATTTTCTTTTAATCTGTAGTCTGAAGATGTGTTGTAGGCAACACTTGTTGTTCCATTATGGTTAATACTTCCTGCAACTTGATTTCCTGAATTTAAAAATACTGCAAAGTTTGAACCAGTACTAGCATAGGTTGTTTTTGCAACATAACCATTATGTGTTGCTCCATTAAATGATGAAAGAACTTTTGAAGCACTTAATTGTGCAGTAGCACCCACCAACAAGTTGCCTGAACTATCAATACGCATATCTTCTGCACCATCAGAACCAAAGAATCTATGATAGCCACCAGTTTTATAGCCCATGTAACCTATGTTATTGCCACCTAGTATTTGGTATGTACTTGCTTGTGAGCTAAACTGAATACGACCAAGATTAGCAGCACCATCAGCTTGTAATATCATCGTGCCTGAAGTATCAATACGCATTCTTTCTGTACCTACTGTTCTGAATACCATAGGATGACTTGTACTTGTATTTATAGATAATCCACTTACACTATCAGGATATATGTACGCTGCAATAGAATCATCAGCCGAATATAATCTAATTGCACCTGCTTTATTATTATCTGTTCCTTGTATAGCAAGTGTTGTAGCACCTGAACTTGGTTGGGATATACTTGTCCTCCCAATTCCAACGTTGCCTGATGTGTCAATTTTTAAAGCAGTATTGTAGGTAATAGCTGAATTTGCTGTGCCTGAAACTGCATTATAAAATGTATGATTTCCAAAACTTTGTTCATATAAAGTTGAATATCCGTCTGTTGTATATTTTAAACCACCGTTATGATAAACATTTTGTCCTGAATATATATATGAAGAACTTTGTGAACCTACAAAACCACCTTTAGTTACTAAAGAACTAAAATTGGTATCCCAAGAAGGAGATGTATTTCCAAGACGTAATTGTCCTGAAGAATCAATACGCATTCTTTCTGAGCCGTTGACTTGGAAATTCATACTAGTATCGTCAGTCGCAATGCGTCCGTTGTAAGCATTATCAGCGTTATTCCTAAAGCTAACAGAAGCATTACCATCGCTAACTCTACCTTTTAACCAAATGTGATTACCAGCAGTGTCATAGACTCTTAACTTTCCTGCGGTAAATGTATTGTCACCAATTCCAACGTTGCCATCACTATCAATACGCATGGCTTCTGAACCTGCGTTTGACTTAGTTACTTGAAATTTTAATCCTGATGACCTTAATGCTGCTATACTGTAATCAGCATCTCTATAAGAAATTATAGCTGGTGCTGATGCATTAGAACTTAGACTTCCTGATGCTAAAATTATTGAAGCTGTAGGTGTTGTAGAGCTTGTTTGACTTGCTGCTTTTACAAGTATTGATGGGCTAGATGCATCATCTTCTATAATAGCTTGACTTGATAGGTAGAGATCTTTCCATCTTGCTCCTGTAGAACCTAAATCAATTAAAGCATCTCTAACATTGGTATTACTAGTATTAAAAGGCTCTATAGTATCACTAATTGAATTAGTTCTTATACCAACATCACCAGTACCAATATACATAATACTACTTGCTGTACCAATACTTCCAACTGTTGAGCCGTTTTTGGCGAACTCTACAATAGTGCCATCCGTATTGTTTCTGCGGAAATAATGACCCTCGTCATCAACAGAAGTAACTAAACGACCTGTACTAAATATA
>Ga0255769_10000913_pt1 | contig 34948 bp, 38 predicted proteins | sample 041ome_9_FD_179637 | JGI IMG/M metagenome (GOLD analysis project Ga0255769, IMG submission 179637) | Coastal salt marsh microbial communities from the Groves Creek Marsh, Skidaway Island, Georgia - 041413US metaG (version 2) | ecosystem: Environmental > Aquatic > Marine > Intertidal zone > Salt...
CCAGAGTTAGAACTACATTTTAAAAAGATATCCAGCACAGACGATTTGACAGTACTTATACCAGATATGGGATCAAGCAAGCTTGGACAGTCATATGCCAAAGGGCTTGGTATGAGCTTTGCTCTCGTAGATAAAAGAAGAAACGCACACAATCAATCAGAGATTGTCTCAGTTGTTGGAGAGCTAGAAAATCAACATGTCTTAATAATAGATGATATGATCGATACCGCGGGGACTATTTCAAATGCTGCACAAGTGGCCAAAGACAAAGGAGCATTATCAGTAACAGTTGCCGCAACGCATGGTATATTATCTGCAAACGCAATTGAAAGACTGTCAAATGATACAATAGACCATATTTTCATTACAGACACAATTGATATGTCGAGTATAAAAGATTGTAGTAAGTTAAAAACTATTTCTTCTGCAAAAATTTTTGCAGAAACAATTAACAGGATTCATAATGGTGAATCAGTAAGTCAACTATTTAGGAAAGTAACATGAGCAAATTTGAAAAATTAAATGTAGATATTAGAAAAGAACACGGCACGTCAGCAGCTAGAAGAACTAGATTGCAAAATAAAGTGCCGGCCGTTGTTTATCATTCAGGAATAGAGGCCACCCCTCTTTCTGTAGATAAGATAAGCTTAAACAAAGCACTAAGAACGGGCCAAATGATATTTGAGGTTAATGTAGAGGATAAAAACCAGTTTGTGCTAGTAAAGGAAATTCAATATCACCCAGTAACCGACGAAATTATTCATATAGATTTTCAAAAAGTAAAAGAAGATGAGAAGATTTCTCTTGAGGTGGCTATTAGAAGCACGGGAGAGGCTCAGGGCGTAAAGCTTGGTGGGCTGTTAGTGCAAATGCTTAATTCAGTTACAGTTAAATGTAGACCGGCAGAGATTCCAGAGTTTCTTGAAATTGATGTAACAGATATGGAAATGAGCACAAACTTATTTGTAAAAGACATCACTTTGCCAAGCGATGTTGAAATGATCACTGCCCAAGACATAGCTGTGGTTTCTGTTCAAGAACCTAAACAAGAAGCAGAAGAAACAGATGATGCAATTGAAGATATTGACAGCGGAGCTGAAGATACAGAAGATAATGTAGCGGCTGATTCTGAAGCATCGACTTCAGAAGACACAGAAGAGTCCTCTGATAAATCAGGAGAAGAAGGGTAATGATGATTTTTGTTGGTTTAGGTAACCACGAATTGAAATACCACAATACGAAACATAACGTTGGGTATTGGGTTTTGGATAGCTTTGCAGAACAGCATGGTTTGGAGTTTAAACCAGGAAAGGGCAACTATTTTGTTGCAAAAAAAGGTTCTAATTTTATGCTAATTAAACCAACAACCGGTATGAACAATAGCGGAGCCATAATCAATGAAGTTTTAAATTTTTATAAAGCCAAAAAAGACGATTTGGTTATCATTTTTGATGATGTCGATCTTCCTTTAGGCGAAATAAGATTTAAAATGGATGGCGGTGATGGATGTCACAATGGAATGAAATCAATTATTAAATATTTATCAACAAACAACATTAAAAGATTAAAAGTTGGTATTGCAGCTTCGGACTATAAAAGACCATCAGAGAAATATGTTTTAAAACCTTTTCATAAACGTTATCATGCACTTGTTAAAGATGTATTATCACTTTCGAGCGAAGCAATGACGTCGTTAATGAAAAATGGCGAAGAATTCACAATGAATAATTTTAATAATCAAACTATAGGAGTAGCATAGTGGAAAATCTATACTATTTAATACCATTGTCAGGAGTTTTGGCAGTTGTATTTGGATTAATGAGAAGTAGCTGGATTTCAAAACAAAATCCAGGAAATGAAAAAATGCAAGAAATTGGTTTAGCAATCCGTGAAGGGGCGACAGCTTTTCTTGTTAGAGAATATAAGGTATTAACAGTGTTTGTTTTAACAGTAGCTGCATTGTTGTATTGGGTTAATATGTCATCAAACACCACAGAAGTTGCTTTTTCTTTTGTTGTTGGTGCAATTTGTAGCGGTTTAGCAGGAGCGTTAGGTATGCGAGTTGCTACGCTAGCCAATCACAGAACTACAGAAGCAGCACGAACTAGCTTAAGCAAAGCGCTAAGCGTTGCTTTTAATGGTGGAGTAGTTATGGGAATGAATGTTGTTGGGCTTGGTATTTTAGGTCTTTCGCTATTGTTTTTCCTATACGGTGGCCTTGGAACCTCACCCGATTTTTCTTTAGTTATGACTAAGGTTTCTGGTTTTGCTATGGGCGCTTCTTCAATTGCTCTTTTTGCTCGTGTTGGTGGAGGAATTTATACCAAAGCAGCAGACGTGGGCGCTGATTTAGTTGGAAAGGTTGAAGCGGGTATTCCGGAAGACGATCCAAGAAATCCAGCAACAATTGCTGACAACGTTGGTGATAACGTAGGTGATGTAGCAGGAATGGGTGCAGATTTATTTGAATCATATGTTGGCTCAATGATTGGTGCGATGGTTTTAGCTGCAACAGCAGGAGAAAAAAGCTTAGTATTTTTACCTTTATTTTTAGCTGCAGCAGGAATTTTAGTTTCAATTTTTGGAACATTCTTTGTCAAAACAAAGGAAGGCGGAAACCCCCAAACAGCACTAAATATTGGTGTATTTGGTTCTGGTGCTGTTATGACAGTCGTTAGTTATTTCTTAATTGGTGAATTAATAAGCGGCCCTGTAGCATTAGCAGAAGGATATCAAAGCGTTGTAGCTCTCGACTTATTTTTAGCTACAGTGGTTGGTTTGGTATCTGGTATTTTGATTGGAGTATTAACGGAGTATTATACTTCAGACCATCAAAAACCTTCACAAGATGTTGCTGCAGCGAGTGAAACCGGTTCTGCAACAAATATTATTTCAGGACTAGCAAACGGAATGTTTTCTACTGCTCTTCCTGTGTTAGTTATTGCGCTTTCTATTTTAGGTGCATATCACTTTGCACACCTGTATGGTATTGCATTAGCTGCTTTGGGGATGCTATCAACAATTGGAATCCAGTTGGCAGTAGATGCCTATGGACCTATTGCTGATAATGCTGGTGGAATTGCTGAAATGGCTGAACTACCAAAAGAGGTTCGCGAAAGAACCGATAAGTTAGATGCTGTTGGAAATACAACAGCTGCTATTGGTAAAGGCTTTGCAATTGGATCTGCTGCATTAACCTCGTTGGCATTATTCGCAGCATTCAGAGAAACTGTAGGAGGCTTAACTTTAGATATCAACAATCCTACTGTTATGGCTGGACTGCTTATTGGATCTTCATTGCCGTTTGTATTTTCAGCATTAGCTATGCAAGCAGTTGGAGATGCCGCATTTGAAATGATTGAAGAGGTAAGAAGACAGTTTAGAGAAATCAAAGGACTGTTAGATGGTAAGGCAAAAGCAGATTATGCAAAGTGTGTAGACATTGCAACAACAGCAGCAATCAATAAAATGGTTTTACCTGGCGCATTAGCGGTGTTCACACCAATTTTCTTTGGTTTAGTATTAGGACAGAAAGAAATGTTGGGTGGAATATTGGCTGGTGTTACTGTAACTGGAGTATTATTAGCTATTTTCATGTCCAACGCAGGTGGTTCATGGGATAATGCTAAAAAATATATTGAGTCTGGAAACCATGGCGGAAAAGGAAGTACTGCTCATAAGGCTGCAGTGGTAGGTGATACAGTAGGCGATCCATTTAAGGATACAGCAGGACCATCATTAAATATTTTAATAAAACTAATATCAGTGGTATCACTTGTTATTGCACCACTTTTATAATGGAGAAGTTTATGAATTACTATGAAGTATTATATATATTAAACCCAAACTACAACAAAGAGCAAATCTCAGGTGTTATGAGTGAAGTTTCAGAGTTTGTTGAAAAGAAAAAACATGCAATCTTAAATCATGATTTTTGGGGTAAAAAGCAACTAGCTTACAATGTAAAAAAGCATAAGTATGGAAACTATATATTGCTTAATACAGAATTCCAAGACGCCAATTTCGTAAACGAGTTTAAGGTGTTTTTGAATTTAAACAAGGAAGTCATGAAGTATATGATTATTAAGCTTGACGACAAGCCTTCGCTAGATGTAAACAAAGAAGAAAGCACAAAAGAAGACACCGTGCAGGAGGAAAATTAATGTTATCAAGTAGAAAAAAGTCCTGTTATTTTAAAAGAAATAACATCCAGGACGTTGACTATAAAGATGTTAAGCTTTTAAATAAGTTTATCAATGATCAGGGTAAGATTACCCCAAGAAGAGTAACTGGCACAAGTAGTAAAATGCATAGAAAGCTTGTTGTAGCTATCAAAAGAGCAAGAAATATTGCATTGCTTCCGTTTGCCGCAGTGGATAGGGATTAAAAATGAAAGTTATTTTAAAGGAAGATGTCCACAATCTAGGGCAGCAGGGAGACATCGTCGAAGTTAAAGCAGGTTATGCTAGAAACTATTTAATGCCTCAGAATCTAGCTATTTTGTTTACCCAAAAACAAATGAAGAGCATAGAAGAAACCAGGAAGCTAGAAAATAGAAAGCTCGAAATGCAAAAAGATAAGCTTCTGTCTACTTTAAAAGACGTTGAAGCGCTTAACCTTAGCGTGAAGATGAAATCTGAAGAAGGAGATAAGCTTTTTGGATCAGTTACTAAAATTGATATAGTGAAACTTCTTCAAGAAAACAGTATTGAAATTGATAAAAAGTATATTGATTTAAGCTCACCAATTAAAACGCTTGGAGAGCACAAAATTGATATTATTTTTACAGGAGATATTTCAGGCAGCTTTTCTTTGTTAGTGGAAAAAGAAGACTAGCTTTTAATAGACTTAATTATTGTTTTTTGTGAGCCACATGTTTTACAAAAAATATACATGTCTTTGTATTCAGACTCTTGTGTGTTGCAATCGCTACTGTTGATGCAGCCATAAATATAGCGATATACGTCTTCAACCTTTTTCTCTATAGAGTTTGAAGACTTTCGTAACCAATTTCTAAAAAATGCTTTGTAATCTTTTTTACGTTTTTGATTTGCTTTCAACCAGTCAAGCATCTTCAACAATTCAAATTCAACATCAAGACTAGGAAACTTCTTTGACCATTCTTCTAGATTGTTTTGAATTGCTTTAACCTGCTCTTTTTTACTAGGTAGTTTTCTTTTGCTAATGGGATCTAACTTATCAAGTCTTTTTTCAAGACTATCTATTCGTAGCAGCAAATCCTCTAATTCTTTATTTTTAATTGACATATCTAATATTTTGTTAAACGTTAATTCATTAACTATATTTACCTATAATACATTAATTTATTAATTAATTTTAACTTTTTATTAATAATTTTAATAATGATAGATAAAACTGACATATCAATTTTACATATTCTTCAAGCAGATGGCAGGGCCTCTGCCAGCGAAATAGCCAAAGTAGTTAAGCTATCAATACCTGCTGTTACCGAAAGAATAAAAAAATTAACCGATAAAGGTCTAATTAATAAATTTGTTGGAATTTTAAATCATAAGAATGCAGGTTTAGATTTAACAGCATTTGTATTTATTGTTAGTGAACATTCAGATCATTACAATAGTTTTATTGATGAGGCAAATAAGTGCGAAGCAGTGATGGAGTGTCATTCTATAACTGGCGGCGGTTCACATATTTTAAAAGTGCGAGTTCAAAACTCTCAGGCTCTTGAGGATTTGCTCTATAAGATCCAGAATTGGCCTGGAGTCTCAAGAACTCAGTCTAATTTAGTTCTTTCTACATATAAGGAAGAAACATCAATTGACCTAAATATATTAGGTCAATCTCAAATTAATAGTTAATAAATAATGACTTTTATATATTCTTTTAAATATATTTAAGTATTAATTTTATAAAAATTTTATTAAAGAAGAGGATATCAATGAAAGTAAAAGCTGAATATATTTGGATTGATGGTTATCAGCCCACAGCAAGCCTTAGGTCAAAAACTAAAGTTTTGAGCAGTAAAGTGTCTTCCGTATCTGAACTGCCTACATGGGGATTTGATGGATCAAGTACTTTGCAAGCAGAAGGGGGAGATAGTGACTGTAAGCTGAAACCTGTTTGGATGTGTCCTGACCCACTTAGAGGCGGAGATAACATTCTAGTGATGTGTGAAGTCTGTAACCCTGATGGTACGCCACACAAGTCAAATACAAGAGCAGCTCTTGTTGATTTAGCCGATAAGCACAAAGACCATAAACCATGGTTTGGAATAGAGCAAGAGTATACATTAATGGATGGAAAGCAACCTGCTGGCTGGCCTGAAGAGGGTTTTCCAGAAAGACCCCAGGGACCTTATTATTGTAGTGTTGGCTCTGAAAATGTAGCAGCGAGAGGCATGGTTGAAGAACATTTAGACTTATGCTTAGATGCAGGATTTGAAATTTCTGGTATTAATGCAGAAGTAATGTTGGGTCAATGGGAATATCAAGTTGGTCCGCTACCAGCTTTAGAAGTTTGCGATCAGCTTTGGGTTGCAAGGTGGTTGCTTGAAAGAATTGGCGAAGATTATGGTTTAACAGTAGAATTGCATCCAAAACCGATCAAAGGTGACTGGAATGGGTCGGGTGCGCATATTAATTATAGCACTGAAGGTATGAGAGCAGAAGGTGGGATAGACGTAATTAATGCAGCTTGTGAAAAACTTGGTAATGAAGTTGAAAAACATATAGCAGCTTACGGAGCCTATAATGATGAAAGATTAACTGGAGATCACGAGACATGTAGCATCAACGAGTTCAAGTATGGAGTTAGTGATAGAGGTGCTTCTATTCGAATTCCAATGGATGTTGCCAATGAAGGAAAAGGATATCTTGAAGATAGAAGGCCTGCATCAAACGTTGATCCGTATAAGGCGTGCGCAGCATTAATAGATACAACTTGTAGTTAAGTTAGTAAATTGTAGCTTATGGTTCATAAAAAGCTACTAAGATGGTACGATCAAAATAAAAGAAATCTCCCGTGGAGACATGATAGAGACCCTTATAAGGTTTGGATTTCTGAAATCATGTTGCAACAAACTCAAGTAAAAACAGTCATTCCTTATTTCAATAAATGGATGAAAAAATATCCTAACCTCAATGCTTTAAAAAATGCAAACTATGATGATATGATTAAAATGTGGGAAGGATTGGGCTATTACAGTAGGTGTAAAAACATTTATAGCGCTGCACAAAATATAGATAAATCTTTTCCAAAAACGTACGAGGATTTAATAAAGTTACCAGGTGTTGGAGATTATACTGCCAAAACAATTCTTGCAATAGCATATAAAGAGAAATATGTTGGAATCGATACCAATTTAGAAAGAATAGGCTATAGACAGCTTGGGCTTAAAACTAAAAGCAAAAGAAACCAAAAAAGAGTTGTTATGTTTTTAGAAAAAAATCAAAGCAGTAGCAGGCCAGGGGACTTTAATGAAGCTTTAATGGACCTTGGGAGTTCTTTGTGTAAGGCAAGCACTGTCTTTTGTAGTCAATGCCCCTTAAGCGCTTCATGTAAAGCCTTCCAATCTTCTTCTCCAACAAAATATCCACACCCTAAAGTGTCTAAAAAAATTCCAATATTCGATATAGCAGTTGCTGTAATAAAGTTTGAAAATAGAATACTCATTTCTAAAAGAGACAATACAAAATTTTTAACAGGTTTATGGGAATTTCCAGGAGGGAAAATTGAAAAAAAAGAATCAGCAGAAAAGGCTATTATTCGCGAGGTAAAAGAAGAAACTAATCTTTTTATTAAAGCACCAACTTATTTGGGATCTGTTCAGCATCAATATTCTCACTTTAGAGTTAACATTGCACTGTTTATTTCCTTTCCAAAATCTATCAGAAGTATATCTGTTAAGCAGGATTATAAGTGGGTCTATCTTAAAGATATTGATAAATATGCTCTGCCAAAAGCAAACCATAAAATGTTAGATATTATTAAAAAGTTAGATTAATATATCGCGTTATGATAAAAACTCTCATTTCATTAATAGTATTTATTCTATTTATACCGCTTTTCTCGCTTGTAATGATAGTAGGAATACTTTGTACTTATATCATGCACCCAAGAAATCTTTATTATCCTTTAATTCCGTTGTCGTCTAGAATTCTAATGTTAGTATCATTTCAACGATTTAGCATTCAGGGAAAAGTTCCGAAAAAAGAGAATGGCCCATATATATTTATGTTTAACCACGAATCTATGTTTGATGTTTTTATGCTTGGAGGAGCAATACCTTATTACATAAATGCCATTGGATGGGAAGGTATTTTCAAGTGGCCACTTTTTGGATATTTTGCTAAAAGATATGGGGCATATCCTATCACGCACGATAATACTGATCAAGCCAGGTCTACGCTTAAGTCTGCTGAAAAAATTCTTATTACGGATGGAGATTCTATGATATTTTCCCCAGAAGGCCAAAGAACTCTTACTGGTGAAATGGGAGAATTTAAAAAAGGGGGATTTCATTTTGCTAAAGCTACAAACGTAGCAACAATTGTACCCGTTGGTTTAATTGGAGCATACCGCGCAAATGTAAGGAATAGCTGGATTGTCAATCCAGGAAAATTGATAACTGTTTTTGGAGAACCAATTACTCCAGCTGATTATAAAGATTTAAGCGTTGAAGAATTGAGAGATCTTACAAAGTCCAGAGTGTCCAATCTTTTAGTTTAGATGTCTAATTTTAGGGTGAATTAGTCCTGCTACCCCACATAATCCTGCCATTAATCCGAATAATAAAAATATTTCATGAATACTCATAAACTCTGTCAATAAGCCAATCACTCCACTAGATACAGCAGTCATGCTTAAAATTGAAACTGAAATAATTGCAAAGATACGGCCAAGTAATTTTTCAGGTATATTTTTTTGCATAATTGATACTCTTGAAATAATCAAGAAAGGAATCCCGATGCCATGCATGAACGATAAAAAGTTTAATTGGCTTAATGTTTCTATAAAATAGTAAAAGCAAAAACTTGCGCCATCAATAAATAATCCTAAAAGAAATAGCAGACCATGGGGCAACTTATTCCCAATTTTATATACTGTTGCAGTTCCAATAAGCATCCCCAAACCTACAAATGCTTCTACAAGTGCAAAGTCAGATGCGGTTCCCCCCAAGTAGAGCTTGACTAATATTGGTATGCCAACTATTGCAGGTCCCATCACAAATAAATTGCTTAACAAGGTTAGTAGAATGATAAATGCGAATGTAGTATGTTCTTTGAGATAGTTAATGCCCTCTTTTGTCTTCAAGAAAATTTTATTAATATTAATTTCTTCTTTTTCAACAAGATCTTTGGGAGCCATCGTAGTTATAGCTGCGGCTATAAAGTAAAATAAAAGACAAAAAATAAATAAGTGTTCAACGTTGTAAATTGTTAAAAGTTGAGCAGCGATAATTGGGCCTATTAATACTGCGGTTTGCCATGAAATATTAACAATTGAATTAGCTTTAAGTAGCCCTTCTTTATCAATTTTAGTTGGCAAGTAGGCATTAAATGCAGGCACCATAGGTAGGCCAAATGCATTGTGAAAAAAGGCAATTAATACAATTATCCATATAGAAGTGATGTTGAAAAAAAAGAATAGTGGTATAAGCGCTAAGATTAGCCCTTGCATTATAGTTGCAAATGATATCATTTTTGTTTTAGGAAACAAGTCAACTATTGCACCGATAAATAAGCCACATAAGATTGCAGGTAAATAAGATGTCATAGCAACAATTCCTGTGATTTTTTCAGAATTGGTTAAATCTAAAACAAGCCATATAAAGGCAACATCGTAAATCGCTCTAGCAATAGAGTTCATCAACGGAACAGTTAATAAAAATATATTTAAATTTTTTCCTTTGAACATCGGAATGAAACTACGTATAATTAACATAATTATGACATACATTATAGCAGATCCGTGCGTTGGAACATGTGATACAGCATGTGTAGAAGTTTGCCCAGTAGATTGCATTCATGGACCAGACGATCCTGAAGGATCTGGAGAAGAAGCAAAAGCAAGTGGCTATGATGCTACCAATAAGCAATTGTATATAAACCCAGAAGAATGTATTGATTGTGGCGCATGTGAACCTGAGTGTCCTGTTGATGCCATTTATGATGAAGACGAAGTTCCTGATGAATACGAAACTTCTATCGACAAAAATTATAGCTTTTTTGGTCAAGAAAGATAAGTTTATAATTCCCTAACATTTTACGCTTTGATTTTCTATTTTTACACTCATAAAACTATATTTATAAATGAATAAAAATCAAATACTAGAAAAGCTCAAGACAATCAACTATCCTGGCTTCAATAGAGATATTGTTTCATTTGGAATGGTTAAAGATGTGATAATTGATAATAGCATAATTACAATAATGCTTTCAATTTCATCTCAAAATGAAGAAAAGAAAAACCAGCTAGTAACACAAGTCTTAGAATCAATTCAATCAGAAGAGTTTGAAATTAAAATAAAAGTTTTAGATCAACCCACAAGAAAAACAGTAGACACAAGCAATAAAGACGCAAACGTTGCAGGTAAAATAAAAAATATTATCGCAGTTGCAAGCGGTAAGGGAGGGGTTGGTAAATCAACTATTGCTTTAAACATTGCTTCAGCTTTAGCTGGTCTAGGCTATAAAACCGGATTGCTAGACTTGGATATATATGGACCTTCTTTGCCAATTACTATGGGAGTAAATGAAAATCCAAAAGTTGTTGATGGGCAAAAAATTGTACCAATTGAAAAAAATAATTTAAAGTTAATGAGTTTCGGGTTTATTAGCGGTAATCAAGCACCAGTTGTTTGGAGAGGCCCATTAGTTGCTAAAATGACAGAACAGTTTTTTAAGGATGTTACATGGGGAGAGTTAGATTATTTGATATTAGATCTTCCGCCAGGCACCGGCGATGTTCAGCTTACTTTATCGCAAAAAATTCCATTAGATGGAGCTATAATTGTAACTACACCAAATGATATTGCATTAACTGATGTTCGAAAAGGTGCAGATATGTTTAAAAAAGTAAAAACCAAATTGCTTGGCGTTGTTGAAAATATGTCATTCATGAAAATAGAAGGCAAAATACCTGGAATGAACAATAAGGAAATATCAATCAACGGAAAATCAGTCAATGTAGAAAATGAATCTTTTTCATTTAACTTTCATTTATTCAAAAAAGGTGGCGGGCTTGAAGAGAGCAAAAGGTTAAATATTCCATTACTAGCAGAAATACCCTATTCTGAAGATTTGATGCTGTCAATTGACAGAGGAGAGCCGTTAGTCCAATCTAATTCAGATCATTCAGTCTCAGAAATATTCATTAATATTGCCAAAAGCTTGGTTAAACAGTATGAGTGATTGTCCTATAAACCATTTAGGAATTATTATGGATGGTAATGGAAGGTGGGCTGTTAATCAGGATCAACCCAGAGCTCTTGGACACAAAGCAGGAGCCCAAACAGCTAAAAAAATAATTAATGAATGTGTTCAAAAAAAAATCCCCTTCTTGACATTATATACTTTTTCAAATGAAAATTGGCTAAGACCAAAAAAAGAAGTCGATACCTTGATGGAATTATTATCATTAATGTTAGATAAAGAAATAGATAACATGATGAGGAACAATATTAGATTTAATATCGTTGGAAGATTAGAGGATTTACCAAAAAAAACTAAGGAATTTGTGGAGCGTACAATAAATAAGACAAAAAACAATTCGGGCTTGTTTTTAACTTTAGCTTTAAGCTACGGAGGACGCCAAGAAATAATAGATGCAATGAACTCAATTTTAGAGAAAAATATTGAAATAATTGATGAAGATATTCTAAAAAATCACTTATATTGCCCTGAATTGCCTGACATAGACTTAGTTGTAAGAACTGGTGGAGAAACCAGGTTGAGCAATTTTTTACTTTGGCAATCAGCTTATGCAGAGATTTACACCTCTGAGAAGTATTGGCCTGAATTTGACATAAATGAGCTTGAAAAAGCTATGGAAGATTTTGAAAATAGACATAGAAAGTTTGGAAAAGTTTAAAAAATGAAATCATTGAAATTAATAGTATTTATAGCCTTTATCTTCGCGGGGTTATTTGCACAAGATGTGACTTTATATAGAGTTAATGTTGAAGGCAATACTACAACGTCAGACAAAATGATTAAATATTCAGCGGGCCTAAGAGATGGGACAGAAATTCAAAGATCTGACATTTCAACGGCTATTACAAGACTGTGGGATTTAGGTTTATTTGATGATATAGACATTGTTTTAAATAATGAGTCTCAATATGGGGTAGAAATCACAATTAAAGTATCCGAAAGCCCCATTCTAAATCAAATATTATTTGATGGAATGACAGTTAGAGAAGCTAGGTTTAAGGAAAAGATTGAACTTAAATCTGGGCAAAGAATTAAACCAAACTCGCTAGAGAAAGCATCTAGAAAAATTACTGAAATATATAAAGAAGACGGTTTTTTTAACGTCGAGGTTGTGCCAACAATTATTGTTCCTCAGGATACAATTGTTCGAGTTGATTATGCAAGAGATATATTATTCACAATCAAAGAAAATAAGAAATATAGACTTAAGAACGTTGTCTTTGATGGCAATGAAAGTTTTTCAGATCGAAAGCTAAGAAAAGAATTAACAAATACTAAACAAAGAAAATGGTGGACATTCTGGGTAAAAAGCTTTGATCCAAAAACATTTAATGAAGACAAAGAAGCATTGTTAGCATTTTATCAAAATGAGGGTCATAGAGATTTCAGAGTTCTTAGCGACACCCTGTTGATTGATGAAGAAAATTCAGAGCTAACATTACAAATCAATGTTGAAGAGGGGCCAAAATACCATTTTAGAAACTTTATTTTTGAAGGCAATCAAATAGCAGAAGAGAGTGATTTAAAAAGGCTTCTTGGATTAAAAGAAGGTGATATGTTTGCCAAGGATCAGTTTGATAAATCTGTGTTTGAGACTATGATGAGCATTTATCAAGATAAGGGGTATATTTTCAGCAATGTTAGTCCCGAAATTGTTCCTTATGGAGTCGATTCTTTGGATGTAAAATTTGTTTTTAATGAAGGTAACAAAGTATATGTAGAAAATATTTTTGTGTCTGGGAACGAAAAAACCAGAGAAAATGTCATTCGAAGAGAGCTTAAACTTTATCCAGGAGATGTGTTTAGTCGATCAAAGTTAATGAGAAGCCAAAGAGACATATGGATTTTAAATTATTTTGATAATGTGATTCCTGATGTAACACCAATATCAGATGATAAGGTTAATCTTGATTTTGTTGTTGAAGAAAAAAAATCAACGCAAAGAATTAATGCCAATCTCGGATTTACTGGAGAGTATGGAATTACTGGTGGGGCTGGAGTTGAATTTGACAACTTTAGAGGCAAAGGGCAAAAATTAAACATTGGAGCAAGTACCGGAACAAATTTTTCAGTTTACACCACACAAGAACCTTCAAAATACAAATCTCTTAATATCAGTTTTCAAGATCCAATGATTAATGATAGCCCTTATTTAGTAGGAGCTTCTATTTTTTATTCCTTTAGAGGTTCATCAACAAATTATTATTTCCCATTAGATTTTACAGTTGGCGGAGCGGTTGCAAGCTTTGGCAGAAGACTTGAATGGCCCGATGATTTCTTTAGGGTAATGTGGTCAGCTAAATTTATGCAGAAAGAATATGAAGGTTCACAAGAAGATATAGATAATTACATTGGAGGTCTTCAAAAAACTAGAGGTATAAGTTTGTCTCAAGTATTGTCAAGAGATAGTCGTAATAGAGCAGAGTTCCCTACTAACGGATCAACTTTTATTTTAGAGAATACGTATTCTGGCGGATTCCTTGGAGGCAATGAAAACTTTCAGAAGCATATGTTGACACTCGAGTGGTTTACTCCAACTTTTTCCAAGTTTATTCTTTATAGCTCAGCAAAATTAGGAGTCATAAAAACAATTGACGTTGGAGATGATGTTCAAACTTTTGTTCCATTTGATGAGAGATTTATAATGGGTGGAAATGGTATACCTTACGGAAATGCATTAAGAGGCTATCCTGATAATGCTATCGGTCCTCAAACTGTTACTGGTCAAGCAGTTGGTGGAAATTCAATGGGTAGATTTATTACTGAATTAAGGTTTCCCTTATCAGAAAACCCAGTAATCTATGTAATGGCCTTTGGTGAGATGGGCAATGTTTGGAATACATCTGCATTGACAGAGCCATTTTACATTGATAGATTCAACTCAATCTCGATGAAAAAATCAGCTGGAGTTGGTGTTAGGTTTTTTATGCCAGGTATTGGTAAATTAGGCTTTGATATGGGATATGGATTTGATGATATAGTTGGTGATGGTAATCCACAAGGTTGGGAATATACTATCACATTTGGACAAACTTTTTAAACAAGGAGAATAAAGTGTACAAAAAAATATTAACAATATTATTATTAACAGGAATAGCTTTTTCACAGCAAAAGATAGGCGTAGTATTTTCAGAAAAAATCAGACTAGATTTTGAAGATTTCAAAGACGTTGAACAGCAATTACAGCTTGATTTAGAAGTAATTCAAAAAGAATATCAGTCAATGGCTACAGAGTTGGATAGTATGGTTAAGGAATATGAACAGCAAAGTCTAATGATGTCTGAAGAGCTTAAAAAAGCAAAAGAGCAAGATATTGTAGATATGAACAATTCACTTCAAAGCTACCAAATGTCAAAAGTTGGTCCAAATGGCGAATTAACAAGAAAGCAGGCTCAGCTAGAATTTGAGTTGGTTGAAAAGTTTAAAGAAGCTGTAAATGCAGTAGCAATTTCTAAAGGATTTGATTTAATCATTGATGGTTCACAAGCATCTTTATATACAAAACCAACAATTGATTTAACAGACGACGTACTTTACGAGCTTAGAAAGACTAATCAAGCATCAGAATAAATAAGGTAACACTTTGATTACCCTTAAAGAGGTTGCTGATAAAATTGATGGTAAATTAATTGGCGATAAATCAATACCTATATCTTCAGTTGATGATATAGTTTTGGCGTCTAAAGAATCTATTTCATTTGCTTTCCTTCCAAAATACAAAAAGGCAATTGCTGAATCAAAAGCCTCAGCCTTTATTGTTACAACAGAAGAAGACTTAGGCAATAAAGCAGGAATTATTGTAGATAACCCCTATTTGTCTATGATTAAAGTTCTAGACATTTTTGATCAAAGACCCGTGCCTAGCTATGAAGTTTCAGAAACTTCTATTGTTCATGACTCTGTAAACCAAAAAGAAAGTTTGCATTTAGGACCCTTTTCAGTGATTGGCGAGAATGTAAAAATAGGCAACAATGTATTCATTGGTAGCGGTGTTAAAATCGGTGCTGGCTCAGTTATTGGTGACAACTCTATTCTTTATGATAACGTTATTCTATATGATAATATTACTATTGGAGCAAATAGCATTATTCATTCTGGCACTGTAATTGGTAGCGATGGATTTGGTTACCATACAAATGACGATTTTCATCATAAAATTCCTCACATAAAAAATGTTATGATTGGAGAAAATGTTGAGATTGGCGCTTCGTGCACAATAGATAGAGGTTCAGTTCAAGACACCTCTATTGGAAATTATTGTAAGCTCGATAACCAGGTGCACTTAGCTCACAATGTTAAAATGGGAGAAGGATGCTTAGTAGCTGGTGGTGTATTTATAGGCGGAAGCGCAACAATAGAAGATTATGTCACAATTGCAGGTAAAAGCGATGTTGGTCCACATGTAACTATTGGATCAAAGGCTGTTCTTGCAGCAAGATCTTGTGTTCTTAAGTCTTTACCTGGTTCAGCAATATATGCAGGTAACCCTGCTAGACCAATTAAAGAAAAACAAAAAAGAGACGCTTTGTTTACTAGATTTGAAATATTAGAGAGAAAGTTAAAGAATAATGTCATCTAAGCAGAGAACAATTAAGCACTCAGTTTCTTGTACAGGCGTTGGGCTCCACACTGGAGTACAGAGTACTATTACATTTCATCCAGCTGATGAAAATACTGGAATTAGGTTCATCAGAAATGATATGAAAGATCAAGTGGTTACTCCATATATTGATAATGTAGTTGATCTTACTAGAGGAACAACAATAGAAGAAAATGGAGTTAGAGTACATACAACAGAGCATGTAATGTCTGCATGTGCTGGAATGAGAATTAATAATTTAATTATTGAGCTGAACAGTAAGGAACCACCAGTTATGGATGGCAGCTCTAAAGATTTTGTTTCAGCGCTTAAAGAAGGTGTAATAGTTGAACAAAAAGCTAAGGTAGATTTTTTAGAAATTACCAAGCCAGTAGTCTATAACGATGAAGAAAAAGATGTTGAGGTGTTAGCAGTTCCTTTTGATGGATTTAAGACTACCTTTACTATCCAGTATGATTTAGATGACTTAGATGTGCAATATAGCTCAATCCAAAATGCATATACTAATTATGAAACACAGATAGCACCTGCAAGAACTTTTTGTTTGCTAAGCGAAGTGACCGAGCTAACTAAACAAGGACTCATCAAAGGTGGAAATTTGGGGAACGCGGTAATTATTGTAGATAAGGATATGGACGGAGCGGAAGTAAAGTTTTTTAAAGATAAATTTGGTATTAAATTTTATAAAGGCACAAGAGGTCTTTATAAGTCACAGAAACTACGCTTTAAAAATGAACCAGTAAGACATAAAACCTTAGATCTTATTGGAGATTTAGCATTGCTTGGTAAGCCTATCAAAGGGCATGTAACAGCAATCAAAAGTGGCCATAAAGGAAACGTAGAATTTGCTAAATTGTTAAGAGATGAATTTAAAGACCAATTTTAATATGAAAGATATAAACTATATATTAGAAATGATTCCTCACAGGTACCCATTCCTTATGATTGATAAGGTGATAGATAAAAAAGCAAAATCAAATATTCAGACAATTAAAAATGTAACAATTAATGAACCTTATTTTGTTGGTCATTTTCCAGAAAAACCTATCATGCCAGGAGTTTTAATTATGGAGTCTATGGCTCAATCAGCATGCCTTATTATTTTAGACTATATTGACAATCCTAAGAATCATTTAGTTTACTTGTCAAAGGTTAATAATTTTAGAATTTTAAAAAATGTCATACCTGGCGACCAAATTGTAATTAACGCAGAAACAATCAAAGAAAAAATGAACTCATTTAAGTTTAGCGCTACATGTCATGTGGGCGGTGAGCTAGTAGCAAAAGCAGAGTTTATAGCATCGCTAGTTAATAAATAGGAGCAAGTGATCAATAATAAAATACATAAAACTAATGTTATTTCTAGTACAGCTAAAATTGGTAACAATGTTTCAATTGGAGCTTTTAATGTTATAGAAGATAATGTAATTATTGGCGACAATGTAAAAATTGGGAATTTTAATACAATTTCTGAATTTACGGAAATAGGAAATGACTGTCACATTGTCAACAATAGTAGCATAGGAGCAATCCCGCAAGATAAGAAGTTTGAAGGAGAAAAAACAAAGCTAGTTATAGGAGATAGAACTATTATAAGAGAATTTGTTACCCTAAACAGAGGCACTAAAGAGACGGGAGAAACAAAAATTGGAGAAGATGTTTTACTTATGACAGGTGTTCATGTTGCGCATGATTGCGTCATAGGAGATAACGCCATTCTTGTTAATTTAGTTGCTTTAGGCGGCCATGTTGAAGTTGGTAATTGGGCTATTTTAGGTGGAGCAAGCAACGCCCACCAATTTTGTAAAATTGGTAAACATGCAATGGTTGCCGCAAACTCTAAGTTAGTTCAAGATGTTCCTCCTTTTATTCTAGCAGGAAAACATCCAGTAAAGTATTCTGGTATTAACTCTCTTGGATTAACTAGAAGAGGTTTTGAGGAAGATGAAAAATCTACCATTAAGAAAGCTTATAGATATCTTTTTAGATCAGACTTAAATCAATCAGATGCATTAAACAGGATTAAAGAAGAATTCAAGGGCAATTCTAATATTGAAGATATTATAAGATTTTATGAGTCAAGCAAAAGAGGAATTATTTAGACCCTTAAAATGAAAAAAAATATTTTTGTATTTGGATCTACTGGATCTATTGGAATCCAAACTCTTGATATTTTATCAAAAAGCAAAACCTATAATGTAATTGGGTTAAGCTGTAACTCTAATAGCGATCTTTTGTTTGAACAAATAAAATTATTTAAACCCGCTTTGGTTGCCATTAATAATATTGATTTATCGCATGGTTTAATTAAATATTGTAAGCAAAAAAATATTAAGCTTATATATGGCGATAATGCTTCAAGCAATATTCCTTTAGAAGATATAGATATTGCAGTAAATGCAATTGTTGGTACTGCTGGTTTACAGCCAACTATCCAGTTGATTGAAAATGGAGTAGATGTTGCATTAAGCAATAAAGAATCTCTTGTTTTAGGGGGTCATATTATCATGCCACTAGCAAGAAAAAATAATGTTACCATATTTCCTGTTGATAGTGAGCATTCAGCAATCTATCAATGTTTACATGGTGAAGATGCATCTGAATTAAAAAAAATAATTTTAACAGGCAGCGGAGGGCCTTTCTTAAAAAGAGAGCTAAGCACTTTTGAATCTATAGTTCCTCAAGAAGCGTTAAATCACCCCAATTGGGATATGGGTAAGAAAATATCTATAGACTCTGCTACTATGATGAACAAAGCCCTAGAGCTAGTTGAAGCATTATGGTTGTTCAATGTGAGCCTTGACCAAATTGAGATAGTTATACATCCGCAATCTATAGTTCATTCAATGGTAGAATTTGTTGATGGTTCTTATAAGGCACATTTAGGAGTTCCGGATATGAGAGTTCCAATTCAATATGCTTTAACATGTCCATCAAGGAGAAATGCCAGTGTTAAAAGTTTAGATTTTACAAAAATGGATTTACAATTCAGTAAACCAGATATAAATAGGTATCCAGTATTAGGGTTAGTAAATGAATTAATAAACGCTGGTGGAAATAGAGTTCCAATAATGAGCATTGCCAACGATTATATTGTACAACAATTTTTAGATGAAAAAATAGCATTCAATGAAATGTTTCCCCTCATTAAAAAAACAATTCAAAATTTTTCAAGTGATGATTTACCAACGCTTGAAGATTTAATTAAATTAGATAGAAATATTAAACTATATTTGGAGCCTAAATAGAGATGATTTATATATTAGCATTCATAGTATTAATTGGAGTCATAGTATTTGTCCATGAGCTTGGACATTATTTGGCAGCTAGAAGCGTTGGCGTTGGTGTTGAACGGTTCTCAATTGGTATGCCACCAAATTTTGTCGATTTTACTAAAACTAAAAAAGGTTTAATTATTGATATATACTTCTTTGTCTTAAAAAATGGAAAAGTAAAATGGCAAAAAATTTATTCAACTACGCTCTCATCATTTAATAATCCTTCAGAAACTATTTTTACTATCGGGCTTTTACCTTTAGGCGGTTATGTTAAAATGAAAGGTATTTTAGACGAAAGTATGGATAGTGAATTTAAGGGAGAGAAAGATGAGCTTGAATCAAAGAACGCTCTCCAAAAAATATGGGTTATGAGCGCAGGTGTAATCATGAATCTTATACTTACTTTTTTTGTTTTCACTCTCATTGGAAACCTCCAAGGAGACACAAAGATTGAAAATCCAAATACAACAATCGACTATATTGTACCTGATCAACCAGCCTATAACGCTGGCTTGCAAGCAGGGGACTCTTTTATTGCAATCGAAGGAGCAAATGTAGATAGCTGGTATGAAGCAGTGGGGCAAATTGAAAAATATCCTAATGAAACAATTACCATATCATTTAATAGACAGGGCGAGACGTTGAATAAGCAAGTTACTTTAGGCGCAAGACCTGACTTGACTTCAGGTAGAGTAGATAGAGAAGTGGGTGCGCTTGGAATCTCTAAAAACCAGGTCCCGGTAGAGTTAAATTTTACAGAATCTTTGGTTTACGGACTTAACGAAACCAAGTGGGCAATGACATTAATGACCTCTTCTTTAAAAATGATTTTTCAAGGTAATGTTTCAAGAGATGAGGTTGGTAGCGTTATCATGATAGGAGATATGGCGGGACAAGCCGCACAAGCTGGCTTAGTACCATTTTTATTTTTAATGGCATTAATCAGTGTCAATCTAGCTTATATAAATATTTTACCAATACCTGGGTTAGACGGTGGACACATTGCACTAATCTTAGTGGAGTCACTTTTAGGAAGAAAGCTATCTGTTAAAACTAGAATTAGAATTCAATCAGTCGGAATGTTTATTTTACTTTCGTTAATGGTTTTTTTACTTTTAAATGATATTATTCGCGTACTTTTTTAAGCCTAAGACTTATAACTCCTTGCCCTAACTTTATTAATATTTCAACTGGCACTAAATTGTCACCAATTGAAGCATAAGAAACCTCCATATCCCCTTTATTTTTAAGAATTGAATCATCACTTTTGCTTGGTGTTAATGTATAAGCTAAGAATGTACCATACGGTGTTCTAATTTTACGAAATCCTTCATTTGTTAGTTCTATTTCTCTTACTTTACCAGCATCAACAATATTAAATTTTTTTGAAGTTTCTATCGGTATTTCAAATTCAGGAAGAATAAGTAAAAGTGAGTAGGGGTCAAATGTATTTTCGTTAATAATATATTTTTTACCATTTGTAATTGCCAACTCTCCTTGAATGGAAGTGATAGATTTTTTCTTTTTGCGTACTTCTCGCACACTCTTCTCTTGTCTAACAACATTTAAATTTTCTTTGTCAATCCAAACATCAATTTTATTTCGAATTTTATATATTCTGTCTCCCAGTTTTGATGTTTTAACACTAAAGTTTAAATGGTAGACATCTCTACCTTCAATGTTATCAGACTCTTCAACAGATAACGAAGCCTCGCCTATTTTGATATTTAGAAGATCTATATACGCACTATATTTATACTCTACCTTTTTGCTAAATCGACTACCGTCAGACATACTCCAAGAAAAAGAAATAAGTAGAATTATTAAATAAGCTCTCATTTATCTTATCTGCTTTATCTCGTCGTTATTAATTATAAATATTTTTGATGCACTATTATTTAACACTCCATCATCTATTAGCAGGTCAATTTGGTTGCCAAATTTCTCTTCTATATCTTCTGGAGATGTAAGCGGGCTATTACCTGTTTTATTTATGCTTGTAGTGGTTATAGGCTTATTATAATTATCTAGGACGTCTTTTAAAAACTTATGGTTTGGTATTCTAAATCCTATTTTGCCATCCTTTGTAATTTTTTTGTTGAATGATTCAGGGTAATAATCAGCTATGCATGTACTACCATCTTTAATCAATTCAATTATTTTTTTTTCGATAGTACTATTAATCATAATTCGATTTTTAATGATATTATAGCTAGAGATTGCAATGCTCATTGGCTGTATACGATTTTTTAATACATTTATTTTATCAATACCGCAATCATTGTCAATTGCCGTACCTAATCCGTAAATAGTATCTGTAGGATATGCAATAATCTTATTTTCATTTAAGGCATCTATAAATTTTTTCATTGCACCCGGTTGAGTTATTTTGATTCTCTCCATTAGTATGTTCTCACAGACTTCCATCGTTTATGAAACCAAAAATATTGTTCGGGCTTTTTTCTGATAGTCTCTTCAATTTTTCTGGTATATTGCTGTACAATAGCATGAATACTATCATTGGTATCGATTTCACTAAATGATGCTTCATAAGAACCGTTATTTTTTATTATATCAGCATATATTAAAGGAATTTTTTTTCTTTTACCTAAGATAGCAGCACCCGAATGAGTTGAAGAATCAATATTAAAAAATTTAACTTTTACTCCTTTTTTCTTAGCATCCTGATCACTAAGTAAAATCAAAACATTATTATCATTTAGAGCTTTTGATAGCAACTTAGGGTTTCCTCCCTTGTATAGTTGATTTTCCATAAATTTCTCTCTAATTCGTTTAAAAAAGAGATCGGCACCACCACTGTTTTGCTTGTAAGCTACCCCAGTCAATTTAATCCTCAGTCCGCTAAGCGCACAAAATAGTTTATCAAATGATCCATAGTGCGAACTAACTAATATTGCGCCCTTTCCAGTCAAGTTGTTTATGAGGATCTCCTCATTTTTAAATTTAACCTTCGTTAAATCGTAGAATTTTGGATAAGCAATAAAGTCTAAAAATTCTTTAGTATAGAATTTGTATGTTTTCTTCATCACCTCATTGTGCCAGGCCTCATCTTTTTCTGGATAGGCCCACTGCAAATTTTTTAAAATTACTTTTTTCCTCATTTTTAGTACATGGAATAGTAGACTATAAATAATTTTATAGGTAATTTTATAAGCAAATGTTGGAGCATTTCTCAAGTAGAAAGAAAAAGCTTTTAAAAAAAAATACATCACCTAAATGTAAATCTTTGAATTAGCAATGAAAACAAAATTTAAGAACATAATTATTGGCACTATTTTTTTCTTCTCAGCATTTATTGCTGCAGAGGAATCAAGTAAAAAAGTATATGTCATACCGATTCAAGACGTAATTGATCTTGGTATACCAGGGTTGGTAAACAGAGGAATTGATTTAGCAGAATCTAACAATGCTGATTTAATTTTATTTGATATTGATACATTTGGTGGGAGGGTTGATGCGGCAACACAAATTAAAGACGCAATCGCATCCACTGAAATTGAAACTATTGCCTTTATCAACAGAAGAGCTATTTCAGCTGGATCACTGATATCTTTATCTTGCGATCAAATATATATGACAGAGGGGGCTACCATTGGGGCAACCAGCGTTGTAGATATGTCCGGCTCTAAGCAGTCAGAGAAATCACAAAGCTACATGCGCGAAGAAATGGCTGCTACTGCAGAAAAATCAGGCAAAAACCCTGAAATTGCTCGAGGAATGGTTGATGAAGAGCTAAGCTTTGAATTTCTTATAGTTGAAGGAGATACTTTAACGGTCACGGATATTGAAGGAAGAAAAGAGGGAAAATTAATAACGCTTACTACCGAATTAGCTTTAAAGTACGGTATCGCAGATGGAAAGAGTGAAAACGTTGAAGAGCTTCTGAAAAGCTTAAATATTGAAGACTACCAAATCACAGTTGTCGATGAAAATTGGTCAGAGAATGTGGTCCGTATATTGACAAACCCAACTGTATCATCTTTACTTACTACGTTTGGAACTATAGGTGTAATATCCGAATTATATAGTGCAGGCTGGGGCATAGGAGGAACAATTGGTATTATATCCTTAACTCTCGCACTGGGCGCAGGATATTTGACTCAATTAGCTTCAGCAACTGATTTGTTAATTGTATTTTTTGGTTTAGCAATGCTATTTATTGAGTTTGTCGCTATTCCTGGCTTTGGATTATTTGGAATTACGGGAATTGTGGTTTTATTTTATGGATTATATTTATTGTTAATTCCCGATATTCCAGTTGGACCAGAAGTATATTCTGAGGCTATGGATGGTTTTTCATGGGCTATAGTTGTTGGAATTTTTGGAATAATATTTTTATTAAGAATCATTGGAAAATCTACCTTTTTTCAAAAGCTTATAAATACTGATTCAAATAAAACCACATTAAAAAAGAATTATAAAAATAGAAGTAAAGTTGAGTAGTTATAATTATTAATCAACAATAGACTTAAATTTATATATATAACATAAAGGAGGCGTAATGGGACTATATGTTGCCATACCATTAATATTATTTATTTTACTACTACTATGGATTGTACCTGTGGGACTATGGCTACAAGCTATTTTTAGTATTGGAGGAGGACATGTTACAATTTTTAATCTCGTTGGTATGAGGTTCAGAAGAGTTCCTCCGGGAGTTATTGTTAGCGGGTTGATCGCTGCAAAAAAGGCGGGATTAGATCAAGTCAACGGTGATGATTTAGAAGTTCATTACATGGCCGGCGGTAATGTAGATAAAGTTGTTGATGCACTAATTGCTGCATCAAAAGCAGGAATTGAATTAACATTCTCTATTGCTACTGCAATTGACTTGGCTGGAAGAGATGTTCTATCAGCTGTGCAAACTAGCGTATATCCGAAAGTTATTGATGCACCCGTAGATGGAAAATTATCTGCTGTTGCAAAGGATGGTATAGAAGTAAGAGCCAGAGCAAGAGTAACAGTAAGAACCGATATTCCAAACTTAGTTGGTGGAGCTACTGAAGATACTATCATCGCAAGAGTTGGTGAAGGTATTGTAAGTGCCATCGGTTCAAGAGAAACTTACGAGGCAGTACTTGAGAACCCTGATTCGATTTCAAGAACAGTATTAGAAAAAGGACTAAATAGCGGCACGGCTTTTGAAATTTTGTCAATCGATATTGCTGATATAGATGTAGGTAAAAATATCGGTGCCCAGCTTCAAGCAGATCAAGCTGAAGCAGATTTGCGAGTTGCACAAGCAAAGGCTGAAACTAGAAGAGCGATGGCAGTTGCCCTTGAGCAAGAAATGAAAGCAAAAGTTGTAGAAGCTGAATCCGAAGTTCCTCTTGCAATGGCAGAAGCCTTTAAAAAAGGCAACTTAGGAGTGTTAGATTATTACAAGTTGGACAATATAGCATCCGACACTAGCATGAGACAGTCTATTGCAGGAGTGTCAGATGATAAAAAGGATGACTCTGAGGGCTAATCGTTGGAAGAGTTAATATATTGGGGGGCGATATTTCTTTTCTATATTTTTTCTGCATATAGAAGTAGACAGAAGAAACAAAATAGTGAAGAAGTATTTGCTCCTAAGCCATTATCTAACCAAGAAAATAAATCAAAAAACTCAGATTTCAACATATTTGAGTTTCTTGATGAGGCAATGGAAAAATCTACTATTGATCTGGAAGAATTGCCTAAAACAGTCAATAGTGAAATTAATACAGTAGATACCTTAAGAGCTAAAAGCGCCACAAAGCAAGATAGTTATAGTGTAAACGATATCAAGGTAGAGAAAAAATATGATTTCAATGAGAAACATTTATCTCATCTTGAGACAAAAATCAATCTAAGTCAGAAAAAAAATACATCAACATCAAAAAAACTTTTAACCATTCAGAAAAAACTGCAGAATGATCCTACAAAGCTAGGCATAGTAATGCAGGCAATTTTCGATCCACCGAAGTCACAAGGAATTTAAAATGAAGTTACTGATTATGGGTCCTCCAGGAGCAGGTAAGGGTACGCAAGCAAAAATTTTATCTAGCAAATTTAATTTGATTCACCTGTCTACAGGCGATATCCTACGCTCTGAAATTTCTAAAGGTTCTTCAACGGGAATAGAAGCTCAATCTTATATGAATGCAGGAAATTTGGTTCCGGATAAAGTTCTCTTAGCAATGATGGAAACAACTTTAGAAAATTATAAAGATAATGGCTTGATTTTAGATGGTTTCCCTAGAACTATTCCTCAAGCAGAAGGTTTATCTAACATTTTTGAATCATTAAACCAGAAAATTGATTATGTAATAAATATATATGTAAATGAAGATGTGTTAATAAATCGTCTAGTAGAAAGAGCTGAAAAATCTGGTAGAGCAGATGATACTAAAGAAGTAATTGTTAACCGTCAAAAAGTATATCAAGATTTGACTGCTCCGTTAATAAAATTTTATAATAATGAAATTATTAATATTGATGGTGATGGATCTATTGAAAAGGTTACTTCAAGAATTTTTAACATAATTAAATAAATGATTGTCTTGGGTGTTACTGGCGGTCTTGCATCAGGAAAAAGCAGTGTATCAAAATATCTTCAAGACAAATACAAAGCATATATTTTTGATGCTGATGTAGAGGCAAAAAAAATACTTCATACGAAAGAAGTTGAAAAGCAAATATTAGAAGCATTTCCTCAATTGAAATCGTTGGAAACAGATTTATTATCCAAGGTTGCATTTGAAAATAAGCAATCTCAACTAAAGCTAAATAGTATCATACACCCATTAGTAGAGAGAGAAATTGAACAAAGAATTGTCAACGAAGATGGCAAACATCCATTTTTCATTATTGATGCAGCAATGATGATAGAATCTGGCTCAGTAAACTATTTTAGAGATAAGGGGATGATTTTATTGGTTGTTATTGCAGATAAAGCTATAAGAAAAAAAAGAGCTCTCATGCGCGGTAATTTATTAGAAGATTCAATATTAGAAAGAATGAATTTGCAACTGCCAGATTCCACAAAAGTAAAACATGCAGATTTTATAGTTGAAAATAATTCAACAGAATCAGAATTAATTCAAAAGATTGATGTAATAATCACTAAAATTACAAATGAATAAGATATTCTACATATTGATCTCGCTGGCTATTGTAAGCTGTTCTTCTGATGTTGGTTCTGAGGGTATTCTTACAGACAATGGCAATGGGAATACCGGTGGAGGTTTTACTGGCGGTGGTGGAGGTGGAGACACTATACAAGACCTTTCTGTTGAGCTTATAACAACTTATGATTCTCAAACTGCTTCTTTTTCAGCACCATTTGGAAATTTTGTAAGAAATTTCATTGTTCATGTGCCCCCTAATTTTGATTCAGAAACCCAGTCTCTGCCCTTAGTATTTGTGTTACACGGATATACCAGTCAAGCTCCAATTATTAGACAATACTCCGGTTTTGATCAAATTGCTGACGAAGAAAAATTCATTGCTGTTTATGTACAAGGAACTACAGATATCTATGGAAATACAGGTTGGAATGCTGGAAGATTTGGAGCATTTACCACAGTTGATGATGTTGGGCTGTTTAGATCTCTAATCAATTACTTCAAATCAAATTACAATATCAACGCAGCAAAAATTTTTTCTACGGGGATGTCCATGGGTGGGTTTATGAGTTATCGTTTAGCCTGCGAAGTAGATGATGTAAATAGCGTTGGATCAGTAACAGGCTCAATGGGAGGTTATACTGCATGTGAACCCAAAACAAAAAAAAGTATTATTCATTTCCACGGTGAAGACGATACAGTCGTTCCATATGATGGAGGAGATTGGCTATACTCTGCAAATGAAGCACACGAATTTTGGAAAAATTACAATGAGTGTAGCAATCAATCTTCTATAAATCTTCCAGATTTTAATGGAGACGGACAATATACTAAAAAGCTAACCTCTTATAACTGCGGAGAAGAAAAAACAGTTGAGCTCTACTCTTTAGAAGGAGAAGGACATACATGGTTTAGCCAAAATTGGGGACACGACGTTTCAAGCTCAGAATTAATTTGGCAGTTCTTTAAAAATCAACAGTGATGTATATCAAGGACTCTCATTTAAAACATTTGTCAAAAATTGACAAAGTTCAAAAAAGATTAATAGAGAAATATGACAAACCACAACTTTCAAAGTCTGAAGATTATATATTAGACTTATGTAAATATATTATTTTTCAACAAATATCTACAAAAGCAGGAAATAGTATATATCAAAGATTTATAGATTTCTATAATCTCAATAAAAATAATATAATTTTATGGAAAGATGAGGATTGTAAGAAGATTGGACTCTCAAAACAGAAAAAAAACTATATTGAAAATATTTTTAACGAAAAAAATTCTATAAATGATTTATATGATTGTACAGATCAGTCTATTATTAGAAGTAAGCTTATTAAAATCAAAGGCGTTGGAAACTGGACAATAGATATGTTTATGATTTTCACAAAAGGAGATTTAAATATATTTCCAGAGGGAGATTTAGCATTGATTAATGCTATTAAAAAAGAATACAAAGTTAAGACACTTGATGAAATAAGAAAAATTGCTGAAAAATGGGCGCCATATAAAACCATAGCTACATTATATTTATGGGAATCTCTCGAAGATGACTTTCCTAGCTAAAATAGCTCGTTTGTAAGGCAATGTACAGATCCGCCGCTTAAATTAAATTGAGAAGCGGGTGTTGTATCTAAGACGATATTATTTACTGATGTAAAGTCTATTATTTTTTTGTCTTTAAGAGCTGCGCTTCCAATCATTAGGCCGGGAAGCGATAAGCTATTCATCGATGTTCTAAATTGAATTGATTCAAGTTGGTTGTGGTGCTCAACCTTAATGATTTCCCAGTTATTTTGATGGCATATATTAGAAAAGTTTAAGAATTGTTCATTATTAAATACTTCAGCTGCACAAATAATTCCAATACAATCATAATTACTATTAAAAACTGGAGAGATAGATGTGTCAAGATGATATCCACCAGATGGAATAATATATAAGTTAGATACTTTTAATTTTTCTGCCATCTGCTCAGCGCCATTGAGATTATTCCTACATTGACCAGCAAGCAATATATTTTCTTTTGGTAAGTAAAAAAATTCACCACCCTCTGCTATACATTTTTCATCTAGAAATGAAATATTATATCCTATATTTTCCAGATTTGAAATAACAAATTCTCCTTCATTCATCCTTTCTGAAAGCTTCATATTACACATCACAATATCTTTGTTTGTATTGCATAAAAAATGATCTCTCATAAAAACAAAGTCATACTTTTCATACGACTCTAGCTCTTGTTTAAAAGGAATTTCCATAATACTTAAAGAATATTTATTCAAAGTTTTTATTAAGCTTAAGTGTTCTTCTTTGAGTAGCATTTGATTAGGATATGCGCCATTACTCATCATATCATTATCTTCATATGCTGTAATACCATTTGGCCACCAGCCAGATTTAGGTAAAGAGCTAATAGCTATTTTCGGTTTTATTGACTTATTCATATTCGAAAACTTACAATTTTTAAATTAACATTATAAGATTAAATTATAGCAGTGAATAAAGATATTTTAACTGTAAAAGACTTAAATAAATATTTACCTGCTATAAAGACAGAGGTTGATATTCATTTCAAAGACAAGTTATCTGAAGGGTTATTTAAATCAGATGCTCTAGTAGGGTTAAAAAAGCTGCCTGATGAATCAATTGATTTAATAGTAACTGAGCCATCATTAGATCCTAATAATACATTAACCTACACAGAATATGTTAGGTGGATAGATGAATGGATGGAGGAGTGTAGGAGGGTGTTAACAGCTAGTGGTTCAATTTATATTATTTGCCCATGGGAATCATCTTCACTGTATCATTCTGTTTTAGGCAAGAAGTTTATTGTGCAATCTAGAATTACTGCTGAAAGACAAATTGAAAATGTTGAACTGTCACAATGGAAAAACAAGATTTCTGATATTTGGTTTGCAACTAAAACCAATGATTATATTTTTAACCAAAATTATATAGTAAATGGTAAAAATATTAATAATCCAAAGCCTGATGATATTAAAGATAATTTATGGTTTCATCTAGATTATGAAGAAATTATACATAGAGTTATCAAAGCAAGTACCTTCAAATTGAATTGGATTTTAGATCCTTTTATGAACGTAGGTGCTGTGGGAGTTGTTGCAAAAAAAAGAGGAAGAAGATTTATTGGTTTTGAAGCAAATCAGGATCAAATATTATTAGCCATGAAAACAATTAATGAAAGAGAAAACTAATGCTTAAAAAATTAGAACAAGACATGATGCAGGCCTTAAAAAGTAAAGAAAAAGAAAAAGCAGGTGCATTAAGACTTATTATATCAAAATGCAAAAATAAGGCGATTGAATTAAGAAAAGAATTATCTGATCAAGAAATAATTAAAGTGCTTCAAACGGTAGCAAAACAGCACAAGGAATCTATTAAGCTTTATAAAGACGGAAACCGTAATGATTTAGTGGAGGCAGAAGTACAAGAATTAGGATTTGTGGAAGTTTACCTTCCGTCTATGATGAGCGAGGAAGATTTAAGAGGCTTGGTATCTTCTGTTATAGCTGAAGTTGGTGCGACTAGTATGGCAGATTTTGGTAAAGTAATGCCCAATGTGATGAAGCAGGGAGCTGGTAAGATTGACGGCAATACTGCTCAATCTATTGTCAAAGAACTATTATCATAATATGATTATAGATTTACTTTTTTCAATGATTATTTTAATCATGAGTGTGTTCAGTATGAAAAAAGGATTTGTAGAATCATTTACAGAATTTTTGAACCTAGTTGTTGGCATTGCATTAGCTCTTCTTTTTTATGTTGACCTATCTTTTTTGATATCACAGTATATATCAATAAATGCGACCATTATAATAATTTTCTCAATTACAATAATATTTTTAATGTCAATTATAGCATTAAGATTACTAACAAGCTTATTACTGTTTTTGCTTGATGGAGGCATTTCTGCATATAAGAATCTCAATATGGTGCTAGGCTTTATACTTGGAGGTATAAAAGGCATTACTGCCCTAATATTATTTGCTGGTATTTTTGAAAAATATATTTCTAGTAATGTGTACCAAATTTTATATGATCAGTCAAAGATTCTTGTTTTACTCGAACCTTTCAAAGACTATATTTTTAAATAATGAGAAGAATAGCACAAGAAACAATTAATAGAGTTTTAGAAGAAGTAGACATCTTTGATGTTATTTCTCAATATGTTGATCTCAAAAAAAGAGGTAGAAATTATTTTGGTTTAAGCCCTTTTCGTTCAGAAACTAAACCATCATTTAGCGTTGCTCCTGAAAAAAATATGTGGTATGACTTTGGTTCAGGTCAAGGAGGCAATGCGGTTCAATTTTTAATTGAATATGAAAAGATTAGTTTTTCAGAAGCAATTCGTTCATTGGCTGAAAAGCATAGTATTGAAATAATTGAAGTAGGAAATGAACAACAGAGCAATCTTTATGATCAGCTATATGAGATACACAACTTAGCATACTTATTCTTTTCAAATAATCTTAAATCTTCAGCTGGGAAAAAAGCTATCAAGTATTTAAATGACCGTTTTTTTGATAAAGCAATTATAGAAAAGTTTAATATTGGATTTGCATCTGATTCATGGGATTTGCTTTATAAAGAGCTGAATCAAAAATTTGATGAAGAAGTTATTGAAAAGTCAGGTCTATTTTCCAATGGTAAAAAGGGATTTTTAGATAGATTTAGAAATAGAATCATGTTTCCTTTTTATAGCCCTTCAGGAAAGGTTATTGGTTTTAGCGGAAGAAGCCTGTCAGATAAAGAGGATGTTAAGTATTTAAACTCACCAGAAACATTACTATTTCAAAAAAGTAAAGTTTTTTATGGTTCATATCAAACAATGCCTGAAATTAGGAAGCAAAATTATGTTTTGTTAGTTGAGGGTCAAACTGACTTTCTTCGATTATATGAAAAGGGTTTTAAAAATGTGTTAGCTACCTCCGGAACTGCCTTTTCATCTAAGCACGCAAATGCATTGGGCAAGTACACCAATAGGGTTATTCTTACATATGATTCCGATAATGCTGGAGTAAATGCTGCAATTAGAACAGGATATATTTTATTACAAAATGGTTTTGAAGTGCGAGTATTAGATTTAGGCGAAGGATTAGATCCGGATGATTATTTTAAGCTTAAAGATAATAATAAGCAGACATTTAGAGCGCTGATTAAAAATGCTGTACATCCAATTAATTTTATTATAAATAAAAAGAATATCCTTTCATTAGGCGCTTCCGATAGATCAAAATTTTTAAATGAGTGTATAGAAGAAATAAAACTGGTTAAAGACGTGATTGTTAGAAATGATTTAATCAAGCGTTTATCGAGCGAGTTAGGCGTAGTAGAGTCAGAGGTAATGAATAGATTCGAAGAGTTAAAACCAAAAAGAAGGTATGCTGAAAAAAAGGAGAAAGATGATCAATCATCGATTAGACATTACGACTCCAAATCAGATAAAGCGCAATTAGAAATATTAAAGCTTTTAATTCATAACTCATCCTTGGCAGGAAAGGTCACACTTTCTTTATTAGACAACAAGCTGTGCTATAACATTGTTAAAACAATTAAAGATCATTCTGACAATTATACTAATGTAGCTCAATTGCTTGAGTTTATTGGTGATAGCCCAGAGGAAAGAAACTTAGTTGCCTCTTTAGCTGTAGATGTACCAGAAAAAGACAATGAAGAGGCTATATTAGCTGATTGTATAAGAGCGCTAGAAAATATTAATATTCAAAATGAAATTGACACTATTAGAAATCAAATTCGAATTATTGAAGATAACAATCAATCATTAGATACTGATTTGCTTCGCAAATTAGAAGATCTTCGAAAAAAAGTTCAGTAAAATAAAAGCCCTCCAAAAAGGAGGGCTTTTATTAACAAATAAGAATGTTAGTCAGTTTAGTAACTGATTGTCACACCTAAGTTGTATTGTTTTGGAGCACCCATACGAACACGTAGGTTTGCAACGTCTCCAGAACCATCAAAAGCGTCAACGAAGTCACCGATGTATAATTCATCAGTAGCATTGAACACAGAGTAATTAAATGTTACATCTTTGTCCATAATTTCAGTTGAGTAGCTCATTTGTAAGTTATAAATAGTTACTCTTTCAGTTTCATAAGCATCATCAGCAAAAGTATTACCTTCTCCTAATAAGAATGCTAAGTCCTGAATAGCACCATCATAACCCCATCTTGGGTACTGTCTAGCAGATGATTCAGCTTCAACAGATGCTTTTAATCTGTTAAAGAAACCTGTCATCATAAATACAGTCTGTGACTGTGGAGCACCTGAAATCATAACATCTTTAACAAAAAGATCAAAAGTTTCTGAACTAGTGTCATCACCTTCAATTTCATTGTAAGTATATGTTAAGTCGTCAGTAAATCTCCAGTCACTTTCATGACCTCTAACATCAAATCTCAATACTGGGATTGGTTGATATGCAATAGAGTATTCCAACCCTTGGTGTAATTCATTCAATCCAGTAATACTAAAGAATGATTCAACACCATTTAAGTCTTCAGAAGTTCCACTTTGGTTTCTATCCTGCCATAAAGCATAGTAGTAGTTCATACTACCTGCCCACTGACCATTCGCAGATTTAAATCTAGTACCTACGTCAAACCAAGTTGCTTTTTCATTCTCAAACTCTGAGTTTTTTACCATATTCACATCGTCAATCAATTTATCAAGTGACGGTGTCATAGCAGAGTAACTTACGTTACCAAATAGCTGCCATGTGTCGTTTAATGCACGACTTCCACCAACTTTCATTTGATATCCAAGCTCAGCATCAGCTTCAATTTTTACATTATCAAGCGTGAAATGATCTTGTGCGGAGTAGCTAGCAGTTGTAGCACCAAACATTGCAAAAGCGTTTGTTCCTGCACCGTCATCATAGTTAGCTTGTACATATCCACCTAGCCAGTCAACAGTGTTAGTGTTGTCATAATATAGCTTATCACCAAGTGTTCTATGTCTTTGTTCTTCTGACCAATTTGGATTAGATGAGTTGTAAAAGAAGTCACCACCAAGTAAGTCATAAACTTCTCTGTAGTGTTCAACCTTAGCAGTTCTTAAATCTAGACCATAAGTCATAGATAAAGATTCACTCATTTCTTTTTCCATTTTTGACATAATACCAAAAGTATACTGATTATTTCTACTACCTCTTAGGACACCTCTGGACTCATAGCCGTAGCCATCTTTCCATTGGGCATCAGACATATTACGTGCAATCGTTGCATCATAATCACGGCCTGAACCATCAGATTTCCATAGCAATGAACCAGCAGAACCTGAACCACCACCTTCACCACCAGAGTAGTAGAATGAAGTAGCCATTGTTGTTGAATCATCAAGTTTAGAATACCAATTCAACTGAACAATTGGTTTGTGGAAATAGTTATTTCTTTCATTAATCATTGTTGGATCACGTTGATCTCTAGTTTTATTGTTCCAACCATCAAATGGTAGCCAACTAGCAACAGCTCTTTTACCAGTGTAAGGAGTGTCAAGATAGTCAGCTCTTGGATTATAATCTAGACCATACTCTGTTCTTAGATCTTCTTCTGCTACGCCTAAATCAAGCGCTGCTTCATGACTGTAGTTTGAAATACGATTATTCCAAAAGTTTTGTCCATGAAACTGAGGAGATCCTAGAGCGATAAACTCTAAACGGTTATCATTATTAATTGAGTATGATGCATTAAAGTAGTAAGACCATGCGTCTGAATAAGTACCTACAGCAAATAATCTGTCAGCAGTTCTTCTTGACGCTGAAGCCATTATAGCTAATTTGTCATCCATCATTAGACCAGTATTTACAGTCACTGCAGTTTTAGAGTACTGATATTTACCGGTTTCTTGTTTTACAACAACACCTGGTTCAGTAGTTGCTGGTGCACTCATAAAGTTCACCACACCACCTAAACTTGGTGTTGCAAGATTAACAGATCCTGCTCCTCTTTGAACCTGAACAACAGATGCAACGTCAGCAAGAACACTCCAATTAGAGAAGTATAAATTACCATTTTCCATGTCATTCATAGGAACACCGTTAATCAAATATGATGTGTATCGATCGTCAAAACCACGAACGTATACATTTTCATCATCCCAACCACCACCATTTTCAACGTAAACGTTTGGTAGAGTTGATAGAGCTTTTGGCAATCCACGACCACCTAATCTGAAATCAATGTCAGCTTTAGTCATTTCGTTAAAAGGGATTGCATCGGTATTGTCTACACGGTCTGCAAGTACTTCAACTCCGCCTAACGCGACGGATGCTGATTCTAATGTAAAGTTTGCAGATGCGTTAGAACCTGAAACCCTTACAGAAGCACTTGAAGATTTGTAACCAACCACGCTGGCTGTTACAGTGTAGTTACCATCGGGAACATTAATAGTGTATCCACCACTTAAAGTAGCAGCAGCACCTAATGTAGTTCCTTCAACCACAACATTTGCCCCTGGTAAAGTATTACCATCTGCGTCTGTAACAGACCC
>Ga0255769_10000966_pt1 | contig 34151 bp, 29 predicted proteins | sample 041ome_9_FD_179637 | JGI IMG/M metagenome (GOLD analysis project Ga0255769, IMG submission 179637) | Coastal salt marsh microbial communities from the Groves Creek Marsh, Skidaway Island, Georgia - 041413US metaG (version 2) | ecosystem: Environmental > Aquatic > Marine > Intertidal zone > Salt...
GTGGTTATAGATTAGGAAAAGACCATTATGTTCAATTTAATTTAACCTACAAACCTAATTGGTTTCATCGTACTATGATGAGATTGTGTTTTGGATATAAATGGACAAACCTTTAACACCAAAGAGAAATGAAGTGGCTAAAACGATTCTTTAAACACCTTGCTTGGTTAGAGCAAGAAAGAGTAAAGGCAATGATTCATTGTGGTAGACCAACATCTATTTAATAACAAAGAGATGAAACCGATAATGTATTGGAAGGTAGGAGACAAATACTACGAGGACTATAACGAAGCACTATCCATGGTTGGGCTATGCAATAGAGACCTAGAAGAAAACGGAATAGAAAACGATTAGCATATGTCTTTCAGAGAAGATTTAAAAGAAGGGGAAAAAATAGAACAAGAAGTTTTATCTCAAATACAAGAAAAGTATCCGAAAGCATTTAAAATAGAAGGATACCACAAAGAGTATGACATATACATACCAGAGATAGATAAATCTGTAGAAGTTAAGCGAGACTATAAGTGTAATCAGACTGGCAACATCGTTGTGGAAATTACTTTTGATGGTAAGCCATCCGCTTTACTAACAACAAAAGCAGACTATTGGATTTTTGTGTTGCAAGACAAATACATATGGACAACAACTACGAGAATTAAAAAATCTATTGGTGATTATGGTAAAGATCCGGTAAGGTTTAAAGGTAGGGGAGATGATAAATACAAACTAGCTTGGTTAATACCATTAAATTATATAGAAAGTCATTCTATTTTAATAAAACAAAGAAATGAGTTCATACAATTTTAAAAAGACCCCAATGGAGAAAGTACTCCATGCATTTAATCGGCTTGGGAAAGATGAATTCCACAAGTACATCTATGATTATGGAGACGTACTGCTAGAGGAAGAGGAAGACATGGTAAAAGCTTATCGCAATGACACTTATTGATATAGCCATAGCAGTAGTATTAGTGGTGTCATGGAATGGATACCTATTATATAGAATGAATAAAGAAGAGAAACGTGAAGAAAATTAATCAGTTAGACCTGTTCTCAGGTATCGGTGGATTCCACCTAGGATTTGAACGTGCAGGGTTTAAGGTGAAGTCTTACTTCTCCGAGATAGACCCTCATGCAGTAGCAGTATATAAACATCAATTTAAAAATAGTACATATGTCGGATCAGTTACAGATGTTCGGGGAGCAGACCTCCCACGAATTGACCTCATCACCTTTGGAAGTCCTTGCCAAGATTTCAGCATTGCTGGAAACCGTAAAGGCATGGGAGGAGACCGAAGTAGCCTTATCCTTGAAGCAATTAGACTCATTGGGGAGTGCAGACCAAGAGTTTTTATCTGGGAAAATGTTAAAGGGACATTCTCCTCAAACTCTGGCGAAGACTTTGCGTCAATCCTCCAAGCCTTTACCAACATTGGGGGCTATAGACTTGAATGGCAATTGCTTAATACATCGTGGTTTCACCGCACCCCCCAGAACCGTGAACGAGTATACCTTGTCGGATATCTTGATGCCCCTAAACGAAATTGGAGAGGAGTATTTCCTATCACAGGAGACAGTGGAAAACATTATCCAATGGAAAGCTCACGAAAAACCATTGCAAAATGCCTTACAGCGAGGGGACAAGCCGACCTACACAGTGGACTCCAACTCATCAAAGAACCTCTCCGAGTAAAGAGTGCCAACTCACGTGGCTACGATGAAGCATACGCAGGTGACAGCATCAATCTTACTGCTATCAATAGCACCACACGTAGAGGTAGAGTAGGTGACCAAAAGGCACAGACCTTAGACACTAAGTGCGACCAAGCAGTCATTCAACCGAAGATTGTAGGGTATACACGTGATGCTAAGGGTAAGGTGACGGATAGACATCTAAAGGATATAGCTGGTGCGATTCACGCATCATCGGGTGCGGGTGGAAACACGGATCAATTTGTCTTAGATAAGAACTACACTTATCAAGCAGTCAATAAAACCATTGAGCAAAACGAAGAGGCTTTTGTTGAGGGTCAAGCCATCATGATGGACTTATATAACAAGTCGCTACGTGATATCTCCCCAACGCTTATTGATCCTAAGCACAATGCCGCAGCACTTTTTGATGGGTATCGTATACGTAGGCTACACCCTATTGAGACGGAACGCCTACAAGGATTTCCAGATGACCACACTAAGTATGGAGATTACGATGGAGTGGTTAAGGAAGTAAGCAAGTCACAACGCTACAAGCAATGTGGTAATGCCGTGACTGTAGATGTGGTACATGCTATAGCAGAGAAACTTAAACCCATATTTAAATTCAAATAGTCATGCCTAAGTATTACATAGGAAAGTACAAGAAGATAGAAGCAATGGATGTTGTTTTGGATTTCTCGGAGGATAATTATAATATTGGTACAGCATTAACGTACTTGATGCGGGCAGGTAAGAAGCCCGACAATCCTATCACTCAGGACTTGGAGAAGGCGATTGTCCACTTACAACGAGAATTAGAACACCAAAAAACCAAAATCCATGAAGCAAATAACCATATACCAGAGCGTATACAAAACGGACGAACCTCATTACCTAAGTCCAATACAAGCAATTCATCGTATACGTTCTGGGAAGAGCCGACAATTAGTTGATCTTGTAAGAGGCGGAGATAAGTCAAAGAAGACTGACCTTCCTGTAGTGCTTTGGTCGGGGTTATTCACGGATAGAAAAGATGAAGCCCTACACGAACATAGCGGTCTAATTGTATTAGACTTTGACCACCTTGATGTAGCCAAAACAAAGCCTATCCTAGCATCCGATGACCACGTGTATGCGTGTTGGGTGTCTCCAAGTGGAGACGGTCTAAAGGTGTTGGTAAAGGTGAAGTTCCCTGAGCGTCATCGTGACCACTTCCGTGGGCTTGAGATGTACTTCAAGAAGCAATACAACCTTGAGGTAGACCCATCGGGTATCAATGAGTCTCGTGCATGTTTTGAGTCGTATGACCCCGACATGGTTCTCAATGAACACTCCAAGATATTTACTGCTTTCATTACCGAGCGAGCTTCGGACGCTCCGCAAGAAGTAAAGCAAGAGATAGTAACCGACTACAACAAAGTAGCCATCCTCGCCAACATGATCCGCAATGCGGAAGATGGTGAGAAGCATTCTACACTACTCAAAGCATCAAGGCTTGCAGGTGGATACATTGCCGCAGGTCGTATGACTGAAGATGTAGCAGTCCATGTACTATTTGATGAGATATCTAAGAGAGACATAGACAGTGAGTCACACGCTAGGATGACCATACGTGACGGCTTAGAGTATGGTAAGAACATTCCTATACGTGAGGTCATTGAAGAGGAAGATAAGATAACACGTGAGCTTAAATTGCTTGGTGGTGATATGTCATTCCTTTCTTCGGACGATAGCGACTTTGAATGGATAAACAACTTTGCGGATGGTAAGATTCAGCTTGGGCTAACAACAGGTAGTGACTACGTAGACCAGCATTGGCGATTCAAAAAGAACTTCACAATCATCAATGGACACTCCAACGTTGGTAAGACTACATTCCTATTGTTCCTCCTAGTTACCTCAGCAAGGCTACATGGATGGAAGTGGCTTATATACACAAGCGAGAACCGAACTGCTAGCGTTAAAGTCAAGCTGATGCAATTCCTTATGGATGAGGAAATCAATCGCATGTCCTACGATGTACGTAAGATTGCATTTGAGTGGGTAAACGACCACTTCATCTTCATCAATAACGACAAAGTACTATCCTACTTTGATTTAATCGTATATTGTGAGAAGATAAGAAAGCAACAACACATTGATGGGTTCTTTGTTGATCCGTACAACTCACTACGAGTAGACCTCACCTCACAAGCCAAAGGTGTGCATCAATACCACTACGAGGCAGCGAGTGAGTTCCTAACTTACGCCACCTCATCGGATATTGCGCTTTACCTAAACACCCACGCTGTGACAGAAGCACAAAGACGTAAGGATAGAGATGGATATTCATCACCACCATATGCCGAGGATACGGAAGGCGGGGGGCTTTTCGTGAACCGCAGCGATGACTTCTTGACGGTGCATAGGATTATTCAGCATGAAGACCCCGCTATACGTAGAACTACTCAGCTCCATGTACGTAAGATTCGTGAGACCGAAACAGGATCACAACCTACACCTATATGGGAACCGTTAACGTTTGAGATGAACTCCACTCGTACCTTCTTTAGACCAAGTCAAGGGAAGCCTATGTTTGACCCTATGAACTTTAGCGATATCAAGCAGTCACAAGTGCCTTTTGATTTAACCCAAGGGATTTCCCTTGATGATATATTTTAATGGATTACGTAGAAGTAGAACTTGAACTCCCAAAGCCACCCTCATTAAACATGATTTATGCAGGGAAGCATTGGGCTGTTCGCAAAAAATATAAAGATGATTATAAAAAAGAATGTCAAAAGCAACTTGCAAAGCTTGATAATTTTGTTTGCAGTCGCATCCACATTTTCATTACTTACAATAGCAGGTTGGATATTGACAACGGTATTTTGGTATCAAAATTTCTAGCGGATACTCTTGTGTCCGAGGGTATAATTCCAGACGATAACCCAAAGTACTACGATAGGGTGACCATCAAATACGATAAAGATGTTCCTAAAAACACCTACTTAGTTAAAATAAAATGCTTTGATTATCAGATTGTTGATTAATTTTGTATATCTTAAAAACAAAAATGGATACCAACCGCCTATCTGAATTATATCATCTAGCATGTGCAAGATCACAAGAAGTACTTGTGGAGTTGTATGAAGACCTTCATGATAAGGATGGTGACCCTATAAAGGGTGATGAGGATTGGATAAAGGCAAGGATTCAACAAGCGGTAAAAGAAATTCGTACAGAACTTTCTTTAATTAGTTCCGCAATTCAAGAAATTTAACTACATTTGAATATCATTGTAAGGCTAGCTGGTCTTAGACATTGGTTTTTGGTTTAGATGAGGGGGGCTATTTGCCCCCCTTTTTCTTTGCATAACAGCAGTTGCCGTCACATTCTTTAGGTTCTACTTCACAATACTGACGTGTTGCGGTAGCAGTTTCTTTTTTCTTCTTCTTACTCATTGAAAAGATACTTATTGATTAGTCTTCTTATGATTGCTAAAGCTAGGAGTCCTAGCACAAAGTAAAAAGCTAATCCCTGTATCTTTTGGAGTAGGGTCTTTTGTTCAACATATACAATTTTTTCATAGGGTACTTCAATAGTCCGAACTATCGTATCCGAGGCGCATTCTGCGTTTATAATAATCGTGTCTTTCACCTTTAGGATTTCCACTTTCAAGCGATCCTTCACTAGAGTAATAGTATCGTGTTGCTTCAAAGTCACAGTATCCGTGATAGCCACAGGTGGGGTTACAACCGTGTCCGTCACAACCAGCGTGTCTTTTACCAGAATTAATGGGTCTTTTTGCACCGCTTTCTTCAAGTGCCATTGAGCGCTGCAACTCGTTAATGAGCTTAACAGAATTAACTTTACCAGCCATTTCATCCTACTGAATCAAAGTTTCTATACGAGATTGTTACCGATTCCCCTTTCTCCAAAGCCTCAGCAATTGGCGGGTAAATTCTTTTATATGCTTGAGTAGAAGAGCCAATAAAACCATCGCTAGAGCTAAAATTCGTTTGTTGACTATCACCAACAAGGAGACACCCAGCAGTGTGTTCATCAGTATTACCAGTATGAATAAGGATATACTCAAAACCAGGCACGTCACGAACCCATAACATTCCTTTGTGCATATCCCCATAACGCTTTAGATATCTTCCGTGAAATCCTCCAACCGTCCTGAGAGTAATCCTGTATGTTCCTGAAGGGATTCTAGTCTCGCTAGAGACTTTCTCATCCCGATGCTCATCTTCAAGCGTGTAGCAAAGGAATCTTCTTTTGCCTCCCGTAACATCAAATAGTAACCCATTAGTACTGTCTTCTTGACTGCTAAACCTTAATACCTCTAACTCCATTATTCACCTTTCTTAGCAAACTTTTCTAATCCTGCGATACCAAAGCTACCCAATGTGACTATAACAAAACTGTTATAAGTAAACTCATTGATAGGTAGATCACTACCAAAAGCACCAGTGATTACATCTGCTAACATTACCAATACCATAACAGCAAAGGATAGGAATCCTATCACTGTCTTCTCGTTATACGAGTTGTCTTCCTTGAAAATTTCTGCGAACTTCATATTATTGATTGTTTAAAAGTGTTTCTACTTGTTCTTTTAATCCACGTGCTGGTCTAAAGCCAATACCCTTACGCATTTTTAGAAGTTCTTCTTTAATAGACTCTTCATCACCGAAGTGTTTCACTAGGTAGTATGCTTGGAGTTTAGCAGTTCTACCCGAATACACATCCCAATGTGCTGATCCGATACCTAACTCACGTCTCTTAGCTGTTTTTTGTAGCCATTTTACAGTCATGTATCTCAAGTCCGCTTCCTCTACTAGTGATTCAACTTGAGTAATAACTTCTTGCATTGACATCTCCTTGTTGACAATAGCGTCAGCATATTTCTCAGTTTGAATCTTGAGCATCTTTAATTGAGAACCCTGCTCCATTTCCATTTCCTTCGCAGTCAAATCCTCTTGATATTTCTTGAGGTTTGGATTGCTTTCCTTAATGAAACGCTCTTTTGGATTCAATGCTTTGATGAGCTGATAAGCAGAAGACTTCTTAGACTTATTTTTAATCTCATCACCTAGGTCTACAGTACCATATGCTAGTATGTCTGCCATACCGTATGCTAGAGATACTACAATAGAGTTTGATGGTGTAGTAGTCAACTTCTCTACCGCTGACTTCATACGTGCAGGAGAAGCCCCCATAGCACTTCCTAGAGCCTTGTAGAAATACTCAATTCTATCGCTATCTACACCTTCGTCTTCAGGTAGTATGTCACCCATCTCATATGAGACAACTTGATCTCTAAACATATCGTAATTCCAAGTATAAGCCATCAAAGATTGAATAGGTGCAGGAACAAATGAACCCATGTCAGACACAGGAATAAACATACTAAATGATTCACCTAGTGCCTTCCAATCTTCACGTGTCCAATTTTGAAATGCACCAGGAAGTGACTCTTTCATTTCTTTGATTTCAGATTCAGATGGTTCTCTTCCGTTATTATCTACGTAGCTATCTATTAACTTTTGAAGTTGTTTTTTACCTTTCAACTCTTTCTCTGTCATGATTTCAAATACACGCAAGAAACCAGCAAGTTGCTCCGCTTTAGGTATACGGATGTATTGACGCTTACCTGTATCAGGATCTCGTTCATTTGTCCAAAAGATAAAGTTCTTACGCTTGTCATATTCAGCTACATTCTCATCATCGTTATCGTCATCAGTAGATAGACGTAAGTAAGTAATAGCCGCAGCGATTGTACCAAGCTCCATCATGAAGCGTGTAAACTTCATAGGGTCTTTACGAATAGTCTCAACTATACCACGTGTACCTTGTACTGCTACATTCAAGTATGGTGCAAGAAGTCTATCCACTTGCTTTGATCTTATACCACCTTGAGAGAAGTCAAGAATCTCACGTGAGGCACGTGCCGCAGAGAACTTCATTGCTTCTAGGTCATCTTGTGTAGGCTCGTGTCCGTTTTGTGCGATGAAGTCTTGAATACGTTGCTTCAAGTCACGCTTGTAGATAGCTACACGGAATGCAACCTCCGTAGTTTCACTCAAGTATGTTAAGCCACTAGCAGTCTTTTGAACACCACGCTTAATGTATCCCATGGCATCACCCTTACGATAAATAAGGTTCTTATATGGAGAAGCCTCAACTGCTAAGAAGTCCATAAGACCACCATGCTTGGCTAACTCTACGTAATCTTCACGACCCAATACCTTATCCTTCGTAGCTGAATACAAGTCACGCATCATTCTCATAGAAGAAACAGTGAAACTTGAGCGACCATATACATCGCTACGGAAGATGGCGTACAACCAGTTACGGAAGAAGTCCTTCATAAAGAATAATGGGTTACCCGCACCTGTAGCGTTGAAGCGGAGGATGGAGTTCAATGTTCCCAACGTCTTATCTAGAGCATTCTCAAAACTACCCTTAGCAAGAATCTCAAGGTCTAGCAGTTCATCATAATACTCATTCTTAATTTGAAGTGCTTTGAGCTGACCACCCATGAAGTAGTACAAGTTCTTATACCCCTTGTCGGGTCTAGTAACTTTCTCCTCCGTAGGTTGATACATGAACGCTTCTTCTCCTGGTTCAGACATGTCAACTGGCTCACCAATCTCTACATCTTTTACGTTAGCAGGCTTGATCCACTCAAGGTCTTGGTCTCCCACTTGTTCAGCAAGAGCAGACACCATTCTATTATAGAAGATTTTATTTTGAGTGTTACGAGTATGTACTTGGAGTAAGTATCTAGAGTCCATAATCAATGAACCCTCAGAACCACCCTTCAACTCGTTCAAGAAATCTTTACTTGTGGTATCCGTGTTTTTAAATGTACCATCCTCAGGGTTAAGAACAAAGTTTAGGAACTTACGTGGAGAATAGTTATCGTTCTTTAGGGCTTCATACGCACGCTCGGAAATAAGACCTGCATCGTAGGCTTGATTAAATAAATCACGCATAGCAGTAAAGTACATCTCTGCACGTTCTTCTAGTGCTTCAAATACTTCCGTACCTAATTCCATTTTAAGGCTCTTAAACGAAGCCTCAGCCTTTTCCTTTGTGAATCCTAGTGGATGTTCAGGACGTTCTTTTTCACGCTCATCAAAGTTGGTATCAACTTGAATGACACGCATAGCGAAAATGATTTTATCTAACGCATCTAATTCACTGCTTGATAGACCTCCGTAGATGTCTTTCTCAAACTTATTGAACTGAACCTTAGCCCAAGCACCCGCTCCTGCACGAGTAACCACCAAATCCTCAACCGCCTCCATATTAGCATCTCTAATGAAACGCTTAATATTACTTTGACGGTCTATCCAATTCTTCTCTAAACTACGCATCGTCTTATTGATACGTATGCTTAGTTCTTCTTTAGTAGCACCTTTAGCAATGTCTTTCTTGTACTTATCCATTACGTCTTGTAGTTCCCTACCTGCACGTAATGCCTCCTCAATATCTCCGAAGAATTTGTCTAGCAGTACATTGTTATTCTTCTTGGTCGCTTGGAAGATGTTTGCCATGATGACTCTACCGAACCCTTCTTGGTTGCTCACCTCTTTACCGACCTCGTTTGCAACTTGCTTAGTGAATTCCTTAGCGGTAGCACGGTCAAAGCCAAGTTCGTAAATCATGTTCTCAAAAGCCTTGTCACGTCCTTCTTCAGGCATAGCATTATAGGCTTCAACAAAACCTTCCAAGACAGTCTTACGTGACATAGTACCCCAGTTACGAATCATAGAATTCTTAGGAACTAAGTCTTGCAAGTCTAGTACACGAGTAACTTCACGATATGAATCGTGGTTGTATATATTAAAAATACGTACATCCGCAGGGGCTGAAGCTCTCACTTGAGACTTAAAATCATCAAAGAATGGATCACCCGCCTCTGGTCTACGATATGCTTCTTGCATGTATACACTACCAGCGTCTGTTTGCTGATGGTCAGACACACGAAGAGCGTATACTCTACGCTGACTTCCTTTAGTAGCAATGATGTATCGGTACACACTTCCTGTACTCGCATTGTTTACATAAGGAACATCAACACGCCAACCTTTTTTCTTGAGGTTACTTTCCATCTCACTAGAAATAGACTGAGATAGGAAGTGCATCTTCATTGGACTAATACGCTTCTTAGGCTTGAGTCCTTCTTTTTGGAATACAAACTTAGACTCCAAGTCTTGGCTATTATCAATACGCTTAATAACGACTGCTGGACCAGAAAGCTTGTTGTAACGCTCTACCTCAAAGTCTGGACCCAATACATCTTGCACGTATGCTTGAAGCTCGTTAGGTGTAAAACCTTTTTGGTATGTATACTTACTAGCAACATAGAACTCCAATGGGTCTTCGCTAAGGCTTACATTAGATTTGTTTGTAGCCACATCCGTACCACGTGTAGATAGAATACCTACACCACCCACCTTTAGTGAGCGACCAAAGTTTAGAGTAACGTCTTGACGAATATCTCCAGGGATTACATTGAGTACGGCATTACTCATAGCGTAGTCTATGCTCTCGCTTGGTATGTCGTATCCGTTCTGCTCAACGTAGTCTGGCTTCAACTTAGATGAAGGTAGCAGTCCCTTTTTTACTAGCGTTTCAAAACGTGTAAAGTTTTCTTCGCTTTTCTTTACAAACTTGTTGAGTTCACCATGTGGTTTATCGCTTTCCTTTAAACCTAAAGCCTTTACTGCTTTGTTAGCGTCCTCCATGGTCATAGAGTAAACAGGGAAACGCTTTCTATCGTAGAACGGCTCAATAACTTGGTAGTTCTCAATGCCATTCTCATACTTCAATTGATTAGATGTTCCAAGACCACCATTGATATCAGCAAAGGTTTTCTTCTTGAAGTTCTTATCAATACTCTTGAAGTAGTTAATCATCTTTTGGTACGTACCATTGTTGGTCGTTACCTGTGTTTCATTACCAGTACCGCTAGCTTCAGCACTCATATAAGAGTCTAGGTTGATACCTTTATTATCAGCAAACTCTTCAATACTTGTAGCAGCATCTACGGAAGGATCAACGATAATATAGTTGACTACATCCTTTGGATACTTGGGGCTTTTCTCATTTCTTCCGTCAAGGATTTCAATAGCCTTTATACCACGCTTAGACACTTCTTTGAATAGTCTCATTCTATCCGCTTTAGATAACGCATAAAACTCATTGTTGCGTGGGTCTAGCCATTCAGATATATATCCCTCTTCAGCAGTAGTTTCTGGATATTCTTCAGGACGTAAGTCCATTTCTAACATGATGTTACGAAGTGTTTCTTCGTCTACCACATCATTTTTAGATATAAATATTTCTATAGTAGAAGGTTTATCACCTGTCTCCATTTCAGCATATAGCTTTGCCTCCGATTCTTCTGAAGAGGCATAGAAAGAAAGTTCACTAGGCTTCTTTGGTTTACCACCGCTAAATGCTAAACCTCCATGGAAGATGCTAATAACATTATTTTCTTTAATGAACTTCTCTTTGTCTATATCTGCATCCAATGATTCCTTGTATAAATCAGGGAACTCGTTCATCACGCTCTCAAAGTCACGAGACACAAACCATGTTCCTTCCTTAGAAGGTTGAACCTTATTCTCTTGTACACGCTTACGCTTTTTAGCAGTACTCTTGATAACGCTTTGGGTAGTTAGTCCTTCTTTCTCGCCACCTAGTAAAGCATTAGCTAGGGTTACTATGTCTGATTGAGCCTTCTGTCCTCTAGTACCCATAAACATACTACCCGCAATACTTACACGGATGTAATTAGGGTCTTTGTTAGAGTCTCTATAGTTGAGTATCCCTTTAAACTTGTTATCAATTTGATAACCAGCGTCAAGTAAGAAGTTTTCTTTTGAAGGAATCTTAGCGTTGAACTGTGGGTGTACTACACCAGATTTATTTTGGAAGTCATCACCATAATCTAAGTTCTTATTAGTAATAAATCCAGAATAAGTATAGCCCCAATCTGCTTCTTTACCCTCTTTAAGTTGACTTAGTAACTCCGTTGGTTTAGCAAACTCTGGCTGAGAATACTTCATAAAGAAGTCTGCTTGAGAAAATCCTGCCTCCGCTAATATTTGTTTGATTAAAGGCGCACTCTCGTTAGCATATGGAGCTTTGAAACTTATAACGCCTTTGTCCTTTCCGTATCCACTAGGGATGAGGAACTCCATCAAAGCCTTTCTAAACTTAAAGCTAGTAACATCAATAAGTTGTGATATAACCGCAGGTGTCAACTCTTCAATAGAGTCAATCATATTTACAAAGTCAGTATAAACTTTCTCTGAAGCTACCTTATCTTTAGCTGTTCTACCTTTCCAATTTCCGTATTGAGTCCAATCAATATTGCCTCTTTGATTCTCTGGTATTTCACTAATAGTAGGGAGTCCAGACTTCAATGCTTCAATAACATCTTTCTTACCTACAATTGCTGACTTTAAATTGTCTAGTACCTCTCTAGTACGCTCTTTAGGAACACTCTTAGAAACTGCATCCAAGAAGTATTTCATACCATAGTAGTTACCTAGCATTGCACCAGGAGACTGTTGCATAACAAAGACTGCTACATCTTGACCCTCTGAACCAATTGCTTCCACAAACTTCATTATACTATTCACAGACTTTATGTCTACTGAAGCGAATCCCACACCATCACGAACGTTCTCTGGTAGGAATGAATATAGCAGTCCGCCATATAATTCATCACCATCCACATTACCTACACCAGTGTTGTCTGAAGTGATAAGAAGTACACGTCCATTTACCCGATCAATAACATCTTTGAATGAGTATGTCTCAACCTCATCCGAGGTAATGATTTGACGCTTTCTCTTATTGTTTACAACAGGAGCTTCATTAGCATTAACAACTGCTACACCCATACCATCTTCCAATGCTACAGTAGCTAGTAATGCTTCATCAAGGATGTCTTCACCACGAGCAATCTTCTCACCCATGCGTGAGATAGCTTCAATCAATGTGCTACGCTCGTCAGTAATCTTTAAATCCGTACCCGCAAACTTATTGATGACTCCACGCAACTTATTGAGCAATGACTTCTCAATTGTAACGGATACGTTACCTCTTGCAAGGTCTTGTAGAAACTCCGCAAAGAACTCCTCTTGAATTTCCGATAGGTCAGCACCCTCTTCAATATATTCTTTAAGGAATGAGCCGTAACGCTCTGATAAGAAAGCATCTCCTTGGATAGCCTCCTCCATTCCTTTCATAAACTCTTGGATGAATCCACCACCCATCTGTCCAGCAATCTCATGACCTACTTCGTGGATAGCAGTCCCCGCTGCAAGTGCGGGAGCAAAAAGATGAATCTCATTAGCACCCGATTCTTTAGGCAAGAATATACCCGAAGAACCTAATGCACTTTCACCTGTAGCATTCTCAAAAGCCTTAGGTGTTTTATGTATAAATATTCTACTGTCTGGGTTGATACTCTTTAATGCCGTAAACATAGAGCGTGTCTCACTCAATGCTTGACGAATCTCTGTACGGCTTGTACCAAACTTCTGTAGTTGTACATCGGTTATATCACCAAGGAAATCATTTACCAAAGCGTCAAGGTCTGTATCTGCGGTAAACTCCGTAGTGGAGTCTTCTAGTGATTCAGCAGTATCTTCTACTTGACCGATGCCTAGTTCATTCAACATGCTGTTCAACTTGTCAGCACGCTTACGGTCTTTATAAGGCTTACGCTCTACCTTACCATCTTCATTTACCTTGATAGAGAATGGGTCACCATAAGTCTTTTCAATGCTTTGCTTCTCGTTCAAAAGAGTTTGAACCTCACGAAGGATTTTATCTTTACCCTCTTGAGATTGCATCTTAGAATGTAAGTCAATCTTTTGACGAATCTTTTGGTTCAATGAGAGGATGTCCATTTGATCCTGCTCATTCATTGAAGAGTAGAACTTCTGCTCTCTATCTACCAAGTCTTTAAGTTCTAGGTTAGAACGCTCTAGTTCTAATTCTAATTCCTTACGTTCTGCTTTAGATAGGTTAGGGTTTGCAGCGAGGTCTTTAAACTTCTTGATATCATTGATGATGCGTACACGATCCTTGATTAGTGGAGATGAGCCTAGGGCTGATGCTCCTGCGGCAAGTGCGGCAGGTACAGTTGCTGTACCACCACCCGCTGCAAAACCAATCAAGAAAGAATCAGAGATTTGATAAGGGTTAAATTCCTCACCCGCAATAAGGTGTGCTGCTACTTGGTTTGTAATCTCTACACCAAGTTCTTCAAGACCCTCAGCCGTAGCTGAACCTAACGCTCCACCTACACGGCTATTTACAAATGCTCCTGCGATTGAGTTTCTTTCACTAATCCAATCTTTAGCACGAGCGATACGTGTAGATTTTGGAAGCTCATCAATGAAACCTAAAGACTTACGAGCTTTTTGAATCTCACCAATACCAATACGCTCAAATGCATATTCTGCCGCACCAGAGATAACTGCTAGACTAATTTTATCAGCAGTACTAAGATCGGCTCTATCACGAACATCTACCCACGTTCCAGCCGCAGAAGTTGCTCCAAGAACAGGAAGTGCTACCTCAGGTGCAGCGATTGTAAATGCAATTTGAGGAATGGTTTGAGCAACACCTAGTCCAATCTTTTTAAATCCATCACCTAGGTTTAGATTACCGTCTTCGTCCCGAATAAATAAATCCTCCGTAGCAGAAGTTTGAATACGGTCTTCTTCAATGCCTAACTTATATAGGTTCGCAAGGTGTTCTATTTGTTGGTCATATCGTAAATCTTGGAACTCCTGATCCATAGAACCCTTAGGCAAGACCATGTCTTGTAATGTATACGTTAGCTGAGTAGCTTGATTAACTACTGACTGAACCATAGAACCTATGTATACATTACCTATGTAAGGGTCTTGTTCCTCAAAGTCCTGTGCTTGTTGCTTGGCTTTATCAATGACATCGTCATATACCTCATAGGAAACACGTTGAAATTCTAAGCCAAGATTTTCTTTTGATTTTTCATTTAAAGTACCATCCTCTTCAACAAGATTATTCTTGTCGCCTGTTAAGTTAGTATACTGCTTGTTTAAATCTTCTTTCTTTTTAGCTATTGCATCAGGACTTGAAAATCCTCTAGTTTCATCAACACCTGTATACTGACGAAAAGGAATGACATCACCAGATATAACATTAGCCTCTTTATTTAAGTTGTCTAGCAGTTCTTTTCTTTTGCGTGCTACGTCAATAGCACCATCATTATCATTTTGAGAACGATAGAAATCTTCCTCTTCCTTCATTGTACTATAAGGAAGGGGTGCAGTTGGTGCGCCTACTGTGAGGTCTGCTACCTTGCTTAAAATATCTTGTTGTTGAAACCCTAGAGCGTAATCACCCCCTTGGGATGTAGCGTCCGATGGCGCAGCCAATGAAGAGTCTGCGTCCACGGAAGACGAAGTAGAGTCCATAGAACCCGCCACTCCTTGCGATTCGGATGGCGTAGTGCCTTTTTTTTTTAAGTTATATATGTCCGAAGCGGCAGCAATATCCGACTCAGAATAGTTGTTATTCGCTAAGATTTCTTGGAAACGCTCTAAACTATATCCGTTGGTTACGGCAAGTGACGCTAATTCTTCGTACTTCTCGTTCATTATAGGAGTTTTACTTCCTACAAAGATAATGAAATCTAACTACTTGATTTTAAGATCTTGGAACGTCTGTATTTGCAGGTTTACTTAACTCTTGTAAAGCTGCATCTTGATTAGGTGCTTTTGGTGCATCATTAATTGCTTTCACAGCTTTATTAGTAAACCTCTCCCAACCATTAATCTGCTTAGGTGCTTTGATTTCAATACGATTCTTTACAAGTTCTTTCACGTCTTCCGTCAATTCACCACCAAAATACTTCTTGGTTTCGTAAGTATAACCTCCGTATCCATCTTGATATTTAACTACGACTTCTACGTATTTAATATCTCCACCATCATCAACACCAACAGCTGCAACACGTTCGTTGCCTTTGATGTCAAATGAGACACCCTCAACATCGGTGTAGTACAATGCAACAGTCTCGCCTTCAACTGAACGAACAACAGGATCAAGTGCTAGAATACCTTGTGATGCTACTTTTTCTTGAGTAATACGCTCTTGGCGTTGACGAGCTTTTTCTTGAGTGGTGTATCCATTTACAAGATGCTCCGTATAATCATTAATATACAATTGCTGTGCTTCCTCTAAACGCTTAGGGTCTTTAGCAATCTCTTGAATACGCATTACATCTTGCTCACTAGGATTATTGATGTCGCTAATAAGTTTATTCTTAACTGCGTACAATACTGCTAAGTCTTCATTAGAGACCATTTGATTTTCTAAATCTTTCTTAGCATACTCAGCACCTTTGGTACGTACTTGGTCAACACTACCAAGAACTGCTACATCACCTAAGTGACGTTGTGCTGTAGTCGCTGCTTGATAGCCACTACCAAAGTCTACTTGATCTACAACCATAAACGGATTGTCACGGAGTGCATTAGTAAACTCACCAATACCCACAGGATTACCATCAATAACAATACCTTTAGGATACCCACGCTCATCCACCTCAAAGCCAATCTCTTGGTTGTAGCGGTTCTTATACTCTGCTTGAATCTCTTCCTTGCTATTAGATAAACCTTGATACTGCTTCTCCTCTGCACGTTTCATGCTATTACGACCAATCGTATAGTCTTGTTGCATTGCGGTGATGTAAGAGGTTAGTCTACGACCTTGGTCTTTAGCCTCACGGATTAATTCTTGGTTATTGGTTCGGTATCCCTCAATGAGATTCTCACGTACTGAATCACCCCAAGCCTGTGCCATTTGAACTTGATTGTTGGGTAGCCCCGTGTAATCAATGTTTAACACATCGTAGGTAGCCTCAGCAGTCTTTCTTTTTTGTTGGAAATCAGATTTTACTGCACGCAGTGGCGCAGACACTCTTTCCGAGATAGACTTGTCACCTGTTGTTATGGCTTGAAATGGTGTAGACATTACTTTTCAAATTTTTTGATTAGGGACTTCATGTACTTGTGTAAGTTTTCTTTATTACCGCTAGACACATGACCCTTAATTTTCTCTACTTGTGTTGGATTAAAGATGTATTCACCGCCTGTCATCTCACCCACCTTAGCACCATCTTTCATGATATCAATAGGGTTGGTTTTGTGTGAGAATTCACCAGGTGTTTTCTTGATAGTACCACCATCTTTCATATTCCGTATGCCAGCAACTGATCCTGCAACACTCCCAACTCCTCCAACAACTTGTCCAATACCTTGACCAATAGCTTGCTGTGCGCCTAATAGATTTTGTTGTTCACGGTTGATATCGCCTTGGCTACGAGCTTCCATCATTTGTGTAGCCTCTTGCTCGGCTTGTCCACGTCTTACTGTGGCTTGCATTTGTTGTTGCGCTTGTGCTTGCATTGCTTGTTGCTCACCCATCGCTGCACCACGTTGCATTCCTGTAAGAGAGGCAGCTAGTACACGAGGATCAGCACTTGCAGCTTGAATACCCGAAGCAAGGTTGCGTTGCAAAGACTGACGTTGCATGTTAAGCATCTTCTTAGAGTATGCTTGACGTTCAGCATCAGCAAATGCCGTACTAGGTGATAAATCAGGACGATTGCTAAGAGCTGTCTGTAAATCCGCTTTAGCTTGTTTCGCTGCTCTGCTTCCTTGTACAATGTTATATATACCTAATCCAAGGTCAGCAAGTCCCCCTGCTCCTTGAGCGTAATAGTCAAGTTTAGTAGCACCCATATCGGAACTACCTACTGAACTACCTGTGTTTACAAATCCGTTTGCCATGTTACAAAAATACGATTTAGTTTACTAAGTCATTATGCAATCTTGATCTATCAAAAATAATTCCTACACCATACAATTCTATAGGGTCGGAAGTAGACTTCTCAAGTTTAATTCTAATATATCTATCTCTAAGTTGGTCACCCTCAAGTTGAGAGTTTTTCTGAACGGATATTAAGTTACCAATTCCATTCAATACAGAAGCATCCGTCATCTCAAAAGAGTTTCTAGATGTTAATGCAGTAACATCCTCACCAACAGCAATACCATCCTCAAGAACTAAATCACCAGGAGTTATAGGTATCTTATTGATAGGGTTTCCTATGGTTACTATATTCCCATTTATAGCAGTAGATAATCCTAAGGCTACAATTTGAGATGTGCTTACCGAAGATGTATCACGTGGGATGTGTGAATAGAACAAGCGCTCACGCTTAGACAAAGATGTTACTGTTGATGTTTCTTGATCTGTTGTGTAAGCTGTAAAATTCCAAGCAGTATCACCTTCAAGGTTGAGGGCTTCCCATGCTTTAACCATTGAAGGATTTTGGTTTGAAACAATTTCAATTTTTGAAGTATAAGTAGTACCGTAAAAGGAGTTACGATTGCTATTAGTATTATGAGAATAAGCTTTACCATCTTTAAAGGAATAAAGAACGTTATTGAGTTCAGCATATCCTTCACCTACGAAAGAGTAGAAAGACGTCCATAGGTCTCTACGGAAGTTGTATGCTACAGTAAAGTCATCGGTAAATGATGTGCCGTTGTACTTGATAGCTGAAACAACAAGCTCGTTATTGTCTCTATCAAATCCTAACTTGATAAACACCTTATTGGTTGCACTTTCATACTGCTTGAGTTCAGAGAACTTCTTATTGAAGTATGAAGACATACCAGTGTCGCTAATCTCCGCAACCGATTCATTGGTTACCTTCCACATCTTACCTCTATACACATCGGCTAAAAAGACCGCTCCCTCAAAAGAAATGAACGCATCTCTTTGAGTATTAATACCGAATACACCTTGATACTCAATAGGTCTAGCAAGTACGTTTGTAGAAATAGTAGGAATATTATCACCGCTTGCTGAGTCTAGAATATTAGCACCTACAGGAATCTTCATAACCGAATCTTCTTGTAAACCCATGATGTAGTTCTTCATGTCTACTAAACCATAGATACCACCTTTACTTACATCAAAATCGTAGAACGGAATATTAGCAGGGGTAAAGTTAGACAATGTTAATCGTCTAGAAGATTGATTATAAGGGTCGCTATACGTAATAGAAGCCTTTCTAGTGACCTCTCTTTCGTTATCTATGATAGCGTATGGCTTACCATAAGAAAGTGTCTCAGAATCAAAATAATCGGTTATGTTGTTTGACTCTACATAGTTCGCCTCATATACTTTATTATCAAAGTTGTTTGGAGCATACGTAATAGTACGGCTATGGTATCTCAATTCCTTAGGAACTAAGAATACATCGCCATCTTTTACAATAACTCTAGAGACGCTAGCAGTCCAAAACATTGTTGTCTGTGATGAAGGTATACTAGTGACAAATTCAATAATCGTAGTAGTCTTATTGTACTCTATGTTATTGATTTGATATTGCGTAGCACCTGGAGTTCTAGAGAATGTCACATAATCTCCAGGAGAAATCGTTAATTGATTTGAACCTTCAATAGTAACAGTGTTCCCTGTTTGACTAATAATATCTATCTCTTGAACTTCTCCAGCAGTAGTGACATTGCCAACATGTTTGCCGTTAGAGTTAATCAAGAAGTTGTAACCCATCTCGTAGTACAACTTAGTCTCAGAGGTCTTCTTTGGTGTGTACAACTCCACAGTGACCGCCTCATGCCAAAAGTCTGTACCAGAAGTATCAGCAGTGCCTAATGCAGAATGAGAGAATCCATCGTACAATTCATTACGCAATACTAAAAAGTCTCCCGATATTCTATACTCTTGTTGCTTATCAGTACCCGCTGTATGGTCATGCTCAATAGGAGAGTTGTCGTGAGTAAATGTCTTAATTCCTATGACCTCAAATTCATAGTCAATAGGATATACATATTCAGCAAGTGTTCTATCGTAGTATCTAACGATACGAAGCTTATCACCTTCCGCAGCGGTAAACTTCACGCCAGGGACTTTAGCAGAGCCATATGAATCTTCCTTTCCTTGAATAGAAGCTAGAGACACATATATGTTTTCATTACCTACCGAAGCACCTACCTCTAAGATATCTTCATTGGTAGCTTTAAATGCCTCCATAACAGAATATTGCTGGAACCTTTCATATCTATTGTTCTTAGCATATACAATAGAGTAAGATGCTGCACTGCTAGGTGCATCGTCAGGTATGTCTACAATAACTTTTGCTGCACCATTTTTGCCATCACGCTCGCCCGCTCCCCATGAAGCAATGTTTACCGATCCAATACTTCGCACACCAGATGCACGTCCTCTATCGTCATAGTATACAATACCAAAAGAGTGGTCTGCATTTGCTTTAAAGGTAGTTATCTCAGAGGGCGAGATAGGTAACGTAAAATAACTTAAATCAGAATCAGCACCACCTGTCAATGTATATTCACTTCCAGTAAAGGTGTCTGAGATTTGTTCCGCATAATCTAAACCAAAAGTAGTATCAGCAATATATCTTGCTTGTAGTTTAAAACTCTTTGTGTTTATAGTAGTATTGATAGTTTTACTAGAAGTATTGTAAACAGATGATGCAACCTCAAAGGTCATCTCACCATCAAAACTAGCATTCAAATCTGTTGCTTGAGAACTTACCCTAACAGTAGAATAGTTAGAGTTAGAATATCCAGCACCTACAGTAACATCGGATAAATTAGATATGGCACTTGCTACTGCTTGACCAAACTGTGTTTTAGTATACTCTGCATTTGGCAGTTTAACTTCCGTAGCAAAAGTAACCGCCCCAGGAATTACATTTAGACTATAAACGGTATACTCCTTAACCGATCCCTGACTAACGACATCAAAAGGATATGTACCGCTTTGTGCAGAGATATTAAAATTAGTGTAATCAAGAGCAATCTTAACAAACACACTTCTATTACCTTCTATAACATCTGGTAAAGCAGTAATATCAATCTCTACATTCTTGGGCTGTCCTGTTGCTTTAACTACATCAACGCTAAGTTCATCTGGAGTAGGAAGGTAGTGAGGCTTTAAGCTAATATTAGCAGGCAACTCATAATCAAAGCCTTCAGTATAATTACCGAGGAATAATCGGTTGTTGCTAATGGTTAATGCTTGAGCCTTCTTTGGAACAGCATCGTAAGGTTTGTCCGACTCATTAGTAGCAATCAATGGGTATAGCCCATCATTGTAAAAGTCAAATGTTTCGTCAGTTCCCGATACGGTAACATCTATATCCTTAACTAATGCAAACGTATCTACATTGTTATTACGCATCAATACACGCACCTTCTCTACTGCGTCAGTAGAAGTCTTCATCGTCAAACGAATGTAGTTATCAGCACTAGTATATGGTGGGCGGATATTTGCTCTATTTGCAGCCCATGGACTAAATGCTACAGAACTAATAGGAGACAATGCACTTATCTCCCCATCACGATAGATGTATTGATAAGCAAATTGAAAACTCTTTTCGTAGATGTTGTTTGAGTTGATAGTATCATCTGATCTAAACTCAAAAGTCAAAGGCTCTAGCGGTGGTTGTTTTGCTAATGTTATTTCTAACAACTTCTCCGCATCATTAGAGCCTGCGGGATAAGTAATACCGCTATCTAAAGATTTAGTGATGTTTACCTTCTTGATTTCATTTACTCCATCTGTCCAGTATAGCAGTATTTCATTATTACTATCCTCGATAGCGCTAGAGTGTATTACCGATGTTTTTTCTAATTCTAGGTATGAACCTGTCAACACCTTAGTAGCAGTACCGCTAGTATCTATTTGATAGATACAATGGTCATTATTAGAATTCCAAACAAAGAAGAAGATTAAATCTTTTTGATTGAAGGAGCATGTACCCACTACACGATTAGTTCCTGCAGGCAAAACATTACCTCCCGAAAGAGTGATTTCAGTATTACCCTTGATGTTCTTAATGACACCTCGGTTTCCATCGTCATCCTCACTCATACGGACATTCAAGGCATCTACCATCTCGGTTGTTTTTACCAATAGGTAGTCCTCGTCCTTATTGAGTTGGCGGGGAGTAATCTTATCTATAGCCATGCGTTAGTGCTTAGGAGATAACTTAAAGTTCTTTCTAATGGTCTTGAGAGCCTCGTCTTTGCTAAACGATTTCAATCTAGCGTTAGCAAGTCTACGTTCGTTGTAGTACTCTTGTCTTGCTCTCATCTTTTCATTGTAAGGTACACTACTCTTACGCTCAATAACTCTATAGTAGATGTAAGAACGTAGGGCGTTCTCTGCATAGATGTGTATGCTTGGGTTCACCGAGCGTGCCTCATCAGCAATGTATTCCACAATAACATCCGTATAGTTGTCCGAAGAGGCAATTTCTAAACGGTTCTGTTCGTAGTTCATGCGGTACTCACCTGTGTAATGCCCACCACCAAGCCCATACAAAGAACCATATGTGTTCTCGTCAAGGTAGTTTTGGAATACATACGACTCGTAGCCTCGGTACGCAGCAATAAGTTCTGGTTTCTCCTTGTCATTAACTCGGTCAAATACACCATCACTATTACTGTCTATGTTATTACCCGCTGCATCGGTCTTATACTTTTGACTATAGTTGATGTTCTTGTTTTGACCAAAAACATATATCAACCCATCCGACCCAACAATACCAACCTTAACAAGATCAACAAAGTCATCGGGTAATTCTACTGTACCTAGGTCTTGGTTTACAGGGAGCTTTAAACTCTTAACTACTTGCAAGGTATCAAAGCCCATCTCACGCAATCCTCGTAACGCATAGTTGTGTACCAAAGTGTCGCTAACGTCATTAGAGTAATCGTCATCCGTTACACTAAGGATAAAATCGTTTACAACGTCAGATATAGGGATTAGGTTTCTTGCCATTATTCAGTCATTTTTCTTTGTTGCTCACTAGTAGCATAGTTGAAGACATCAGCGTCACGTAAGTTTACACCAATCAACTTAGCCATCTCAGCTACAAGTTCCGCCTCGTAGTGATCGGGTAATTCAAAGTCAACACTACTCGCTGCACTATACACCTCTACACCATTACTTACATTGTAACCAAACTTTGGAGTGGCAGCAGTCCTTGCTCCTGTTGTAGCCAACTTACCCTCAGGGTATTTGTAATAGCGCAACTTTACTTTCTTAATGCTTGTAGGGAAGACTTCAATGTCGTCTCCTAATACGGCAATAGGACGTGAATCTGTAGGGACAGAAAGACTGCTATTTAATATGTAATGTAGCTTTTCCTCATCATACACAATATCAATATTGGTTGAGGTACTCTGCCCAAACATAAACTTACCATTGGTGCGTAAAGAGATAACACGTGCTAGGTCGTCTGGTTTGGCGAATACGCCATCAGCTTGACTCAACACTTCTTCTTTACTAAAGAAAGATAAATCCTCCTTAACTTGTTTCTTGCTTCCTAGAGGTCTTGCCCCTTCAATGTTTCTTAGTCGTGCAACCTTATCCTTACGAGCATCTACAAAAAGACGATTGAAGATATTTAGTTGTGCAACTTGTGCAAAGCGATTGAAGGTAGTCGGTGTAATAAACCCTCGCTGATCTTTATTAGCCAAGTCCTTTAAAGCAAAATATACCGATTCTACACTTGCCATCGTAGTTATTTATTTTCTACAAATATACCAAAAAAGAAGGGGTCACAAATTGCGACCCCTCTGAGAACCAGTAACTTATATGTTACCCTATCTTTTCTAGTCGGTTGACTATCTCATCATATACAGGCGCACCCTTTTCCGTCATACAGAAACGAGTCATAACTGTAATACTATCCTGTCCTACAGGTGTAGCAGTAATTAATCTACCGCTATCCATCCAATACATACCATCTTCCTTGCTCTTCAAGATGTTGTAGTCTACTGCCTGCTTAACTGCTGACATGCTACGTACATATGGATTGTCCATCAACTCAATGAATGCCTTTGGATTTCCCTTCGCCTCAAGCAAAAGCTCTCTACGGATTTCATTGTTACGTTGGTTAACGTCAATATTGAGGTACATACACACTGGAAGCAACTCATCAATAGACTTATCACGAACGATACTTACTGCATCTAACAATAGGAACTCTTGGTCAAGCTCAATAGTCGCCTTAGCCTCGTTGTTTATGATTGTGAAAGTACTACCACCATTAGCCTTGTTTCCAGGGTGTAGTGCTAGATAATCTTGTAGGTTAGCCTTTTGTGGTGGGACTACTAAGATACCCTCTTTAAATACAATCTGTGAGCGCATAGCATTAGCCGACTGCTCATCAGCAAAGACTGAAGGCTCATTCTCGCAATAGCGAATCTCACGAACCTTATCAGTTTGAGGGTCATAGATGGTTAATCCGTTCTGTTGTAGTTTATACCAAATACCAGAACCTTTCATTACAGAGAAGACTTGCTCCTTACGTCCAGGAGTATCTTCATCAGTTTTTCTTTTAGGGATAAACTCCGCTCTCTTCTTAGGTGCGGTAGTTTCTTTAGGAGATGTAGCGGTAGCAGTACCTGCACCAGCCACTTTACGCTGTGTAGCCATTTTATTAAATATTAAATAGAATTAAAAAAAGGGAGAGGGCAAAGCCCCCTCCCGAAGTGTTATATCAATTACTTGATAAGCATGTGACGGTTAGCAGCACGAGTAACCAAAGCGAGTTCAGAACGGTAGTTGAACTGAGCAACGTCTTTAGTATCGTTAGTTGCACCCATGAATGAACCTGTAATCCAGTGTTCCATCTCACGAGAGTAACCGTTAGTGTTCTTGAAGTTCATCTCCAAAGATGGGTTGCGGTCTCCACTTTGTGGGTCAACTACAGTTGACATTGGGATTGCAACACCTTTGAAGTCTGAGTCACCCAACAATGTAGGATCGTTCAACAACTTCCAGTCATGCTTGTGGAATGTGTATCCACCACGAGTGAATGATTTGAAACCTAGTTCAATTGCCATATCACGGCTGTTGTTGAATGCACCGAACTGAGCAGTAGCACCCGCAGTGATAGAAGAACCAGACAAACCTTGAGCCAACAAATCGTCAATCGCCAAGTCTTGAGAGCGGTTTACGTACAATGCGTACTCAGAACCAGCACCTTGCTTGTCAAACTCTTTAACGATGATGTCCAAGTCACTCAAAGCAGTAATCAAACCATCGTGAACCATACCACGGTCTTCAATAGCAGCGAAGTAACCTTCAGAACCACCACCGAATGTAGCGTCAGCAATGTTAGCAGTGTTTGCTACTTTTTGACCCAACAACATCATCATTTCACGCTTGTCCATGAAACGCTGACGAGTGTCTTGCTCACCTTTAACGTACCAACGGTAGTCACCGTTACCCAAGTTAATCCAACCGATGTTGGTAGCTTGAGAACCAGTTACTTTGAAGATGTCCTTAACAATCATGTAAGGGTTTGTACGTTTTACAACGTTGCTCTCCAAGTATTCGCCTGGTTGGTCAGTACCTTGTCCGTACAAGTTACCGATGATAGCGATTTCGTGAGTAGCCGCAGCCAAGTCAGAACTAGCACCAGCAGTAAAGTTTGCGTCAGCCAAGTTAGCAACAGTGAAAGAAGTAGTTCCAGTTACAGCAGTAACAACACCACGCTCATCACCATTCAACAATACTACGTCATTCTTACGAACGATAGGAGAGTTACCTGCACCGAAAGTCAAAGTGATAGACTTTGCAGCAGTCACAGCTGAACCCAAAGTGTATTTTTGACGTGGGTGAAGACGAGCCTCTTCCCAGTATTGTACTTCGTCAGCAGTACCGCTAGACTTAACTGCTCCTACCAATTGTAGGAAACCTGTAATACCTTGATTTCCGTAAGTCTTAATCAAAGAGTCACGGTTATCTGGTTTGTTTACTTCGTCAATGTAATCTGACAAAGATGTGTATTTAGCCGGATCAAGTCTTTTAATAGAGCTAGGGCTAAAATCCGTAGGGGTTGATGTAAAAGCCATTTTTTATTTTTTTTATAAACCTTTAATATTCATTACGTTACTTCCACCACCCAACTCTCGTAGTAATCGTTCCATCTGTGAATCTTGACCACCTTGCTGTGGAGTACTTGACGGAGATTGCGCTTGCACGTTAGACGCATTAGACACAACCTTACGCTGTCCATCACTCAAACCTTGTTGGTAAACACTCTTGACAATTTCGTCTATGTTGTCTACAACTGTTTGATGCATGTTCAACTTGTCAATATTCCACGCTCCGTTGTCTTCCACATACTGGTCAAAGAACTCCTCAAGTCGTGAGTTTTTATCAACGAGTTGTTGGCGATATTCATCACGCAATCCGTAGTTGAAAGACTGCCCATTAGGCAAGGTGAATTCAACTGCCTCAAGTGCTGAGGTTTCTTGTCGCATGGTGGAGTACCAACTCTCATCAAAAGGACTCTCTATCTCCCCCTGGGTAGCGGACTGCACAGGTAATGTGTAGTTATCACGTAGGGAAGAAATATCCTTGCGAGCCTTCGTAGCATCAATTTTCAATTGAAGAGCTGAATCCGCAATTTCGTCTTCATCAAAACGTTCAGGATCCAATTTGTATTTGCGGTTCATCAAGCGGTCAACCTCTTGTGCCGTTAAGTCGGGGTAGTCATTCTGAATAGTTAGACGGACTGCTGACAAATCATCCATTTCGGATGGATTCAACTGTTGGTATCTAAACCAATCTTCGGGTGAACGACCAGTCTTCTCAACGAAATCAAGGATAGGTTGCAACCTCTCATCAATCTGCAATTGTGGCTCTTCTGGCTCTTTATTTACAATCTCAGATAATTGCTCAAGGGTCAGGTTTTCGTATCCTAGCATTTCGCTTACCATACTAACAGCCATCTCCTGAAGCTCTTGCTCCGAGACATCGTAATCATCATCATTTAAAGAACTTTGCTCTTCCACCTCTTGTTGAGGTTCGGTAGCGGTATCTTCTTGTAGAGGCTCTTGTACTTCTTCTTGTACCTCCTCTTGTACTTCTTCTTGTACAGGTTGTTCTATCGTTTCTTCTACTGCTTGAGTAGGTTCTTCCGTAGGGGTTGCATCAAACGAGGTAGGATCATCACTAATCTCAATACCAAGCTCTTTTGCAGCTCTTTCTAAATCGCTCATAATTAATTGAATTTAAGTATGTTACAAATTTAATACAAAAAAATACACAATATCTCTTGTTTGTTTCGTGTGAATAACATTACTTAGCGGTAAGAGAAAACTAAAAACAATGAAAAGATTACTAATGATTTTAGCGATAGCCTTGGGGAGTCAAGCAGTCGCTCAGAGTGTACCAAGCGTTATTCAAGACTTGGATTACGAACAAGTAGAAATTGTAACTGAAGATGGTGATGTGTTCGTAGCATTCATCGTAGAAGAGGATTACAATGCCCTAAAGAAGAAGATTAATAAATACCATGTCGTGGAAGTAGATAGAGAAGGAACGCTACTTTTTGTTATCCGAGAGGATGAGACCTACGAGTACGTAAGTTCTAGAGGTATCGGATTCAAACGGATTACTATCTACGAAAAATAAAGAGAGGGGCATTAGCCCCTCTTTTTTATTACATACGCTTTTGCGTTTCTTTGTCTTTCAATGTTTCTCCTTGAGAACGGATACGTCTTGCTAATTCGTAGTCGCCACGTTCCTCAGCTTTTGCTGCACGACTCTCACGCATAGAGCGCTTCATGCGAAGAGCATTTTCTTCTTTTTCCTTACGTCCCTTTTCTTGTTTTTCTCTGTAAGCAGCTGACGCACCGCCTTTTACTGCTTTGCGCTTCTTACCTGGACCAGCGCCACCGCCCATATACTTCTTTACTGCTTTCACTTTGTAGCTTGTTTTAGTTGATCTTCAAATTTACGATTTTCTTTTAATAGTATTTTCTGCACATAGTCACGTGTCTCTAGCGGTAATCCATCCAACCAATCTAGAGAGTTATAGATGTCTGCACCGCCTTTCTTCTGCTCATTTAAATAATTAGATAGATTACCTCTACCCCAATTATATGCAGCAAGAGTCTTAGCTAAACGTACCTTATTGTCTTGATTAGGCTTATTAATGAATGATGCATTGTACAAGTCTTCCATGTACCATTGTTGCACCTTCTTGTTTACAGCAGGATCAAATAGGTTATCCGTTTCTTTAATGATACCCGCCTTCACAGCGTCAGCTTTTACGCTAGGCATAATCTGCCCTAATCCCTTTGCCCCCGCAGGAGATACTGCTTTAGGATTGAATGAAGACTCCTTAAACTGCTGTCTACGTAGAATCTCTTGAGACCACGATCCCATCAATGTGTTTGTTGTATCCGATACACTAGCAGTACTTGGTCTACGAGGAGGGTCAGTAACAATACCGCCCTCTTCGTATGACCTATACTTCTTAACTTTCTCCGCAACCTTCTTTGGTTGAGGGACGAACTGCTCGCCACCTTTTGTTCCCGCTTTAATCTTTTCAAACAAACGTTTTCTCATTCCTGGATTCGTATAGTTACCAGCCTCGTTGACTTTTGATTTCTTTGCTTTCATATCACGGGTATCTAGGTTTACTTAACTACCACAAGCTTCACATTCTTCAGGGTTCTCCATGTTGCAGGTTGGTTGTTCTGCGGTTTCCAATTCGTTGACGAAATCTGCAAAGCTATCGCTCATAATTCTAGATGTAAAAAGTTAAACAAAAACGAGTTGCTAAGGTACGAATTATTTGTTCTTGAGTCTGTCGTTCTCACGCTCCAAGAACTCCACTTTAACACGTAATGCAGATACCTCTTGAGTGAGGGCTAGCACTTGATTACGTAGCTCGTCCTTCTCGTCAGCACTAGCAGCAAGCAGTTGTTCAAGGTTTCTTACTCTATTCTTTAAATCGTCTCGGTATTGCACTCCGTCACTGTTTTCTCGTTCTGTTTTCTTCTCTTCAGACTTCACCCTTAGGCGAGCCTCAAAGAACTTCCATATCCCTGCCGAACCAGCAACGGTAGCAACGGTGATTATTATTTGTGTGATATTATCCATTTCGGTGTATCTCTTCTGTTTTTAATCTTTTTAAATTCCCAAAAGAAGATATAACCAATAACACCCATCCGTAGTGTGATGGGGTAGGTAAACCAATAGATAGCAAATACATCGCCAACGTAGAGCTGTACAATCCAAACGTAAATAGAGACGCTCTCAATCTACATTGAAGTTTACCCTTAGAGATGCATAGCAGTTGATATGCACCAGCGGAGACAAGCGCTAATTGATAGAACGGCATAAAACCTAACTCTATCATTGTAGCGATAGGCGCTAGGATCATAAGTGCAGCACCTAAAGTAATCTCTGTAGGTTGGCTATCGCTGTACTTCCAAAGCTGTTGTAATTCTTTAAGCACCTTTGTCTAGTTTTTCTTTATACACCCTTACTGTATTCCATAAAGCGAACAGCATAATGATTGCCCAGCCTACACGAGATCCGTTCATAAGACCTGTAGCAAATAAATTCTCAACTGTTCCTAGTGCAATCAATGCAGCAACTTGTACCGCTATAAGACGCATCTTTAGTGTGCCGTTCCATAGTACCGCCCACATCTGAAAACTGCCAGCAAGGATGCCTCCAGCTATAAGAATGAATGATGGGTTGTCAAAGTCTACGCATAGAGCCGCAGGCAATGCAAAGATGTGACAGAATGCTATCAACACTTCGTTAGGTTCGCTGTCGCTATACCAGAATAAATCCTTGATTTTAGCTAGACCTTTCTTACCCATTACCATTTTGCTTTGTTCGCCCAATACGCAGCGGACATCTTTCCTTTGGCGATGTTCTTAGCGTGGCGAGCTTTAAATGAAGCACGTTTCTTCTTCATACGATCAGACTCCCCAGCTTTAGGTTTGCCAGCAGTACTTGCTCCTTGCTCTCCGAAGCGTATGGTCTTGATCTTGTCGCCCACCTTAGCCACTACGATGTGTGACTTCTTAGGATGATTAGGAGTACGCTTAGGCTTGTTAAAACCGCTAACTCCTGCTCGTGCTAAACGTGAATCTTTCTTTGCTTTCATAACCACAAAGATATAAAAAAAGAGGGCTACATTTCTGTAACCCTCTGAGTGTAAGCGTGTTGTGATTTTTATTCTGTAGCCTCTACTTGTTCAGTATATTCTCCAGTGTTTAGGTCAATAGTAACTGAACCGTATTTTTCCTCAAGTGTCTTTTGTTCTTCTTGAACTTTTGCCTGAGCCTCTTTAATCTGAGCGATAGCATTAGCTTTTGCTAATTCCATTTGACCCAATTGACTCGTTAGAGCGTTAACAGTGTTTACCGATTGACGAATGCTTTCTAATTCTTCCTTAGTTAGCTTTTTGACTTTAGTTGCCATGATTAAAATTGTTTTATTGAATTCAACTATTACAAATATAGTACAAATACATATAGTGTGTCAAATCGTCAATTACAATTGTGCAAGCGTTTGACTATTTGCTGTCAAGAAATCATAGTTACCGCTATCGTCTGGATCATTATTGGATGGGAGAGACGTAGAAGTATCTCCAAAAATCAATTGATCTGACAAGCTTGCATCAGAAGCTGATATAGGAGTGCCAGAATTATAAATACCACTTATTGAATTTACCCCAAATACATATGCCCACATATGCATGTACATGTAATCCGCAATACGGCTACCACCAGTATTATGGTCATTACCACAGAACGTTAGTTCATCAAGGGTCATGTTTGAACGAGAACCATTGTTTGAAGCAGCCGTAGATGTAAGCTCTGAACCATTCCAATAAAGCTTAAACGCTGATGCAGCCGTAGACTGTGATCCGTTATATGTCAATATCAAATTGATAAAACCGTCAGAATTTACATTACCCCTGTTTGATGATGTCCAATAATTAGTGCTAGATGTTCCAGTACCAGTTGCAGAGTTATTGCTATGCAATGCCCATTGTCTATCAAAGTTCACAGCACCGCTTCTATACCTAGCAATAAATCTATTTAAACCATAATCGTATTGAAGAAATAGACGGTTTGCTGTAGATGTTGTACCGCTAGGCGTTAAGTCAAATACAATTAAGTTAAGATCTGTAGCAGTCCATTGAGGTCTGATCCACAAAGAGATAGTTAGATTAGATGAAGACGTTGGAATTGGTTTTGTTCCAGCGCTATCCCATTTAATATCGTTACTTAAATCCCAATAGTATAACGAAGCACTAGCACTGTGGTCGTAACTATACCACTCGCTCATACTTGCTGGACGAGCATCAGATGGATACGATCCAGAGTTAGTATTAATTGCTCCGTATGTACCCGACTCTGCGCTATCAAGAGAGATAGTGGCGGTACTTGTCCGCCCTAGCTCGTGATTGATTTCGCTCATCTTTATTGTTCCGCTACTTTGTAAAGCCATCAATAATAGATTTTAGTTCGTCAATCTGTTTTTGTTGTTCCTTGATTGCTTCAATAAGAACTGCTGTGATGTTTCCGTAAGCAACTCCAAGCATTCCGTCTTGATCTTCCTGTACAACTTCTGGAAGAATCTTTTGAATCTCTTGAGCAATAACACCAATTGATTTCTCACCGCTTCCAATCTTGTTGTATTCAACACCTCGTAATTGAGTAACCTTATCTAAAGCGTTGTCAATGTCCTGGATGTTTTCTTTAACACGAACATCAGAGTAAGCAATAATATCACCAGTAGCAGTAAATGTACCAGCGAGACTATTACCGCTATTGGATAGGTTTGCTAATCCAGCTTGTGTTGGCGTGTGCGTGTGAGCAGAAGGTGCAAATGTTGATGGTATACCACTCAAAGAGGCATACGCTCCGTCAAACGCATCTGTAATACCATAACCACTTATAGTCGTAGGTGTACCGCTTAACGAACTAAATGCCCCATCAAAAGCATCTGTGATGCCATAACCAGCAATTGTTGTCGGAGTGTTTACAACATTACTCCACTCAAGATCATCAGAACCTCTTAAATACCCAGCACTTTCGTGGTTACTGTAAGATGTAAACGCATTATCTCCAAATGTGTAGCTTTGGTTAGTAGCACCGTTTACACTGAATACTAAAGTGTTTGTGCCAGAAGTTCTTGATACTCCGTCTAGATAGTAGTTTGTATCTGTACCACCACCAGAGCTAACAGTAGCAAAAGATAAAACTCCGTTACCGTCTGTGGTCAATACTTGCCCAGAAGTCCCATCGGTTACATCAAGCTCTGTAATACCTATGCTGTTTGCAGCGATAGATGTTAGGTATCCTTCTTGACCATGATCCCCCCAGTTGTAAGCTGTATCCCAGTTAGATACGTTGGCATCACTTGCACCAGTAATAGTACCACCAATAAAGTTACCGCTACCATCAATACCTTTAGTTGTCCCATCTACAAAGAATCCAGCATCAGCACGGATATATCTTGGAGTGTAAATATTTTTTGCAGTACTTTGATTTATTCGTAACCAAGTGGTATCATGACATCCAATCTCACCTACACGAGTAGTTCCGTTATAGAATATAATGTGGTCAGAAGTATTATTATCTGACTTTTTAATTAAGAGTCTAGATGTAGCAGTACCGTCCCCGATCGTAAGATCACCAGCAACATTTCGGGTTATAAAATTAGCATCGTTATTAAACCCACTTATATCAACATTTGCTTGGTCACCGGTAAGATCTGCCCATGTTACAGTGGTAAGTGCATCGGTAATACCGTAACCAGATACAGTAGTTGGAGTACCAGTAATTGTACTCCAAGCTTGGTTGTGTGCAGATGGTGCGAATGTTGAAGGTACACCAGTCAATGATGAATACGCTCCATCAAAAGCGTCTGTGATGCCATATCCGCTAATAGTAGTTGGTGTGCCACTTAATGAACTAAATGCTCCATCAAATGCATCAGTAATTCCGTAGCCACTAATAGTGGTTGGAGTACTAGTAAGATCACTAAACGCAACAGACGTTAAATACCCAGCAGATGTATGATCACTGTAAGATGTAAATGCATTAGAGCCAAGAGTACGCTGTTCAACCTCGTTACCATTTAATACTAGCGCAGTGGTTGAAGTTGTATTAACATCAGTAAGGTCTAAATAAAGTCTGCTACTTACATCTAGATTTCTTACATAAAGACCCTCTTGATTATCAGTAATATTTAAAGTTTCAATAGCGGTATTTCCAGAGCTGTTGCTCGCTGGAAGAGTACTTCCCGAAGAAACAGCAAACACTTCCGTTATACTATCGTACCCAACAAGTTCTTGATAATAGCACTTAAAGCTATGTGTTTGCGATATACTTTTAAAATTTGCTTCTAAATAATACGGTCCAGAATTAGTTTCTTGAATAATTCTAAACCCATTAATCCAAGCTGCTTGACCAAAAGACTGTGCACTTAAAGTACCAGTGGTGCTCCAATCTTTATAAGCTTCAACAACATATGTTTGAGGAGTAAAACTTCCACCAGTGTAGGATATAGCTACTCTAGCTCCTCCTCTAGATATACGTAATAATTTGTACCAACCACCAGTGCTAGGAACTTCTCTTGTTACAGACTCATAACTTACATAAAGACTGTCGTGATTATGCGAAGAAGATGCAAAGTCTGTCGTATCCGCTGCCGCAGCTGTCCCAAGAGTTGGTGTACCACTTAATGAACTATAATTACCATCAAAAGCATCAGTTATTCCATATCCGCTTATTGTTGTTGGAGTGCTAGATAAATCACTAAATGCTACAGATGTTAGATAGTTCTGTTCGCCTACCCAAGTCTCTGTTGCATATCCCTGTGTTGTATGATCTGTATAAGAGGTGAATGCATTAGAGCCTAATGTGCGTGCCTCTACTTCATTACTATTAAGCACTAATGCTGATGTACTTGTAGTGTTTGTATCGGTAGTTGTGATAAACAGCTTAGCACCTACATCAACATTTGAAGAAGTAGTTAGCGTGTCGCTAGTAATATCTAAGTGTCTTTTTGAGCCAGTTACTGTTGCCATTATTATGATTTTTTACCTCTAATTTTTTTACGTGTTACCTTGTAAGGTATTGTTGCGTCCTTTACAGACTCGTATAAACTACCATATGAAACTACATCATATGCCGCACTCATCTTATACGGTGCTTTATTGGTTTGTCCAATAGCGCTATACTTGATTCTAAGCTGAGTTCCAGAAGAACTAAAAGTATGATACCCATCGGAAGAAGCATTATATGTTTCCCATGTAGAGCCATTGTTGTTACTCACGTAGTAGGTTAACGAGCAAGACGAAGGTGTATAGTGACCAATAGTTTCTAAATGTACAAAGTCTACGTTTGCGCTGTTGTCTAGCGTATACGTTCCGTAAATAATTTCCCAATTACCTATAAGACCATTGCCGATAGAATCACTCCAGCTATAGTATCTGTGACCATCATAATCATATCCTAGTTTAACCCACCAGTATGTTC
>Ga0255769_10000969_pt1 | contig 34047 bp, 31 predicted proteins | sample 041ome_9_FD_179637 | JGI IMG/M metagenome (GOLD analysis project Ga0255769, IMG submission 179637) | Coastal salt marsh microbial communities from the Groves Creek Marsh, Skidaway Island, Georgia - 041413US metaG (version 2) | ecosystem: Environmental > Aquatic > Marine > Intertidal zone > Salt...
TACAGCCTCATCCGGCTGAAAAAAACGCTGCAAGACCAAACAGCCACCCACACCGAAAGCGCTGCCGATAGCGAAAGCGAAATTACCCGACCAGAAAAATCCATTGGCGCTCCAACAACGTGTTCCTGGCGCGAGCTCATTCCAGATCGAGGTGCGCCACAGCTGTAGGCAAGCCGCCCGATTCGATTGCAGAATGGCTTTAGGCTGTGCCGTCGAACCCGATGAGAAAAAGATTAAACCGTCATCGATCGGGCTTACGCTGCCCGAACAGCCCTCCAGCAAGGCGTCGCTCACAGTCAAACCTTCGGCAATAAAAGCATCCACACCTTGAACACCAGACTCTGCTCCATCAACACTCACTACGCGGCGCAGAAAAGGCAAATTGGCATCGCTGATGTTACCCGGCTCAGCATTAACCAGGCTGGGACACAGATCGGCAAGCTCCTCAACGAAATTTTTACCCGCGACCCCACGCTCCAGAATTAAGGTATCGATGTCTGCGATTTTAAGCTGGTGTTCAATTTCAGTTCGTGTTGAAAAGGTATTCATCGCCACAGCAATGGCGCCGGCAAGCGAAGCACCAAACGAAGCGAAAATCCATTCAGGCCGGTTCGACATCAATATCCCGACGCGACTTCCTTTGCGAGACCCTGTGGCGATCAAGGCCTTAGCATAGGCGGCTGACTCCGCGTAGACCTCGGCAAAGGTCCACTGCAGCCGGACCCCGTTTAGATCGCGCCAACAGAGCGCTTCGTTATCGGGATAACGCTCAGCGACTTCGCTAATAAAGCCGGCCAAGGTGAGAGCCCCGAGCCCCTGCTCGTCAGCCAATGTGGTTCCCGATACCTGCGATAAGGCCGTCATTTCTAATGCTCCTGTGATTTTATTGTCTAAGATATACGCTACCCAGCGTACACCGAACCCCAAATGGGGCTTCCTCTTGTCTCGCGGATAGAGTGTATTTGTCTGCCATCGATGTCTCTAACATCGAACTCTGCAGCGAGTTCCGCGGTGATGTAAGTCCCCCCCGAGTAGCGTTGCATATCGGAATCACTTGCCAACGCCGCAATCACACGGCCGGGAAACTCCGGCGAGCACGCATCTTTAATCTGCGTGGAGGCACCGTCTTTCAAACTGGGAATATTTTTTAAATTGCGCTCGGCGCGTTCGGTCATCGTCAGGCCCTGCCAGAGTGATATCGAGGTAATGCCTGAATCTTTTAGCTCTACCGCCATATCGTGCGCCATTCTGTCGGCCGCCGTTTTGCAGGTGCCAAAAATAACGCCGTAGGTGTAGCTCACACCGGTATAACCCGAGATAGCAACTATCAAGCCACTGCCTTGAGGCGCCATAATTTGAGCAGCGTGCCAAGCGGCCACATAATTAGAGCGGACGCCTACCTCCATCATATGCCAGTCCGACAGTGGCTTTTCCCAGAAAGGCTCTGGGTCAGTCAAATTATCGGGCAAGGCGAAGGCGTTATTGACCAGAATATCGAGACGCCCCTGCTCCGCCTTTACTTGCGCAAATAGGGCAGCCACCTGCTCGTCTTGCCCGTGATCAACTACCACCGCGATAGCTCTTCCGCCACGTCGCTCGCACTCACGCGCCGTCTCGGCAACGGTTCCCGGCAAATCGCTCATATCGGGCGCAACTGTGCGTCCAGTAACATAAACCGTGACTCCCTCTTCGGCCAAGGCTAAAGCAATACCTTTACCAATACCTCGGCTTGCCCCCGTAACCACCGCAACCTTTCCGCTGAGAACCCCCATATCACATCAGCCCTTAAAAAATTGATCGCTAAAATCGCCATCGACTTCACTTCGGCCAACGTAATGCTCTGCCGTAAATGGCAGACCCATGACGCCCTGAGACCAGTCGACCGCCTGACCGTAATCGCTGAACCAATCGTAAAGTAGCGTGCGCTTAACCACTTTCCAGTCACCGTCGATTTTTTCTACCACATCGAGGTAACGACCACCGATCGCGGTATCGCGATGCTCAGTGCCAGTATCCACACGATGATAGGACGACACGTAGGTCTCGGCTCTCGCGCGCGAGTCGGAATCTAATACCACCAGCGTCTGCCCCAGTGTGTGTTGCGTCACAGGCAGGCTGGGATCACCCGGTACAACCCAGGTTATGTAGTCACTGAACCGGCCGCTGAAAACGCCCATATCTATTATCGATTCGGGCATAAAGCACTGCGCTAGTAGAGCACCATCTCGACGATCCTCTGCTCGCGCGATCTGCGCAATACGCTCCTGTATTTTTGCTTTTTCTAACCAAATTGAAAGTTCATCCAATGAATTTGACATGCTTTATTGCTCCTGTGTCAGACGGGTTGCCAGATAGGCGCTCCGCGCTCGACCCTCAGCGAGGGGATCACGCGACCATCGATATCGGTAAGTTCGTAACGCTCAGCAAGCTCGGCACTGATATGCGTCCCGCCAGATAACGTCATGATTTCCGAGTCAGCCAGCATGGCGGCGATAACTCGCCCGGGAAACTCCACCGAACTCCCCACCCGGCTGTTCAGGTTAGAGGCCATACCCTCAACTCGCTCAAGGTTGCGTAAAGCCAACTCGGTAAAAGTAAAGCCTTGCCACAGTGAGATCGATGCCACATTGAAGGGCTTGAGCTCAATGGCCATATCGCGAGCCATTCGATCGGTTGCGGCCTTCGTCGTGCCAAAGACGGTGTTGTAGGTAAAGGTTCGTCCGACGTAGCCTGAAATAGCGACGATAAGGCCAAAGCCTTGGGAAACCATAATTTTCGCTGCCTCACGTGACGCAACGAATGCAGAGCGAACGCCAATATCGAACATATCCCAATTGGATAAAGGCTTTTGCCAAAACCCCCCGGGCTGCACAATTTCCTCGGGGATGGAAATGGCATTATTGACCAATAAATCGAGGCGGCCTTGCTCGCCACGAATGCGCTCAAATAAGGCTTCAACCTCACGGTCACAAGCGTGATCCACCTGCACGGCAATACCTCGCCCACCACGCTCACTGCATTCCTGTGCGGTGCGATCAATCGACAGGGCTTGCGGGTCAGTATTACTCTGACATCGGGTCCGCCCAGTGACATAAACGGTGGCGCCCTGTTCGGCCAAAACCAAGGCAATTCCCCTGCCCATCCCCCTGCTCGCACCGCTTACCAACGCAATTTTTCCGGTCAGTTTACCCATACGCCTTAGCCATATTATTTTGTCAACTTGAGGTTACCCTGAGCACCAAATTTGGTCAACAGTGATGTACAGTTAAATAGGGCTGAGGGGCTCAATCGCCAACACGAAGGCGACGGAGCAAAAAGATAGCTCAACAAAAGTTAATTAGGCTAGACCCACTGAGCTCATCGACATCGCGTGCTGAAAACGGTCGGCCGGATGATAATTAACGACAATCTGAAGGCATTTATCGTTTGCGGTTAGATAGGAGCGGCGAACGACCAGCGCGGGGCTACCCTCAGAGACGACGAGCTTACCGATGAGATTGCGCGGTAGTAACATTGCCGATATCGTCTGATCAACGCGCGACACACGCTCACCCGACAACTCCTCGACCAAATTGAATATAGGTCCCGCAAACTTGGACACCAAACGCCCCGCCGAAGCGTAATCTCGGTGTATGTAGTACTCCGTCCAGCTCAAAGGAAGACTATCTTGCTTACGAAAGCGTTTTCCGCTCACCCGCAACCAAGACTCACCGGATCGACCCAGCAGTTTGGTGAGCTGCTCATCGGAGACCACCATCTCAATCGCTTCAATGTCAAAACGCGTATCCGCCGAGAAGGTCGAAAGGTCGTTCATAGTCATCATGTGATGAACATCCGTCGCGGCACCCGTCGAGGGGACTACGACGGTGCCAGATCCTCGTTTTGAGGTGACCAAACCATCTCGCCTGAGCAAACGAAGTGCCTCTCTCACAGTATGGCGACTCACCTGAAACTCGAGGCAAAGCTGCTCTTCGGTGGGCAACAAAGTACCCACCGGAAACGCACCGCTTACAATGCGCGACCGGAGCTTTTGAGCCACCCTTTGGTAAAGAGGCCCACTTTCATCCTGCATGGTTAACCGCCAATAACACCCTTGTTTTTTAGCTCTTTAATTGCATCGTCATCATAACCCAGAATCTCGCCCAATATCTCCCGACAATGCTCATTCAAGACCGGCGGTGCCGAGGGCGGAGGCGGGTTTTCACCGACAAAGCGGTAGGGGCGGTTCACTATTGGAATCGTACCGAGTGTCGCGTGTTCAACCTCTACGACCATTTCCCGAGCCTGGACTTGAGGCTGAGCGAGGGCTTGAGACACACTTAATACGGGTGCATTGGGCACTTCAAACTCGGTTAAACGATCCGCCAGCTCAGATAGGTCTTGCGTCTGGGTCTTCTGACTAATCAGCTGATTTACCGCCGCACGGTTACGCTTGCGCGCTTCCGTGCTGCCGAATCGTTCGTCCTCAATGAATTCCTCAAGCTCCAACGCCCGACAAATTCGACCCCAGAATGCGTTGGTCAGGCAGGCAATCATAATCTCGCCATCCCGAGCGGGAAAGGACCCATAAGGCACCAGGTTGGGGTGCTGGTTTCCTTGAGGAAGAGGATCGTCGCCGTTGAAAAAGGCAAGCTGCGCGATATAGCCCAGCTGCCCGATTAATCCATCAAGCAAGCTAATATCGATGTGACGACCTTTACCCGTTGCATGTCGCTCGTGCAGTGCGCCCAAAATGGCGATGGGGCCCGTTATGCCACCAACCAGATCCCCCATAGGCAGACCCAGCTTAACTGGACTCCGGCCGCTCTCGCCGTTGACACTCAATACGCCGGACAAGGCCTGCGAAATAATATCAAACGAGGGTCGATCTTTCAGAGGCCCAGTCATGCCATAGCCCGAAATTGAGCAGTAGATTAGCCCTGGGTTAATAGCACTCAGATGCGCATAAGATAAGCCCAGCTTGTCCATGACACCTGGGCGAAAGTTTTCAATAAGGATATCGCTCTTTTGCACCAACTCCTCGACCAATCGCCGCCCAGCGTCGGTTTTGAGATCAATGACGATACTTTTTTTGCCACGATTTATAGCGATAAAGTAGTGGCTCTCGCCCTCTCGGTGCGGCGGAAAAGTGCGGGTGTCATCCCCTGCACCAGGAGGCTCAATTTTGATAACCTCCGCCCCCAGATCGGCAAGCGCAAGAGAGGCGGCCGGGCCCGCGAGCACTCTCGTAAAGTCAAGCACTCGAAGACCAGCCAAAGGCCCACACCAAGCGTTCTCTGACATAATGCGGCCTTTGCTTTTATCTAGCCTCTGCTGGGCAATTCGACGATAGAGTAACCCCGTGCCGATAATTCACCACGGTGCGTCTCGGCTCGCTGTTCGATCTCTACCAGCTTCTTGCCGCCTTCTTCGAATTTACGGCTGACACGCCCATCGATGAAGATGACATCGCCATCGGGATTGTGGCGACGGATCTCGCATTTACTTTTACGCAAAAATCCATCATCGCCCATCCAGTTAGTGGCGTGATGGGTTAACCATGAGCATCGCTCCGGGCCATAGTCGTACGCGCCGGGCGCACCTACTTCTAGGGCGAAATCTTCATCCCAATGCACGCGCTCAGGGCAATCGGGCACGTTGAAACGATTCTTAATTCCGGTACCAGGGTGTTTCTTTTGCATTTCGTAGGCGAGCTTATTAGCGCGAATATATAGGCCGCCCCAACCTTGCGCGTAGCAAATGAAACCGGTAACCGTCATGGGACCTTTCATCATGCGCTGCAGCTCTTCGCCTTCCTGCACGTCTTCCCAATAGCGTGGCGTGGAGCCACGAATCTCTTCGTTGTCGTAGAGCTTGCTCCACTCGGCCAACTGCTCGTCGCTGTGCTGCTCAACCAAACCGCGAACTTCGGTGTATTTGGTGCCGCGCTCACGCGCTTCGTCGCGATCGGTTCTGAATACCCAGCTGTCTGCATCGGCAACCAAATCGCCGTCTTGGTTATAAAAATCGACGTGGTAGATTTGCTGGAAGGAGCGGCCTGCGAATCGGGTTTGGTGTTCAATCAAGTCTTTTAAATACGCTTCGGTGTGAATCACATCGTTACGCTTAACCGGCTTGTGCCAATTCCAATCCGAGCCCGCCCACATAGCGTGTACGCCCGACAGACCACCGCAGTAACCCGAAATAATACGGCTGGTGCTGAACATGAAGCTCGGCAGTGCAATGATGTCGCCGTACTTCGTGTTCTTGGCGTATTCAGGATCACACCACAGTGGATTGTTATCACCAATACCATGTGCGTAATGACGAATCGCATCGCGCGTCGCCTCGTAGTTCCATGGTTCAATTGTGTTGGTGATCTTAACCCCAATGCGCTCGCGCAAGCTGGCCAAGCCTTCTTCGGTTATTTTTGGAAACTTATTCTCTGACATAACGTTCAACTCCCTTTTTAGGCTAATTAGATGATTCTCTCGCCGCGGCCGCCTCGCGATCGCGCAATACTTTTCGGTGCACCTTACCTGCAGGTGTTTTAGGTAACTCACTCACGATCTCGATGATCCTGGGAAACTCATGTTGGCTTAATCGCATGCGGGTGAATTCTTGAAGCTCTTTGGCAAACTCATCGCTATACGAGCGATTCGAGGTAATAAAGGCCTTAACAACCTGACCACGTGTTGGATCCGGCACACCGATCACCGCGGCCTCAAGCACATCATTGTGCTTGAGCAGAGTGTTTTCGATCTCGACTGCGCTCATCGTCCAGCCGGCCGAGATAATCACATCATCGGCTCTACCGCAGTGGTAGAAATAGCCGTCCTCATCGATCTTGGCTCGATCTTTCGTTGAGAGCCAACCATCGCGCCGCCACAACATCAACTCTCCAATCTCACCAGGATCTGTTGGCGTGCCATCAGGGCGCTGCACTTCGAGCTTTAAGCCGGGAATGGGCTTACCGAGCGATCCCGGTTTTACCGCGTAATCCGGCGCACCCGGGAAATTAACCAAAACCACGCCAATTTCGGTCGTTCCATACATGCTGCAAACGGGGGTCTTAAACGTCGATTCAACGAACTCAAGCGTCGTAGGATCAATCGGTTCACCGGTGAACGATAATTTCTGAATCGCGAACTTATGCTGATCGGCCGTGCCCGCATTCTTCATCATGCGGTAGTGCGTTGCCGCAGCTGACAAATTCGTGATACCGAACTCGGCCAAGGCACTGAGTAGGCGCGCTGCATCAAAGCGACCGGCGTAGGTTCCGGTGGTGACACCGAGCGCTAAAGGCGCGAGCGTTCCATGCCAAAGACCATGACCCCATGCGGGTGAAGAAGGGCAGAAAAATTGATCACCCGGCCGAACTCCCGTGCCATACAGGGCCGCATACATAAGCGTGACGATAGATCGGTGCGTGTGTTTTACCGCTTCGGGCAATTCGCGCGTGGTGCCAGAGGTATACTGGAAACAAGCCAAGTCGCTCGGCTGAGTATCCGGCTCGTAGACGTCGGGAAAAGACGCTAATTCATCTATAAATGACTCGCTCGCCTCAACCACGCGAAGCCCTGCTATTTCCCTGGCTATTGGAGCTTTTTCGGAATTGGTTAGAAACAAGGCCGGCTTGCAGTCCTCAACCCGCAACCTCAGAGCGTCAGGGCCGAACAGAGTAAACATGGGTACGCTTATACAGCCGCGTAGCATCGCACCGAACAAGAAAACGTAGTACGCCTTCGAGGGCTCTAGCATTAGGGCGATTCGATCGCCCTTTGCAAAACCCTCGCCTTCAAGCCAGTGAGCAAACCGCGAGGCAGCCATTGCGATCTCATCGAAACTCAGGACTTCATTGCCGCCATCGGCGTGCGCAATACGTACCGCGGGCCTACCGCTGCCATCGGCATGACGCACTATGCACTCGTGTGCAATGTTGAGACTCGCTTTATCACCATCAAACAAAGCCCATAGAGCTTCACTGCAGGCCTTGGCCAAAGCATCCTTATGCAGCAGGTAATCGGTCAGCTTTTCCACAAAAATTCCATATATTTGTACGTACAAATTAATAAGATAATATTTCGATGCAGATTAAAACAGCTTGAAAAGCAAAAAACAAGCATATTTTCACGTCAAAAGCCCAGAGAAGGGACAGAAATTAAACAAGTATTAGTACGAACAAATTTGATAGTTTGCCGCCAAACAGCATCTGTATTAAGATTCATAAATTAACCAACAATGTTGTTTAATAACGGAAAGCGTGAAAAATCAGTGAGGATATAACGTATCGGTCAAATCGCTGGACTGAACGCCACCGAAGTGCGCAACTAGAAACACGATAGACCCGACACAAGCTCACTCTGATGAAACTTGAATTAAGGACCCACAAGACAAGCCCATGAACTTTCAACCAACCGAAGAACACCAAATGATCCAAGATCAAGCTCGAGACTTTGCTGAACGCGAGCTTGCCCCAAACGCGGCAGAACTGGACATTGGCACACCCGAAGCCAAAGACGTATTTTTTACTCATTTAAAAGCGCTTGCTGACCTGGGATTCATGGGGCTCAATATCGACCCAAGCTACGGTGGCTCGGGGGTAGGAGCCATTGCCTTTAGCCTCGCGATCACCGAAATAGCTAAAGGCTGTGCTGCAACCGCCGTTACCGTATCGGTTACCAATATGGTGGCAGAAGTCATCCAGGCAGTGGGTAACGAAGAGCAGAAAAACCGTTACATACCCAAGATTTGCTCGGGCGAATACCCCGCTGCAGGATTTTGCCTCACCGAGCCGGGAGCCGGCTCTGATCCGTCTGCGATGGTCACCAAAGCGACTAAAGACGGCGACGAATGGGTCCTGAACGGCAACAAGATTTACATTACCAGCGCGGAATACGCCGGTGTTTTCGTCGTATGGGCCGTAACGGACCCGGGTGCACCGCGAGGTAAAGGCATCTCTTGTTTTCTAGTAGAGCGCACCACGCCCGGCCTCACAGTGGGCCCAGCCGAACACAAAATGGGGCAGAAAGGCTCTGCCACGAACTCGGTTTACTTCGACAACTGCCGCATCCCAGCCTCAGCGCTGATGGGGGAGCTAAACAAAGGGTTTCAAGTCGCTCTGGGCGAACTCGCGGGCGGAAGAATCGGTATTGGATCGCTCGCACTCGGTATCGGTCTTGCTGCCTTAGACTACGCTCGTGATTACATTAAGGAACGCAAGCAGTTCGGCCAAGCGCTGGCTAATTTCCAAGGATTACAGTGGATGCTGGCAGACGCTTACACCGAAATGGAGGCGGCGCGCCTGCTAGTCTGGCAAGCAGCTAGCATTAAGGAATCGGGGGGCGACTTCGCCTCTGCCGCTTCGATGGCTAAGCTGTTTGCAAGTGAAGCCGCCAATCGCGCCTGCTACACCGGCATCCAGCTGCTGGGGGGGCATGGTTATAATCGCGAATACCCGATGGAACGCTTAGCCCGAGATGCCCGTATCACTTCGATTTACGAGGGCTCGAGCGAGATACAGAGAATCATCATCTCGCGCAAACTGCTCGCAGATGCCTAACCGCCATTAAGGACACCAACATGCCCAGCCTTTCCAATAAGAAAAAATCGGCAAACCTCTTGAGGCTTCTCTCGATAAGCTTGCTAGCCAGCTTGCTGGCCTCGTGCTCAGAAGAAGCGGATATCAGACTCAGCACGGAAGGATTCTTGGCGCCCGAACCCCGATTCGAGACACCGTATATCGATATTGACGACTGGCGCGAGACACCGGTTAAGCACCGCTACATCCACGGTGGCTTCAAAGATACAAACACGCGTTTTTCGTTTTATTTTCCGCACAAGAATCAATACGAAGGCCGTTTTTTTCAATACATTACTCCCGTTCCAGACAGCGAAAATCTATCACAGGGGCAGAGCGGTGAGAGCGATAAAATTGGCTTTTCAGTCGCGAGCGGCGCCTACTTTGTCGAAACAAACGGTGGTGGCCCAGTTGATCCGCGCGACCCTAATAACGACGCCACTGTGGGCGCCTACCGAGCCAATGCCGCCGCCGCGCAATTTTCCCGCCATTTAGCAGAGCAGCTCTACGGCAAGGGGCGCGCCTACGGCTACGCCTTTGGCGGCAGCGGCGGCGCGTTTCGCACCATTGCTGGCGCCGAAAATACCGAGGGGGTTTGGGATGGCGTGGTACCCTTCGTGCTCGGCTCTCCGATGGCACTTCCCAACATGTTTACGATCCGCACCTACGCCATGCGGGTGCTGGAGCACAAGCTGCCTCAAATCGCGGATCGACTGGATGTGGGCTCAGCAATAAACCCATACCACGGGCTCACCAATGAGGAAGCGGCCGCTCTGCGCGAAGCCACACAAATGGGTTTCCCGCCAGAAGGATGGCAACTGCACGAGACTCTCGGACTGCACGCCTATGCGGTTATCTACCCCATACTACGCATGATTGATCCCACCTACTTTGATGATTTTTGGACCAAACTCGGCTATGAAGGGTACGAGGGCTCACCTTCCTTGCAAGCCTCGCTCGTTGAGAGCGAAACGGCTGTTGCAGAGACCCTCACCCTAGATCAAGCCTTGCAGGCCGGCCTTCGAATTAGCAATACCGCTGGTACACCGAAGGGGCGTGCCGATGACGCCTGGCAAACCGCCGGTAACACACAGGTCGACCAGACACCGGTTGCGATCCGTCTAGAGACTACCTTCCCCAACAGCATTATCGGTGCCGACATGAGCGTATTAACCGGGGCAAATGTGGGCACAAGCGTGCTTGTTACCCAAACCCAGGGCCCCTATGTCGTGTTCGACGGGCAAACCAGCCAGTCGCTCGCCATGCTCTCTGTCGGCGACCGCGTTAATATCAACAACCGCGATTTCCTCGCATCTCAGACCTATCACCGACATCAAGTTCCGAGTCCCGACTTTCCAGTCTGGGATCAGTATCGAGACGAGAACGGGAACCCGATGTATCCGCAGCGGCGGCTAGTGGGCCCGATGCTTGCTAAAGGCGCGACCGGCAAAGAGCAAACGGGTGCCTTTAATGGAAAAATGATTCTCGTGGAAAACCTGCACGACACGGAGGCTTTCCCTTGGCAGGGAGACTGGTATCGACGACAGGTTCAAAAGCACTTTGCTGATCAAACCGACAGGCAATTCCGTCTGTGGATGACCGACCACGCCAATCACGGTGATTCATCCCACCAGACCGACCACACCCACACCGTGAGCTATCTTGGAGTGTTACACCAAGCGCTATGGGAGCTGAGCCAGTGGGTTGAAAAGGGTCAGCTACCTGCGGACAACACCGTGTATCAACTTGAGCAAGGGCAAATTGAAGTTCCGATCGCAGCAAATAAGCGCAAAGGGATACAACCAACGGTTCAGCTTCGCGCTAATGGCGCCAGCCGAGCCGAGGCCGCAGTTAAGGATAAGGTCGTTTTAGAGGCGCGGGTAGAAATACCACCGCAGGGAAATCCAATTGTCGAAGCGGCTTGGGATCTCGATGGTTCGGGTGCGTTTAAAGTGAAGGCCACACCAAGGCACCCAAATACATCGGACAATACCTTAACCTACATCACCGAGGTCAGCTTCGACAAAGCGGGAACCTATTTCCCTGTCCTTCGAGTGGCGTCCCAAGACGAGCGTTACGCAAACACACCCTATGCAATGGTTCAGAATCTGGGCCGAGTTCGGGTAGTGGTATCCGAATAACTGCAGGAGTAAGACCGCATGCCCTTCACCACACCCGACATCTCGATACTCCCTAGTACCATCGCTGTTGTTGGAGACCAACTCTTAACCGAAGGCTCCGGTGTCAAACACTCGCACATATACCCCGCCAATGGATCCATAACGGTAGAACTGCAATTAGCCGGCCCAGATGAAGTTGATAACGCGGTCGTGGCGGCCCGCGCGGCCTTTCCGAGCTGGCGCAACTTGAGCGGCGACGCTCGCCGCAACCTCATGCTCAAACTCGCAGATTTAATCGAAGCCGAGGCAGCGTACTTATCAAGTCTCGAGGTAATCGGCAACGGTGCACCGAGCATGATGTCGGCCTACACGCCCGTGGTGGTGGCTCAACGTTTCCGATATTACGCAGGCTGGGCCGACAAAATTCAGGGGGATACGCTGGATGCATGGAACGGGCCCGCTCACAACTATGTCAGTTACGAGCCCTATGGAGTCATCGGCGCAATCGTCCCATGGAACGGGCCCTTGTTTGCTGCAGCCATGGTAGTAGCGCCTTTGCTCGCTGCCGGTAACTGCGCGGTCTTGAAAGCACCTGAGCTTTCACCGTTCTCTGTCATGCGCTTGGGTGAACTCTTCCTTGAGGCGGGTTTCCCACCCGGCGTTGTGAACACCGTGGCGGGTGGCTCCGAGTTAGGAGAGGCGATCGTAGCCCACCCAGGAATTGATAAAATTCAGTTCGTCGGCAGCGGCGCAACCGCTAAAAAAGTACTGAAAGGTGCAGCCGACACACTCAAGCCCTGCGGGCTCGAGCTGGGCGGAAAGTCCGCCGTGATCGTGTTTGCCGACGCCGACATCGCCGATGCAGCCAAGCGAGGGCTATCCGGCGCCATGAGCGTGAGTGGACAAGGCTGCGTAAACGGCACCCGCATCCTCGTTGAACGCCCCATTTACGAAGCGTATCTTGGGGCCATGCAGGCCATCGTACCACACATCAAAGTCGGTGATCCGCAATCACCCGAAACAGTCATGGGCCCTGTCATCACCCCGCAGTCTCTGGACCGAATTCTGGGCATGATCCACAGAGCAACAGAACAAGGTGCTCGTCTCATCACTGGAGGCGCGCGACTCGCCGGCGATTGCAACGAGGGTTTCTTTTTGCCAATAACGATTCTGGCCGATGTAGACCCTTCCAGTGAAATAGCGCAGCACGAAGTCTTTGGACCGGTCCTTACGGTCACGCCCTTTGATACGGAAGACGAGGCCATAGCGCTCTCCAACGACTCAGACTACGGACTCGGCGCCTACATACACACTCAAAATTTGCGCCGCGCGCACCATGTCGCGAGCCAAATGCAAGCGGGCATGGTACAGGTAAACGCTTCAGGTGAGGGAATGCAGCCCTTCGCACCGTTCGGTGGGTTCAAACAGAGTGGCTATGGTCGCCTTGGGGGCAAACAGGGCCTGTTCGAGTTTTTACAGACAAGGAACGTTTGGATGAATTTAAAAAAAGGAGAACAGTAAGGTGTCACTCAAGGATCACATAGCACGCTCGCAGCTGGGCGAGGAACTACAAAGCCAGATCCTTGGGAAAGAGGCTCAAGCGCCAAAGACGCTACTGGATTCATCCTGGCGTGATTTTATCTTCGCAGAAATCTGGAGCCGCCCCGAACTCGATCTACGGTCGCGCTACCTCATCACTATTCCAAGCGCCGCGTCCGCAGATACGCCCAGGGATCTACTAGAGGGATATCTTCGTGGGGCTATCCAACAAGCGTGTTTAACGGTCGAAGAACTGCGCGAACTCGCTCTTCACTATGCGGTTTACGGCGGTTGGTCGGCTGGCTCAGTGATTGATGAGGCGCTCTCAACGGTTGTATCGGACCTGGGATTATCAGAAGCACAAACCCGACCCTTGCGAGATACCCCATGGGATCCAGAGGAGCGGCTGACAAGAGGCGCGCAGGAGTTTCACAAAGTCATGACCTTTGGTGGACCGCCACCGGTAAGCGCCTATTTTGAAGCGGGCATACTCAACTTTGTATTCGGTGAAATGTGGCACCGCGAGGGCTTAGATGAACGGTCGCGGCGATGGGTGACCTTGGTGGGCGTTGCTAATTCTTCAGCCGATGTACCTATACGCACGCACATCTACGCAGCGATGGCCAGCGGCAACTGCACCTTCGTCGAAATGAATGAATTTGTCCTGCAATACGCGGTGCATTGTGGCTGGCCAAAAGCCTCTTTTCTGCAGGGCGTTGTCTTTGACATGGCGAATAAACTGAAAGACGGACTAACCTGGGACGGCAAGCCCAAAACGGAGTGAAACATGAACACACCCAGTGATATGAGGGGCAAAGTAGCCCTTATAACGGGGGCGGGATCGGGCCTTGGACGAGGCACGGCAATCGCTCTAGCCAAAGCCGGCGCCAAAACATTCTTGGTCGATATCAATGCGACTGGATTGCAGGAGACAAGTGTCCTAATCCAGCAGTTAGATGGCGAATGTCAAACCTACACCGCCGATTTGAGCAAGATCGAGCCGTGCCAGCAGTCCGTGCAACTGGCCGTGGAAACCTTCGGCCGGCTTGACGCCCTTTGCAATATCGCTGGGGTCATCATGTTCAATCACTCAACCGACATGCCCCAGACCGACTGGGATAAAACCATTGCCGTTAACTTGAGCGCGCCCTTCTTTTTATCGCAGGCGGCGATTCCGCACTTACTCGAGCATAATGGTGCGATTGTCAACGTGACCAGCTGTGCGGCCTACTTTGGTGAAGCCTACGCCGCGGCGTATTGTGCGAGTAAAGCAGGTTTAATGAATCTAACCAAAGCCATGGCCATGGAATATATTCACAAGCCTCTACGCATCAACGCCGTAGCTCCGGGCGGCATGAATACCAATATCGTCTCTAATTTTGTCAACATGCCAACAGATTTGGACGCCAGCCTACTAGCTCGCTTTAAGCCTTTGCGCGGCTTGGTTGAGGTGGAGGACGCATCGAATTTGATCGCCTTTCTGGCATCGGATGCCGCTCGAGCGTATCACGGCAGCTGCATCACAATTGATCAAGGCATCACCTCGGGCTGATAGGAGATAAACGAACAATGCCGAATTGGGGATTTATTGGTTTGGGTAATCAAGGCGCCCCCATGGCGCAGCGCATGATTGATTCCGGTAATGAGGTCGTACTGTGGGCAAGGCGAGAGGAGTCACTGGCGCCCTTTCGTGATGGTGCTGCACGTTTTGCAGACACCGTTGCCGAACTCGGCAAGCAAGTCAGCTATTGCGGCGTCTGTGTGGTAGACGACCATGGCGTGGAGAGCGTCGTCAATGAGCTCATCAGCGTCATGGCCACAGATTCCACTATTGCGATTCACTCCACGATTACACCTGAGCTGTGCCGCGTTTTGGAAGCAAAGGCAAAAGCGCGGGGGATATCACTCGTAGATGCTCCCGTGAGTGGTGGCGGGGGTGCAGCAGCCGAGGGCAAACTCACCGTCATGGTGGGTGCGAGTGCGACGGCGTTCGCCACTGCGAAACCGGTGCTTGAAACCTTTGCCGGACTGATTACGCACTTAGGCGATGTCGGCGCTGGGCAGCTTGCAAAGCTCGTGAACAACAATCTGATGGCAGCGAACTTAGCTCTAGCGCATCATGCCCTTGCCATTGCTGAAGAACTTCACATTGACCGCCAAGCCTTTATCGAGCTTGTGCAAGCCAGCAGTGGGCGGAGCTTTGGATTCGATGTGCGCGCGCGAATGCCGGAACCTAAGTCATTCGAACACGGTGCGAAACTTCTCCAGAAAGACGTACGCCTCTTGCGCGAATGCCTACCCGCCAGCGAGCACTACGACACGCTTAGCTTTGTAGCAAAAGATTTTCTGCGACGAGCACTTCCTCAATAGCCAGTCAGTTCATCCACGCAACGCTAGAAAACAAAAGGATTCTATATGACCTTCAATCTCGACACTTTCAGACTGGATAACAAAGTTGCCGTCGTTACGGGCGCGGGCGGACGTGGCAACAGCATAGGCAGAGCCTACGCGCATGGTTTGGCCGCCGCTGGCGCCGCGGTGGTCGTAGCGGATCTTCTCAAGGAAGGCGCCGAGCTCGTGGCACATGAAATCCGCGATGCCGGCGGACGGGCGATGGGCGTGGAGGTCGATATAACCGACCCCGACAAAGTCAAAGCTATGGTCTCGGCTGCCGTGGCAAATTTTGGCGGCGTGGATATCTTAGTGAACAACGCCGCACTGATGGTCGAGCTGAAATCCGAGCAAGCAGCGGATGTTGATATCAAAGTCTGGAGTCGCATCATAGACGTGAATGTCACAGGCGCACTCAACTGCGTCCAAGCCTGTGTTCCAATCATGCGACAGCGTGGCGGTGGCAAAATAATTAATCAAGTGTCTGGTGGCGCCTTTCCCGCCATCTCGCTTTACGGCGTTAGTAAACTTGCGCTGGTCGGGTTAACGACGACGCTGGCCAAGCAGTTAGGGCGCGACAAGATTAATGTAAATGCCATTGCACCCGGCAACGTTGCCAGCGAGGCGGGCAAAACACTGGTGACTGAGGATTCCCCCTTTTACCAGTTTCTTCAAGCAAGCGTTGCGACCCGAGTGCGCGGGGAGCCAGACGAGCTTGTGGGCTCACTTTTGCTGCTGTGTTCGAACGCGGGCGACTGGATTACGGGTCAAACAATTCACATTGATGGTGGCTGGGTGATGCGCCCCTAGCGAGCAACATCTGGGCTTCGCCGTTGAGCCGTTTAGCCGTTTAGCCGTTTAGCCGTTTAGCCGTTTAGCCGTTTAGCCGTTTAGCCGTTTAGCCGTTTAGCCGGCAGCGTAACCTTTACGGGCCGATACAGATACCACCATCCACATTGATAGTTTGGCCCGTTATAAAAGCGCCAGCCTCAGAGGCGAGAAATACCACGGTCCGGCCGACATCGAGTTCACTGCTACCTAAGCGCCCCAGAACGGTCTCCGCCGTGAGTGCCGGAATAAACTCGGGCTCGTTGGCAATCATGTAGTCAATACCCGGTGAATCGGAGAAGGGGCACACCACATTCACCCGGATTCCGTCGGGCCCCCACTCGCGCGCCGCCACTCGGCTCCACGCTCGGATCGCCTCCTTCGCTGCGGCATAGGCTGCGAAACCCGCATCCCCACGAATCCCAGCAGAAGACCCAATATTGATCACACACCCCTTGGTTTGCTTGAGATGGTCATAGGCTGCCTGCATGCCGTAAACCGTCCCATTTAAGCCCGTGTTCATCGCAATTTTCAAATCACGATCGCTGGTGGTGGCGAGCGGAACCATGGGTCGCGCTGCCTGCGCATTATTCACTAAGATATCCAGCTTACCACCCCAGTCCAGCAGTGCTTGCACGGTGTCATTAACCGCATCCCTTTTGGTTACGTCACACTCCAAAGCGAGAGCCTTACCCCCTTCTGCTTCAATTGCCCCAACCGTTCTCTGGCATTTTTCCAAAGTCCGGCCGGCTACGCCCACAGATGCGCCGGCTTTAGCGAGAGCTAGCGCAATACCCCGACCTACGCCCTGACCCGCGCCTGTGACCAAAGCGACCTTGCCGTGTAACATCCTGATTCTCCAATTTGCATATCTTTTTGTCAGCTTGGATTCAGCTTCACATAAAATGTCGAGCCTGCTATATTGTAATCACCACTGTTGAATAGTAACTCAAATAAATATTAGGGGTAAGTCATGCAAAGCAGCTTGTTTGATCTGAGCAGCAAAGTCGCATTGGTAACCGGCGGTAACGGCGGCATCGGCTTAGGATTTGCGAGAGGCATAGCTAAGCAGGGCGGCAGTATCGCAATCTGGGGTCGCAACCAGGAAAAGAACAAAGCTGCAGTAGAGGACCTACTCAGCGCGGGTGCCGCGAAAGTCGTGGCTTACCAAATTGATGTAGCAAATGAAGAAGCGATCATTGCGGGATACGATGCCTTAATGGCCGAATTCGGCCGGCTCGACTGCGTATTCGCTAACGCCGGTGGCCCACCAGGATTTAAATCGGTTTTTGATATGCCCACGGCGGCTTGGCATGAATTTTTAGATGTGGCACTGCACGGTGCTTTCATTACCTTGCGAGAGGGCGCGCGCCACATGGTAGCACGCGCCGAGGCGGGCGAACCCGGCGGTAGCTTGGTGGCCTGTGGCAGCCTGTCGTTATTTCAAGGCATTCCAGGTAAACAAAACTATGCGGCCTCAAAAGCGGGCATTGGCGCTGTGATTCGCTGCATGGCAACCGAATTTGGCCCGCTGGGCATTCGAGCCAACGTCGTTGCACCCGGACTGATCATGACCCCTATGATGGGTGACGAGAAGATGCAAGAAGCGGTCGCGGGGCACTTTGCACCAACCGTGCCGATGAAACGCGTTGGCCGAATCGAGGACTTCGAGGGGATCGGCGCCTTTTTATGCAGCGATGCCTCTTCGTTCATGACCGGTGAAACCATTACCATCGACGGCGGCTACATGGTTCGCCCCTAGATTGGAATAGATAGTATGAAACTCCTTACCATACACGATGTAAACGATGTCCGACTTGACGACTATACCGTACCCGAAGTCGGCCCCAATGATGTTCTACTCAAAATGGGCGCGTGCGGCATCTGCGGCAGCGACCTGAGCTACATTCGCTTTGGCGGCATTCCGCTGCCCGGAACAAGAACCGCTTTGGGTCACGAGGGTGCGGGTGAAGTGGTCCAAATTGGCCAGAATGTGACTGACATATCGGTAGGGGATCGAGTCATTTTTAATCCTATGCAAACGCCCGGCAATATCGGTAGCGGCGGTCCGGAGGGTGCCTTTACCGAATATCTTTTGGTTCGCAGTGCGGAGCTAGGCAAATCCATACTACCGATTCCCGAAGGTATCCCCTACGAGATTGCTGCCATGTGCGAGCCACTGTCGGTCTCTATGCACGGGGTCAATCGAGCCCAAGTCTCAGCGGGTGATAAAGTGGTGGTCTTCGGGTGTGGCCCGATCGGACTCGGGATGATCTTATGGCTTGTTGACCGTGGCATAAGCGATGTGATCGCGATTGACCTCGCACCCGAGCGGCGCGAACGGGCTCTGGCCCTTGGTGCCCGAGCCGCTATCGATCCGCTCGCCGGCGATTTGCGGGCGGAACTGGTCTCGCTACACGGCGAGGTGCCTTCGTATGGACGCCTTGGCGTTGGAACCGACGCATTCATCGATGCAGCGGGCGCCCCCAACATTCTTTCGGACGTCGTTCAAATGGCGAAATTTCATGCAAAACTTGTCATCACAGCGGCCTACATGAAACCACTCGAATTCCCTGTGGGTCGAATGTTGACCAGTGAAATGACGATTACGACCGCAATGGGTTATCCAACAGAAATGCCCGACGTGATTGCAGCCATGCCGCGCCTAAAAGACAAAATCAGGTCGCTGATCAGTCACCGAGTTTCCTTCGGTCAGGTATTGGAGGGGCTCGATATCGCGGCCACTCCGCAGTCATGCAAAGTAATGGTCAATTTCTAATTTAGGGATACACGAATGACCCAACGCACTCAAGTCATACCGCCCGTTGCCGCGCTCATTCGCGCGGGGCAAAAGCAAACGGAAGCCGAAGTCATTCACGATTTCATCTACATGCTACATGACGTCTCCAACTGCTATCTGGTTAAAACCAACGCCGGCGATGTCTTAGTGAACAGCGGGTTTATTCCTAGCGTAGAGCGCAACCGGACCTTGCTTGCACCGCACCGTGATGGCGACGTCCACAGTATTTTTCTGACCCAAGCGCATCCGGATCACTATGGCGGCGTGCCGGCATTTCAGACAGCCAATACCCGCGTCATAACAGGCGCTCGATTCACAGAGACACGCGACTACTTTGCTATGCTCGACGCGTATCTGCGTGGGCGATCGGGAAAAATCTGGAAGACCACACTGGAGCAGCGCAACCTCGATATTCCGGTAGTGGAACCCACTCACACAGTCGATCAACGTCAGACATTTTCGATCGGCGAACGTGAGTTTGAGGTCATAAGCACCCCCGGAGGCGAGTCACCCTGCTCCGTGATCGTATGGCTACCCAACGAAAAGGTGGTATTTACGGGCAACTTGTTTGGTCCCATTTTGGACTCTGTACCGAATTTATCTACGACGCGTGGAGACAAACTGAGATCAGCCAAACTCTACATGGAAGGCGTAAGAGCCGTGCTGGATCTGAGACCCGAAACCCTGATCACAGGACATGGACAACCCATATTTGGTGCGGGCGAAATTCAGGCTCGATTGCAACGCATGCACGATGCGGTTCAATACATACACGATGAAACCGTGAAGGGAATGAATGCGGGAAAGACGGTCGAGGCGCTGATGGCCGAAATTTCACTGCCAGAGGAACTTCAGATCGGCGAATTTCACGGCAAGGTGAGCTGGGCGGTAAAAAGCATTTGGAACGAATACACCGGCTGGTTCTACATGCGCTCAACGACGGAACTTTACGCAAGCCATCACAGCGAGATTGACAGCGATTTGGTTGAGTTGGCCGGTATTGATAACTTGGTGGAACGTGGCATGCAATACCATCAGCAGGGGGAGCACTTGAAAGCGCTTCACTTTGTTGATATCGCCCTGAACAGCGAACCTGACAACCATGGTGCTATTACCCTTAAGCAAGGGATACTGAGCAAGCTACTCGACATCAGTGGCTACCAGAATATGAGTGAGGTAATGTGGTTAAGGGGCCAGCTTGCAGACTGTGAGGCCATACTGGAGACTTAAGGCACACCAAGTCCCGCTGAGACTGTGTTTCTGCTGCAGGAAGCCTAGGGACCACACACCCGCTAAAACAGATGATCACATGACCACTCTGACCTTCAGAATAGCGCCATCACGTCGGCTCGGCTGATTTTGAACGACGCTGTCAGAGGCAAAGAATCAAGCTCACGCCAATGAACAGGAACATGCGTGGCCGGCATTTTTTCTCGAACCAGATCCGCAAGTACTTGCTCAAAGTCCTCAGCACTTAAGCCTCTCTGATCAGGTTTGCGTGAATAAGCACAAGCTGGAACCTGCCCAAGGCGCGAATCCGGCACCGCGACTATACACACCGCATGAATCGCTGGGTGGGCAGCGAGCACCGCCTCGACCTGATCGGGAATCACCTTAAAGCCACCTCGAAACAGCGCCGAATCTGCGCGCCCGTGAAGGGTATAACAGCCATCTTGGTCGCAAGAGGCCAAGTCCGAGGTACGAATCCAGTCGGCACCAATCCTTGGGGAAATAACTTCAAGCACACCCAATTGATTGCGCTCGAGCTCTAGACCGGACTCTGGATCCACTATACGCAGGGAAAACCCCGGGAAGGGGCGCCCAATACTGAAGCGCTTAGCATCGCCAAACTCTGCCCGCAATGCCGGTGTCATCGCACACACCGGACCACCAAACTCGGTCGCACCGTAGGCCAAATGAATATGAATCCCATAACGCTTCTCGAAAGCCTCATGAAGCTCCGCACTCAAAGGTGCTGCGCCGGATCCCATCGATTGAAGGGACGCCAGATCCGCCTTGGGGATATTTCGATCGAGTAGCGCCTGCATCGCTGCCGGCGGAATACCCGCTCGCTCAGGGCGATAGCTTCGAACATAATCGAGCCACGCATCCAAATCAAACTTGGGCAACAGGACAATAGGAACACCCCTAATCAAAGGGGCAACACTGGTGTGAAGCCCAGTAATATTTCCAATCGGAAAAAACAGCAGTTCCGGTCGAGCCTCGGCACAGTCAAAGGGCTCTCCTGACTCCGCATGCTCTAAAACTTCGGGGCCCAACATAAAGTTTTCAATCAAGGTATAGGGGACACTGAAGTGTTTGGGAGCTCCCGTTGTACCACTCGTTTGAATCTCGATAAACGGCGCACCAGAATGAGTCGAGCCGACCAGAGGTTGAGTCGGTGCGTGCTCTTGGCTGATACCGCACTCACTATAGCTTATACACAGGCGATCGTTAGCCCTCATCGAGGCTTTGAGCGGCTCTGTCAAATCGACTTCAGGTATGCACACCACGGCAGCCTTGAGCTCATCAAGCTTGGCTAGCAAAGCCGTGGGAGACAAAAAAGGATAGAGCGTCTGCACGTTTTGGGTACGCGCGAAACAGGCGAGCAAGATCGCGAAAACGGCTGGGGTATTACGCACTACAATGACGACAGGCCTTGAGCGGTCGAGTTCGACCGAGTCAAAGTATAAAAGTGCGTTGCGTGTCAGAGCCTGCAGATCACCCCACCTGGTCCACCGGCCCTCGAACTGAATGGCGCGTTGTTCTGGCGAACGCTCGAGGGTGGCTCGAGCGAGAGCTGCGAGTACACTCACTCTCAGCCAGACACCAGCTCAACCGCCAGAGACGTGGCTTCGCCCCCGCCGATACACAAACTCGCAAGACCTCGGGTACCGCCGCGTTGCTGTAAGGCATATAACAAGGTTACTAGGATGCGCGCTCCCGATGCCCCGATGGGGTGCCCCAGAGCACAGGCACCGCCGTGCACGTTGACCTTGCCATGGTCTAAGCCCAAATCTTGCATAGCGATCATCGTTACCATGCCGAAGGCCTCGTTTATCTCATAGAGATCCACATCGCTCGCTTGCCAACCCACCTTTGAAAGCAGTTTGGACACTGACCCCACAGGCGCGAGACAAAACTCGCTGGGCTGCTGCGCGTGGGTGGAGTGACCCACAATTTTCGCCATAATCGGCAACCCTAAGGCGCGCGCTTTAGCCACCGATGACACGACTAAGGCAGCCGCACCATCTGAGATGGAGCTGGAATTGGCGGCGGTGATCGTGCCATCTTTTGCAAAAGCGGGTTTGAGATTGGGAATCTTTTCGGGCTTGGCGTTACCAGGCTGCTCGTCCGTATCGATAAGCGAATCAACACCCCGATGACTCACCGTTACGGGCGCGATTTCAGACTTAAACTTACCATCCGCAATGGCAGTCTGAGCGCGACGCAAAGACTCAAGTGCATAGGCGTCCATCGCCTCTCGCGATACGCTGCGAGCGTTCGCTACGTCTTGCGCAAAGGAGCCCATGGCGCGTCCAGTATAGGCATCTTCTAAACCATCATAAAACATGTGGTCTTTGATCTCCCCGTGGCCGGCTCGATAGCCCGCACGCGCCTTGGCCAAAAAGTAGGGCGCGTTCGTCATACTCTCCATGCCACCAACCACAGCTAAGTCAAGGCTACCGGCTTTGATCTGATCAAAGCCTAACATCACGGCTTTAAGGCCGGACCCGCATACCTTGCTGACCGTCGTACACGGTGTATGCACCTGTAAACCCGCACCCAAAGCGGCCTGGCGTGCAGGCGCCTGCCCTACCCCAGCACTGAGGACATTACCCATCAGCACTTCGCCAATATCTTCCGGATTGACTGAACAACGCTCTAATGCCGCTTTAATCGCGATCGCGCCCAACTCACTTGCCGTGACAGTGGCGAGAGAGCCAGACAAACCACCCATTGGGGTTCGTGCTGCTGACACGATAACGACATCGCTATCGCTGAGTTCGGAGGCTTGCATCAAAGGATCTTACCGATCAAGGTGCCCACCTCATAGGTTTCACCTTCCACACCAATCTGCTCGAGCACACCACTCACGGGACTTTCAATTTCTTGCACTGATTTATCGGATTCCATGGTGTACAGCAGGTCACCTTTCTCAACTTGCGCCCCATTTTCCACCAACCACTCGGTCAGAGTACCTTCGGTCATCGACATACCCACCGACGGGATACACAGTTCTGTTGCCATTTATTTTCCCTCTAATGTTTGTTTGATCGCGGCCTCGATATCGCCACGCTGATATAAGAAATCAAGTTCTAAAGTTCGGGCGAAAGGTACCGTCGCATCTTTTGATGCTACTCGAAGCACAGGTGCTTTCAAGCAATCAAATGCGTGCTCTTGAATGCGCGCGGCTACTTCGGCACCCACACCAAAGCTACGAACGGCTTCATGTACAACGACCGCTCGCCCTGTCTTGCGAACCGATGCGACTAGGGTATCGGTATCGAGTGGCGATATCGTTCGCAGATCTATGACCTCCACTGAAACACCCTGCTCGCTCATTTCATCAGCGATCTTACGGATATCCTGCAGCGGTCGGCCGTAGCTAATGACGCTCACGTCGGTGCCTACTCGCTCAACGTGGGCCTTGCCTAAGGGGATAAAGTGGTCCGCTGGCGGCGCTGCGCCCTTCACCGTTCGAGTAACGCCATCCTCAATGAACAGACATGGGTCGTCGTCTGCAATACAAGCCTTTAGAAGACCGACCGCATCGGCAGGCGACGAAGGCACAACCACTTTAATACCAGGCACGTGTGCAAACCAGGCTTCAAGCATGTCAGAATGCTGACCTCCATTACCTGTACCAGCGCCTGTTCGCGTGCGGATAGTGATGGGGACCGAAGTCAAACCGCCCGACATGTAACGCAATTTGGCCGCGTGATTTACGATCTGATCCATCGCGACCGTTATGAAATTCATAAACATGATTTCGGCGACAGGGCGCATACCGGCGAGCGAGGCACCAATGGCGGCACCAATAATGGCCTGCTCCGAAATCGGTGTGGTGCGCACCCTGTGTGCGCCGTACTTGCTACTCAAGCCGGCGGTCACTTTAAATACACCGCCACCCTCTTTATCGCCTATATCTTCACCCAGAAGAATCACCGAATCATCAGCGGCCATGGCTTCATCCAGACCCTGAGTATAGGCCTGCGTAAAGGTAATCGTGTCGCTCATTTAAGCTGCTCCATAAATATCGGTGGTGACTTCAGACAAATCGGGCACGGGACTATTTTTGGCAAACTCGACCGCGGCCTCGAATTCAGCATCGAGCTCCGCCTGCATGGCGTCCAGCTCTGCCTCGGTAGCAACGCCCGACGCCAGCACTGCTGCACGGGTCAATACCACGGGGTCGTTCGCCATGGCCTCTGCCATTTCCTCTTTTGGAATGTAGGGTGAGGGGTCACCAAAGTAGTGACCGCTCAAGCGGAAGGTGTGAGCCTCTAGCAGCGTAGGACCCTCACCGGCGCGGGCTCTTGCCACTGCGGCGCGGATCGCTTCGTACATGGCTTCGGGATCGTTACCGTCCACGGAGACGCCCGCCATATTCTCGCCGTACGCAACAGCACGCTCGGCAACCGTCTTGGAGCCGGTCGCATCTTCGTAGGTCGTGCACTCAGCGTAGCGATTGTTCTGGCACAAGAAAATCACGGGCAACTTCCATACGGCAGCTAGATTAAGCGCCTCGTGAAAAGCCCCTATATTCGAGGCCCCATCACCAAAACACGTTACTGTGACACGTCCATCGCCTTTGAGTTGAGACGCCCAGGCCAAGCCCGTCGCAATCGGCATTCCGCTGCCAACCACGCCCGAGGTCACCATAACGCCGCTCTCTGGATGCGTAATATGCATCGGGCCACCTTTACCCTTGCACGCACCGGTGGCGCGACCAAAGTATTCGGCAACCAACAGATCTATGGGCATGCCTTTAGCCAGCTGATCGTGCATCCCACGATAAATCGTGACGAGGTAGTCCTCTTTGGTTAGCACTGCGCCGGTGGCGGCTGCAATAATTTCTTGCCCAGTAGGCGGGTGCATCGCAATCGCCAAACCACCAGACCGGATTATGCTACGCACACCCGAATCCACCGTGCGGATCTTGGCCGCAATCTGGTAGATTTTCAGGAGCACTTCAGGCGAATAGGAAGGTACAGAAGTCATTTTAGCCTCTCTGCGCTTGTTTTATTTCGCTTGCGCGTGGTGCGCAAACATTCGGCCTAAGTCGCCAGAAGTAATCACTCTACCCGCTTCTTCATCCGATAGCGGCTTGTAACCACCCGAGGACACTGGTGTCGTATCCACCCCGTCACGCGCAGCTTGCGCACGCAGAGCTCCTACCGTCATATCTTCTCGCTTGTGATACTTGAATAAGTCGAAGTTATAAAAATTCATCGCGTTTAAATGTGTCACTTTGTCGATACGCTCTGCAGACAAATGCTTTGCTGTTTTCCAAAGATGTTCCGGTGCTTGGGGCCACAGGGTATCGGAATGGGGGTAGTCGGTTTCAAAAGCAACCAAGTCCTCATTCACAAAATCCAAGTTATGCAAACCGTACTCGTCGTCAATGAAGCACACCATGAACTGACGTTTGAAGACGTCGCTCGGCTTGAGGTCGCCAAACACTTTGATCGAGTTGGTCCAGTACCGGTGGCGCGAATGCGCGAAATCGGCGCGTTCCATGAAGTAGGGAATCCAACCCAAGCCGCACTCTGAAAGACAGATTTTCATCTCCGGATAGCGATGCAGGGCTTCTAGGTTCAACCAATCAGCGGCACCTACAATCGAGGAAATAGGCATGGTCGTGATCCATGCTTCGATCGGCGTTTCTTCAGACGCATGGACTTGCGGATTACCGGCGCCAATGTGTAGACACATGACCATGTTGTGGTCGTTAATCGCTTTCCACATAGGTTCCCAATACGCATTATGTACGCTTGGCAAGCCCTGTTTTGTGGGGTTTTCATTGAGCGATACGGCGGTCACACCCTTAGCTGATAATCGCTTGATCTCCTCGACAGTCGCTTTCATATCCCAAGTGGGCAACAAACCACAGGGAATGAAACGGCCGGGGTATGCGCCACACCACTCGTCCACGTGCCAATCGTTGTAGGCTCGCAGATGGATCAACGCGAGATCTTTATCGGCCGCCTGGTGGAAACGTCCGCCATCAAAGCCAACGCAGGTACCAAAATTCAAAGACGCCGCAATGCCATTCACATTCATATCGTCCACACGAGCGTGAACGTCGTACACACCTTTACGGAGTTGATCGAAACTGGTGGGCTCCATGCCGTATTCTTCAAGCGGACGACCCACCACCGCATTCAAGCCCACTGAGGGCATCTTGATCCCCTGATACTCCCAGTAGTTCGTTCCGGAATCCGTGGTCTTTAACTTTGGCGCCAAATCCAGATACTTGCCCGACAGGTGATTATCGTACATTTCTGGCGGCTCACTAATGTGATCGTCAACGCTAACGAGCACCATATCATTCATGTCCATCGCTGTTCTCCTATCTGATTTTTACAATTCGTTGTTCAGTCTGTGGTTAAAAGTAAAGCGGTTGCGAGCGGCCCACCACCCGAGGTGGCCACCGCCAAATTAACGGGCTTAGCGACCTGACGGGCTCCGCCGAGACCTCTAAGTTGCGTCACCGCCTCGTGCGCAAAACAGAACCCATGAAGTCGCCCGGCACCAATTTGCCCACCAAAAGTGTTCACTGGGAGCTCACCGTCAAGCGCAATCCGGTGACCACCTTCAACGAAACGACCGCCTTCACCGATATCGCAAAAGCCGAGCGCCTCTAGCCAAGCCAAAGCTTGAAAACTGAAGCCATCGTATACTTGCGCCACATCGACCTGATCGGGTGTGTAATCGGTTTTTTCCCACAGCGCTTTGCCAGTGGCGTAGCAGGCCATCAGTTCCGCTTGATCCCAACTGTGGCGCTCAACCGAACCGGCCATCGCGGCAATTCGAATCGGCTGACATTTAATTTCATCCAGAGCATCACCGGCGGACACAATAATGACGGTCGAGCCATCGCTGTAGCGATCGCAATCATAGAGGCACAGCGGCGAAGAAATCATACGTGCCTCCATATACTGATCGAGCGTCAAGGGCTCTTGTACCATAGCCCGCGGGTTAAGCATCGCATTGGCGCGATCGTTGAGTGCGATTTGAGCAAGCTGCTCGCGCGTCATACCGTACTGGTGCATATGCCGCATCGCATACTGGGCGGTCCAAGTCACCGCAGATATCGCGCCAAAAGGAGCGAACCACTGAGAGTAACCGTCGGCTCGCTCGCGCCGCTGCATCGGGTACTCTTTAGGGTTAGCCATAGCCCCGGCTTCATATACCGTGCGAAAGCAAATCACGTGGCGCGCCTGGCCCGTTTTTACCGCCATGGCGGCTTCCAGAACCGCCCCCAACTGAGACGAGATCTCCATCCCGCCTGCATACCAGCGAGCTTTAATCCCAAGGGCATCAATCAGCTCATCAGCACCCATGGGCGAGAACCCCAGCATAGGTCCACTGCGGCCCGGGTAAGTGGAAACGCCATCGATTTGATCTATCGTTAAGCCGGCTTCTTGCAAGGCCTCATTTACTGCATCTAAGGTCAGCAAAAACGGATGGCGCGGCAATTTCATGCCCACTTCGGATTGACCTATGCCACTGATATAAGCTTCCAAGTTCATATCAGTCACCGATTACCAATTCAAAAACGGGGATATAAACGTCGTCATGATGCTCAAAGCTAACCCTAACTGAGTCGCCAATATTCACAGCGTTCACATCACAATTGACAACATTGCTCGTCAAAATCACCCCTTCGGCATCCTGCAATCGAATACGCGCAATCACAAAGGGGACCTCCATGTCCGGCGCCCACTTCTGATAATTCACCGTAAAACTTTCAACCACGCCGCGACCAGATACAGGCGTTGGCTCGACACTCTCCGACAGGCAGTGACGGCAAATCAGGCGTGGGGGATGCGTAAATCCACCGCAGTCTTTGCACCGATCAATGCATAACTCTCCGCGCTCACCGCCGGTCCAGAACCCGCGATTCGCTTGATCTAATCTTGGCAGCATTCGCCGCTGCATGGCATTCTCTCCTGCGATGTAAACGCTTAATTTGGCGCTTGATTTTCAAGTCGATGAGATTTTAAGTATACATCAATGGTGTTCAATAGTAACATCTTTGTCAACGATAAATATGCCGCCAAGAGCAAATAAAATGGGCGGTTGAAAGGAAACAGGAAAATGGCCTTATTCACTACCGTTCACCTATACAACGTGCCTGAGAGCCAACTTGACGCTTTTGACCTCTGGTATAAAAAACAGCATAAAGATGATTTAAAACGCTGCAGGGGGTTCGTTCGCAGCGAGCGCTTTGAAGTCGCGAGAGAGCAAATCATGCCAGATATTCCTCAACCCTGGCAGTTTATGACGGTTTACGATTTCGATTACCCCGACCCCATAATTGATTTACCGGCTCTAGCCCCACTATTAGCCCAGGCACGAGACAGCGGACTGATAGCCCCAGATACCGCAGAACGAATCCATAGCTACGAACTCTACGGGGACTGGAAATTCAGCGGGAATTACCAAAGCGACAAGGGCTTTTCCGGCGTCAGCATTATCCTTGCCAACTACGTCGCGGGACGCTTCGAGGAGTACCAAGAATGGTACGAGAATGTCCACAGCGTTGAAGTCAGCGCTGTGCCCGGCCACGTTGGCATGAAACGCGGCCAGTTATCGTCACTCCAAGTAGAGCCCCGACACTACTGTCCGGGCGATCAACTGGTTATGTGCGCTCAGCAGACCGACAACCTGCTATTTACGATTAAAGATTTCAGTGCTCGAGCGCGCGGCGTGAGCCCCAGCGGAATTGCCATGGAGCCCCGCTCAAACTCCGGCTCGTTTGCGCGCACCGTACATTACTTCCATAGCATTGAAGACGACAAATGGCCGGGAGGCATTGCCTACGACGGCGATTTCACTCCCTACCAACCCATGTTAGATGAGATGAGGCAATCATGAGTAAGACTATTGTTATTACCGGCGCCGGCGTCGGCCTTGGCCGCTGCCTAGCTCAACATTTCGCCGCTCAAGGCAACGAAGTCGCACTGCTCGGTCGCACCGGCGCGAAGGTTGAGGCAGTCGCACAGGAAATCGGCGCTAAAGCCTTGGCGATTGAATGCAACGTAGCCAGCCCCGCAGCGGTGAGCGCTGCCTTCGAGCAAATCAAAGCTCGCTTTGGCAAGGTCGATGTACTCATTAATAACGCCGCAATCTTTCAACCCTTTCAGATTGAAAACGCCACCGATGCCCAAATCGTCGACGCCGTTCTTACCAATGTAGCGGGCCCGATGCTCTGTAACCGCGAAGCGATACCGCTTATGAAACCGGGCTCGCAAATTATTCATATCGGCAGCGAATCGGTAGATCAAAACCTGCCTCACCTCACGGTGTATCAGGGTACCAAGGGCGGCATCGAAACCTTTGCCAAATATCTGCAGATGGAGCTTGAGCCAAAAGGCATTCGCGTGACCGTAGTTCGGGCCGGCGCCATGTATGAGGAGGGCAAAGTGTGGGAAGTCAATCGCGATGACGCCATCGCCTTTCATACCGAGGCGGCCCGCCGCGGCATTCACCTACAGGAACGCCCTCTGACTCAGTTCACGTCCTTGACCAGCGTGTTCGATACCCTGTTAAGCCTGCCATCTGACTTAAAAATGGGTTTGGTCACACTGTCGGCAGCGGCGCCGACAGGCGAGTGATTCAACCTAACCACAACGGAGACACACATGCTTTCTGATGCCCTTCTTTACATTAATGGCTCACTACGAGGGGCGTCCAATGGCGCCACCTACGACAACATTTGCCCCTGGACCGCCAAACCCATAGGTCAGGCGGCAGACGCAAGCGAAACCGACGTGAACGAAGCGATACAAGCGGCGCGCGATGCCTTTGATCACACCGATTGGAGCTCAAATCACGCCTACCGTTTAGAACTTATGAAAACCTACGCGCGGGTCTTAAGAGAGCGACGCCCTGAGCTGGTTGAAATCGCCGTACTGGAAACGGGTGCTGCTCGCGGCGCCACCTGCCGAGCGGTCGTAGATGGCGGCCTTGACGGCTTGGACGACTTGATCGAGTGCTTCCCACAGGTCACCTATGAAGAAGATCGTGGGATACGCAAGCACTCGGGGGCGGGTTCGCACCGTATTGTACGACACGAACCCATCGGCGTTGTTGGAGCCATTACGCCTTGGAATGTACCGTTTTATATCAATGTCGGCAAAGCCTGTGCAGCGCTGTTGGCGGGCTGCACCGTGGTGCTCAAATCGGCTCCCGACACCCCCAAGATTGGCGCTTTCATGGCCGAGGTGGCGCACGAGGTGGGCTTTCCGCCCGGAGTGTTCAATGTGATCAGTTCGGCTGATCCGGCCATGGCGGGCGAAATGCTGGTTGCCGACAAACGTGTAGACGTCATCTCGTTCACGGGTTCCACCGCCATTGGCAAACACATCATGGCACAGGGTGCGGCGACCCTAAAACGCGTTTTTCTCGAGCTCGGCGGGAAATCGGTCAATTTGATTCTGGAGGATACCCCCGATTTTGCCATGGCGGTTGCCAGCTCAATGGTCGTGTTTCACGCAGGTCAGGGCTGCGCTTATCCGACACGATTACTGGTACCGAAAAATCGCTATCAAGAAGCTTGCGCCATCCTCCAGCATGCCTATGCCGCCCTCGAAGGCCGCTGGGGCAAGATGGATGACGACACGCACATTATGGGCCCATTGATTTCCGCCAAGCAGCAAGAGCGTGTGATGGGGTATATCGAACTCGGCCAGCAAGAGGGAGCGCGGCTTCTAGCGGGTGGTCGCACACGCCCTGATCTGGGCAATGGATTCTTTGTAGAGCCCACCTGCTTTGTCGACGTTACCAATGATATGCGCATTGCCCGCGAAGAAATTTTTGGTCCCGTGCTGGTCGTTATTCCCTTCGATGACGATGAAGACGCCATCCGTATCACCAATGACAGCGATTACGGCTTAGGCGGGATGGTGACATCAGGCGACGTCGAGCGTGCGCAGCGTATCGCCGAACGTATTCAAGCCGGCTGTGTCGCCGTCAACGGCGGCATGAGTATTCTGGGGGACCTCCCCTTCGGCGGCTACAAGCACAGCGGGATTGGACGCGAGTGGGGCCACGAAGGCATCGCTGAGTTCTTGCACACCAAAGCGATCGCCACCCGAGTGTCGTGATCATGTGGGCGGGGCCACACTGGGTTCGCCGCAGAACGTTAGTCCATAAAAAACCGGCAGATGCCGGTTTTTTATGGTGTCGTGCTTATTGAGGTTTCGCCTTTTTTAATGTGCCGCCCCGCCTGGGGCATCGTTCTTTTCAAGGCGCGCCCCCCTTTTAAGGTGTCGCCACGCCTATGCTGCCTTACTTCCGCGCCAAAAAGACACTCCCCCAACCCTTACATCTTGACTAGGATCTTGCTCCGCGATTAAAAAGCGCGTGCGCCAATTCAAGCACACTTGGGTCTTGGTCGACAGTTGGAAGGAGCGCAACGCTCGCATCGTCGATCGGTTTGCGGGTTTGATAGTCATAGGTAACAGTACGCTTGGCGAAACGCCAGCGCCCATCTTCGCAACGGCGATACTTGTCTATATAGCGAACCAGCTTCAAATCTTCCAACAAGCCACCTTGACCATCCGGTATGGCATGAAAAGCGAGCGTGTATACCTCGCCTTCGGCTTCATCTCCCTCTACCGAAATCATGTGATTAGCAACATGATGACCGCTGTAGCGCATATAGGGCAGCGAAGCGGATAAAAATTGAAGATAACCCTCGGCCGGACCGTCGTAGGTATCACCGTGCGTATCCGTTGCGTCCTCAGTGTAGAGATCCCGCAAGAGATCAAGATCTTTGCGGTCAACGCCTCGACTGTACAAGAGCACTAGCTCTCGGATGGCCTCTTTGTCGATCAACACCTTGAGTGCCTTTGATTGTCCATCCATTTACTGCCCTCCTTGCGCTAACAGTTGCTGCGCAGACTTACGTTCGTACCAGTCAAACGACCGACCTAAGTTTTGATTGAGCATGGCGCGCTTCAAAAACAGATGACACACGTGCTCGGCGGCCATGCCAACGCCGCCGTGCAATTGCAGGGCATCCTCTGCCACCTCAGCATAGACACGAGAGACGTAGTGTTTAAGCTGCGCGATGGTAACGGCTCGGTCTTGCAAGGAACCAAAATCATCGACCTGTGACAACACTTCTGCGAGTAAAGCCTCGGCCGACGCAACTCTGGTTTTTAAATGCGCGCAGCGGTGTTTGAGCGCCTGAAACATAGCGAGAGGGCGACCGAACTGAGTCCGCACCTTCAAGTGTTCCAAAGTCAATTCGAGCAAGGCCTCAGCACCTCCCAAACTATCGGCGGCAAACGCAAGATCGCGTAAGGCTTCGAACATCGAGATTAAGCGTTCCGCATCCGCATCGCGCGCAAGCACTTGCAGATATTTGACCTCGACTCGATGGAAATCTAAATCATACAACTGTCTCGTCGAATCCCAGGTATCTCTCTCTCCTCTGCGGAGCCCGGTAGTTGTTGCAGAAAGCAGGGCGATCAAACCGCGATCCTCAGTCCATATCAGCGAGGAGCCACTCTCCATAACCGAGTTGACCGCAAGAATATTGCCACTGAGCGTATCCGTATCTCGGTCCAACCGCAGCCCGCTGCTGGCATAAGGCACAGCAACACGCGCGCCCGCCGCAAACGGCTCAATTAGGTCGCTCCAATCTTGAGCTGAGGCTTGCCCCAGCAGGCTAACTACTAAAGCATTCTCAAGAATCGGCGCAGCAACTACCCGCTTACCCAACTCTCGAGCCAAGACGCCCAGCCCCGCGGGGCCCGTCCCCAGACCACCGTGCGACTCAGGTAAGGCAATCAGAGACCACCCTAGCTCAGAGGCTTGCTCAAATAAATCGGTGGGTTCTTGCCCAATATCATGCTGCGCTAATACTTGAGCAACGGATGCTTGTAATTCCTTCAGAAATTCACTCATAGCTCACCCCAAGACCCATGATTTCGGTTCTCGCGGCATCATAAGCATGCGCTCGGCCACAATATTCTGCTGAATTTCATTACTGCCACCCGCAATCGACCAGTTGTAGGAATTCATAAAATCGAGCATCCACATACCGGTCTCTTGAGGGGCTCCACGCATGCAGCCCAGATTAGACTGACCGCTCAGCTTGCTCACGCGCAAACCGAGTTTTGCGAGCAGCCTAAGCGTCGCGGCGTAATGCAGCTTAACGAGAGACGCATCACCGACACGCTCGCGCCCCTCGATGCGGCCCTGCAAATACTGGTTTGCCAAAGCACAACAGGCGTCGACCTCAGCTATAACCGTATTGAGTTCGCCAATCACCGCGGCGTCCTGATCAAATCCCGCGTCACGTATTGCCTGTGCCAGGCGCGGCAGAGAATATTTCATTCGCAGCGAAAGCTCGACCAAGGTAAGACCGCGCTCAGAGGCCAAGGTGGCTTGCGCAATGGCCCAGCCTGCGCCCTCTTCGCCAATACGATCGCTCACCGGAACGCGCACATCGTCAAAAAAGATCTCAGCAAATTCGTCGTCGCCGGTGATTTGATTAATGGGCTTTACCGTAATCCCTGGCGTTTTCATATCGAGCAAGAGATAGGTCAAGCCAGCCTGAGGTACAC
>Ga0255769_10000985_pt1 | contig 33779 bp, 35 predicted proteins | sample 041ome_9_FD_179637 | JGI IMG/M metagenome (GOLD analysis project Ga0255769, IMG submission 179637) | Coastal salt marsh microbial communities from the Groves Creek Marsh, Skidaway Island, Georgia - 041413US metaG (version 2) | ecosystem: Environmental > Aquatic > Marine > Intertidal zone > Salt...
ATGTGCATTCATTAATATTGAGATGGATGCAGTTGGGAATTGGGCGGAAAGACAAGGGCTTGGCTACTCCGGTTACGTCGACTTAGCTGGAAAACAAGAGGTTTACACATTACTCCAAGATTGTATTGAACAAGTAAACCGAGACCTAGCGAAAGAAGAGTCGCTATCGGGATCACAAATCAAGAGATTCCTTATTCTCCATAAGGAGCTTGACGCTGACGATGATGAGCTCACGAGAACCAGGAAGGTTCGTCGTAACTTCGTTGCGGAAAAGTACGAGGGATTAGTAAAAGCACTTTATGATGGATCCAATACCTGCTTCATAGAAACGCAGGTTAAATTTGAAGATGGTCGCACGGGTACAATATCAGCAGACCTTCAAATCAGTGATGCAAAAATGATCCAATCCACCGAAGATTTAGCAGCATAAACCTTAACAGCAAACGATGAACGATACCGACCGAAAATTAGGCCCCACCATACTAAAGGCTGACAATATTTCCCTCGCCTTTGGTGGCGTCAAAGCACTTACCGATATCAGTTTTGAGGTCAAAGAACATGAGATCTTAGCGATTATCGGCCCTAACGGGGCGGGCAAAAGTTCGATGCTCAATGTGATCAATGGTGTCTATCATCCTAATGCGGGCTCGGTAACGTACAGGGGCAATGTGCGGCAACAAATGAAACCGCACGAAGCTGCCACTCAAGGGATTGCGCGAACCTTTCAAAACATCGCTCTCTTCAAGGGTATGTCTGTGTTAGATAACATCATGACTGGACGAACCCTTAAAATGCATGCCGGGTTCCTCGCTCAATGTCTCTACGTTGGTCGCGCAAGGAACGAAGAAATTCAACATAGAAAGAAGGTCGAGGAGATTATTGACTTTCTTCAAATACAGTCGATCAGAAAAACCCCGGTTGGGCGTCTGCCCTATGGGCTACAAAAACGCGTAGAACTCGGTCGAGCTTTAGCCTCAGAGCCGGTTTTGCTTCTACTCGATGAGCCCATGGCAGGAATGAATATCGAAGAAAAAGAAGACATGAGCCGGTTCATTCTTGACGTCAATGATGAGTTTGGCACGACGATCGTGCTCATCGAACATGATATGGGCGTTGTAATGGACCTGTCTGACAGAATTGTAGTGTTAGATTACGGCAAGAAAATTGGCGATGGCACACCTACAGAAATTAGGAACAACAAAGAAGTAATTGATGCCTATCTAGGCGTATCAGATTAACGGGAATAGGAGCGCTCGAACTAAATATCCAGTTTTGGTTTGATTGAATAAATAAATATGGGGTTTTTTGTTGAAGTTTTACTTAGTGGCTTAATGGCTGGGGTGCTCTACTCGCTGGTCGCGCTCGGATTCGTACTTATTTTTAAAGCTTCAGGCGTCTTTAATTTTGCGCAAGGGGCAATGGTTCTGTTTGCAGCACTTACATTCGTTCGGCTTTTAGATATCCTCAAAGACTCATTCGCGCCTATCACGCTTTCACTGATCATAACAATTGCCATGATGGTAATGCTCGCAATGGCTATCGAGCGTTTGGTGTTGCGGCCTTTGGTCAACCAACCCGGGATCTCACTATTCATGGCGACCCTCGGTATCGCGTACTTTTTAGATGGATTCGGACAAACCCTGTGGGGTAGCGATATTTACACACTTGATATCGGTATCCCCAAAGGATCCATCTTTATATTGGAATCCGTGTTCGATGGCGGCGTGCTTGTAGCTAAAGAAGATTTAGTGGCAACTGTCATTGCAGGTTTGTTGGTGGTAACACTGGCAATATTCTTTCAAAAGACGCGCATTGGGCGAGCCCTTCGTGCTGTAGCGGACGACCATCAAGCGGCGCAATCGATTGGTATTCCACTTAACTATATTTGGGTAATTGTATGGACAGTTGCCGGCTTGGTCGCACTCGTTGCCGGAGTTATTTGGGGGTCGAAACTAGGCGTACAGTTTTCACTGTCACTGATCGCTCTAAAAGCACTGCCCGTGCTAATTCTTGGTGGATTTGAGTCTGTTCTAGGCGCCGTTATTGGTGGCCTTATCATTGGGGCTGGCGAAAAGTTATCGGAGATTTATATTGGTCCTTATGTCGGCGGTGGTATCGAATACTGGTTCGCGTACATGCTCGCATTAGGGTTTTTGATGTTCAGACCGCAGGGTCTTTTTGGTGAAGTTCATATTGATCGCGTTTGATCTAATGTGCGGTTTCCATCCAATTTAAATATGGTCTAAAGATGTTTTATAGAGAAGCTGGACAATTTAAGACAAGCTACAAGGCTGATCAGGCCGTTTTCCCGATATTTCAGGATAGGATCTTTGTCGCCATTTGGCTGTTCTTAGGGTTTATAGTCGTGCCCATGCTCGCCAATGAATATGTATTTAGGGCGATATTTATTCCTGTAATCATCATGGCGCTCGCTGCGATTGGCCTCAATTTGCTTGTTGGCTACTGCGGGCAAGTATCACTAGGATCAGGGGCATTCATGGCTGTGGGGGCTTATGCTGCCTATAATTTCATGATACGGATTCCAGAGCTAAATCCACTAATATGTTTTTTGCTTGGAGGCCTATCTGCAACGGTAGTTGGGGTTATTTTTGGAATCCCCAGTCTCAGGATTAAAGGTTTTTATCTCGCGGTCGCTACGCTCGCATTACAATTCTTTACGGACTGGACTTTTAGTCGTATCGACTGGTTCACGAACTACACGCCGTCAGGATCAATTGCAGTTCAGCCAGTAGAGGTTTGGGGGTTCGTTTTTGACTCACCTATCAGAAAATATTTGTTGTGTCTCACCGTTTTAGTCATTTTCACGGTTATCGCCAAAAATCTGGTGCGAGGTCGCATTGGTCGCGCTTGGATGGCCACACGAGATATGGACGTGGCAGCAGAGATCATTGGAATAAGGCCTATATACGCGAAACTATCTGCATTCGCAGTAAGTTCATTCTTTATTGGGGTCGCTGGTGCCTTGTGGGCATTCGTTCACCTAGGCTCCTGGGAACCGCTGGCGTTTGATATTAACCTATCGTTTAGTATCCTGTTTATGGTCATCATTGGAGGATTAGGCTCGATCGTCGGAGGAATGTTAGGAGCTACGTTTATCACGCTGCTACCGCTATTTCTGAACCAATTGCCCATCTGGCTGGGGATCAATATGTCTACAGCGATGGTGTCTCACCTGGAATATATGATTTTTGGTGGTTTGATTATCTTCTTTTTGGCTGTTGAACCACTTGGTCTCGCAAGAATTTGGCAAATTACTAAAGAAAAGCTGCGGTTGTGGCCTTTCCCACACTAAGAGTAAGAATTGAAAGAACTGGTATATATAAATTAGGTAGCACACCTTATCAAGGAGAAAGCTTATGAAATACGGTACTTTATTACGCGCACTGTTACTCAGTGTACCGCTCGTGATAGCTGGATGCGGCCAAGAAGATGGTGCAAGCGACGCTACTACTTCCAATGAGGTTACCCAAAGCGTGGGGAGCTCAGATGGCATTATCGTTGACGTATCAGATCCTAATGCACAATTTGTTCCGGTGTTATCTTACCGAACCGGCCCTTATGCGCCTAATGGGATGCCAGTCGCAAATGGTTTTACTGAGTATTTAAAACTTATTAATGCTAGAGATGGCGGGATAAACGGAGTAAAGATTAGCTTTGAAGAATGTGAAACAGGTTACGCGACGGCAAGAAGCATCGAATGTTACGAGCGGCTGAAAGGTAAAGGGCCGACTGGAGCCGCAGTGTTTAACCCGATGTCTACTGGCGCTACATTTGCGATCACCGAAAAAGCGCCTGTAGACAAAATACCGTTAATTACGATGGGTTATGGGCGATCTGAATCACGTAACGGCGGCGTATTCCCTTGGAATTTTCCCATTTATGGTACCTATTGGACTGCAGCAGATGTTTTGGTTACACACCTAGGGGATATTAATGGCGGTCTTGATAATCTTAAGGGCAAAAAAATAGCCCTGGTATATCACGATTCACCATTTGGTAAAGAGCCTATTCCCCTCCTAGAAAAGCGTGCGAGTATGCACGATTTCGAACTCATAAAGCTTCCAGTTACGCACCCCGGGGTAGAACAGAAATCAGCCTGGATCAATATCAGAAAAGAACAGCCCGACTATGTGCTCTTATGGGGTTGGGGCGTCATGAACTCTACAGCCATAAAAGAAGCTACAGGGGTAAGATATCCCCGAGATCAAATCTACGGTATTTGGTGGGCGGGCGCCGAACCTGACGTTAGACCAGCGGCGGCTGACGCTGTCGGCTATCAGGCAGTATCCATGATCTCATCTGGACAAGCTCAAGTTCACAAAGATATCCTCAGCTACTTGTATGATGCAGGTTTAGGTTCTGGTGAAAGAGCCGGCGTCGGTGAAGTGTTATACAACGTTGGACTATTAAACGCCGCCTTAGTCGTGGAGTCTATTCGCACAGCACAGTCAAAGTACGGTGAAAAGCCGCTCACGGGCGAACAGGTGCGATGGGGGATAGAAAATTTAAATATCACGGAAGAAAATATTCAAGATCTTGGCCTTTCAGGATATATGTATCCTGTTAATTTAAGCTGCTCTGATCATGAAGGAAAAAGAGCGGCTCGACTCCACCGCTGGAATGGCGAATCGTGGGAGTATTCTTCGGACTGGATCAGCGCCGATGATGCGATTCTCCAACCAATGGTAAAAAGCGCAGCGGACACATACGCCAAAGAAGCCGGTCTTCCAGCCAACGCTTGTGAGAGCTGAACCTTAAAACACTTATCAGGGAATCAGGAATGACGGAGATCACGAAAAAAGCAAATTTACTTTCGATTAAAAATATCGAAGTCATTTACGATCATGTCATTCTGGTTCTTAAAGGTGTTTCATTAGACGTGCCTGAGGGCTCAATCGTCGCACTCCTCGGCGGTAACGGTGCGGGTAAGTCAACAACGCTTAAATCTATCTCTAATTTATTGCAAGCCGAACGGGGTGACGTAACTAAAGGGTCGATCATTTTTAAAGATGAAAGAATCGATCAGCTCAACCCCTCTACTGTTGTAAAAAAAGGCATAGTCCAAGTAATGGAAGGAAGGCATTGTTTTGCTCACCTAACGATAGAGGAGAACTTACTCACTGGCGCGTTCACTCGCGCAGCATCGCGGAAAGATATTGCCGCGAGCTTGGAAAGAGTTTATACCTACTTCCCTAGACTCAAACAGCGGCGATCAAGCTTAGCTGGCTTCACTTCTGGTGGAGAGCAACAAATGACCGCGGTAGGACGCGCCCTGATGGCAAAACCAAAAATGATTCTGCTTGATGAGCCTTCAATGGGTCTTGCGCCACAAATCGTATCGGAAATTTTTGAAATTGTTGAAGACCTGAATAAGAAAGAAAATGTCAGCTTTCTTCTCGCTGAACAAAATACGACGGTCGCACTGCGTCACGCAGACTACGGGTATATTCTCGAGAACGGCCGAATCGTTATGGACGGCCCAGCTGACGAATTAGCCAGCAATGAAGATGTAAAAGAATTTTATCTTGGTATATCGGGTGCCGGACGCAAGAGCTTTCGAGATGGAAAACACTACAGACGTCGGAAACGATGGCTTGCCTAAGATTATAAATTTCAAATCGCCTGCGCATTATTACTGCGTAAACCCATTAGATTAAGGAGTACTCATGAGTGACGCAAACTCGTTCATGGATTCATCTGAAACACGTTCAGGTGTCGAACGTGAAGCAGATCTAATCCAACGATTTAGAAAACAAGTAGAACATGCCCAAACAAGCTCGGATTATTTTAAAGAGCACCTCAAACATATCGATCCTGATTCCATCGTAGACAGAAGTTCGCTTTGCCAAATTCCGGTCACTCGGAAAAACGATCTGAAAGCCATCCAAGCTAAGGCTCCACCGTTTGGCGGTTTAACAACATCACCCGTGAGTAGTCTCGCGCGTGTATTTTCTTCGCCCGGCCCGATTTATGAACCCCAAGCGACTAATGAAGACTTTTGGCGGTTCAAGCGCGCTCTTTATTCAGTTGGAGCTAGGTGTGGAAGCTTGGTCTACAACACATTTTCATATCACTTTACGCCAGCAGGATTCATGGCAGATTACGGCGCTCGAGCGCTAGGATGCGCAGTTTTTCCAGCAGGGATCGGACAGACCGAGTTGCAAGCACAAACGATTGCTGAGATTCGACCGGATATTTACACCGGAACCCCTTCGTTTCTGAAAATCCTTTTAGAAAAAGGAAGCGAACTTGGACTTGATCTGAGCAGCCTCAAGCGAGGTATTGTTGGGGGTGAGGCGCTTTTGCCAAGCGCGAGGAAATTTTTTCAAGATAATAATATTGAAATTTGCCAAACTTATGCCACGGCTGATGTTGGTTTAATTGCTTACGAAACACTCCCAGATCAAGGACTAATTATTGACGAAGATGTCCTCGTCGAAATTGTACGTCCAGGAAGTGATGATGCGGTGAGTGAGGGGGAAGTTGGGGAGGTCGTGGTTACAGTTTTCTCGGATATTTATCCATTAATACGTTTTGGTACAGGCGACCTGTCAATGTTTATTCCTGGGCAGAGCCCATGTGGGAGAACAAATCGGCGTCTAAAGGGCTGGATGGGAAGAGCTGATCAAACGACGAAGGTAAAAGGTATGTTCGTTCATCCGGAACAAATTAATGCTGTAGTCAAGAGACATCCTGAAATTCAATATGCCCGTCTAAATGTAGATCATGATGAAAAGCACAACGATGTGATGACGCTTGAGTGCGAAATCAGCGCGGATAATGGAGAGCTAATGGGCGCAATTGTTTCAACTCTAAGAGATCTCACTAAACTTCGTGGGGAGGTTGTGTATGTACCGACCGGTTCACTGGCACGCGATGGTAAGGTTATCGATGACCGGAGGAAGTATGATTAAATTCACATTTCAAATTAAGCCTCTAGAGGTCAAATGATGACAGATAAGCCTATAAGCTCCTACCCCGTCCCCGAACTTGATACGCTTCCGAAAGATGTGCAAGAAAAGATCCTCGAAGTTCAAAATAAAGCTGGATTCATACCTAACGTATTTTTAACTCTGGCTCATCGGCCTGAAGAATTTCGAGCTTTTTTTGCGTACCATGACGCGCTTATGTTAAGAGACAGCAAGCTGAATAAGGCAGAGCGTGAAATGATTGTTGTTGCGACCAGCGGCGTTAACCATTGTATGTATTGTGTTGTCGCACATGGCGCGATTTTACGCATCTACCAAAAGGATCCACTGATCTCGGATCAAATTGCTATTGATCATAATAAGGCGGATATCACGGACAAACAGAAAGTGATGCTTAGTTTCGCAGTAAAGCTAGCGCGTAGTCCGGAAACTATAACTCCTTCCGATCACAAATTATTACAGGATCATGGTTTTAGTAAGGATGAAATATGGGATATTGGTGCAATAACGGCTTTTTTTGCGTTATCCAACAGGATGGCTCATCTCATCGAAATGCGCGCTAATAATGAGTTTTACTCAATGGGTCGATAGACTAAGAGTTAAAAACCAATAAAAAATCTAATTTATTCTAAAATATACGCTATATATATTCTTACGTGGAATATATATAGCGTATATTCCGTAAAAATCTAGCTGATCTTGTATAATTTCTTAATATGGAAAAGTAAATATAGACGAAAAACATCTTCGGGCTGAATAAATAACAGAAGGAAACTAAATGGCGTCATACGACCAAGATCCGCAAGAAACCCGAGAATGGCTTGATGCGTTAGAAGGTATCCTAAATACCGAAGGACCCGAGAGAGCGCATTTTTTGCTGGAACAGCTAATCGAAAAAGCTCGTCGTTCCGGGGCATTTCTTCCGTACACCGCTAATACCGCCTACATCAACACTATCCCGCCCTCTAAAGAGGACAAATCGCCCGGCGACCACGAAATTGAGGGCAGAATTCGCAACTTCGTTCGATGGAACGCTGCGGCAATGGTATTAAGAGCCAACAAAAACACAAATGTTGGCGGACACATTGCGAGTTTCGCCTCTGCAGCAACACTTTATGATGTTGGTTTTAATCACTTTTGGCACTCTCCCTCAGATACTCATGGTGGCGACTTAATTTTTGCGCAAGGGCACTCTGCGACCGGGGTATATGCGCGAGCATTTATGCTCGGGCGCCTGACTGCAGCACAAATGGATAAATATCGTCAAGAAGTTGATGGAGACGGCCTATCGTCTTACCCTCATCCTTGGCTCATGCCGGATTTTTGGCAATTTCCTACAGTGTCGATGGGCCTAGGTCCCATAATGGCAATCTACCAAGCTCGGTTTATGAAGTACCTCCAAGACAGGGGGCTTGCAAACACCGAGGGTAGGAAAGTTTGGTGCTTTATTGGTGACGGAGAAAGCGACGAACCTGAAACCCTTGGCGCAATCGGTGTCGCCGCTCGAGAAAAATTGGATAACCTGATCTTCGTTGTCAATTGTAATTTACAACGACTTGATGGGCCGGTTCGCGGAAACGGGAAAATTATTCAAGAACTTGAGGCTGACTACCGAGGCTCAGGTTGGAACGTGATAAAACTCGTGTGGGGCTCGTACTGGGACTCCTTAATTGCACGAGATACAAATGGCATGTTACTCAAGCTCATGGATGAAACGGTCGATGGTGAATATCAAACATATAAGGCCAAAGACGGCGCGTACGTCAGAGAACATTTCTTCGGCAAATATCCCGAGACACGCGAACTGGTCTCCAACATGTCTGATGACGATGTGTGGCGCCTCAACCGAGGCGGACACGATCCTTACAAAATTTACGCCGCATATTCCGCGGCCGTAAACCATACCGGGCAGCCAACTGTCATCCTTGCAAAGACAATCAAAGGGTACGGTATGGGAACTGCGGGAGAAGCTCAGAACATAACACATCAACAGAAAAAAATGGGGACGACCTCGTTAAAAGATTTTCGGGATAGATTTAAACTACCCATTGAAGACAAGGATATAGACGACATTCCTTACCTTACGTTTCCGGAAGGTTCTCCAGAGGCGAAATATATGCACGAGCGTCGCGAAGCGCTGGGTGGATATTTGCCTACGCGACGAATGAAAGGTGACACGCTTAACGCTCCAGAGGTTTCTGTATTCAACGCGTTATTAAAAAGTTCTGGTGATCGAGCGTTCTCGACAACAATGGCCTTTGTTCGAATTCTCGGAATCCTGGTTAAAGACAAAACGCTCGGCAAACGATTAGTACCCATTGTGCCCGATGAGTCACGCACTTTTGGGATGGAGGGCATGTTTAGACAACTCGGCATCTGGTCATCAGTAGGTCAACTCTATACGCCTGAAGATGCCGATCAATTAATGTTTTACAAAGAAGATAAAACAGGTCAAATTCTACAAGAAGGGATCAATGAAGCCGGAGCGATGTCCTCATGGATTGCAGCGGCGACCTCCTACTCGACACACGGAATCTCAATGATTCCTTTTTATATCTACTATTCCATGTTCGGCTTCCAACGCGTTGGAGATTTAGCTTGGGCCGCTGGTGACCAAAGGGCGCGAGGCTTTTTATTAGGCGGAACAGCAGGGCGCACAACGCTAAACGGCGAAGGTTTGCAGCATGAAGATGGACACAGTCACTTGCTATCGAGCACAATTCCGAATTGTATTTCTTACGACCCGACCTTCGCATATGAATTAGCCGTCATCGTTCAAGACGGTCTCCGCCGTATGTATCAGGATCAGGAAGATGTCTTCTACTACATCACCGTGATGAATGAAAATTACGCACATCCAGAGTTACCAAAAGACGCGGAGGAAGGCATCGTGCGTGGCATGTATCAATTGCCTAACCCTAAAACGAAATTAAAAAAAGCTCCGAAAGTTCAACTACTCGGTAGCGGTACCATATTGCTTGAGGTTATCGCGGCACAGGCACTTTTAGCATCTGATTTCGGCGTTATTGCACAAGTTTGGAGTTGCACAAGTTTCAATGAACTTCGCCGCGACGGAATATCCACGTCACGCTGGAATATGCTGCATCCCGAGGAGAGTCCGAGACTCAGTCACGTCGAACAATGTCTTTCAAACACGGAAGGGCCCATCGTCGCGGCCACAGATTATATGCGGATATTCGCCGATCAGATTAGGCCTTACATCCCTAATAAAAACTATGTGGTACTTGGTACAGACGGTTTTGGACGATCAGACACAAGAGAAAAACTCAGAGATTTTTTCGAGGTCGATCGGAGATACATCGTTATAGCAACCCTATCTGCAATGGCAGAAGAGGGGACTATTCCTAAAGCAACTGTAGTAGATGCAATAAAAAAATATGGGGTCGATCCGAACAAACCCGAACCGACAACCGTCTGAATAATCTCTCACCAACTCATAAGATTAAGTAATACAAAGGAATTTCAATGGCCGCTCCTAAAGACGTTTTAGTCCCTGACATTGGTGACTTTAAAGATATCCCAGTCATCGAGGTATTGGTGAAACCTGGAGATCATGTCAAAGCAGAGGAATCTCTAATTACGCTTGAGTCAGATAAGGCAACAATGGAGGTTCCCGCTCCATTCGATGGCGTGATCAAAGAATTACGGGTGCAAGTAGGGGATGACGTATCTGAGGGAACAGTCATATTAAGTCTCGAGGAAGCCTCTTCGTCACAAGAACCACACATGAATGAGGGCATACCTACTGCACCTACTGCACCTACTGCACCTACTGCACCTACTGCACCTACTGCACCTACTGCACCTACTGCACCTACTGCACCTACTGCACCTACTGCACCTACTGCACCTACTGTATCTGCTCACGCGAGTCCGGGCGTGAGGCGTTTCGCCAGAGAATTAGGTGTGGAGATTGGCTTAGTAGAAGGTACTGGGCCTAAAAATCGAATTCTGAAAGAAGACGTTCAAACGTTCGTTAAACGTTCCATTCAAACCAGCAACGCAGGAACATCGGTCGGATCTGGTTTAGGTTTTAATTTACCCGCTTGGCCAAATGTTGATTTCGAAAAATTTGGTCCAGTCGAAACCAAAAAACTGTCACGCATTAAAAAAATATCTGGCTCCGCCCTACACCGGAACTGGGTGACGATCCCACACATCACTCAACATGATGAGGCGGATATTACGGAGCTTGAAGCGTTTCGCAAATCACTCGCTAAAGATGCTGATAAAGCTGGAGTTAAAATCACGCCACTAGCACTTGTCATGAAAGCAACTGTCGCGGCACTAAATAAATTTCCAGAATTTAACTCATCCCTAACTCCTGAGGGGGACGCGCTTTTCATCAAACAATACTTTCATATAGGTGTTGCCGTTGATACACCCGGGGGACTGGTCGTACCCGTAATACGTGATGTTGACAAAAAAGGGATTTTTGAAATCGCCGCAGAGCTGGGAACAGTGAGTTCAAAAGCGCGAGATGGAAAACTAGGGCCTGCCGATATGTCTGGAGGTACATTTTCTATCTCCAGCTTGGGTGGCATTGGCGGAAGCCACTTCACGCCTATCGTCAATGCGCCCGAAGTCGCTATCCTAGGGGTTGCTCGCTCGACGATAAAGCCAATTTGGGATGGAACAGAATTTACACCACGACTGATATTACCGTTGTCTCTATCATATGATCACAGAGTGATTGATGGTGCAGAGGGTGCTAGGTTCATCACACACCTTAACCAAATTCTCAGTGACATTAGAAGAGTTCTAATTTAAACACTCCGATTTTTAACGAACTGACGCGCTTAAGCGAACTATTAGATTTTGGCTATCAAATCAAGCATCGGTGTTCTGGGCGGGACATTTGATCCGATCCATTTCGCACACCTTAGATTAGCGGAAGAGGTCGCGGAAGCGTTTATGCTAAATACAGTACGGCTCATACCCTCCGCGAATCCACCGCACCGTATAACACCAAGTGCACCCGCTGAAGATCGACTAAAAATGGTGGAATTAGCCCTTGATAGAGCAGACAAAAAACTAGTACCTGATGGCCGCGAATTAAACCGCATCGGCAAAAGCTATATGGTAGACACGTTAAAACAGCTTCGCACCGAACACTCCAATGCATCGATTAGCCTTATCCTTGGCACTGACGCCTTTATTGAATTAATGACGTGGCATGAATGGCAGCAATTATTTTCGCTTGCCAATATTATTGTAGCGTCCCGCCCAAATCTACCCCTCAGTAAACTCGAGAATAACCTCGAACAAAGGCTAGCCTCGGAGTACGAGACACGAAAGAGACATGATCGAGACTTATTACACTCGTCCGAGAACGGTCTGATATTTACGTACGAATTTACGTCACTAGAAGTATCGGGCACATCATTAAGAAGAAGGATTCAGCGTAAGCAAAGTCTCAAGTACCTTCTACCAGATAATGTAATAAACTATATCCAAAATCATGATCTGTATAAGGAGAAGACTTCTGAATCAAAACCTAAGTAATCTGGCTGTAGACGGGCTTAAGGCAATTAAAGCGCTAGATATCGTTGCAATCAATATCACCTCAACCAACTCTCTTTTTGACCAAATTATTGTTGCAAGCGTTGACTCAACGAGACAAGCGCGTGCTTTTGTAAATAATCTCAAAGAATGTTTAAAAGAGACGAAATACTCCATATTGAGCGTCGAAGGAGAAGCATCTGGCGAATGGGTTTTAATTGATCTTGGAGATATCGTTGTTCACGTTATGAAACCTGCAATAAGGGATTACTATAATTTAGAAGACCTTTGGCAAGAAATTCCATCCTCCCAGCAGAACGCTCAACAACAAGCTAATTAATTAGCTCCGGATTATTGTTGAGCGGCATTACTACTTGATGCCTCCGTGAAGATTTTCTAGAAGCTCATTTCGTAAATATGAAAATCAATATTATCTCAATTGGACACAAGCCCCCAAAATGGGCTGAGGAGGGCTGCAAGGAATACCTTAAACGATTTCAACGTGACCTATCAATTGCGCTGACCGAACTAAAACCAGGATTTAGAGTTGGTGATACAGATAAAAATCACTTGGCTAGAACGAAGGAAAAGGAGCGTATTCTTCCAAAATTAAATAAAAATGCGAACTTAATCGCATTAGATGAAACCGGTACTCAAACAACAACTAAAGAACTGGCTCAGCTGCTTACCAATTGGATGATTGAGGGAAGAGATGTGGATTTCGTTATTGGAGGCGCCGATGGACTTGCTCCTGAAATTAAAAACCAAGCTGACAAAACGCTTTCTCTATCCTTAATGACCTACCCTCATGCACTTGCTCGCTTAATTCTGATCGAACAACTCTACCGTGCGCAGTGTATTATCAAAAACCACCCCTATCATCGCGAATAGATTTCGTCATAAGGTATGAACAAGTTTTTTTATTTAGCTTCTCAGAGTCCTAGACGGAAAGAAATTCTTGACCAGCTGCGCGCGCCCTATCGACTGCTCAAATTAGTTGAAGGGCTAGCCTCAACAGCAGACTTTGACGAAACACCGCTCAAAAATGAGAATCCGGTCGACTACGTTAGAAGAACCGCTTTTATAAAAGCTAATGCCGGCTGGAAATACCTTGTGCATCATAATTTAGAACAAGCACCGGTATTAGCCGTGGATACGACTGTAACAATTGATCATAATATTTTAGGTAAACCGGAAAATGCCGCACACGCACACGTAATGCTACGAACTCTTTCCGGACGAGCACATCAAGTACTTACTGCTGTTACGATGAAATTCGAAGATACTGTTATCCAAGAACTTTCTACTACTGATGTCAAAATGAAGAGGCTCAGTAACAATGAGATTGAGGCATATATCAATACAGGTGAGCCTTTTGGTAAAGCTGGAGGCTACGGCATACAAGGTATGGCCAGCATTTTTATCAATCATATTTCAGGCAGTTACTCCGGGGTCGTTGGTCTACCTATTTATGAAACATCAGAACTCATTAAAAAATTCGGATTTTCACTTCTATGAATAATGAAATCTTAATCAATGTCACGCCTCAAGAGACACGGGTCGCGATCATTCAGCGCGGAGTTGTGCAAGAACTTCATATTGAACGCGAGGCCCACCGGGGCCTCGTTGGCAATATTTATAATGGCGTAGTAAAAAGAATACTGCCAGGCATGCAATCTGCATTTATCGATATTGGTATGGAAAAAGCAGCCTTTCTACACGTGGCTGATATATTCAGTGGTGACCGAGATAACCTCAGTCAAACGCCGATCGAGAAGTTACTCCATGAAGGACAGACATTACTTGTTCAAGTTGTCAAAGACCCTATTGGAACCAAGGGAGCACGTTTATCAACACAAATTAGCGTTGCTGGTCGACTATTAGTCTACTTACCATTTGAGAACCATATTGGCATCTCACAAAAAATAGGCGACGAAGACGAGCGTGAGCAGTTAAAAGAACGGTTAACTCGTCTTAAAGGCGAAGATTGTGAACAAGGCTTTATAGTCCGGACGCTTGCCGAAACGGCCAGCGATAGCGATTTTCAATCAGACATTGAATATTTAAGAAGGGTTTGGGAGGATGTGAAAATTCGCGCAGAAACTTGTCAGGCTCCATCAGCCGTATATCGGGATCTAGACCTAAGTGTCCGTGTTTTGAGAGACTTTTTATCCGAAGAATCGGAACAAGTCCTAGTTGACTCTCGAGAGACGTTTCAAAAAATGGAGACCTTCGCGAAGACCTTTATTCCGAAATTCGCAAACCGTGTCAACGTCTATGTAAGTGAACGGCCGCTATTCGAGCGATATGGCATTGAAGAGGAAATCGAGAGAGCGCTCAGTAGGCGCGTCAACTTAAAGTCTGGCGGTTATCTAATTATTGATCAAACTGAGGCACTGACTACTGTAGATGTAAATACGGGAGGATTTGTCGGAGATAAGAACTTTGAAGAAACAATTTTTAAAAATAATCTGGAAGCATCACAAGCTATCGCGCGACAACTACGCTTAAGGAATCTTGGTGGCATCATACTTATCGACTTTATTGATATGGATAATGAAACGCATCAACAATCTATTCTAGAAGAACTAGAAAAATCAATTGTCTTAGATCGAACGCGAATGACGATTAACGGATTTACACAACTTGGTTTGGTCGAGATGACAAGAAAACGAACTCGAGAGTCACTGGCACACGTCTTGTGTGAAACTTGTCCAACGTGTTCCGGACGAGGGGAAATTAAAACAACTGCAACAATTTGCTATCAAATACTACGTGAATTAGTCCGAGAATCTCGTCAATATAATCCCAAAAGCCTTCGCGTAATCGCATCAAAAAAAGTTGTTGATTTTTTTCACGACGAAGAATCTCAAAGTATAGCTATGGCAGAAGAATTTATTGGAAAAACCATTTTGCTGCAAGCCGAAACAGTTTACGGACAACAGGACTACGATATTGTCCTTGGTTAACGCCGCCAGCTTGATTAAGACATACTCAAAACTAATAAGATTGCGTTGTAAGCCGAATTAATAGGCCAGATCAAAAGCAGTTGACACAGAATTAATAAAAATAATGGGGAAAGATCTACTCCTCCAACTGGATTAAACCGTCTCCTGAAAATATCCAGAAACGGCGAAGACATAGCCGCTAACAAAGACATTATTGGACTGTAGGGATTGACCCAAGACAAAATAGCTTGAACAAATGTGACAACAATAATAATGTAAACGAACATTTTCGCTAAACTCACTGAGGACAAACAAACGATTGCGAAAATGGTCGTAAATGTGGAAGTTTTAAGTTCAATGCCGTTCAAAATTAGAACTAAGCACAACAGCAATGTTTCGGCTATTAACGCTAATAGGAGGGTAGATAAGTCGTAACCCCGCCAGCCTGGTACAAATCGCCTAGTCGGCAGTACCGCAAAGTCAGTAATGGCAATGACGAAAACACTCAATGGATTATGAGGTGTTGCGCGCACAACCTGAAGATAAAATCTAAGCAAAAATGCGAGAGAGAATATACCCATAACAGTTTTGAAAAGAAAAATACCGGCCTCAGTCATGCTTTTTTGCCTCCATAATCTCGCGCTAGCTCAATTGACCTGCTATTAGCTCGCCTAACACCCTTAACAATCATCTCCTTCATCTGATCTACGTCGAAAGAAGTCAGTGCAGCTGCAGTTGTTCCTCCTTTAGAGGTCACCCTATCACGCAAAACAGACGGCGCCTCTTCCGATCGAGCGGCAAGCCTTGACGCGCCTAAAAAAGTTTCCAATGACAGTAACCTAGCCGCGTCTTGAGTGAGACCTAATTCTAACGCTGCAGCCTCAAGTGCTTCGATAAAATAAAATACGTAAGCCGGCCCACTTCCCGAAACGGCGGTTACGGCATCAATTAACGATTCCGTTTCGCACCAAACATACTGGCCGACGGAACTCACAACAGCCTCGGCTAATTCACGATCACCGATAGTTTTACTTCCGTTGTACATCCCCGAAACGCCAGCGCGGATCAATGCTGGTGTATTAGGCATCACTCGTACAATTCTTTCATGATCGTCTAACCAACTGGCAATAGACGAAACCGGAATACCCGCGACAATACTGATAATTAAGCTATTCTTAAGGCTTGAGGCATGCGAATGAATTGCCTCTCTCAAGTGTTGTGGTTTTACGGCCAAGATAACGACATCGGGGACAAAGTTAACATCGCTGAAAGTGGATGAAACACTCAAGCCCATAACCTCAAATTTTTGTCTTGCCTCTTCAGATATATCCACTACCGAGAGATCTGTTGGCTTCGCCCCTTGTTCTAAAAGGCCGCTAACCAGCGCTAATGCCATGTTCCCGCCACCAATAAAGACTACTTTCATATTGTGGTCACCCCGTTTATATCCGACTCAATAACAATTCAACTTTCTCAATTTTAAACCTAACTAACGATTACCGAAGACCCCTCGTCCAACCCGAACAAACGTTGCCCCTTCTTGAATCCCGATCTCCAAATCATCAGACATACCCATTGATAATACATCGAGCTTCAAACCCTCTTGATTTAATGCATTCTTTAATTCGGCTAGCCGTCTAAATGTATCACCGATGTCTTGATCGCTCGCTTTGGCTCGAGGCATAGTCATAAGACCACGAAATTCTAAATTAGGTAATTGATTAACCGAATGGGCAAGCTCAACGAGATCGGCGACACTGCATCCTTGCTTTGACTCTTCCGCAGTGATATTCACTTGAAGACAAATCTTTAGTAAGGATCCATTCGCTGGCCTAGCTTCAGATAAACGTTGAGCGATCTTTAATCGATCCACTGAATGCACCCAATCAAATTTAGCAGCGATTTGCCCGGTCTTATTACTCTGAATAGGTCCGATAAAGTGCCATTCCAACGGCAAATCACTCAACTTATCGATTTTGTTTGTCGCCTCTTGAACATAATTCTCACCGAAATGTTTTTGCCCCGACAAATAAGCCTCTCGTATCAATTCTTCAGAGAATTTCTTACTGACAGCGATCAATTGAGTTTCTTGTTCCGATCTTCCTGAGTGACTTAAAGCAGCAGCAATACGTGCGCGCACTGCCTCCAAATTATCTTTTATATGGGGGTATGCTTGAGTTGTCTTCATTACATCGTCACGGCTTCAGAACTACCAGGAAAACAACCGCCACTAGGATCAACACGGGGAATTCATTAAACCAACGATACCAAACATGAGAGTGAGTATTTTGATCATTCTTAAATTTTCTAACTAGGATGCCACACCAAAAATGATAAACAATTAATATCACCACGAGGCCAAGCTTCGCCTGAATCCAAAAACTACTAAAGCCCCAGCCTCCCATCACGAGCCAAAAGCCCGTGATGATCGTCAATATTGCTCCTGGAGTCATAATCCCATAAAACAATTTACGCTCCATAATTTTGAAACGATCTAGGCTCGTTTGATCTGATGACATCGCATGATAAACAAACAACCGTGGCAGATAAAATAGTCCCGCAAACCAAGTCACCATGACAATAATGTGCGTAGCCTTTATGATCACCATCAAAATAAATTCTCCTCTTTTCCTGATCTTAGGACGGCAACTTGTTACAACAATGATTTATGATTACATTCTTTAGTCGAATTAAATCACCATGGAAAAAATGACCAGCCCCTGGGAATACGGTCACAGGAATACGCTGAGATCTCGCCCAATCCATAACATCGGATAACAAAACCACATCATCATCCTCACCATGAATGACTAAGGTATCTTCGCGCACGTTGTTTACCTCAAACTTACCTACGGCAGGTGCGATCAAGACAAGCTGGTCAGGCGGGGTTAATTGAGCTGCATGAGAGACGATATACGTGCCGAATGAAAATCCGGCAAAAATAGTGTGCTTTGGCTGCATTTTTTGATAAGTAAAGTTTTGGACACTTTTAAAATCCTCGAGCTCTCCAACTCCCTCATCATAAACCCCATCACTTTTACCAACACCCCTAAAATTAAAACGAACGGCCGTTAACCCTAATACGTTAAAGGCTTTTGCCAATGTTTGAACAACCTTGTTATCCAATGTTCCGCCGTAAAGAGGGTGGGGGTGAGCTATCACGGCGCAGCCCTTCACGACGCCACTGGGCTCAGTAATGGCGAGCTCAAGATTACCGGATGGGCCATCAATTACGAACCGCTCTTCATTAGGTCGATTCAAATTTTTAATCGCTCCACTATTTGTCCCGCCACTAAATGTTGATTGATAATATCGTCAATATCCTGCTCATCGATGAAGGTGTACCAAACTTCCTCCGGATAAACCACCATGACGGGGCCCTCAGCACATCGATCAAGACAGCCAGACTGATTAATCCTTACACGACCAGCTCCAGACATGCCCAGACGTTTAATTTTTGCCTTGGCGTAGTCACGTAATGCTTGAGAGCCATGGTCATTACAGGAACTTCGGCCATCCGTTCGTTGATTACAACAAAAAAATACATGGTGCTGATAGAAGCTCATAAGCGATAAGATGTCTAATTTCAGTTATTCTTAGATTATATCGGAGACGATGCACTGGGCCCTGGAAATATTAATTAAATATGAATAGTTTTGATATCTTTAATGGGGATGCAGATGGGCTGTGCGGTATCACGCAATTACGACTAGCCAATCCCAAGCAGTCAACTTGCGTTACAGGTGTCAAGCGAAACAATATTTTATTAAACGATGCAAGGCTATCTGGGAATAGTCAACTCACTGTGGTTGATATTTCTTTACATAGCAATCTACGCGGTTTAACCCGGGCGCTGGATCAAGAATGCTCAGTTGAATGGTTCGACCATCATCATCCTGGTGTAATCCCCAAACATCGAAATCTGGTTACGCATATCGATACCGACCCTCGCGTTTGTAGCAGCCTTATCATTAATAAATTACTAAACAATCGCTTTGCCCATTGGGCTATTGTTGCTGCTTTTGGCGATAACCTAGAGGAAAGCGCGTACTCACTTGCAACCACCTGCGGCACGCCACAAGTAACGATAGACGTTTTAAAGGACCTTGGTGTTTGTATCAATTACAACAGCTATGGCGCTTGCATCGAAGACCTGCACTATCATCCAGAAACGCTGTACAACATCATGCAAGAATTCGATGAGCCCATGAACTTAGTTGCTGAAACAGATATTCTCCCAACGCTCAAAGCACATTACGAGGCAGATCTAACCTACGCGCGTAATACTCCTGTAAAAGTAATAAACGAGTACGTCGCGATCGCGATCCTTCCTAATACAAAATGGGCGCGACGAATTAACGGGATTTATGCAAACACGCTATCTAATCATTTTCCCGACCGAGCTCACGCGATACTTATTGAAAAAAGCGATGGTTACACGGTGAGTATTCGAGCGCCCAAGGCTAATCCCGTCAATGCCCAAGTGGTAGCGCTTAAGTTTGAAACCGGCGGTGGTCGTCACGCCGCAGCGGGTATTCAGCATTTTACTGCCGACGAAATAAATAAATTAGTACATGAGTTAACACAACAGTACTTCATACACTAGTCAATCGCGCTATTCTGCCCGTAAGAAGTTTCATGAAAAAAAACCAGCCTTACGGCTGGCTTCTAAATGGAGAGAATGAAAAAAGCTAATAATTTCTTTAGAAGTCCACCTGCGCTCTAAAGATCACTGCTTGCTCCTCTGTTTCGCCACCGACTAACGTATCGCCATAATCCGTATCAACCAAGTTTGCCTTAAATCGGACTTTTTCGGTTGGCACCCAAGTAACACCCAATGTCGTTGTTTTGACCAAATCAGCACCTGCATATGCAAGGAGGGCTGCATTTGGGTCCGCTTGTTGCGCATCCCACTCTGACTTCCGGAGTCCAATTTCCCAAGACCCGAGCCCACCCTTTGAATTAAAAGGTTGATTCGGCTTAACACCTTTCATCCCCTTCATACTGTAGGTCTTAGCATATGGCTCTCCTGTCAAACGCCACATTAAAGACATCTGGCTGGCCTCAACCTCACCAGCGGAACCATCTGCATCAACTTCCACAGTTGTACGCTCAGTCATGAACTTGAACGGACCTTTTGCAACCACTAAAACTGCATTAGTGTAGTCCCGAGTGAATGAATTTCCAGTGGTTGTCCACGTTCCAAATGTATCACCGCGGGCCTCACCATCGAGTGAAAATATTGTTCCAAAACCGTCATCTGCATCTATATTTGCGTCCCGACTACCGTGGGCGGTAGCATAACCAACGTGGGCAATCATATCTTTAGAACCGAGCGCACCCGCCGCGTTATATGCAAGGGCTAGCATTGTGTCCTTGCCGTCATTGTCCGCGTCCGTTTCACCCGCGTTTGAACCCTCACCGTTGTAATGACCTAGTGCATAAAAGAACGTCTTTTTGATTGGCTCACCAAACACCTGGATACCAATCTGCTTCCCTGGATGAAGTCCATCTGCAACCGAACGCTCTAAGAAGTCTACAAATCTTGAGCTGGTACCTTCCTCAAAACCTGCATAAAACTTCTGTTGACCAAAACGTGTAATGAATTTCTTGCTTGGCTTATAGTCTAGATAGCCATATTCAAGATTACTTGCGTCAGGATTGTATGTAGCTTCAACACCCCAAATCTCATCAATCGTAGCTTTTACGCCTAGGTATACACGACGAATGCTGTACTCTGACTCTTCATTTTCATGATCGTAATCGTAGGAGTCCACCTGAACACGGCCTGCAACCTGAAACTTATTTTTCTTGTCTGCAGACTCCCACTTGAAGCCGCCTTTCCACTTACCTTTGAGCGAATTTGGATCGACGTCAGGCTTTTCCGCCTTTAGCTCTTTATAATCCGTATCTGAAATAACGCCCTTTTCATAAAGCTTATCAATCAATGTCTCGTTCGCGTACGCGCCGCCTGTTACCACACCTAACGCGCTGGCAACCGAGATAGCGATCAGTGCCTTCTTGCCTTTTGTGAACATTCACAGTCTCCTTAGTGAATAAAAAAATGCTTCGTGCTCGCCGAAATCAACCGGCTAAGCACAAACGGCTGCACGATTCACCGTTTGCGATGCACAAATCTTAGGAGCTAGATATTACGGTTTGATTACAACCCACTGAATGTCTCAAAAAAGTAACAACACCAATAAGATGGCTCAAAGTCGAAACCAAGCTAGCGCTAGAACACACAACGCCAGCGCTGCTGTAGTAAGGCCAAGGATTCGCACTTTACGGTTAAGGTCCTTGATCTGCTCTTTTCGAGCTTCAGACTCCCCGTTCGGATCTTTCGATAAATAATTATCAATGAGACGGGGTAATCGAGGAAGAATTGTAGTCCATAAGGGCCCTTCTTTTTTTAGCTGTTTAATCAGGCCCTGGATCCCTACCTGCTCTTTCATCCAATTCTCTAAATATGGCTTAGCCGTTTTCCACAAATCTAAATTTGGGTCCAACTCACGGCCGAGCCCCTCAATATTGAGTAATGTTTTTTGCAACATGATGAGCTGTGGTTGTATTTCCACATTAAAACGTCTAGCCGCTTGAAATAAATTTAAAAGGAGTCTTCCGAAAGAAATATCCTTGAGCGGTTTATCAAATATTGGCTCACAAATTGACCGAATAGTCGCTTCAAAATCATCGATCCGGGTATCTTTAGGCACCCAGCCTGCATCAACATGCGCCTCAGCGACTCCACGATAGTCTCGACGAAAAAATGCCAAAAAATTCTGAGCTAAATAATTTTTATCGACCTCAGTAAGCGTACCCATGATCCCAAAATCGAGCGCTACATAGCGCCCATCGTGCTGTACCAAAATATTACCGGGATGCATATCGGCATGAAAGTATCCATCTCTAAATACTTGCGTAAAGAATATCTCAACCCCAGATGCTGCGAGCTTTTCTAAATTAATCTTATTAGCTCGCAACTCATCTATCTTTCCAACGGGAATACCCGACATCCGTTCCATCACCATTACGTTCTTACGGCAGTAATCCCAATATATTTCTGGGACTACCAAGTGCGATGAACCAATAAAATTTCGGCGAAGTTGGCTACCATTTGCAGCCTCACGCATCAGATCTAACTCATCATTCAGGTGCCTTCTAAACTCGGATACGACCTCTCTTGGCTTAAGACGTTTGCCGTCTGGGAGTATTCTCGCTAGTACCCATGCAAACCAATCCAATAATGCAATATCGCGATTGATAACGCTCATAATGTTTGGACGAAGCACCTTAACGGCAACTTCTCTGCCGTCTAGCAGTACGCCAAAATGAACTTGCGCAACAGAGGCACTTGCCACCGGTATCAGGTCAAAATCACGAAAAACATTCGGAATCCCACCAGCGAATGATTGGTCAATGATTTGAGAAACCTTTGTTGATGGAAATGGTTCAACACGGTCTTGTAACAAAGCTAATTGATCCGCGATGTCAATTGGAATCATGTCCCGCCTTGTCGATAACACTTGACCAAATTTCACGAAGATAGGACCCAGTTTTTGAAGCGCCAAACGCAACCGCTCACCTCTCGGGCTAGATAAATTACGTTTGAAAAAAACGGTTCGAACTAATAGTCTCAAGCCCCGCAAAGAGCGAGTAGATGACGCGAACTCATCCAAACCGAACTGTATAGCTACTCCAAAAATATATAACGCGCGAAAAAACTTCATAAGTGGATATATTCCTAACTGTCTCGTCTCGTGCGGGCCATCTCACTTACTCGTTTCTCAAGTCGATTAACTCCGTCCGACACCTCATCTACTCCACGAGTAAACATCTCGACTCCTACCGGAGTTACTAATAGCCGAGATTCCTCGGTTAGATAGTCACTCACGGACGACTTCATAGATTTGCGGGCGCCACTCATCCAACGACCAAACCCACGCAGCATCTCGCCTAGTCGATGCGCAATAACATCACCGAAAATCTTAGCCATATCTTCTTCGTAATCCCAGTCAAGCATCCCAATAATCCGTGATAGATCAGACGCAAACTGAGCATCACCTTCGATACGCACACCTTTCGAACCAACTTCACCTTCTTTTAGCCAATTAAGAGCCACCTCTGGATTCACTTTTATAATCAGGCTGGGTTGGTCATCCCCAGTGTAAGATTCAACAAAGCCGTCATCTGTGATACACACAACAATAGGACCCAAAGGTGCCTCCACACAAATAACTTTTCCACTATGTTTTTCAAGCGCTTCGCGCGCACCTTCGGAACCGGTGAGGACGTGCCTCAGAAAACGTAAAATCATCATTAATGGCAGCATAATTACACCTTAAAACCACGATGGACTGCGACGACTCCCGCCGAGAGATTGAAATACTCAACCCGCTCAAACCTCGATTCCCGAAACATGTTTGCTAATTCCTCTTGACCTGGGTGCATGCGAATAGACTCTGCGAGATAGCGATAGCTGTCCTCATCCTTCGCAACGAGTCGTCCCATCAAAGGAATTAACTTAAAAGAATAAATATCGTATAGCTTCTCTAAGGGTCTCCATACCTTTGAAAACTCCAGCACTATAACCCTCCCACCGCGACGGGTCACTCGATACATCTCCTTTAGAGCCCGAGTTTTATGTGTCATATTTCTTAAACCGAAAGCTACGGTGACGCAATCAAAATAGTCATCTGGATAGGGCAGAGACTCAGCATCACATTGACAAACAGGGAGTAATTTCCCCGCATCAATCATCCGGTCTCGCCCCACACTCAACATTTCTATGTTGATGTCGGTTAACCATAATTCGCCTTCTGGACCGATTTTGTCCAAAAACAATTTTGATAAGTCTCCAGTACCACCCGCTATGTCCAAAACGCGTGACCCCGTTTTAACTCCGGACAATTGAACAGCAAACCGTTTCCACAAACGGTGCAATCCCGCCGACATGAGGTCATTCATCACATCATATTGACTAGCAACGGAACTAAAGACTTGGTCAACTCGTTTACTCTTTTCCGACTCAGGAACCTCTTGATACCCAAAGTGAGTAATTTTAGATTGGTCGCCACGTGCTTGAGTCGAATCTTTAATGTCAAATTTATCCACGGGTTGCTCCATTTTTTTTCAGCCGCTCCAAGTAATCTGACCAATTTAGTTCATATTCATTTCCCAGAGACCATAAATAATCCCAAGAATAAATACCAGTATCGTGACCGTCGGTGAATGTAAGCTTCAGCGCATAATGCCCTACCGCTTCAATATGTCTGATGTTGACGTCTTGCTTTCCAATCTGAAGTACCTCTTGTCCAGGACCATGGCCACGAACCTCAGCTGACGGTGAAAAAACTCGCAAATATTCACAAGTCAGAAGAAATTTATCACCGTTATTAAACTCGATCTCAAGCGAACGAGTTTTTTGATGATGCACTATATCTGTAGGAATTAAAGAATCAATAGGGGGTTTTGTATTCAAGGTTACCTCTTAACAGTAATTTTTCTGTAACAAATTAGTCATAATATGATAGTACTACTCACTTACTATAACGAACAATTCAATGGCCAGTACTATTCTTATTGTTGAAGATGAGCCAGCTATCGCGGAACTCATCGAGGTCACACTTAAACGAAGCGGTCATAAAACACTCCTCGCGAACTCCGTTGAGGAGGCGATTCAATTGATTGACCAAGTAATTCCAGATTTAGCACTCATCGATTGGATGCTACCTGGAATAAGCGGTATCGACTTAATTAAACGAGTCCGATCAAATAAACGAACCCAAACTATCCCCGTCATCATGCTCACTGCAAAAGCCGATGAAGATGACAAGCTGACAGGCCTAGACAAAGGAGCAGACGACTACATTACCAAGCCATTTTCTCCCAAAGAACTTGTAGCCCGAATCAAGGCTGTAATGCGTCGCCGCACACCTCATTTAACAGACGATACTGTAGAGTCCAACGGACTAGAAGTCGATCCAGTCACGCATCGTGTAACGGGTAATGGAGAACCTCTACCCATGGGGCCATCTGAATTTCGACTACTGCATTTTTTTATGACTCATAGAGAGCGCGTACACACGCGCACCCAACTGTTGGACCAAGTCTGGGGAGACCATGTGTTTGTAGAAGAGCGAACGGTGGATGTCCATATTCGTAGATTAAGGCAAGCACTCGAAAAGACCGGGCATGAAAAGTATATCCAAACTGTTCGAGGGGTAGGGTATCGCTTTTCTAAGCCGTAAGTCATAGGGGGTCGAATTTGATACCATTCAAATGTCACCTTACGAATGGGTAATCTTCACCTTTGCGACATTGGATAAACGCCCTCTTAACGCTATGTTTTCCCGTCTTAATCGCCGGCTTTTTTACTTTAATTTGGGATGAGCGGGTCGGCTTATTAACCTTATGTGTTTGGCTTTTCATCTCATTGTGGTCAGAACGACAAAAGCTTTCTGTTTTCGACAACTGGCTCAATTCAATAAATAGAGGCGCACTACCTACCTTGAGTCCCGGTTGGGAGCGAGTATATAAAAGTTTTATTAAAATTCAAAAACACCAACGCCTCTCAGAATCTGAGCTCAACCGGGCGCTTGACCGTTTTGAACAAGCCGCTCGCGCGTTACCGGACGCTGTAATTTTACTAAACAATTCACGGCAGATTGAGTGGTGTAACACAAAAGCAGAAGAATATTTTCAGTTAACACTGAACCGTGACCAAGGGGTTCAAATTGATTACCTACTCCGACAGCCCTCATTTCGAGCTTTCATGCGTAGCCCTGATACGGAGGCCTCTTTAACCCTTCGTTTGCCCAGAACGGGCATCGATCGCCTTGTTTCAATACAAATAATTCCGTTCGGCGACGCACAAGCGCTATTGCTCGCGAGAGACATTACAGCGCGAGAACAACTCGAGGTCACGAGGCGCGACTTTGTAGCAAATATCTCCCATGAGCTACGCACCCCCCTTACAGTAATACAAGGATTTCTGGAAACGTTCGAAGACAATCCTGCCGACAACCCAGAGCTTTTATCGCGAGGGGTGAAGCTAATGTCCGATCAAAGTCATCGAATGAATCGCCTCATCACTGATCTTTTGGCCCTGTCTAGACTTGAGACCTCTGACTCTCCAGAAAAGGAGGTCGTAAACATGTCTTCACTGATTAAGAACATTAGCGAAGAAGCAAGGGCGTTATCGGCGAACAAACATGATATTGAAGTACAAGCCTCATCCGATCTTAACATCCTTGGATCCGAGGAGGAGATCAGGAGCGCGCTGTCTAACTTAGTGAGTAACGCGGTACGTTACTCCCCTGACGGCGGCAAAATTTCCATCAGATGGTCTATGACAAACAACGAACCAGTCTTTTCATGCCTTGATCAAGGTGTAGGTATTGCTCCGGAACACCTCAGCAGACTAACAGAGCGGTTCTACCGCGTTGACAAAAGTCGATCGCAAGAAACCGGAGGTACAGGCCTTGGTTTGGCTATCGTAAAACACGTTCTTAATCGTCATAATGCGCAACTAGAAATCACTAGCGAACCGAATAATGGGAGCCAGTTTTCCGTCCGATTTCCGAGAGATACAATTGCACCGCAGTAAAGCCTTGAATTGCCTGCTTAAATCCGGTCGTTATCTAAAAACGCTCTCAGCGAGTCTCCAAATATCTCCCAAAATCCGCTCGGCGGGCTAACCGGCCTACCGCCGGTCAAATCACCCCAGATCGGATTCGGATAATGTGGATCTCCTTGAAAACGGGGGATCACGTGCCAATGAAGATGTGGCACTAAGTTACCGAAAGAAGCGATATTTACTTTGGTAGGGCTCAGTAATATACGCATTTCTTTTTCGACTGAATAAACAACATGCATAATCCGCTCTCGATCGACAGGAGACAAATCCGAAAATTCGACCCAGTGTTGATTTGTAATGACACGGCAAAAAACCGGGTATGCGTCATCACTCACTGAGATAACCCTAACAAAATCATTTTTCCATAGGACACGCTCGCGCTCAGGATTACAAAGAGAACAATGCTCGGGAGACTCAAGCTTCATCAACAAACTTTCTTTTCACATTAACAAAATCTCAATAACAACCGTAACGTCGTGTTAACTGAGACCCCACATTAGCAACGAGTACCTGAAAAATTTCCCGATGGCAATACAAACAATAGATAACATTAGGTGGGTTCTTAGCCAACCAGCGGCTAAACAAACGGCATCGCCAAGCAATGGGACCCAAGAAATCAGAAGAGAAAGGCCACCCCAGCGTTGGACATTCGACAATATACGCGCGCTTGGCAATCGACGAGTTGGTAAAAATCGACCTAAAAAAAATGTCGTAATTCCGCCGAGTGTGTTGCCAACTGTGGCGACCCATAGCGTCATCCAATTCGATGCGGTTTCATGAAGTAACATCGCTATAAAAACCACCTCGGAACTTCCCGGCAACACGGTAGCCGATAAAAAACTAGCCACAAATAAGCCAAACAAAGATGCGCCTTCCATACCAGGCCTCCATTAACCGCGAAACTTTCAGCGGTTTTGACTGGTCCTAGCCCCGCTTTACTGAAAAAAAGTCCGCACACGCATAAAAATTTTCAAAGAAATTTCGCTTATAATCTCAATTATGCAAAACAATAAAAATGTCGCTAGCCAAATGACCTGAGCGCAATCAGTTTTAACATTCTCGATTATAGGAGCACCTCTTGATTAGCACCCCAAAACAACTCGTTATTGTTGTCCTACTCGCCTTTGCCGTCCCACTGACAGTTATTTTACTAGTGGTCCAATTTATCACAAGCGGTATAAATGCTGACCCAAATAGCTCTGCAATGAGCGACGCCGCTATCGCTGAAAGAATGCAGGTACTCAACGGTAACGCATCGACTCAAAGTGTAACTCAGGCAACGTTGGATAGCGCAATTGCTGAAGTGGACCCAGGGGAATCTTTGTACAACACCGTATGTCAGGCATGTCATGCTGCGGGTATTGCGGGCGCGCCCAAGACAGGAGACCAAACAGTCTGGGGCGCTCGCCTGGAACTAGGAAATGATGTCCTTTATCAAAGCGTCATCAAAGGGAAAAATCTGATGCCCGCGAGAGGAGGGGCAACAAACGCATCTGATGACGATATTAAGGCGGCGGTCGATTTTATGCTGTCAACACTTCAGTAAAAGCCGCGTATTGTTAATTTTTCATGGCAACCTACGCGATTGGTGACATCCAAGGTTGTGCGAAAACACTCTTAGCGCTGCTAGAAACACTCGAATTTAACCCCGACGTAGACCAACTTTGGCTTGCCGGAGACCTCGTTAACCGCGGTCCCGACTCTTTAAAGGTACTGAGATACGTTTACAGCATCAAAGAATCAGTAAGGATCGTGCTTGGGAATCACGACCTACATTTGCTTGCTGTAGCCTGTGGTGTCGGGACCATGATGGCGGACGACTCCATCCACGATATTCTCAATGCATCAGATCGGCACCACTTACTAAAGTGGCTTCGTCAACAACCGCTTTTTTTCAAAGATGGTAAGTATGCGATGGTGCACGCTGGAATACTTCCGGCATGGGATTTCACAAAAGCAAAAGCGCTCTCATCGGAAATTGAGGCTCTACTGCAGAGTAATCGCTATGTTGACCTCTTAGCAAATATGAGGGGCAGTAAACCTAGTTACTGGTCCGAGGAACTGACGGGCTGGGAACGGTACCGCGTAATATTAAATGCATTCACACGAATGAGAGTATGCGATAAAAAAACTGGCCACATGCATTTTTCCTACAAAGGACCTTACGAGACCATACCCGAGTTCTCCGCAGCCTGGTTTGATCTTCCTGCAGAACGGTACGAAGATGTAACGCTAATTTGTGGTCACTGGTCTGCGCTTGGTGTACACCTAAAATCCAACTTAGCATCCCTGGACTCGGGATGCATATGGGGAGGGCCACTGACGGCATACTGCTTGGATACTCGGGAAATCACGCAGACGCCTAATCAAGACCGATAAATTACCACTCGAGCACCCGATCGAAGTTCTCTTTGAATGCGGCTTCAATGTAAGTTCTATCAAATTGGTGGTTCTGTGGCCCCTGACTTGCAATCTTAATAGCACCTAATAACGAAGCGAGACGTCCGGTAGTCTGCCAATCTAATCCAGCCTGAATCCCGTAGAGAAGTCCTGACCGATACGAATCACCGCATCCAGTTGGATCGATAACTTCTTTTGCGGTCACGGTTGGAATATCTAATATTTTTTCATCCGTATAGATGCTAGATCCCTCACCACCACGCGTGACAATCAGCGCTGTCACACACTTAGCGATAGAAGAAAGTGTCTGGCCTGTTTTTTCTTCTAGCATTTTTGCCTCGTACTCATTCATTGCTGCATATTCCGCTAAATCGATAAAGTTTAATAGCTCCTCTCGATCAAACATGGGCAAGCCCTGTCCAGGGTCAAAAACAAACGGGATTCCAGCGTCATAAAATTCCTGTGCGTGCTGAATCATGCCATCACGACCATCCGGGGCGACGATACCCAGGCTAACATCTTGGGCATCTGCAATATGATTCTGGTGAGATGAACTCATCGCGCCAGGGTGAAACGCTGTAATCTGATTATCATCCAAATCGGTAGTGATGAACGCTTGAGCGGTAAACGCATCGGGGATAACGGAAACGTGCTCTGTTGATAAACCTTTTCGTCGCATGCGATCGGTATAGGGGGCGTGATCTTGCCCAACCGTTGCCATCACTAATGGTGTACCCCCCAGCAAATGCAAGCTATACGCTATATTACCCGCACATCCACCATACTCTCGCCGCATGTGTGGAACCAAAAAGGCAACATTCAAGTTATGAAGTTGATCAGAAATGATGTGGTTTTTAAACCGATCCTCAAAAAGCATAATAGAATCGTAAGCGATAGAACCGCAAATTAAAGTGTTCATTAGAAACCCTTGCTCAAATTACGTAAAAATCAAAAAGTAATATTGTACGCGGTAGAAAAAAGATGATTCTACGTTTGTATAAGACGACGATTTGCTCGGAAATTCATCAAGATACCAATCCCTATTAAAACTGTTACGGCAGAGGATCCGCCAAATGAGATTAGAGGCAGTGGGACTCCTACAATAGGTAGCAATCCGATAACCATGCCGACATTAACAAACGCATAAATAAAGAGCGTCAGAGTGATTGATGCCCCAGATAACCGACTAAAAACATTGGGGGCTCGCGTAGCAATTTGCAATCCTCTCCAAACCAATACAAGGTAAGCTAAAAAAATAAATAGTACGCCTATAAACCCAAATTCCTCACCCAAGACTGCAAACACAAAATCCGTAGTTCCCTCGGGTAGAAAATTTAGTTGGGATTGAGTCCCCTCCATCCAGCCTTTACCCCAAAATCCGCCAGATCCGATCGCGATCGTTGACTGGATTGTATGGTACCCCGCCCCTAAAGGGTCAGACGCAGGGTTCAACAGCGTGAGAACGCGCGTTTGTTGATACGGCTCGAGCATGCTCCATGCGAACGGCATAACTAAAACAGAGATTGTCGCAATAAAACCAAGCACCCTCAGCGACATTCCTGCAAAGAAAAGGACAAAAAAACCCGAAGCGAGAACCAATATTGAAGTCCCTAAATCTGGTTGCTTTAGGATTAATATCACCGGGGCCACCATCAGTATAGCCGCGATAAAGTAATGCTTTAGGTTTAAGACTCGTTCATAACGATCGAAATACCAAGCGAGCATTAAGGGCAACGCAATTTTCATTAATTCTGACGGTTGAATACGTATGACTTGAAGATCAAGCCACCGTTGCGCTCCCTTAGCTTGGTCACCTATCAAGGCTGTTAATACCAGCAAGACCATTGCTACTATGTATAAGGGCAGGGCTAAACGACTAAGATAGCCCAACGGTATTTTCGCAACTGCCCACATCAGAATAAGCGCCACACCAAAATGTTTAGTCTGAGCCACGACTTTAGTCATATCACCCTGAGAGGAACTAAAAAGAACGCAAAGGCTTACCAGGAAGAGCGCGAGCACCACGCACAAAAGAGGCCAATCAAGCGTTTTAGCGAACTCATTTTTAATACGTAAAAAAATGACTATGCTCCTTCAGGATCGGTGGTCAAACAAGTTCATGGCCGAGCATCAAAATATGCATCGAAAACCTTTCGTGCAATTGGGGCCGCAACACTGCCGCCCCCACCACCGTTTTCAACTACAACAGCCAGCGCAATTGTTGGTTGGTGGGCGGGAGCATAACCAATAAAAAGAGCGTGATCTTGCAGCTTTTTTGCAAGAGATTCCTCGTCATATTCTGCGCCCCTTAGGCTAAACACTTGTGCCGTCCCAGTTTTACCCGCTATCGGATAAGCTGCGCCCCGCCCAGCCCCAGCAGCAGTCCCACCCGGCTTCATCACATCCTCCATCGCTTTTTGCAAAACGCGAATATGTTTTTTAGACAACATTAAGGGCTGACTGGGAGTTAACGGCGGACCATCCAGAATCGATATTGACGGTGGATGCATCCCTGATCGAGATAAGACGGGCTGCACCAATGCATGACCATTGGCTAATGCCGCTGTCGCAACAGCGAGTTGCAAAGGCGTAACTAAATTATAGCCCTGACCAATGCCCACGGATATTGTATCCCCTCGGTACCAAGGCATTCCAAACCGTCGTCTCTTCCATTCTTTAGAAGGCGCGACACCGGTTGCTTCCCTTGGTAAATCAATTCCCGTTTTTGATCCAAACCCAAATTGATCCAAATATTTGTGAATCTTTTCAATCTCTAACTCGTGGGCAAGCTTATAAAAATAGGTATCAACCGACTCAACAATGGCCTTGTGCAAATTTACCTCGCCATGCCCCCCCTTTTTCCAATCTCTAAATTTATACTGGCTACCAGGCAAAGAGAAAAATCCTGGATCCCACATTGACCACTCAGGGGTTCTAACATTCTCTTCTAAGCCCGCAATAGCGATGAACGGCTTAAGTGTTGAACCTGGCGGATAAACTCCATCACTTGCCCGGTTGACCAAAGGTCGGTCTGCAGAATCTCGAATTTGGCGCCAAGTAAACTCATCAAATCCTCGAACGAATAGACTAGGGTCATAGCCAGGTTTAGACACAAAGGCTAAAACGCTTCCATCATTTGGATCCAGAGCAACCAATGCGCCATTTTGATTCCCTAACGCTTCAAATGCAGCCTTTTGCAGCGCGAGATCAATAGTCAGGAAAACGTCCTCCCCTCCAACTGGATGCTGCCGATCGAGCACCCTAAGCGCTGTACCCCGAGAATCGACCTCGACATGATTAAGCCCTAGCTGTCCTCTAAGTTTAGATTCATAAAAAGCCTCAATTCCTCGTTTCCCAATCCAATCAGAATTGATATACCGCGCTCTCAATCCTTTCTCCGTGAGACGGTCAAGATCTGCCTCACTGACACGCTGAACATAACCCAACAAATGTGACGTCAACTCACTATGGGGATACTCTCTATAGAGCTGAGCACTAAGTTTTATATCCGGAAATCGATATGCGTTAGCAGTAAATCGTGCGATCTCATCCTCGCTTAAATCATCCCTAATAATGATGTTGGAGAATCGACCAGCTTTTTGCATCGCTTTTTCGATTCGAACTCGTTCCTCAACAGAGATCTTTACTAGATCACTCAAAGTATCAAGCACTTTCCCAAGGTCATCTATGCTCTTGGCCTGAAATTCCAATGCGTAAGAAGAATAATTCTTTGCTAGAACATGGCCATTTTTATCATAAACCAACCCTCGACTTGGAAGGACTGGGGAGACATTAATACGATTATTTTCAGCCCGAAGTTGATAATAATCCGTCTTTATTATCTGCAAATAAAATAGCCGACCAAGTAAAAGTACAGACAAAATAAGCATAGAGAGGATTGCCCCTCTTATTCGAAAATGAAAAGCTCCTAATTGTGTTGAAGACTGTCTATATCGCGGCATTCGTACATTTAAACTCTTTTGTTATGCGGCATGGTGTATGACGATCAACTTACTATCTGTCGACACGTGAATAATTCTTCTCAAGAATGAATTCGACTAAAGACCAGGTCATTCCCCAAACAGCTACTGCAACCAATCGGCCCATATCCATTGCGGCACCAACGTATAGGGAAACTAAACCATGTGAGATGACTTCGAGCGCTAGAACTGTCAGAACAACAAATACAGTTCTATTCAAACGAGCACTCATTCGAAATCGACTACTGAACTGCACAGCTAATGCGACCAGACACAAATATTTTAAGGCATGGATACCAACTATTTGGCCCCCTAAAAAATCTACGACCATGCCCAACAC